>Ga0307516_10007535_pt1 | contig 12494 bp, 20 predicted proteins | sample 19_EM_MG_FD_203310 | JGI IMG/M metagenome (GOLD analysis project Ga0307516, IMG submission 203310) | Populus trichocarpa ectomycorrhiza microbial communities from riparian zone in the Pacific Northwest, United States - 19_EM | ecosystem: Host-associated > Plants > Roots > Unclassified | place...
CCCCCCCCACAGTGCATATGCGAGCAAATTTGGGACGGTAAACCCGATTGCAAAGCAGACGGACAGAAAGAGGAAGGGAAAAAAAAAAAAAAAAAAAAAGGAAAGAGAATGGAGCAATCAACCGATGCCAAAGCGGAGAGCGGTCCACACCCAAGTATATACGCACGCAAGTCGATCAATTGCACTTGTTTTGTTCTTCCCACGTGTAGACTAGCTATGTAGAGCCATCGTACATACGTACCTAACTTAGAGTAGTAGATATATACGCACGCCACTAGGCTCATGCACCCCAATTCGCCACATTGCCGGGTGTTCCCGTATATGTAGATAGCCCCTTTATTGCCATCATACTCTAGATACATCCAGTCAAACGCATCCTATGTAAACCCCTCGTTCGAAAGGAAAGGGAATCCCCCCCCCCCCCGGTACATATCCGTCACGTCTTTTCCTTCGGGTGGCCGGCCACCTCGGCCGGGAGCGGCGCCAGAGCTTCTTCGGCGTTCTTCGCGTCCGCTACCACAGGAGGTCCAGTGAACACCTTTCGTCCACGCACAAAGTACCATCCGGCGGAGATGGCAGTGAAGCCTGCAAACACGACGGATGCATAGTCTGTAGCGACACAGTTAGCCCCGCTCTTTCGGACTGGGGAGGGGAAAAGAAAAAAAATGAACGGTGTGGCGGAGGGCGACTCACTCATTGCGTCCGCTTCGACCGGGATGGAAACCGGCATGCAGAATAGCACCACGGCCAGTCCAATCCAGAACATGGTCACCTGTGAAACACCATCTATCGGCATGGCGCGCGGGGCGGGCGGGGTGGAGGGAAGGGAAGGATCTGAGTGGGACGGACCATGTTGATGGCTGTGCCGAACCTCCCGAGTGAGTATGGCGAACCCTTGACGTGCTTCCTGCCCCGCAGCAGCGATATCAGGATCGGGATCGCATAGGATGCGCTGAGGCAGATAGTGGCGACTCCGGTAAATGAATTGAAAGCCGCGGAACTGCGATTCGAAATCGATCAGCAGTCGGACCGGACCTCGGGACCTACAGATGCGGGGCCGTTCTGCTCCCCATCTATCTACGTACCTCCCAAAATAGATCAAGCCTAGAAGGCAGCACACCGTTGTCGACAGGAACAGGCCGTTGAGTGGGATATCACGCTTACGGCTGACTTGAGACCATCTTTATTTCATGCACAATCAAACCCATCAGCGATGCGGGGGCTTGACAGCCACAAGGCAGGGAATATTTTGCGACTTACAATCGTGAGCCTGGGATGGCGCCATCTCTGCACGATACCGGTAGTCAGCAAATCAGATAGCCACCCGACCGCGGAGAAAGATGGCCGGATACCGTGCAAAAGCGTAGGTGCATCTTGATGCTGCGGTCAGCGCTCCTACTCCGGCGAAGAACAGTATGCCTAGGACTAGGCGCAAAGACGGGTCAGCATGGGCGTGCATACCGCGGGGGGGTTGTGGATCTGCGAACTCAGAAACAACAAGCCGAATCCTCCACTCGCGCTGCCGGTCACAGTTTTGAATAGCAGGCCTATCTCCGTCAGGTTCTGGTCGTCGGCACTCCACGGAACATTCTCTGTCACTCACCAATAGGTTGCCCATTTGCGACGCCGAGCAGGAGTTCCACCTCTGGAAGCACAAACAGTATCGGGATAAGATATATCACTCCCGTCACGCCAGCTGCAGCCACAGACAGCACCATAGCTTTGGGGACTTCTCGCTCCGGATTCTGAACCTCTTCGCACATCGAAGCCACCTGTCAAGGTCAGCCATCCCGATCGCAGAGCTGGATCGGGAAACAGCCGAACCATGCCGTAGCCAGTGAGTGTGTACGCAGCCTGGAGCAGGCCCACAAAGAATGCCCACCCCGCCGGCCACCCGCTGGCGGATGCGTCGTAGTGGCCAAACACGAACTCGCCGCTGCGCTTGGTGTCCGCCATCGACAGCAAAGTAACCATGATGACGACAACGCTGGTAGCCGTCCCTACGAGAATGGTCGGTGAGCTTCGCTCCGCAGGCCACTCACAGGGTCTCTGCATGCGTACAGTAGATGCAGATCTTGTTGATCAGATCCAAATATTTCGCTCCAAAGATGTTCACGAGCATGCATACCAGCATGACACCTGCACCAGCAGCCGAGTCAGAGAGGCCCACGGGGACGGCGGGCTTTGTGGTTGGACCTACACCAAAACATCAAGATGGTCTGCCATTCGTTCGGAGCCCAATCATCGCGCCACAGAGCGATGGCACTTAGCACCTTTTCGGATCGGACGTCAGATTCAGTGGGAGGCAGGAAGCCGGACTCGCTTGACCCACCAGTTGGCCGCCGGAGAAATTTATACTCGTAGTCACCGTCCAGTTGCCCACGAGGGTCAACCATCCCGTTATCCACGAAGCGATTGGGGCATACTTCTTGCTCGAAAGCATGGCAGACCTTTTAACGCGGGACAGTCAAAACCGGGGGAAGCCATCCACAGCCCCCACCAAGCGGGGGAGATACCAATAGTAGACGCCTCCCGCGGTCGGGAACACGGCACATATCTCGGCCAGCGATGCCGCGATGCACAGCGATATCAGGGAAACCAAGACCCATCCCCAGATGACGGTCACCGATTGACCGTCAGTCAGGGTTATGTACATTGTAGTGCTCAGCCCCTAAGGAGGCGGCGATCAGTCGATCTTCTGAAAGTACACACAACTCGCACGGATGGAGGACAGCTTGATTACGCACGAAGGGCACAGCTGCAGTCGAGGCCGAATTAGCTGAACGTCACGACAGAAAGAAGAAGAAGAAGAAGAAGAAAATCCGCATCGATGCATTCGGTGATGCGGAGTAAAACTTCCGCACGTGGGGGGATGGAACCAGCAGCTGGAAGAACATTCTTGCCAAGTTGCGCATTGCATATGTACTTGCAGAGTGGAGGTTTGTATCTAACGGGGGCGCGGACGACGAACCCATAATCGCAAATGATCTGCGGGAGGAGGGGCTGTCAGCGGGGCATTCTCTTCTCCTTTCTCCGCGGGACGAGCAACAGACAATCCAAGAATCGACATCATGCTCAGGTTACGCGGCAGCTCTGCTCTGTAGCCCATAGCCGCCAGCTGGGCGTCCGCCGTCGCATCTCGCGCCATGACGCCGGTATAGGTGGGGGGATCCGACAGCCGCAACTCCGTTCGTGAACGTAAATGCGCCTTTCTGGATGGCAGGTAAGCAAAGTTGCTCGGGACTGAAAATGGCGGCTGGAGGGAAATAAAGCAGCTCCGACGAGCTTTTTCCGCCTCTACGGGCGGGGGTACTTTTTAAGTAAATATTTCTCCACGGGAAGGAAGAGAAGCCCTGCTTCGGGGACGAGATGCTGGATTTTGTTGCTGGACGTGCAGTGCAGAGTGCGAAGAGAGTAAAAAGCAAGACAAGTAGTTAACACAGAGAAGCTGGTTATCAGCTATCCCTGCTTGCCTCGTGGACACCGACGATAGATAGAGGGTTTGCAGCCATTGCCATATGTAGGCGATTACGAGACGCGACGTCCTCCATTTGCCGCGTTGGCCAGTCGGTGTGTCTGGCGTGGGGTTGGGGGGGGGGCGGTGGCTTTCCATGGAGCGATGGCCGATGTGAATACAGCCACGCCCCTCCCAGCGACCTCCGGTGCATGCTGGCGTCAAAGAAAAGGTGGGGAGAGATTTCCATTGTAGAGTACATAGAGGCCCAGCGGGAGAGGGCTGGACTCGACATCGAAGAGTTCGCGGATCGGATGCTTGGACACGATTCCCGTCAACGCTTGCTTTGTAAGACATAGCTGTATGGTACCATGCCGTTCGGGCTTCGATGGCGGCTGCTTGTATTACTCCAGCACCCAGGTCCGGTAGTTGCTCGTAAGGCGCTCCATCCGCGAGATTTCACGGCCAAGCACCTACGACGCCGGCCACAAAGCCGTGAACGGATGTGGAGATCGCTTGCGGAGCTCAGCACGGGTTCTCTCTCACGCTCCAGGAAGATGCCATGGCTCGCCGATCGACCAGCCACAGGGAAAGCACTTTCGATGCTCCGCCCTTGCTCTAAAGAGTCGGGATATGTATCTAGAGTAGCTACATGTAAACGGAAAGGCAGGCCGCGCCAATCGAGCACAAACAGAGTCAAGCGTTAAACACCAAAGTCTGTTCGACGCAGTGGTCACGTGCGTGTGTCGTCTGGACGTCGTCCATCTCCCGTGCAGTTACTATGTATTCCTCTTCCCTTGGACACCGGACCCCATTTGGACTCCTGCTTGGCGGGCAGCGGCCTCGGTTTATTCTCCTCTCCCTCCTCCGCGAGCCTTGCCCGGCCATCCACGGGTCATTGGCATCACACGGCGACTAGGCAGCTATCTCCATCACGCGCCGCCCGGTCTCCAGTCCCAGTCCCGACCGAACGTATAGCTACTCGGCCGTACGGGCTGCACACGTCCATCGATTCGCAACCATGTCCCCATCCACCTGTTCCCTGGAGCGGACGCACGGTGCTGCCGAAAGCGAGGTCGGCTCCGAGCCAAGCTCGATCACAGAGTAGCAGGAGTGCTCCAGGAGCCAAGTTTGTGGGTGGGCCGGGCGAGACGGACGGGCTTCTGGGGCGGCCCTTCGTGGGGAGGTCCCCTCCGTGGTCCGGACCGCATCATGCTCAGGCCGCGGAGAGACGGCTGGCAGACCAGTGTTCTCGGAAAGACTCGCATTCGGTGACAGCTCGAGCAGGGCCATTTCCTAGGGATCGGGCCGATCACCGAGTGCTGGAACGTGTTGCGAAGCTTCAATGTAATTCCGTATCCGTCGGCGACCGCGCGGCCTGCAAGGAATCGCTGGATGGGAAGGCCCTGGATCCCCCAGCCCCGGCGCGGAGAACCTCTGTCGTGACATGGCAAGCGTCGGGAGGATCGGGGGCCGCTTGACCGCGGCCGTCGTGCGGGGCAAGCGGACACTCCATCCGGTTACATAAGTCGAACACGCTCTCGTCCGGACACCTCCACGGGGCTGTTGCGTGCGGGGGTTGCAGGTTATGCGGGCCTAGGAGGAGGGGAAGGCTGGCGAATGCATCGGTTAGATAGAGCTCAGGGAATCGTCAGGACAGCATGGACGGTCCTCTGGCATCCAGCTGCACAGGCGCCAAGCCTGCATCTCGCAGCCCGGATGTCGTTCCGCCGAGGGGATGTGCATCGTGATCATCGGGCACATATCGCAGTTCCCAACTCCTGCTCGCCACAGTCCGCCGCCGGCCATGTTGCAGGGCTCGAGAGAATGGCCGCCAGCATCTGAGGACCGATCCGTGCGAATGAAGGCCTCCCGGTTCTCTGTAGATCCCTCTCGCCAGGTACCACCATCGTGCCGGTATCCGTGCTTCACCCCACTGACCCGCGAAGTATCCCGGTCGTTCTCAGACCCCCGACGCTAGTCATCACCCACTCCCGATTCGGATGCGTGGGGTGGCCAGAGGTGCGACCCAATCAACACCGAATCCCTTTCCCTCGCTCCAGCGAGCGAATCGATTCTCGCGCTCCACCTTCGCCGCCGCCGCCGACACCGCATCGCCTGCTTCGCCGGCCTTCACGACCACCGGATCTCTGCTAGGAGACGGCAGTCCACCCAGCGTTCCGTTTCGCGGGTTGCTCGCGCACCAGGCGGCACCTTCCCCTCGGACGCTCGCAGGAACGATTCCTTCACCGAAGAACACTCGAGTCCCACATCCACCGCGAGCGCCGGCTGAACACCACCCACCCGCCCACACAACTATCCGAACCCGCACCCGCGCGGTGGGCAGCACAGACCCGATCTGCCTCCAGCAGAGTGCATAGATACAAGGCAGATGTTGCGCTGCCCGAGTATCTACTAAACGAACGGCGTGATCGATTAGCTGCAGGCATCTCCGTAGCGTCGCCCGAGCAACCTGCTCGCCGTGCATTAGGCGTCGGTTGCGGAGAGGAGAAGGAACAAAGCACCGCCAGCAGCAGCAGCCGCAGCTCGACCTCCACTGCAGCATATACCACCACGGCCACCGCCACCGTCTCCGCCGAACCCAAAAAAAGCAAAGAGCGGCATCGAGACCACGTCGCTCCGCTTTGCTGCCCCTCCGTCCCACCCACCATATCCCCTCCGCACTCAATCATATCGTCCCGCTCCTACATACATTCAACTTCCAACCCCAGCTACCGGTTGCCTCCAACGACTGCTAACCCACGAGACCTGTATTGCCGCTTTCCGCTTGCTGCAAGCGACAGGTCCCATCGTCGTCTTGATCCGACTAGCCAGAAGTCGACCGTCTGCGGCCATCTCGGCTTTGGCGCCGCCCCGTCCACTCGCCCGCCTCGTCTCCCGCGCTGTTGCTGTGCGCACGCCTGGCAGTCGTGCCCGTCCGCCCGTCCGTCGTCCGTCCAGTGGGGTCGGAGCAGCCCGTCCATTGCAACTCGGTGAGCGCTACTGTTTGCCTCTCGTACCGCGCATATCTATCATACCATGTCGCAGCGCATATCACACCGAACACATCCACCCGTCCCGTTCATCCATTCGCATTCGTCTCGCAACCATCCACCGCTACAGCAAACCCCCAAAGCTGCCTTTCTGGTTGTCTGTCTGGCACTGCATGCGTTCCGCTCGTCGTCGCGGTGGACTTCATCGCGATGCTGCCTGCCCCTCTTCCCTCCCCCATCACCTCTGCATGTCGCTCCCCATGCCCACGTCATCTGGCTCTCCCATGGGGCTTCGCCAGCACGGCCTTTTTTCTTTTTGGGGCGGTTCCCTCTCCAACGGTGGGCGAGACAAAGGAGCCGAATATACACTCCCTAGCTGTCTGCGGAAATTATAAGTCTGACCGAGTCCGAACCCTTCACAGATAGCCACCATCGCCGATTCCCGAAATGAAATCGTCTTCTACGAGATCGGCGAAATATCGCATCCACAACGAGCCGGATCTACACGTTCGTCCAGTGCCCGTTCTGAGCAGGACGTCGAGTGCGAGACACAGCAAAGGGGTATGTCTGCTTGCCTTCCCCTCTGCCCCCCCCATCCCGTAGACGTCCATCCCCCCGCATTTCGTTTGGTGCATGGTTGCGCCATACACAAACAAACATCAACCGTGGCACCTGCATGCTCGCCCTTCTAACACTACGGGGACCTTTCGCAGGACTATCATACGCAATGGCCTCCTGCAAGCGCTACGGGCACGCCAGATTGCGGCGTCTACGAATCTCATGGGTACGGCCCTTCACCGATCGACCCTCACTCTCCCTATGAAGATAGCTCCCGTATAGCGAAACACCGCATTCCAGTGGCGCACTCCTTCCCAACTCCTTCTCATTCGCACCCTCCTCCGTTCGCTGCATACGATGCTGCACCACAATCTCCCCACTCGCACCACTCTCGCCACCACCACCGCCGCCAAAACTCGGATCACCATCACCGCTCGTCTCCTCACCTCACCTCGCACCCCACTTCGCACCCCGCTGCCTCTCCCACCGTCCGCTATGCGATCGATATGGCGCCTCATCATCCCCACTCTGCACCGTCTCCTCTTCCTAATGAGGCATCCCAGCTGAGCGAGGTGTCGCTCTCGCGGTATAAGCCGTCGAAACCGCGGTTCCGCATAGAGCAAGAGGGACAAGCGCTTGTGGTGCTCCCCCCACAGGATCCCTCGGATTCGCCTTCATCTCCCTCGTCCCCTGCTCAGATCGAAGCACCTCCGAGGCGCTGGCCGCCTAATCGCTATCAAACTGACTTGTCGAAAAAAGAAGCTCAGGAATATATAGCAGATGGTGCGCCGACGTTCCGCGGCGAGCTCCGTGAGATTTCGAATGGTCCGAGAGGACAGTTCCACTTTTTCGCCTTTGCCGGTCAGGACTATGACGAAAACACCGACACGGCACCGTTTCAGAGTGACTCGTTCGGGGATATGAGTTCGGCTCCCGAAGGAAAACAGACGGATGCGCTGGAGCGGCCTGCCATGGGCCATGCGTTCGGAATATATCCTGGAACCGTGACGTTGGCCTATTATGTGGCGGGCTTCGGCAGTGAGCTCAAGGGATCGGAAATCGCGGCCCGGGGAAAGGTCCGAAAGCTCACCATGCTGTACGTCCTTGACCGGCTACGGAAGCTCCAGGTCGCGGGCATCGAGGAGGATACTGTAGGCTTGCACAACCATCTCTACGACCACCTGCTGCACGACAACCATAAATACGACTACCCCGATGGAATCCAACCATCGTTGGATAATCAGATTTCAGACCTGGTTGCAGCGCTATGCCGGCCGAGTTGGGTGGATTTCTCGCTGCCAGACAACCAAACGGTCGCCAAATTCCTGAACAACCCCGATCCGGGAATCTCAAACAGCTTCTTCCACCAGCTGCTTTTGGCGACAGAACTCCACCTGAGAGTTAAGTGCTCCAAGAGCTTACATGGCAAGCCACTTACCGATATCCCCGAGAAAATCCGGTGGGATCTCATGTTGGCGCAGCGTTGGTTGGAGAACGTGGAAATTGAACCACCACGGAAGGTGAAGGGCCGCGGGGAACAGAAATCTAGTGTAGGGTTCAAGTTTCCGAACAAAAAGAATCAAATCGCAGCACTCAGAAATTTCGCCTGGACATTGAAGTGAGTACCTAGAGCATTCCATATCATTTCGCCACGGGCCATGCGGGGGACCCTTCCCGTCATTCTTCCCTGGAAGCGCTGTTCCCTCCTCCTAGTACATGTCTTCTGCCCGATTCGCGACCGGCATCATTTTGCTAAGTTTCCCAGGTGGCCCAACATGCCAGAGGTGGAAGATGTTCTCGAATTTTCAGAGGAAGACGATCCGGAAGAGTACCTCGAAGACCGCAGCACCAACTGCATGTCTTGGTTCACTGGACTGTTGCTGCCCGGAAAGTCGATGCCGTTTATCCTGATGAACGCGCTGATCGACTGCGACGTTGAGACGCCACCGGAATTCCGCACCCTCCAGCAGACGGTTTCGAATATCGGATTTCAATACCGGGGCTGCACGTATTGGTCGTGGGAGTGCATCGTAGGAAAGGTTTTGGGGGCAGCTGCTGGTGTCACACAAATTGCTGGATGGATCGGCCCGTGTTCGGCCTCGGCGGACCTGGACCGCTCGGAGGTGGCTTTGATCCAGCAAAATCCTCCCCGCAAGAACCAACTCACGCCGAGTACCATCCGGAGCATGTCGGCCGATAGCGATCCTATTGGCCCGCGGCAAGAGTCTTACCCAGTAGCAGACTACCTGTCCATAGTTGCAACGAGTAAGAACCCGGTGGACTCGATCCGTATTGAGCGGTTGAACTTCACGCCTGCGGCCTCGAATCCCAAGGGCGTTCACCGGCAAGCGCTCGAAGAGGATTCAGACAAGAAGCCGATCATCATCTTCGACGCCTCCATCACTTTCGCCATCACGGTAGAGAAGCGAGCACGGTCGTGGAAGGTTTCGCTGCGTCACGACACACCGTTTATTGCCGCGTATCCATGCCAGAACGGACCGCACGTGCTGTTCGTGGACTATCGGCTCCGCGAAGTCCGCGTGGATGACCTAGTGGATATACAAAACTGGGGGACATCTGGGGGGAGAGACGATGACGAGGAGGACGGGGAGGACGAGGAGAGAGAGGACGGCGATGTCGATGAGGTCCTGGTCATCGAGGCTTTCGGAGTACCCGACAACGAAGTATTCGCCAGAGCATGGTGCTCGTTCTGGGGCCTACCTTCGGTTACGGCTGACCTATCGAAGACGTGCGTGTCGTGTGCTGTGCGCGAGGCGTATGCGGCACTGGTGAGCGTAGTGATACTAGTTGACAGGAGGGCGGTAGATGTAGAGATCGAGGAGGTGGATCGACGGATGGAGAATCTGTGATGTGAATATACAGGGGGCGGCGGGGCGGCGGGGCGGCGGGAACAACATTACTAGGGCGTATGTGTGTGTGTGTAGTTAAAGGGAAACGAAGGGAAGGTGCTTCTTCTTCTCTACTTCTTTCATTCTTGGTTGTTATGACGGGTGTTTTCTGCTTGGTGTTTTATTCCGTGCATTCTGGCTGATTACCTCGTTTCTCTCCTTCCTGCTTTTCTTTTTGGGCGTTATTTTACGAAAGGCCGTTACGCCTCCGATCCGTCACTCTCGCAGTAAAAGAACGAGTGACTATCCGAGGGCCGTCAGCCCTTACGCCAGTGATATGGCTACTTACGGAATGGCCGCCACGAGCTGCCATCGCTAGTCCAGAAGTGGCTGTACTCCTGTATTCTTATGGCGTTGACTCAGCAACGACATTGAAAACAGCGCGTTGATTACGGGTATTGCCATCTAAGTATGTAAGTACGTTTACCAACCTTTCCCCCGAGATTTGCGGCTGTAAGGTAACTCCAGCTCCGGATTCGATTCTTTTATGTATGAAGCTCTAATTACTCCACTTTTACGCCCGATGCACTCCCTTCGCGCGTTGGGAGTGATGCCACATGACTTCCCCAGCAATCCCATTCACACTCACACGTACTCTATCTAGATAACCGGCGACTAGATATATCTAGGCAAACCCCCCCTTCTTCCCTCCCCTGTCTAGATATTCACTTCGCATGTTTCGATCGCCATGTGACGCAATCACACGCGATTTTTCTCCCCTGCGTTTCCCTCTTGCTCCTCCTCGTTAATCTATAATCTCGGACCCAGCGGTGTCCTCCGACAAGGGAAGGTGGGAACGAGGGGCAGGTGCCTATCTGGGTGCATATCTTTGAAGCGGGGGGAAGCTTAGCTTCGCTAGGCTTCCCGCTTCCCGCTTCTTGGCTGTTGGCTGTTGGCTGTTGACGACAACGTGGAAACAAACACACAATGGCGAGTCTAGCCAGAGGAGTTGAGATGGGAGGAGAGGGGGGAAAGTGCGATGTCGGAGTATATGGAGTAAATAAAATAGGCTTGGACACTGCAGCGAAGGGAAAACCAGTTGTTGCATCCAACGAGAAGACAGTTGGGGTTTCTCCTTCCTGCGCGCTTACAATCCGTTAGATATGAAGTATATAGAGTATGTGGAAGTATCTGGATCATGGGATGGTGAGAAAATGACCACGGCGCCCCCCCCCAAAAAAAAAAAAAAAAAAAACCAAAGCCGCCGATGTTCCGGTGCTCCGATTGGCATGTGTGACGTCCGTTGCACGGCAGAACCCTCCCTCCCCTTCGAAGATCTTGCCTCGATGTCGATGATTGATCCGGGCTGCTACATGGGATGGCCGGGTTCCCGTGGTAAGTGTATTTCTGCAAGATATCCGCATCACCCGTACCATAGATAGGCGGGGGGGGGAGTTTATATCCATCCATTTCCCCCCCCGTCCCTTCCTTCCCTCCTTAGAGCGGCCACGAGGAAAAGTTTAACGACGACGATGGTCAACTTTAATCCGTTTCCGCTCGACGACGCTGACTCCGTCCACGAGGAGGCCGTGCGCGACGAGGATGCCACTGGAAAGAGCAAGTGGCAGAAGGTCTGGCCCGTGTTCGCCTGCGGCGCCGGATTGTTCTCTGATGGCTACCTCAACGCTGTGCGTTTTTTTTTCTTCTTTCTTTTCTTCGTCTCCTATCCCCGCCACCTCCTCCCGCTCCGCGACTCTGCGCATTACGCGATGCTGATGGATGGCAAACCCGCAGGTTATCGGCCAAGTCGGTGTTATGCTCTCCAAGATCTACCCCGACGAATACAGCGGCTCCAGGGCGCAGAGCAACGTCAGCAGCATCGCCTTCGCTGGCACCGTGGTCGGCCAGTTGACGTTCGGCTACGTCGCCGACCGTTACACCCGGAAACTGGCCATGACCGTCTCCGCCGTCATCCTGATCGTGTTCGCGGCCCTGTGCACGGGCAGCTACGGCGCCGGCGGCAGCGTCGATGGCTTGTTCACCATGCTCGTCGTCTGTAGGTTCTTCCTGGGCATCGGCATCGGCGGAGAGTATCCCGCGGGCAGCGTCGCTGCAGCGGAGGCCACGGGAGAGGTCAAGAAGGGGACAAGGAACAGGTGGTTCATCCTCTTCACGAACTTCAGCATCGACGTGGGCTTCGTTGTGGCCGCGTTCGTGCCGCTGGTTTGGCTATGGATTCTCGGGACGGAGAGGCACGATCTGATGGTCAACGTACGCACTTCCCCCCTTCCCCCCTTCCCATCCGCAGGGTGACCGTCAGGGATGACTGATGCAAACGATGTTGTCCACAGTGGCGAGTAAGTCTCGGCCTCGGGATCTTGCCGCCATTCATCCTCCTCTTCCTGCGTCTCCGCCTGCAGGAACCCGAGCAGACCAAGAAGAACAGCATGGCGAACACCAAGACGCCGTACTGGCTTGTGGTCAAGTACTACTGGTGGCGCCTCACCCTCGTCTCCTTGATCTGGTTCATCTACGACGTCGGTCGGGGGGGGGGGGGGGGGGGGGGGGGGGGGGGGGGGGGGGGGGGGGGGGGGGGGGGGGGGGGGGGGGGGGGGGGGGCGGGGGGGGGGGGGGGGGGGC
>Ga0307516_10007536_pt1 | contig 12493 bp, 18 predicted proteins | sample 19_EM_MG_FD_203310 | JGI IMG/M metagenome (GOLD analysis project Ga0307516, IMG submission 203310) | Populus trichocarpa ectomycorrhiza microbial communities from riparian zone in the Pacific Northwest, United States - 19_EM | ecosystem: Host-associated > Plants > Roots > Unclassified | place...
TATACCAGCCGGAGTTGGGCTACGTCGCAGACCAGACAAAGGGAGTGGCCGGACTGAAACCGGAGTAGCAACTAATGGTAGGTACAGGTCCAACACGGAGGAGTTAGACTGTGGATCTGTCTGCAGGGAGACAGGGGTTAGTCCTGAGGGTGGAGATGGATGTAGGGACCGGAGTTGAGCTGGAGTGCAGCTATGGGGCTGGAGATGGCTGGACTAGATCCGGAGTTGTGTCTATGCCTAAGGAGAGGTCAGGCGGGCCAAGGTTAGACCGGAGTTGCGACTGGGAAAAGTATGGATATGACAGATGGTGGAATCCTAGTAGAATGAGTTCGAGTTCCAGAAGGTATAACTGGAAACTCAATATGTTCCTGCGCACTAGATTGTGGTGGATTGTATGTAGACGGGTAGGGAATATTTGATTCACTACTAATGACTGAAGGAGCGACCTCCAGATCACGTTCATGATCCTCTTCATCATGGTCTTCACAGCTAACTTCATTTTGACGTGGTACTTCGATCCTTCTTGCACATCGAGGAAAAATGGTTTCATCGAATACTGCATTCGCAGATACGACAATTCTTCCTTCATCTAGAAACCTATATGCTTTTGATCCAGACTCATAGCCTAGAAATACCATAGGACGAGATTTTGGTTCAAGTTTATTGCGTTGGTCCTTTTTGATAAAGACATAAGCAAGGCAACCAAAGACACGGAAGTAAGAAACATCCGGTGCTTTGCCTTTCCATAACTCCACAGGGGTTTTCCAATTCAATCTGCGAAAGGGTTGGCGGTTATAAACATGGACAGAAGTCTCCAAAGCATGTTGCCATAGATTTGGAGGAAGACAAGCGGAATGTCGCATAGCCTCTTGCTTCTCAACCATAGTCCTATTAAAACGTTCTGCATGACCTATAGAAAGGTGGTGGTCTGCACAGGGAAGGTCTAGCCTGCCTGAAAGAAGAGAGAAGGAGAAGCTGTAGGTAACCTCAGTAGTCTGGCAAGCTACTTATATATTAGTATATACCTGTAGGTAACTACAAGGTATTAGTAGGTAGGAAAGTGGTTAGTAGGAATGTACTCACCCTCAGTAGTCTGGCAAGCTACTGAGGGAACTATGGTACTAGGAACTCTAGTGCGATGCATGCTTATGTAAGTAGGTAAAATATACCACAATAATCCTGTTTATACTCCAACATGACCATTCTGCTAAGGAGTATCAGGCGAAGAAAACTGCTGCTCTATGCCCGACTGGCGCATGAAGGCAGAAAACTCATTCGTCCTAAATTCTCCCCCATGATCCGAACGCAATTGAAGGAGTCGCGCACCAAGCGAATTCTCAGCCCAGGCCTTGTACTCCTGAAAGACGCGGAAGGTGTCAGACTTTGCAGCAAGAGGATAAATGCACACAAAGGCAGAGAAATCGTCAACAAAAGTAGCCACATATCGGCAACGATAGTAGGACAAAGTTGGAAACTCGCAAAGATCCGAATGGATAAGTTCCAGGGGTTTTGTGGCACGGGAATATGAGAGGGTGAAAGGCTTCTCAGTCATCTTCCCGGCAGTACAACCGGAACAAGGAGTTAGGTTGGAAGGAATTTTAACAGCAGTCAAATTCCTGGTTGCACTATGCAAATGTTTAATAGCATTCTTTGAGGGATGACCCATTCGATGATGCCAAAGAAGATACTCATCTTTCTTTGAACTAATAACTTGTACCTTTTCATCTATGAACTGAAAAAGTACATGAACATAGTGAAGAGGCCCTACACTTGCTATCGGGTCCGACCGCAAGTATAAGTTGGCATTAGGAGCAAAAAGCTTTGTGCCAGAGGCAGTGGTGCTTAAGGAATAACCTCTTCCAATAAGCTGCCCAGTAGAAATCAGTTGAAATGTAACAGATGGACAATACTCAACATCCATAAGTCGAATGATCTTGCCGTGGTGAAGCATGAGTATGGTCCCAAGACCGAGCTTCTCCACAAAAGTATCTTTATCTGCAGTAGTCGAGAACTTCGACTCTCCATACGGCTTATAGGAAATGAAATCCTCGAAATGAGGAGTACAATGTCACGACGTGCCTGAATCCAATAGGATTAGCATACTTCCATTTTTTTGTTTCTGTCCACAATCAAGACAGAGAGTGGAGGTGCATGAAGAATGACAAAAAATACACTCAGCGTCTTGATTTGTCAGGAACAAAGGCAGTGGAATGACTGTTGAACGATGAGGTGGTGTGTGATTTCTCCTTGATATATCTAAGGCTATTTGAATAGCCTCATCTGATTCACTATGTGGATGTCGCCTAAAATAAAAGCGAGGATGTGAGGTAAAACACTCTTCACAATCTGTTTCTCCACCATAAAAGTGAACCTCAGCAGGAAAACCCAAGAAAAACCATCCAATGACAAGAGCATGAGGAATACGAAAGTTCCTCTGAAACTCGGCATGACCATTGTCAAAAGTCCGACTGAGGAAAAATACGTCAGAGCTCATTTCGTTGAGTTGAATGGTTCCATCTTCATTCATGAAAGGGTAATGTCCTTGATGATTCCAGAAATGCAGAAACAGAGAACTTCGTGGACATAAAACATCGTCCCGAGTTACTAATCGTACAAAGTCCTCATCCTCTATCTCTTCCCAATCATTCCGAGAAACAGCAGTTTCTGGATGGGAGAATGAGGGGACTTCGTCAGATTCTGGAATCCTAGGAACATGGATTAACACACAGGTGCAATCAAAGTCATAGGTGACCTGTTCCTCATAGGTCTCGATGATATCATCGAAACTAGAAGGTCCCATTGACTCATCTGCCCACATTGCCCATACAGCATCCTCAGAGTAAGGAGCCATAGGTCTCTCTGCATTATACTCATCCAACTGGGCATCAAGCTCAGCAGTTGGAGATACGGGAACCTCAGATATTCCGGAGGTGGTGGGTTGATCGACCATCATGGCCGTATAATCCTGAAAATCTTCATAATCAGGTTGGTCGTAATATTGGAGGGACTCATCAAGAATGACATGAGTTCCTCCCCCTCGGCCTTTACCCTTTCCTCGTCCTCGTTTTCCGCCTCGGCCATGACCGGATCCAGATCCTCCATGGTTGTTACTATTCGATCCTCCAACGGGAGGAGAAACGACCTGTGGTTGGCAGCAGATCTGTTTACCTCCTTGGTCATAAAAATTCTCTGTCGACCAATGGGACAGAACTCAGCCGGGAAATGGTTCCGATGACATCCCTGAAAGACACAACGCAGATACTGATTGTGTTGTCCTTCACGAACAGGTTGCTTGCCTTTTCCTTGGTTACCTCCGCCTTGATAAGAAGGACGGACAGTGGGTTTAACATTTGTAAGATGTGACACGAGAGTGGTGCCAGATCCATATTCAGCAGCGATAGAAGTTCGCTCTGAAATCCGATCCTGTAAAGAGATTGTGGACCTGCCACGAGAGGCCTGTCTACACATATACTCGCGATTGATCTGGCTGGTAATTTCTGCCACGGTAAAACCGGCATCATCGAGCGTAGAACAGAGTGTCAAAACTAATGTTTCCCAGTCTGAAGGTAACGCCATAAGGATGGCCATTGCGATAAGACCATCTGCAAGGGCAAAGCCTGCAGTCAAGAGATGGGCCACACACTGAATGAGGTTATTGGCCTCATGGACAGGATTAGAGTTGGGTTTCATGCGGTGTTGAAACATTGAATGCATCTCTATGAGAGCTCCAACTCTCCCGGGGGTACCAAAGGTAGTCTTCAGTGTCATCAAAGTCTCTTTAGCAGTAGCGCCAACGTGAGACTGATACATAGCTCCAAGATGAAGGTGTATCATGCCTCGCATCTGTCGGTCTATAATGTTAAAGGCAGCAAGGTCTGCAGCCGCAGCAGGAGGATCTTCAGTCATAGGACCATCGCATTTCATTGCCATAGCAAATGCCTCCAACTTGTCATACCATTCCTTGTAGTTGGTTCCATCAAAAATCAGGACATAGGTAGAGAGATCCTTTGTAGACATTTTAGAGCAAAGAGAAAAAAAATATGTCAGCAAACATATTCTCTCCATTTGGAACAGAACCGTTATTTTGAGGATTTATCCATTGTCATAATGGAGGTTGTCGAAGCGGTTGTCGTATACGATGTTTCCCATTGTGAGTTCCAGATTGACGACGCAGTGGTAACAAACCCATGAGACGCCTATCCCTTTTCTCTGCTCTCCTCTGAAATCTTCACATACTCATGCAATCTCGTCTATTTTCTTTTCTCTGACCTTCTTTTGACAAATACTCGACTCCTTGATATCCTGGAGAACGTTGCCACTCCATCTCCTCAGCCCCTTCAAAGGCCAACTCAAAACAGTAATGTGGATTAGGTAACTCCGTGGAGCTACCGATCATTTCCGCAAAACTATTTGAATAGTAGGAAAAAGACTTCAGCGCACAAGAAGTAAAAGGATATTTGACATAGCTGGCAACTTGAAACTCCACAGGTAACCGTACAAAAGGAATATACGAGGAAAGTCGAATTTGAGCATAGTCCTCTGGACTAGTTGTAGTACAAAAGAGTAAAAGAGTCTGAAAAGAAGTGAAATCAAAGCGATGATGAAGACGGGGATGCAGATGAATAACAGAAAGGTACTCAAATGCATCTCAGACATAAGGTACAGGAGAGGAAGGATGCATGGGGTACGATGGGACCACGGGTGTCTGCAAAAATCTTGGCTAAGAACCCAGTCGCCGTGTTCGCCAACACCCAAGGCAAGGTAAGCTGCAAGTGCTTCTCTATTGCATATAGCAATTTTTCCTGCTGCTGGGTTAATGACATAATCTGAAATATCAACAACGAATTTAGCAAACTTCAGCTGGATAGATGAGAGGGCACAGAAAAATTTTCCAGGAAACTCCTGCCCATAATCTATCTCTCCTCTTAACCAAGCCTGCCTAAAACGAGACTTGTTTCTGGCAACTCGTAGACCTGCACTCCATAGCCAGGGATAGCATATATCCTCTTTAAGAAAGAAAAGAGAGAAAATATCTCCTTGGCCAGTGGGAAATAGGTCAGTAGCAGTTGGACTGAAACCAAGGATACATCCATGATGATCCATACGAAAAGGTGTTGCCTGAACATAAACTTTGTTTATGTTGCAGTGGACGGTATAGTCTTTGAGGTGGATAGTGGGCTCGGGATACTCATACCAGGGAAGATAGATGAGCCTCTCCACAGGAACGACTATACAGGAGGGGAAATTTGGTAGTGGGTTCCTGACATGTTCATAAACCGATCAAAAAAGGAATGCAAGATAGCATGGATCCAAAAGGGGATCATAGAAATGATCGTTGGGATCAAAGCGAGAATTGGTGCTGAGAATAGAATGCTCCCTTTCATACTGCTGTGGAACAAATAACTCCGGAGCAGGGGTAGCCCAAGTAGAATGAGTAGGCATGTACAAGTTCATACTGGTAGAAGGGTTGCCTCTAGTGGTTGGAACGGAACAGCTGGGAGTCGCTGAGCGGTGAGGAGTCCGAATTGGATCGTAAAAGAGTGGCCGCAGCAGCTCTTCTTGCTGTTGAGAGGTTCGAACCAGTTCCAACTGCCGATTCAGAGCTTCTTTGGTTAAGACAGTGTCCAAACTGGGAACGGGGGTATATGACGACATCTTGTTCTTGACACATAGAGTCAATGTAGGAAGGAGGAGTAGAAGGTATTACCTGATATCGAATTGAATAGGATCTATTAGAATTGTCAGTCAAGCCTATAAACTCGCCACTAGTTTGACCAGGGGAAGGCAAAGACTGAATAATACTAGAAGCAGTGACTCCTGGTCTCTCAGCTAGCTCAAGTCTTTCATATGCAGGAGGATTTCCACCATAGGGAATACCATCGTTATCAAGAACGAGGGCCTCATCTGCAGCAAGATGAGCATCATAGAGTGGAGACGGAAGAGGAATACCACTCCTAGGATGAACAGAATAAAAGGGGTCACAATGGTCTCATAGACGCTGTTCCAAGTATTCCGTCATTGTTGGAATTCTAATAGGACCTTCAATCCTCCTATGAGCTTCAGCAGCCTGACGCTCGATAAGAGACAGTTCCTGATTGGAGCGCATAAAGTGTTCCCGCTCAAGGGTTACTGTCCATCGACCCTGACTATCTCCAGTACTAGCCTGTACAATGAACCAACATCCGTTAGGAGTCTGATTCATGTCCACAACTAAAGTAAAGAAGGCAATCAAGAACGCAGCAAAACATAGCTCTGCGGATATGACAGGATGAGGGTACAGTAAGAGCTGCACACCTTGTCTGGCAAGTAAAAACTGCATGACACAGAGAAATAATCTCCAAGTGAACCAGTCTTTGGTGTTCCTATCCATCTTCTCGTTGGCCGACAAGAATAATGACGTCACAGGAGATCGCCTAGATGGGGCTCATAACCTAACGGGAGGCAATGTCCACGATATGGAGATAGTGGACACAGCGCAGCGGGCTCTACACAAATGACAATGAAGTCTTAACTCACTTGAGTAGACGGTTCAAACTTGAAGCAATATAACCAAAAGTGGTTTGATAGTTCTTGGATAGAACAGAGAGTAAATCGTAAGAAGGAAAAACTCTACAGTACTCCAAGTAGCATGAGGGTATTTATATGTCTGAGCTGCACACAGACCACCTAAAGTAGAGTGTTTCCTGAGAGTCCATAAATGGACGGTAGATAAGTACCTTCCTATAGTAGTTCTGTGGAAGTTCATACAGTGTTGGACGCTCAAAATAGGCAATTCAGCTATAAGCAACAATAAAATTGTATCTACACTTCCATTAATCAACAAGTTGGTGTTTAAACTGCATAGATGTACTGTAGTGCATTATAACTAAAGGACTATCTGATTAGAATTTCAAAATTCAAACATCTGAGTGGGGACCTCCCACAAAAGTGAAATTAAAACAGAGGATATCGGAGTTACCATATATGGATGGCGGAGCTTTCAAATTTAGACTCAGCCGTGCCAGTGATTGAATCTCCACCTTCAATTGAGCACGATATCAATGCTCATCATCAGCACAGGTCCACAGCGGCAATGGGACTTATATTTCTTTACTGCATATTCTGCTTGTCATGTATTGAGCCCCTGCCTGTTAAAAGTAAGATTGAGTCCGATAAATGATATGTTACACACCTGTAAGCATCCATGTAGCGCCAACTTTTGTGAAAGAAAGCACAGATTGTTTTCACGGGGCAGTCATCAAGAATTTCTGGCACAAGACGCTTTGCAGTGGGAAAGGTACCATCAGAGGCAATGCGGAAACCTGTGGTAATGTATGTTTGCATTTGTTCGACACTCACGTGCTTTCATCCAGCCCCAGTACATCTCAATCAGATTAAGTTCACAATGGAACTTAGGGAGAAACCAGCACCTATGGCCTGCATCCTCAATTATACTCTGGATAAGTGGCTTCTCTTCTTTAAAATCGCGCTGATTTGCAAGCATTTTGCGCATGCAGCAGTCCATCCTCAAAGATTCCTGCACAATGTTCAATTGACCCTCTGGCAGTTCATCCCCACCTTGCATTGATGCCTGTGCTTCACGGCGGAGCTGCTCCTGTGCTTCATGTGACAGTTTACAAGTCTGGCATTCCCCAACCACTCTACCACCATTTGCCACTTGCAGTGTGGACATCAGGCCACGTTCCTCCAAAATGTGTTGCATTCCTTTTGCTTTGCCACGCAATGCAAAATCGGGGTGATCAGGTGGGAGATCTGATGGATAGACCATGGCCACTTGCCACGGAGCGCAGGATTTGGGTTATCCATTGGGATGTAGGTATCCTGCATCAGTCATTGCTTCCAGCCTGGTCCAACATTCATCTCCTTTGCATTTAGGGCATCTTTTGCGAATGCACCATGTGCAGATGACTGATCAAAAACAAACTCGGCAATGGCACCTGGGTACATCCATTCAAAGATTGGTATTGCATGTTTGACCTGATGGGGTCCAACAAGGTTGGTTAAAAATTTCATTGGGAATGAAGAGATCAACTAACCTGTTCAACAAGCTTATCATTTGTCCAAAATCCATCATGATTCTTCCATGGATATATAATTTTATGAGCATTCGTAAATTTAAGTTGATTGGCCACAGGTAATGTGCCGTTTGCACGGATCTGACTTTCTGACAGTGCAAGTTGTCCAGTCTCCTCGATGATGAAATTGGAAACATGGATTGCACGCCCTTGGCCTTTTTTCCTCAAGGGCATTTTTCCATTTTGCATGCACACATGATGATGAAGGTCGTTTGCATGAACAATAGATTCATCATGCATTATTGGTACATGAAGTCATTCACCTGGTCCGAGTGTGGGCTCGACAGGCTCGAGCCCATCATCTGTGTATGTCCGCCACAACCTATTAACCTTACATTAATGAACAGTTTGTGCAGGCATGCAGAACATACCTTTCATATGCACCGAAGTTCACCAAGAATTCACTACGTGATGCAACAACATCTTCCTGCTCATGTTCATCCACATATACACCTTTTTTCACCTCCTTCAGCTCATATCCAAGTTTTGCTAACCATTGGCATGCTTTTTTTTCTGATATGTTTTGCCCTCCAGAGTCAAGACCCAGTGCTGGTAAGATAACAGTGTTCACCTGCTTTGCAAGAAGCACTGGGGTGATCTGGCAACAATCATGTGATGTGAGCACAGTTATTTGAGCAAGTGATTTACTTACCTCTCCATCATGAAGGACTGTTAAGTATTGGCGAATTGCTTGTGCGATCTGCTCGTTATTCAAGAGAGATGGATGTGCATGATGCTTTCTGACATTTGTAGGAGGCAAAGTCTGAAAATGTGCAACATGTCTGTACAGTGCACGTATCTTCCGAGCCATGTATGGCCCTTTTCCAATGGAAACAGCGATGGTATGGCTAGCTTTGATCATTGGAGCTTTGATTCATGGGTTTCATTTATACTGTTCCCAGAGCTCAATGAACTGTTTGAGAGAGTTCAGATGGAACAACGAGGTAAATGATTTATATTTCCTGGCTTCAATGGTGAGTTTTTTGACTGTTTCGAGAACTGAGATTGACTCCGTGATATCATTATCATCCTCTGTAGTGTCCAAAAAAATGGTTGGTGCAAGATTGTCAGCCTCTAATACATCTGTGACAGCAGAGTCAGATGTGGCATCTGCAGGTGGTGGATTAGGGGGTAGGGAATTGAAGCTCTGAGTTGCCAGTTGGCTGGGAATGAGCTGGGGATCATCAGGGGGGGTGACATCTGCACCAGGTGGTGCGATGACAGGTGAAGGTGTGCAGATATGGCCTGCACTGTGTGCTTTGGTCTTGTTAATCGTTCTGGATCCAGGAGTGAAAAACGAAGTAATTTTATGGTTGTTCTGTGCAGCATGTTGTAAATCTTGTTTCTGCAGGTAGGTTGTTGTCTTTCTGGCTCCTGTATAGGTGGGCATTGCTCTCTTCAGTGGTTTTGTAGGTTTGTTACCCTGCAAGAAAGGTGACTTCAATATGCAAGGTCTGTGATTGCCTGGTGGTCTCGAGACTTACAGAGCTCATTATATTGGCCCAGAATGTGCGTGCAGATACTGCAGCTTCATAAGCACATTGCTCTGCATAATCTGGAGCATTGTCTTCAGCATCAAGATCCATCCCCAAGTTTATCCTCTTCTCACCTGTACAAACAATGTCATCAGCAGGTAACTCTTCAGCATGGTCTGTCAATTCCTCTGGCAAATTAAAATCAAAGAAGTTGAATGACATCCCGTCAACAGTTGAGTGGTCAGAGTCTGTTGTTTCCGACTCATCTTGACCATCTAATTGATAGTCTGGGTCCACAGCAATGTCCAATAGGTCTTGCACCAAACCATTGTCGAAATATTTTATCCCAGAGGCACACTGCTGCTTTGCCTGCTTCTGTCGTTTCGTCGGAGGAGGCATGTGGTTGGAATACCTTACATGTCTTAGTCTCATTTACAAAAGTGAATGATTACATAATCACAGGCATTTTTCGAAAATGCAGATTTACGCTAATTAGACCCATATTTCCTATCAAAATTCTAATTCGAAGCATCTGAGAGCCAAATCCAACCCTGCCGAGAGGTGCTGTGTTTATGTGTCCAACACTGTAGAACCTCGAAGAAGTCCACAGTGAGTCATACGTGAGATAAGAGATAAGAAACGGTCTAGATTGACCCATAAGAATATTCCAGAAGGAATGTTATCTCCTTATCATGACCTCATCATAGATAAGAGATATGACTCTGGTTAGTCGGTACTCTCTGATAACCGGTCATGTGACTTAGACAATCACATGGAAGAGAAAGAGTCCAGACACATCACGTGTCAAGGCTCCTGAGAAGTCACATGCTAGCGATGACTAAGCACTTACTTTCTCAACACATCTGTGCAGCTCCCAAAAGCATCTTCTTGTCAAAATCTTACTCTCTCTGACAGGAGGCACTCCCTACTTCCAAACAAACTACCCTTGATGCGTTTTTCATTACTGTACATGCTTTGTATTCTCGCAGTTAGGACTGGGTACAATCCTTGTCACATATAGTTATTAAATGTCACACTAATATGTGACATTCGTCTCTACATAATTGACACAATGCATAAACTTTTGACTGGCCCCGTTCATATGCATTTTGCCGTACTCAACTGTGTGCTAACCAGTTCCTCAGGGGGTATATGGCATTAGTGCTTGGCAAGCCCAACATCATGGTGACATTTTCAGTCTGATTAACCAGGCGCGTACTACGCAATCTCCCATAGTGAACAGCTTGTTGGAAATATATTACAATCCAATAGGGGAGTAGACAGATGTCAAGCAATGTAAGTATCTTTCCCTCTTCATGGCTCATCTTGGACTGCGAACGCACTAATTGTGACTGGATTAGATCCCGAGATCAAGCGATGTGAAGCCACCTCTCGCAATGAAAGGATAAGGCGACAACCAGCAGCGATTGAAATTGGTGCGCCGAAAAGGAGAGCATCGCCGAGCCATTGAATCTCGAGACTCACATGCTGTTTCAGAAGTAGAACAAATGTCAAAAGAGGACTACAGCTTATTGTCAGATACTCCAACAGTGACAAGAGAATCCTTACCCAAGGAAGTATATGACATTTCCCTGGATCAGAACATCGACTAATCGCCTCGCTGATCGAGAATAAGATTGCTGCTTTGAATGCTTGATACCAGCCCAGACGGCAAGTAGGGCCAGAATCACGTCGAAAGCAAGACAAGGGCCCCATAGTTCGTATTTGTATGCAGGAGTGAACGGAGCTACACACAGGTCTGTCCCCGTGTAGTGATATCCTGTAACGACAAAGTGCTCGGCCCATATTTCTGCAGTGGATATCACAATATGACGATAAAAGTCTCAACAAAAGCCTACGGACCATTACTTAAAAGACTGGTTGTGAACAAGACCCACAGCATAACGCCCACCTCGGCGGCAAAAAATGTCGCCATGAAGATTAGAAGCATCTTCGAGCATTGATAAAGGGCATAAAGGCGCAGCTGTAGTATCACTGAAATAATTTCGATGAGGCAGTGCGAGATAAGGGAGTTGTAACTTTACCTTGTACTGCCCACCAAATGATAGAGCCTGTCCAGTCTTCAATACCGACAATGAATTGGCCTGTTACTTTGTTAATAGCGAGATGACGAAGGAGGTACAACATACAACTAGATGATCACATGAACACACTTCCAGTTCAGCAGCAGTCCCAGACTCAGAATTGAAACAACACTGTACGTCTATTATGCCAATCAGCTGGTGCAACCGTTGTAGCGTTCATCCCAAACTCACCTTGTCTGAACGTGGGGTCAGAAATACTTCACTGATCATCAGGATCATGGATAGAAAAATGAGGATAGTTCTACGGACGGATAGTAGTAGTCCTATGGGTGGAATATAAGCTTCAGTCTGTAGTGTATCACATAGAAATAACTTACAGGTTGTACAGCGTTCCGAAGTATCGAACCTATCCCAGCCGCACATCAGAATCCGTCAATGCCATATACACTGAAGGCATTCTTACGAATACATATAGTGTAGTCGATGATGTTTTCCAAGGACGCTTCTGTATCCACCATGTCAGCCCATGCCAGGCGCAATCCATATAATAAAGGAAATACCCAAATTTGCTCGATCTGAGAGTGAGTAATGAAGTCGGCCAGGTAAGGAGGGAAGAAAACAGAGATAATGTAGTACATGCCTCTTGACCTAGGGTGAGAACTAGCACATTATATTGTCAGCAAACCATCTTCAGTGATGTACACCTGTATTTAGCTCACAGTATTCATAGAATAAGATCACCGTAATCGCCACTGTAACGTCGATAGTTGAGCACCCGACTTCGCAGTAGGCAGGAACACCCACCGCGAGTTTCCAGTTTCATTTGAACTGCTGGGAAAATCTCATTCAAAGGAAAAAATTCATCTGCTGGCACCGGAGACCCGACGACTATCGCCAT
>Ga0307516_10007537_pt1 | contig 12493 bp, 6 predicted proteins | sample 19_EM_MG_FD_203310 | JGI IMG/M metagenome (GOLD analysis project Ga0307516, IMG submission 203310) | Populus trichocarpa ectomycorrhiza microbial communities from riparian zone in the Pacific Northwest, United States - 19_EM | ecosystem: Host-associated > Plants > Roots > Unclassified | place...
CCAGCTTGGCCAGGTCGGCGCCGCCGGTCGCCTTGCGCACGGTGTCGAACATCGTGTCCTCGAGCTTCTCGAGGTCGTCCAGCGCCTTCTTCATCTGTTTTTCCTGCAGGTCAACGCCCTGGTCGACCAGGCGCTCCAGCGCCACGCGGTTCGCGTCGACGGCCTTCAGCAGCGCATCGTCCATGCCGGCCAGCGCGCCATTGAGCATCGCTTCGACGTCGACCTTGGGTGTCACGTTCTGCATCGCGCCGGTGCTGGCGGCCTCGGTGACCGACTTGAGCACCGACTTGATGTTCTTCAGGCTCATCTCGCGCCCTTGCAGCGCCTTCAAGGTGGCCTGGCTCACCGCGTCGCGCAATTGCGCCGTCTGTTTGGCGCTGGCGCTGGCGAACATCTCGATCAGCGCATCCTGGTCGATCCCGGACTTGAGCATGGCGGTCTCCTTTGATTTGGACCGCTACCTTACGCTCAGACCCGGGAGACCGTCTCAGGGCTTGCCCGAAAAAAAGGCCCCTTGCGGGGCCTGTGGTTCATCCTGCCTGAGCAACCCAGCGGCGTTCAAACCGCCACCGGGCCGCCCGAGGTGATGATCACTGCGTCGTGGCGCAGACGGCCTTGAACGCCTTCTTGAAGCCCGCGTTGGTGTACAGCGTGCCCTGGTTGGCGCCGCCCGATTGCGTGCAACCGGCGTTGGTATGGATCGCCACCACGCGGCCGCCGCTCAGCACGGCCGAGCCGCTGTTGCCGCCTTCGGTGTCGGCCGAGTACTTCAGGACGGTCGTGCCCGTGTCAACCGAGGTGATCGGGCCGTTCGAGTACTGCTGGGTCTGGTTGTCCACGCCGGTGTCCACGCCGTAGCCATGGATGTCCACCTTGGCACCCACCACCGGCACGGCCTTCGCCAGCCGCAGGCCATGGCCCTGGGCTTCGAGCGGCATCTTGCCGGTTTCGCTGTTCGGCGACACGGTGAACACGCCCCAATCGTTGCCGATGTTGCCCTGGAAGGACTTGCGGTTCGTCGTCGGCACGTATTGGTCCTTCGGCGCCGGGTGGTTCAGGCTGCCGTTGGAATTGGACTTGGGCACGTTGAACTCGACCACGTCGACCAGCGACGGCGTGGACATGCAGTGGCCGGCGGTGATGAAGCAGCCCTTGGCCATCAGGTTGGCGGTACAGCCCACGTCGAGCAGGCGGGCGCGGTCGGCCACGTTGGAGGCCACGCGGTCATCGTTCGGACCACACTGGCTCTCGGTCACCGGTTGCGGCTTGCCGGCCAGCACCTTGACGATGCCGAACTGGCCTGCACGACCGGCCTTGGCGGCCAGCAACTCAACACGCACCACGGAGCCGTTGAAGTAGGCCGAGGTGTTCTGCCACTGAGCCAGGGTCTTGGCGTTCAGGTGCTGCTGGGCACCGTCTTGCAGCGACGTGATGCGCAGCGTGGCGCCATTGGGCAGCTTGGCGGCGTCGAACTGCAGGCGCAGCCAATCGGCGCCTTCGATGCGCACGTCATGGCTGGCGACGACGCCGGCCTCACGCGCCACGCTCTCGGCGCCACTGCTGTAGGCGTAAGCATGGGTATCTTGGGCCAGGCCAAGCGACTGCCCCGAGGCCGACAAGCTGGCGATGGCCAGCGCGGTCAGCGCAAACCATTTGCCGAGGACCCCGCGAACCGAACCGGATTTCGAAATGCTGGATGCGAACACTCTGTTATCTCCTCTAGCACGTTTGTCGAAATGTCTGGCGCAGCCGCGTGGCGGCGGCTGGCGGCTGCGCCAGAACTGCAAGACAGAGCGTCAGGTGCTCTGTGCGGGCAAGACTAAGCGAAGGCGGACCTGCTGGGATCCCCCAGTCCGTCAAGCTCTATCAACGACGATCAAATTCGCGCGCTTCGCTTGACTCAGAGTTCCGGCGCGATCTGCTCCGCATAGTCGTAGAGCGCACCGAGGATTTCCTGGCCGCGCTCGTCGGCCGTCTCGGCCAACACGTCGAGCTTCTCGAAGAAAACCGCGAGGCTCAACCCACCGCCGACCCCGTCGTGCAGACGCTCGGCGCAGTGCCGCGCCCAGCGTTCGCGCTCGTCGGCGCTGAGGCTGTCGGCATGGTTGCGCGCGCGGTAGCGAAACACCAGCTCGTCCAGGCGCCGGTCTTCGAAGCTTGCCCGCGTCCAACCCGGGTCGTCGGGGCCGAGCTTGCGCAGGCGGTCCAGGCGCTGTCGATCGGTCGGGTTGATGAAGCCGCCGTACAGGTCTTCGTCGACGTCGGGTGTCTGGTCGGACACCGGCCGCGTGAACACATCGGGCCAGATCCCTGCCATCTTCGGGCCATGCTGCGCGCAGGCCAGCGCATGACGGTCGGCCACGGCCAAGTCGATGGCCCAGCGTTCGGCCATCGGCGCCGAGAGCGTCTTCAGCGAGCTGATCACGACCGGCGACTTGTTGATGTGGATGGTCTTCAGCGGCAACCGCGTCACGCCTTCGGGCAGGTCTTCGGTGCGGGTGAACAGGCGTTCGCGGATCGCCACGGCATTGAGGTCGAACAGCGCCGCCGGGTCTTCGGACAGGTCCCAGACGATCAGCTCGTTCTTGTTGGTCGGATGCGGCGCGATCGGCCACACCAGCGCGATGCAGCCGCGATCGGGCGTGTACATGCCCGACACGTGCAGGAACGGCCGACTCTGCCGCTGCGCCGCCTCGATCTCGGCCCACACGGCCTGCTTCTGGCGCAGCTTGAGGCAGAAGTCCCACAGCCGGGGCTGGTGCTGGCGCACCAGGCGGGCCAGCGCCACCGTCGCCCGAACGTCGGACAAGGCATCGTGCGCCGCTTCATGGGCCAGGCCGTTGGCCGCTGTCAGGTGCTCGAGCTTGAAGGACGGCCGGCCGTCGTCGTGCTTCGGCCATTGCAGCCCGTCGGGCCGTAGCGCGTACATGCAGCGCACGGTGTCCAGCAGATCCCAGCGGCCGCAATCGTTCTTGTACTCGCGCGCGTACGGGTCCATCAGGTTGCGCCAGAACAGATGCCGCGTGACCTCGTCGTCGAAGCGGATCGTGTTGTAGCCGACACCCACCGTGCCGGCCTGCGCCAGCTCGCGCTCGATCAAGCTGGCGAACTGCGGCTCGGGCAGGCCTTGCGCCAGGCATTGCTGCGGCAGGATGCCGGTCAGCAGGCAGCTCTCGGGGTCGGGCAGGTAGTCCGGCGCGGGCCGGCAGAATTCCATCACTGGCGCGCCAATCTCGTTCAGTTCGGCATCGGTGCGCACGCCAGCGAACTGCGACGGTCGATCGCGCCGCGGCACCCGACCAAAGGTTTCGTAGTCGTGCCAGAAGAAGCTGAAATCACTCATGGAGTCACCATACCGCACTCACCAACCGGCCACGCGGGTGCGCAGCAGCGTCGGAAAGCGCGGCAGCCCGTTCGAAGTTTCACCGCGCCAGCTGTACGTCACCACACTGCCAACCGGCGGTGGATCGCGGCGCTGCGCTTCGTTCAAGCCACTGCCGACCAGGAACTCGCGACCGGCTTCGTCGCGCACGCGCAAGGCACCGAGCTGACCTTCGAAACGGCCGCGGCCCGACGTGTGGCCAACGACCACGGCCTCGGCGTCACGCACCGGCTTCAGCTTCAGCAGCACCTCGCTGCGACCGGTGCGGTAGGCCGCGTCGGCGCGGTGCAGCACCAGGCCCTCGCCACCCTCGGCCACCACGGCCTTCAGGCGCTCGCGCAACGCGGCCGAATCGGCCACCGCCGATTGATCGACGACCTCCCAGCGGCGGCTTGACGATCGCGCAGCCAGCGAACGCAGCCGCTCGACGCGCTGCGCAAAACCACCCTCGCCCCCGGGCTGCTCGAACACCAGGTAGTGCACCTGGTCCCATTCGCTGGCGATTGCCTGTTCGCGGCGCACGATCGCCGACAGGGCATCGAAGCGCCCGCGACCCAGCCAGAGTTCACCATCGAGTGCCTGACCCGCCGGCAGGCCCGCGAGGAAGCTGGCCGGCGCAGCCACCGTGCCACCACCGCGAAATCGCAGCTGCTCACCATTCCAATAGGCCCGCACCCCGTCGAACTTTTCGCTGACCAGATACCCGGCCGGGTCTTGCATGGCGCTGGCCTCTTGCGCCAGCAGCAACGCCGGTGCAGCAGCAGCGGCCGAGCGGGCCGACGCGACGCGGGGCAGGCAGATGCCGGCGGCGGCGGCCAGCAACAGATGGCGTCTTTGAAGGTGTGAGAGCGGCATGGCGCACGAGCCCGGTGGTCCAGAAGGCTCGCAGTGTGGGCGGCCGGTGCCGCCTGCGTCTTTCCCCACCGTGGGTGGGCTCTCAACAGATTGATGAGCCGGCCGGCGTCAGCGCTTCTGATCAGGCAGCAGCGGCCGCGCCAGCTCGTCGGTCGACAGGCCGCGTTCACGCAGCAGCGCCTCGAGCGCCGGCAACAGCGGGCCCAGGCGTTCGTCCAGCGCGTCGCGCACGGTGTCGACGAAGACCTGCGTCGAGCGCTCGATCTCGATGTTCAGCGTGTCGCCCACCACCTTCTCTCCGAAGGTCGTCATGCGCAGCGTTTCAGGGATCAGCCAGACCTCGAACCAGCCGGCCTGGCGGTCGGCCTCGGCCACCGTCAGGCTGGCGCCGTTGACGGCGATGTAGCCCTTGGCGAACACATAGCGCATCCAGCGCGGCGGCAGCCCGATGCGCAGCACGTGGTTGTTCTCGGGTTGCCGCACCGCCACGAGCGTGCCGGTCACGTCGATGTGGCCGGACAGCGGGTGGCCGCCGATCTCGGCCCCGTCCTTCGCGGCGCGCTCCACATTCAGCGAGCTGCCTTCGCGCAAGCCGCCGAGCGTGGTCAAGCCCAGGCTTTGCTGCATCACGTCGAAGTCCGCTGCATCGTCGCCGTGCAGCGCCGTCACCGTCAGGCACACGCCGTCACAGGACACGCTGGCGCCGATCTCCAGCCCTCGCGCGAACCCGGGAGGGAAACGCAGGCGAAAACTGCGCAGCCCCGGCCGGTCGGTGAGCGTGTCGACAGTGGCGATGCCTTGAACGATGCCGGTGAACATCAGAAACAGTTCCGCAAGTAAGTGACAGGGAGGGCCGGATTATCGGCCGCTCCCTATGACCCATGGGTCCATCGGCTCATCTCCCATCGATGGCAGCGATATGCGGCCCACACATGACAACTCAGTGTGACGGCATGGGCCGTTCAGGGCGGCTTCTTGCTGCGCTCGCCCGACACCTGTGTCACGGGCCCTGCCGATAGTGCGGACCGTGCGCTGCCAGAACCGGTTGCCCCGGAGGGCAAGACCGGCTCACCACACCAAGAGCGGCGCGCGCAACCACTACCCCAAGACCTTGGAGTTAAGCATGAAGATTCGCCTGATCGCCACGGCCGCCTTGATGGCCGCCGCTGGTTCTTCCCACGCGCTGTCACTGACGGCCATCGACGCCGCCCGCACCGCCGGCACGCTGAAGGAAGTCGTGATCTTCGGCGCCTCGGCCCAGACGCCGATGCTCGCCGCCTATCTGAAGAACGTGCCCTGCAACGGCGCCGCTGACTACGACGAGTTCTGGAACGACGCGGCCGGCAAGAGCTTCCGCGCCTACTCGTGCACGATGACGGCCGCCAGCGGCTACCCGGTCGGCACCAAGCTGCTGGTCATCAAGCGCGACAAGGACGGCTCGATCTACGGCGTCAACCAGGTCGCCAACAACACCGCCGGCCAGTCGATGGTCGTCGCCGCCGCCGATTGCTCGGCCTACAACCACGCCGCGACCCCGGCCGCCACCTGCGGCACGACGACCGCGGTGACCCCGATCGCGGGCATCTCCGACGTCGAACCCGCGCTGTTCTCGAAGAAGTTCAAGGTCGGCGCCGTCGCCAACCAGTTCCTGAACCAGCCGGATCCGGCCACCGCCGACGACACGGGCAATCTGTGGACCGTGCCGACCGCCGCCGCCCTGAGCGGCCTGGACATCGCTTCTGCCGGCCAGACCATCTTCGGCGTCGCTGTCAGCAAGGTGCTGCGCAACGCACTGCAGAACGCCCAAGGCCTGACGGTCAACTCCGACGCCGATGCCGACACCCCGAGCCTGCCGCGCGCCTTCATCGCCGGCGCCCTGGCCGGTTTCGTCCGTGGCGGCCCGGTGGCCAACTTCGCCAACTGGAGCGCCGTCACCGGCGTGGCCGCTGACAACGTCAAGAACGTCGTCGTCTGCCGCCGCACCCGCGGCTCGGGCACGCAAGCCGTGTCGAACGCCTTCTTCCTGGAAATGGGCCCGCTGCTCGACACCTCGGTCGGCATGCTCGCTCCCAAGGCTTCCGGCGCTGCCGCCAACACCGACGGCACCCCGGTCTCCGGCCTGGTCGTGAACGAAGGCGCTGGCACTGGCGACGTCGAAACCTGCCTGGCCACCACGCACGTTAACGACTACGCCCTGGGCGTCGTGACCCGTGAAAAGGATCCGCTGGTCAACGGCAAGTCGTACCGCTTCGTCAAGATCGACGGCGCAGCACCCAAGCAAGCCCAAGCTCGCCTGGGCGCCTACCCGTTCGTCTACACCTCGTCGATGCAATGGCGCAAGACGACGAATGCGCCGGACGCTCAAACCAAGAGCTTCCTGATCGGCATCCGCGCCAACGCCGTGACCTCGAACAAGATCAGCCTGTACGCCAGCTCCGAAGCCAAGGGCGGCCTGCTCGCCAGCCCGCACAAGTGGCAAGTCGCCACCGACACCTGCGGCACCGCGACCGACGCCGATGACGCGATCTTCGGTTCGTGCGTCGAGCGCATCGACGTGGGCGACACGACCTACAACCCGGCTCCGCACGTCTACGGCGGCGCCGCCTACAAGACCACCAGCGTCGCTCCGCTGCACCTGGTGAAGTAATTGCCGAGTTCGCCGGCTGGGCGCATGCCTGGCCGGTGGGCGGCAACCGAAGGGCAAGGCTTGGCCTTGCCCTTTTTTATTGGCACGCCGCACCGAGTGCCGCAGTCATCGGCCTCGCCCGCCGCTGTTTCTTTCGATCTGTCACCACGCGAGCAGCGTTGATGACGCTTCCGCGACAACCCCACGGCAGAACCTGAGCCATTCGGCCCAGTGCGTGCCCCTGCGGGTGCCAAGTCCGCACAGCAACATGCGCGATTGCCGTGAACGAGTTCCAAGCCTTGATCCCGATGACGCCCTTGTGCGTGGCACGCCGCCATCGCTTCCAGATCGCCCGAGTTTTGCTCGGCGTCGCCGCCGCTTCGTCGATCGGCATGCCGGTCCATGCGGCCGACGTCGCCGGCGCTCCCGTGAGCGCTCCGGCCGCCGAACCGGCCTTCGACATCTGGGAATACGAGATCGAAGGCAACAGCGTGCTGACCGTCGAGGCGATCGAGCGCGCGGTGCAGCCGCACCTCGGCCCGGGCCAGTCGATGAACGCCGTCGAAGCCGCACGCAATGCGCTGGAGGCGGCTTACCAGCAGGCCGGCTACCTGACGGTGCTGGTCGACATTCCCGAACAGCGGATCGACGAAGGCGTCGTGCGCCTGTCGGTGCTCGAAGGCAAGGTCGGCACGCTCTACGTTGCCGGCTCGCGCTACCACTCGCAGGGCTACATCCGCCGCACGGTCGCCGCGCTGCAAGAAGGCACGGTGCCCAACTTCACGGTGGCGCAGCAGCAGCTGGGTGCGTTGAACAAGAGCGACGACCGCCGCGTCGTGCCCGTCGTCAAGCCCGGCCGCCTGCCCGGCACGGTCGACATGGAACTGCAGGTCACCGACCACCTGCCGATCGGTGGCTCGCTCGAGCTGAACAACAACCACTCGGCCGGCACGACCGACACACGCCTTTCGGGCACGCTGCGCTACGACAACCTGTTCCAGCTCGACCATTCGCTCGCGCTGACGCTCCAGACAGCACCAGAGGCACCGGACGAGTCACGGGTGCTGGTCGCCAACTACACCGTGCCCGAGCCCGACGGCGACGCCTGGGGCCTGTCGTTCACGCTGTCGAACAGCAACGTCGAGACGCTCGGCGGCACGCAGGCGCTGGGCAAGGGCAAGACCTTCGGCCTGCGCCACCACCACAACTTCAATCTCGGCGGCGCGGCCAGCACCTTCTCGGCCGGTGCCGACCTGAAGTTCCTGAAAGACCGCATCAACTTCGGCAGCTCGTCGATCTACACCCCCATCCGCTATCTGCCCTTCCAGCTGGCCTACACGGGCTTGTGGAGCGAAGGCCGCGACAGCCTGCAGCTGAACTCCAGCCTCACGTTCGCGTGGCGCCGCATCCTGCAGCACGACGTCGATTGCGTCGGTACGCGGCAGGACCAGTTCGATTGCAAGACGCAAGGAGCGAGCGGCAGCTTCGGCACCTTCCGGCTGGATGGCCGTTGGACCCAAGGCCTGGGCGAAGGCAGCCTGGTGACCCGCGTGGCCGGCCAACTGGCCTCGGGCCCGCTGGTCAGCGCCGAGCAGTTCAGCCTCGGCGGCGCCGAGACGATCCGCGGCTACCTCGAAGGCGAGGTCTCGGCCGACCACGCGATCCTCGGCTCGCTCGAATGGCGTGGCCCGAACCTGGTGCCGCAGAACGAGCCGGCCACAGGCTGGACCGACATCCGCCCGCTGCTCTATGTCGACATGGGCCGCGGCCACCTGGCGCAGGCCGGTGGCGGCCAGGCCTCCTATTCCTCGTTGTACGGCGGCGGCTTCGGGCTGCGCCTGTCCAGCGCCTGGCTCGAAGCGGCGCTGGACGCCGCATGGCCCGGCAAGACCACCGCCAACACCGCCGCTGGCGAGCCTCGCGTGCATGTGCGCGTGACGGCCCGCTACTGACCCTCGACCTCCGTCAAGGACCGACCATGGCGACCACCCATTCCCGCACCGCCCCCCAACGTGCCCACCAGCGCCTGGCCACCCGCCTGACGCCGCTGGCCATGGCATTGGCATTGGCCTGGCAACCGCCGCTGCATGCGGCCGCACCCGCGCCCCACACCGTACCGGTGCCCGCCGCCAACTGGCGCGTCAACGGCAGTGGCAACAGCAGCACGCCGGTCAACACACCGAACGGCAACGGCGGCACCAAGCAGACGATCAACCAGACCAGCCAGCGCGCGATCTACAACTGGCAGAGCTTCGACATCGGCGCCAACAGCGAGGTGCTGTTCGACATGGCGCAGACAGGCGCCAGCGCGCTGAACCGCGTCACCGGCTCCAACGCACCGTCGCAGATCTTCGGCAAGCTCAGCGCCACCAACAAGGGCGAAATCTTCCTGATCAACCAGAACGGCATCCTGTTCGGCAAGGGCTCGCAGGTCAACACCGGTTCGCTGATCGCCTCGTCGCTGAATGTCAGCGACAGCACTTTCATGTCGGGCTTTGCAGAGAGCCTGCAAGTGCCGACATCGACCAACCAGCATCCGGCCTTCCGCTACGACGGTGACGCCGCCAACTTCGTCGACTCGAAAAACTTCGTCCGTGTCGACCAGGGCGCCACGATCACCACCGACAGCGGCGGCCGCGTGTTCCTGTTCGCCAAGCGCGTCGACAACGCCGGCAGCATCCAGGCCCCCGGCGGCCAGGTGGTGCTCGGCGCCGGCGGCGAAGTGTTCCTGAAGCTGCCGAGCAGCGAATCGCAGCTCTACGCTTCCGAAACCAACCCGGCTGTCTCAGCCGTGCGCGGCTTCCTGGTCGAGGTGGGCAACGGTCCGGTCGCCGGTGCAGAAGGCCACGGGACGGCCAGCAACCTGACCAGCGGCAGCATCAGCACCGCTCGCGGCAACACCACGCTGGTCGGCATGGCCGTCAACCAGATGGGTCGCATCAGCGCGACCACCAGCGTCAGTGAGAACGGCTCGGTGATCCTGCGGGCGCAAGGCAACCCGACAGTCACGACCAACGACGGCAACGTCGCCGTGCTGCGCGCGCAGGAAAGCGGCGCCGTCACGATCGGCGCCGGCAGCCGCATCGAGATCGGTGTCGACGCGTCGACCACCACCAGCACCGACTCGGCCGGCTTCGCCACCTCGCACATCGACATCGCCGGCCACTCGGTCGAGTTCCAGAGCGGCGCCGCCATCGTCGCGCCGGGGGCGACTGTCAACGTGCGCGCCGAGAGCACCCCGTCGTACTACGCCAAGTTGACGCCCGTGGGCGGCACACTGGCCGCCGGTGACCCGACCTCGCGCATCGTGCTCGGCGACAACGTGCTGATCGATGTCTCTGGCACCACCGGCACCGAGCGCTCAGTGGCCGACCTGTTCGTCACCACAGAGCTGCTGGGCAGCAACGACCTGAAGGACGCACCGATCCAGAAAGACGGTCTGCTGTACCGCGCGCAGGTCACTGTGGACACGCGACAGGACTCGGCGATCCTCGGCAGCCTGGACAGCTACCGCGCGGGCATCGAGCGCGGCGCGGCCGAGCGGCTGTCCAAGGGTGGCACGGTCAACTTGCGCGCCGAGGGCGCGGTCTTGACGCACGAGACCTCGCGCATCAAGGTCACCGGTGGCCAGGTGGCCTACAGCGCCGCCACGGTGCATCAAACCCAACTGGTGGCAGACAACGGCACCGTCTACGACATCAACAACGCTCCAGCCGACCTGGTCTACAGCTCGGCACTGAATCTGGACAAACCCAGCAGCGCGCAGTACGACCGCTGGGGCCGGTTGATCGAACATGGCACGGTGTCGGGTCGCACCGAAGCTGGTTATGTCGAGGGCCGTGCGGCCGGCAGCGTCTCGATCGCCGCACCGGTGCTGCTGCTGCAAGGCGAGCTGAAAGCCGGCACCACGGTCGGGGCCCGTCAGGCCGCCGGTCTCGACAAGGCCGCGCACGCCGGCTCGTTGACGCTGGGCGCAACGACGAACAACCGCTTCGCCTTCACCGATACGTCCGGCGTCACCGGTCCGAACGCGGTGCTGAAGCAGTTCACGATCTCGGCCGCCGGCCCGGCCACCGAGCCCGGCGTGTGGACCGCCCCGCTCGACACGACCTTGCCCGAAGCCTCGGGCATCGCGATGTCGCGCCTGGCCGAGTCCGGCTTCGCCGATGTCACGGTCGCGGCCAACGGCAAGGTCGATTTCCAGCACAGCAGCGACCATGCCTACCGCATCACCAACGGCGGCAGCCTGCGGTTGTGGTCCGGCTACGGCGACGTGCACCTGGCGCAAGACCTGCGCGGCGCCGCGGCCCAGGTCGAGCTGCTCAGCGTCGGCGGTGTCAAGGTCGACGAAAACGGCAACAGCTATTTCAAGCGCACCGGCTCAGTCGACGTGGCCGACGGCGTGACGGTGGACCTGAGCGGCCAGTGGGTCAACCAGTGGCTCGCCGGCGCGCCGCAAACAACCGCCTACACCACAGGCGGAAGCTTCAGCGCCAGCGGCTTCGGCGTGCGCCTGGGCGAAGACAGCGTCATTGACGTGTCAGGCGGCGCTTCGGTGTCGCTCAAAGGCACGGTGAGCGGCTCGGCCGCCGGCGCCATCGCGCTGCAGGACTTCACCTACCTCAACGATGCGACCCACAACACCTTGCAGCTCGGTGGCGAGCTGCGCGGCTACTCGGCCCAGTCCAGCAACGGCGTGTCCAGCGGCGCCGGCTCACTGACGCTGAAGACCGCGCGCGTCGTCATTTCGGACGACAGCGCCGATGCCCGCCCGGACGCACTCAACCTCGGCAGCGACTTCTTCAACCAGGGCGGCTTCGGCAGCTTCACGGTCGATGGACGGGTGTCGCTGGACGTGGCCGAGGGCACGGGCATCGCCCCGACGCAGGCTGTGCGCCAAGCCACCGTGCATTCGCGCGACATCGCTTCGGCCGATTCGGCAACTGCTGCGCTTGCCGATGGTCTGGCACCCGGTCTGCGGCGCGCCGGCGTCAACATGAGCCTCGCGTCGTCTGGTGACTTCAGCGGCGACGATCCCAGTGGCCACACCGGTGTACTGACAGTCGGCACCGACGCCGCACTGCAGCTCGGCCCGCAGGCCACCGTGAGCCTGCGCGCGGCCCATCGCCTGATCGACTTCGGCCGCATCGAAAGCCATGGCGGCAACGTCACGCTGAGTCTGACATCGACCGGCAGCGACGAATCGAACCACCTGTGGCTGGGCGCCGGCAGCGTGATCGACGTGTCGGGCACGACGCTCTACACGCCCGACACCACCGATGGCCTGCTGCACGGCAGCGTGTTGGCCGGTGGCACGATCAACCTCAGCGTCGGCCGCGCGGCCGCGCGCCTGGGCAGCCTGGTGCTGCAAGAGGGGGCCGTGCTCGACGCCAGCGGCACCCATGGCACCTTGGACGTGACGGAGCGCTCGGCCACCGGCGTGAAGACCACCCGCCAGGAGGTGGCCAGCAGCGGCGGCAGCGTCAACATCGCCGACAACGGTGACCTCTGGCTCGAAGCCTCGGTCGACCTGCACGGCGGCAGCGCCAGTGTCGCTGGCGGCAGCCTCAGCGTGCAGCAGATGGCCGGCCGCGGCGTGGCTTTCTCGAACGACGACACCGGTGCCTACG
>Ga0307516_10007538_pt1 | contig 12490 bp, 20 predicted proteins | sample 19_EM_MG_FD_203310 | JGI IMG/M metagenome (GOLD analysis project Ga0307516, IMG submission 203310) | Populus trichocarpa ectomycorrhiza microbial communities from riparian zone in the Pacific Northwest, United States - 19_EM | ecosystem: Host-associated > Plants > Roots > Unclassified | place...
TCAGAGCCTGGGAGGACGTCATCGTCTTCCACGGGTGAGTGCACAATAAGTAGGCGCTGTTGCAAGGGTAGTCAGCACCCGATGCATGTTTGAGAGGTAGATTTCCCACCTGAGCCGGGGAGAACCCGACCAAGCTGGATGTGCTCGGTTTTCTACGCAACGTCGGAGAAGATCGAGCGGCATCCAGCATAGCAAGGTGTCTGTTCCGTCTCCCAATAGCCCCCAATCGAACATCTGGCGTTGTTGGGACAGTAGACAATTCGGGGTCACTGATGGTCGGTTCCTCCTCTTGCGGACCAGTGGACAGAGCAATCAGGTATACCCCTCCGAAAGTCGCAGCGCACCCGTAAAAGAATGTGACGAGCTGGTGGAAAGTGGCTTCCTTGAAGTCTCCATAGAGAATGGCGGAACCCAGGATGGCGGACAGATTGAAAAACACGAACTGTGCGGGGACCACGATCTGATGGGCGTTTTAGTGGGCTTTGGATGGTTCCGGTTCAACCAGTTACCTTGCTGTCGAACCTCATCAGGGCACGATTCAAGTACTTTATTTGACCGATTCCAGTTCCAAGGAGGATCTAGAAGAGGTGGGTTGTGGGAAGCGAAACAGGATGGGAATGATGAACCGAACTCACGGCAATAATTGGATAAGTGATCCACTCAGTGAATAGTTTTATCCATTCCATTGTGAGAAGCGTCGAGAGCGCTTTCGTCGACAACACCGTGAATCCTCCTGCATCGGGTGAGTAATTACGCCCCCTAGAACATGGACGATGTGCAACGTACCAAAGAGAGCGCATAACCCGACATCCACGAAGACCCAATCACGGCCACGTCGGCTGGCCGATAGCCCTGTGAGGATGAAAGCGCCAATGATATACACAATAGAGTAGATTATGAACGGCTTTTGCGTAATAGCCTCTATCAAGGCATCGCGGTCCAAACGTGTATCGGAAGTGTTGGCCGAAAACACGACCGTGACAGCACCCAGGATAGCGATAAATATCCCCAGAAACTCGACCTAAAACCCTGGTTAGGAAGGTCACAGAGTGTGAAGTTTCATGTGCTTACCCTCCCGAAGCGTTCCTTCAATAGGAGCGGCGCAAAGAAACAGTTGGCGATCAACGCAGACTAGGCACGAATTAGGGCACCATCGGACCGACTCCGACCCCACTCACAGTTCCGAGGGGAGCCACGACAGAGGCAGGCGCAAACGCGTAGGAAATAAAATTCCCAAGTTCCCCGACATTCATCAACAAAAACCCAGTCCACCTTACCCCCTGTCAAATCCTGATCGGCTAGCTGCGGATGGATCAAAACTCACCAAAGCTTAGACTTGAGGTAGTCGGTTTCGTTCCCATTAGACACGATGCTCGACGACGTCGTGGTAGCACTGTTTCCACGTGACATCGGTGGCGGACGTGCAGGTGCCTGCCACCGTGGGGCCGTTGGTGTAGTGGGAGATGGGCGCGAGGGTGGCCTGGCGGGGAGAAAGAGACGGAAGAGCGACGAACGTTTCTTCGCGGCGGCTCCGCCAGTTGAGCCACGGCTCGAGACCCTCGGGAGAAGGGGCTCGGATTCGGGCTGAAGGGCCTCCAGTCGAGGGCTACGAATTGTATCCAGCTCTCCCCCCACTGCGTCGGGCCACTCGTCTTCCCTATCTTCGTACGAAAGCTCTCGGACTCTCTCCATCGGTGGGTTAGGTAACCTAAAGGCATCGATCCTATCCTGTTGTGGTTTTTGCCCTTCGGTCTGCGCGGCAGCCAAATCCCTTCGTCTGTGGGAGAGTTTCTGAAGATTGAGGGCCAGTGAGATGAAGACGTTCCCGGCGATGGCCACGGAGACACCGATAACCGTACGCCTGTCGAGTTCTGGGAGTTGGATTTCAGTCCCGTCTCCTAGTGGGCCGTCCATGGTAGTTGAAAGGCAAAGCCGGTGGTGGTCGGGGTGAGGATTGACCCTGCAGATGCACACGGGGCGACCCCAATTCATTTCCCACGTTCCCACCACCAACCGATCGCTTTCATCGTTGCCGGCGTCGACATGCGCGCACAACACACATCCCACCCGCTCAAAGCCTTCCCGGTCTACTCCATTGCTTTTATCTCGGACAATGAAGTCATTCTCGGAGGCGGTGGGGGCTCTAGTCGAGCAGGAATCAAGAACAAGATGGTACGTGTTGAGTCTTGTCGTGACAGTTTGTAGTATGACGTAGCGTTGAACCGCAGAAATTGTTTCGTCTAGATGGAGGCAGCTCTATCGAGCTCTTACACGAGTTTGAGCTCGAGAAGGACGCAGATGCCCCCATGAGCATGGTCGCTGACCCCAAGGTATGCCATCCCAAATGCACATACGTGGAAGCACCGGAAATCATGGCGATCACAGACCAGCATGTTTGCCTGTGGAATCAACGACTCCGTGGAACTAATCGAGAAAGGCGAGAACAAGAACTGCCGCGCTTACAGCGTCAAGGACAAACAGTACGTCCGCGACCACACCTCAGTCTACAACTAGCTTATCCCATTCAGAATACAACCCGCAGGTTCTGTGGGAACATTACGCGCTGGTGACGTGGAAGATTACCAGGCATGGCTATGTTCAACTCGTGTGTAACTTGTGCCTAACGCGGCCCTCCAGCGCGCCAGTTCACTATCTCGGGACGGGTCGCTCCTCGTTGCGGCTGGTCTCCATCTGGTCAGTCAGACTCCCTCTATCGAGGTTTCCTCAGACCATTAACCGAGATGGCAGTTCCGTGTTCTCAAATTTCCCTCCCTTGAACCAGCAGCCCCACTGGTAGAGGTTGAGGAGGACATCTACGATGCTATTTTCTCCTCAAAACAGGTCCGCGGATTTGGTACACCCATCCACCCCGAACCTAACAGGGGTTGTTAGATTGTCATTGTCACATCTGCAAGCATTATGGTCTTTCCCATACCGGACGGCGCCGCTGAAAAACCCCTGGAGGTCATCAAAACCATACCAACCCCGCCAATGCCGGGCGTTGATGGGAAATCTACGTTCCGTTCGGCCAGGTAAGCCAAGCCCGTATCTTGGTGTCACAACGTGGTTTGAACGAACTCCTTAGGTTCCACCCCTCTGACGAGAACATCCTTTACACCATCTCGAACACGACTGCCCCTCGCGTGAAAGCACGATCCAAAGTGACTCCCCGCCAGGCATACATTTCTAAGTGGGATGTTGGTAGTTGGAAAGTCACGAAGAGCCGGAAGGTCAGTGACAAGGGTGCAACGTGCTTTGACATGAGGCGAGAAGTCCGCGTAACACTCCCAGTTCATAGAAGTAACTGATTCCCAATTCTAGCCCGAACAGTAAATATCTCGCATTTGGGTCTTCGGACTACTCAATCGGAGTCCTGGACTCTACAACCTTGGCGGTGAGTGGAGTCGTTGTCATTGTCACCCGGTGTGAAGAGGCCAAACAGCTCATTGAACACCTTCAGCCACTACTTACGATCCTCAAAGCACACGAGTTCCCCCCAACGGCCCTACGTTTCAATCCAACTTCAAACCTCCTCATCTCCGGTAGCCCAGACAACACCGTTCGCGTCGTGACAATTCCGACGAGCCTAGGCAACCAACGTACGTCCTCCCCGCCGCACCCCCAAGTACCACCCAGGGCGCTTATACTTTTTTCACAGCACGAAGCTGGGTCTTGTTCCTCGCTATATTCGTCGCCATCCTGGCGGCGTTGTACCAGGTTTACGGAATACCTGATCAACTTAAGGCCGCTATCTCATGATCCCCCTCTCTCCTTCTTTCCGCCTCCTACATTCTAGATTCATACAATTATGGTACCAAATTTGTGTAACTATTCGGTCTGTCGCTATCTATGCATTTTTTCCCCAAGTTTTGTTTCTTTGTTTCTTTGTTTCAAGGTGCGTCTCCTCGAATGCCGAAATATCCCAGCTGGTAATCGGTGCTCAGGATCCCACCGTGGTCAACTTGGATTTTCCTCTGCGCAAGAACCGTTCGGGACTGGTAATACAGGCGGAAGATGGTGACGCTAGAGGTCAAAACCCTTGAGGTTGGTGGATACTCACAGATTGTATTTGTAAACAGTCTCGATACAACCGGCTTCCGGGCTGGGCAGCGAACCACATCATATATATACAATACCTACGCCGAGTCCCCAGCGTCGTTTCCACGCTCGGTCTTCAAAATAAAACCATTGCCGTCTGAGCACCACCGAATACTTGCCGCCAGGGAGCAGGAAGGCGGTCAGATAGCGGTCACCCTCTGGGTCGTTGATATGAAGTCTTTGGAGCTTTAGAGAGCGCCCGTACGCGCTTGTCGGACGGTCCATGATTTCAACTAGGCGGTAGAGTGTGAGTCCAGCAGCAGGACGAAAGCGCCCAGCACACTCAAAGTGTTTTCCACCACTGGATCACTGTGGGCCTGTACCAAATACTGTGGACCCATGTCCCTAGATCTATACTGTTTATATAAACGCCAAGGCACGGAAGTATCCCTTGGTTATCCGGTGTCTGTTTCAGTAGGTTTTAGCTTTTGGTCAGGCGGCGGCCCGTTTCCGGTCGTATAGGCTGGAATCCAACCTCAACTTCAGAGGGAAGTAGCGCCGTACACTATCATTGACGCATAAGCCGACCCCACGTAGATAGTATGACAACCAGCCCCACTCAGGGTGAGTCCTGACCCTCGCAGATGCTATGTGTACCGACGTTGCGCTTAGGTGACCTTGCGACCTCCCTCCAGTCACCCCGGAAGATTTCAAACCAGTGGGGGTGGACCACTATTTTCCTTTAAGCTCGTCGGCCTCCGGTTTCCCTGAAGCGAAGGTCCTACACAGTTCTCGCCAAAGAGGAACCCATGCTAGGGATCCTTGATGAGGTACTTGAATCTCAGGATTTCTCCCTCCGGGCTGTTACCGGAATTACTCCCGACGCGTGCGCACTGCGATAAACCGGACTTCGAGGTCGGCCGAGCTTTGCATGAATCGAACAACTCACAAATTCCTGTGTGGGGCATACAGATGACACGGCCCGCGGGAGGCTCTTGCAACCTCGCTTGCGCCCCCGGAAAAAAACTGGTAGCAATCAAACAGGCGAGTAACGTCGCCCCGCGCGTTACGAGCGGGTACTTACACTTCCCAGAGTCCGACGCTCGCCGTTGGACGCATCCCGAGTCACTCGACGCAAACCGCGATTGCTATAGCCACTCTGAAGCGGGCGACATTTACTCCCCGGCAGTGACCGCCCCTGAGGTAAACCCCTCCAATCTGAACTGTTTGGCATGCTAACGGCCGCCGCGTCGCAAGAATCTTCCGGGTATCGTACCCTACGGAGACTTCCACGGAGGTACATCCAGATTCGTGTTCTAAATGGTGGGCCATCGAACCGACCCAGCAGAAACTCAGTGGATATCCGCTATGGGAGGTGCTCGAGGATTGTTGGAACCTAGGGACGTGGGATTTCGATGGGAAGCTCGATGTGTGCGCCACAGGTTTTCTGACCCCACGACCACACAAGTACAGCCTGGGTGTGCCCTGTGTTGGAGGATGTCCGTAGGACTTTGCTTGATCGCCCGCTGGTAGTTCTCAGGTCATCGGGCTCGCGATCCAGCTTGATCAACTGCAAGCAGACTACTCGGCTCGAACTCAGAGACACAGATAGAGGCGGTTAATGCGCTTTTAGGGGTCTTCGATAAGGTGTGTTTGAGATATATGGGCGCGCGTGGTGTGCTGACGCAATATAGGTCCTGTGGCCCGTACCGCCCCTTCGATCGTCTCGCCTCCAAGCGGATTAGGCAGCTGTGCGGCTCGAATGCACTCGCCCCCGCCTCGTACACGACCCTCGGGGAGCGGATTAGTATAGTCTGCAAGTTTCCTGTTCCCTCTGGTGGTTTCGGTGACGTCTAGAGAGCCATTTACGATGGACGACACGGACAGTCGAACGGGTGGGACATTCCATTGTGGTGCCATTTTTCGTTAGGCCATTTACGAGGCGGTTCCCATGCGGAAACGACCGTCGCATCCCAACACTGTTCTATTCCTTGGAGTTGCCGATGACCCTGCCCCGTTCTCCATCTGGAGTGGGTGCCGAGCCGGGAGATGCGAGACCAGTACGTCAGGAAGCACCCAGAAGCGGATCGGCTGCATCTTGTACGTCACACCCATTCTACATATGACATGGTTCTGACATCAGGTCAGGTCCTTCACATCCAACGACGTAGCCCATGAATGACCTCAAGGGGATGCGTCTAAACTACGTCAGCCCCAACCAATCGATGAGGCATCCTCATTCTTTCTCGTTTCGTCAAGGCGGCACCCCCCGATGGACGACACCTCAGGCCTCAGCGCTCAGCGTTCAGCTCCTGGGTATAACCGAGAGCAAACCCCCCATTCCACTTTTCTGGACCGTCTCAATTTTGGCGAAACGTTGAATGGAATATCCCGATCGCCTTTCCCCTTCTTGGTACCGCGTAAATTTCAGCACTCGTTTTGCGCGTTGCAGAGACGGACGTGCCTGTCGATCGCAGGCGAAAACAAAAAAGAGCGGCGTGGTTTTCAGGATCATCTGTAACGGATCCGTATGCGTCAGGAAGCTATAGACTTGTCTGCCTAAAATGACTTCAACCTGTTTTGTCGGCGGGCAAGAATGAATTGATAGGGATTTATGGGAATCTAAGAATGGTGGGGGAGAGGGCGTAATTGCTAAAAGCTGTACAACATGTGGCTTGAGACATTCGAAAGGAAAAAAATGGTGCTGTCAAAGACAAAACCAGGGGTGATACAACGGTATTTGGCACTGAAGCTGCCGACAAACTATCTTGTGGTGTTCGTCGTAGAGACGGCGGTAGGGATACTGGGGTGAGGCAAGATGAGAGAAAGCAACCGGGATGAATGGCAAAAAATCATAAATTATCGGAATGGCGCCGAGGGTCGAGAGAACGTCAAGGGAGCCCCATATAGTTGGGATGAGAGGAGGAACTGCAATGGTTCGTAGGGGGCTGACACATCGGTCATCCAAAGTCGCAGCATCACTCCGTCACGAAGGTATGCGCAGGTAGGTCCGCCAGGGACAGGTGGAGAAAAATTGTGACCGGGTGCTGGTGGAAACACTGGGAAGCTCGAATGTGGAGACCCGTCGTTTATGTGACCTGCATCGGACTCTGGGGAGCATTGATCGTGTTCGCAAAGAGTGGGGGTTGGGCCAGAGGACTCCCAAGGCCTCCGAAGCCCCCAGCCGCCTTCCTTCGACCCAAAAGCGTCGCGCTCTGCATGTCCAACTCGAATGGAGTTCTTGGTTTTCTGCCGAGGTCCCGCTGACCGGCCCGGCCGTCGTACCCAGCTCTCCCGTTTCCGTCAACGCCAATCTTCACCGTACGGGGTTCAACCCGTCTCTCACCCTTCCGCTTGATGTTGCCACCCAGGATGTTGACTTCCCCATGCCTTTGCTTGGCTTCCTGGATGAGGCGTTCGTCGTCCTCACCCTCGTCCTCCTCGTTGAGGCCCGGTAGCCACCCGCCACCGGCACCACCTCCAGCTTGCTTGTCACGACCCCGGCCCCGTCTGCGTGCACCTTCCTCCTCCATCCGGTGGACTGCATATGTGATATCGAACGCTTCCTTCAAGGTTGAGATACCGGGCGAGCGCCCGTCGCGATCACCACGCATGTGGGAGTGGAGAAGGGGCGAGTCGAGAGGAGCGTTTCCGGTGTGTCTGGTGGCGGGGGTTGGTGGTGCCGGTTCCACCGGTCCAGCCAGGCACCACTCGTGCTGTATGAACTCATCAATCGTGTACCGTTGCGTGGGATCGACACAAAGCAGGTGGGTAATCAGATCCTTCGCTGTAGGGGGTCAGAGACGAAAGCGACGTAGTTTGGAAGGGGGCATACCGGACGCGGAGATGTTATCCCACCACGGGCTCAGAAAGGTATAATGTCCGCGGGCGACCTTCTCCGTCAGAACGTTTATACTCTCGTCGTAGAATGGAGGGAAACCACAAAGAAGTGTGTAGAGGACGCAGCCAAGAGCCCACATGTCGACACTCTTGGAGTAACGTTCGTCCTTGACGATCTCTGGAGCGGTGTATCCAACGGTGCCGCACGGCGTCATCGTTTGCTCGTCCCACACAATCTTACTGAGACCGAAGTCGGCGATTTTGACCTTGCCGATGCCACCGCCTCCAACGCCTGGGACGAATTCGCCCTCGTCTTCTTTCTCCTCGTCGAACTGTTCCGAAGGAGGGACTCCTGCAGGGACGATTGGTAACCTCTCGAACAAAAGGTTCTCAGGCTTGATATCCCTGTGAACGACTCCTCGCTCTTCGTGCATATATCGGATACCATGGGCGACCTGGAGGATAACGTGACGAGCGAGGTTCTCACTAAAGTATGTCAGTTTGACGATCTGATGAAACAACTCTCCACCCCCCATCACTGAATTTCAGCGGATTCAGTGAACTCGATGATAACTTGAGAGAGGGAGAAACTGACGCTCGAGGACAAGGTAGTAGTGCTCCGCCGATTCAGAGAAAGCGTAGAGCTTTACGATCGAGGGGTGCTCGATCCCACGCATAATTTGCACCTCTGATCAAACATGAGGATTTGGGGACTGAAACAAACGGAGGGTCCACGCTTGCCTTTGAGGATATTGGCGCGCTGTGTATTCCGCGTCAGAACCAAACCGAGCACAGGGATCAGATAACGTGAAGCAGATGCGAGCGAATGGGGAATGGCACCTCAGTGGCCCGCGGCTTTTTCTTGAACTGAGGGTTGAGGTGCTTATCTCCGGCCTATTCAAGACAGGCGGGCACCATTCGTGATTGGGCGAGTGGAACGAATCGGTCATGAACGCTAACCTGCTGCGAGTTTAATTCGTACTTCCGAACGACCTTGACTATAAAGGGACGAGGGTCAGCACAGGGGGACGGCGGCAGCATCTCGTCGTACTTGCGACGTTCTGTCCAGTCGAGAGATCTCGAGCCTTGTAAACATTTGAGAATGCGCCACTGTAGCAACGGGGATCAGCGCTCAGCACCACTCCGATCAACAATGACGTGGGTGCGACTGACTCTCCCATCTTTTCGAGAATTCTGTATCGTTCGAGGCCCTTGTACTGGGGCACGTTGCTCTTTGCTTGTCGCTCCTCCTGGACGATAATCTCAGCCTCGCGGGAGTAGTCCGCAGTCTTCTTGTGGTCTTTGGGTTCGTTGTGATGTTTGGGTGCCTCGGGAAGATCCCTTTCCTTCGGCGGAGCGGCGCGATGCTGCCGCTGCTGGTGATAGGGTTGTTGATGTTCAGGGGAGACAAAATCTACGTCCGTTCCATCTTGCTTCTGGCCCTGGTGGGCCTTTCCGTGGCGGATGAGATCTGAGGCGGAGAGTGGAGTCAGACGCGGCGACCGGGATTCATTCTCAAGGGAAAGACCAACTTTTGAAGGTCTCTACGACGCCGGCACCGGATGGCATGGTGAGGGAGATGGGAGAGGAGGGAACAACGGAGATAGAGAGATTGGGAGAGGGGGTGGGGAGGGGGAGATGATTAGCGGAAGGGACAGAGGTCGGGCTGGTTTATAGGGAGGGAAGGACATGACATAAGCCGGAGGTCACACCGGTGACCTCCGCGCTACAGAGTGGAGCGCACAAAAATTTGTAATCTGCAGGGTACACATCTAACCTAGCGAATAGCCTCAAGTATCTCCATTGAAGTCACGTTGTTGCCCCGGATAACCTGCGCAGACGTTCAGCTTGGAGCAAAAAACGAGGGTGGGACACTCACCACAGTTCCGATGGGGTGCCGTTGGGCAGGAGTCGTCTCCTCCTGCGCATCGTCAAGCACAAGGTTGAGGAACAGGTCGTAACCACGCAGGGTTCCGCTGACTTTGCGACCACCCTGCAAATGCACGAACAGCCGCTTGTCCATAAACTGTTGTTGAGATAAACGGGTCAGTTCCGAGGACGATCTACCCATCCAGGTACTCCACCTTTTTCAACTCTGGTTGGGACGCTTTGGACATCGTGGACGCTGTGAATGAGATAGACACGTGGCTGACTCATTGGCGTCAGAACGGAACCTACCTTTGGGCTCCCGTTAGTTGCACGCACCGTGAACGTCAGGAGTGGAGAGGGTGAGAACCACGGACCCAATCCCGATTGCCTCTGTTTTCCCAACCTCCGCGTCGACCTCCACATCGGCCCACTGCCACACTCGCACCACCATCGACCAGGGGGGATCTGGGCGTAGCTCATACGCCGCAGTCCGAGGACCCAACCGTGGTATCGTCATAACATCGAACACTACGATTTTACTCTCTCTGTATGTTGTAAACGGCATTCACCCGTCCCATGTGCTCAAAATTGTTCTGTCACCCAGCACACCGCCTACTCACCGATACTGGTCTCAGAACTACCCCACGTCTCATTCTTCCAATGACCTCCGTCGCCCAGACACCCAAAGAGTTCGTAAGCGCCAGCACAACCGCCGGTACGAGCTAACTCGACCAACAGTGGTGCCCCCGAATGGCGGAAACCAGCCGACCAGGGTCCCAAACCCCGCCAGCGTAGGACATCCACACGTGAGGGTAATCGCGGGAACAGGGGAGGTCGCGGTGGGGGACGAGGAGGCAATGGGGGAGGTCCCTCGCGGAAAGATTCAACTCCACCATCACAGGACACCGCCGTCCCCGCCCCCAAGCTCGTGGTTGACCCTCCAACTACTACCAATACCCCAGCAGAACCCTCCCCGATCTCCAAGCCAAATCCCAGGCCGAAGCCTCCCAGAAGACATTCTGCGACGGTGTCGGAGGACTCGGTTTCTGTTTCCTCTCAAACGAGCGCGCGGCCCCCGAACAGGCGAAAGAGATCTCAACAAGGGAGACCACCGGCAGCCTCATCGAACACTCCGGGCAAACTCCTTAGCGTTCAAACGTTGAGTACGAAAGCTTCTACTGGGCCGTCGCCCCCCAATCCGGCGAAGGATCTACCTCCCCATCTTACCGCTGCCACTTCAATCGCGACCACCACTGAGCTCAAGACTGATATCGATGCTCTCGTTGAGCGTGTTAGGGCTGTGGCTATGGACCGTCCACATACCCCCGGCAGTCATATCGACTGGGCCGACAACGACGATAGCCTACCGGATCTGAACGAGTGGGGATACACTGAACGTGCGACCGCCCCTGTGCAGCCGGAGGAACCCCCAGCTTCAATCCCACCTATCCTCGAGGATGTTCCACTGCAGTCACCCATCCCGGAGGTCAAGATCGAGGGAGAGCCATCTCCGGACGAAACCAAGCCTCAGGATATTGAACCGGGCCCTATCTCCGACGCCACGCCCCGAACGCACAAGGTCCAGAAGACCCGGTCGAAACGGGGTACCCGCTCGGGGGGGAATTCGCGCACCCAGCAATTGCCACCAGCGTTGAGCCTCACCGACTCGGTACCGCAGGGCCCATCTTTATCTCCAATCCAATCCACCACCTCCACTGCGATACCTCACACCGCCAAGCCTCAGGGGCCGAAACGCCAGGACTCGAACCAAGGTCAGGGCTCGCGGAACAACCAGGGTCAAACAAATTCTAGGGATAACGGTGGCGGCCGCCAGCGGGGCCAGAATGGTGCGGTAGTGGCGTCCCCTATGCGCAACTCATTTCCTGCCAAAACCGGGCCGAAGGCTAACCACCCTCCCCCCATTCAATCCCAGGCCCCGGCTCAAGGCCAGCCCCCTGATATTGTGCATCCTGTGACCGATCCCTCTACTAAGCCTGACTCCAAACCTTTAGGGTCTAAGGGGGAGACGGTACCGGATAGTGAGAGGAAGAAAGATACGCCCATCGAAACTCCTCGTAACGCCGGTACCAACGATCCGGGCCCGAACCCAACAACCACAAACCCCACTCCTCGTGAATTCGAACCATCTTACAACCTCCAGTCTAACTCCCCTCAGAACCAAAACCACAAACGGAACTCATATAACCCTTCACACGGCCGTGCCCACACGTACGGAGGCCGCACGCAGGGCGGCCCACAGCCTCCTCATTCCGCCCCAACCCCCAGCTTCCCCCACCATTCCTCCAACACCAACCCAAGCCCACCGAACCTCCAGCAGCCCCGATCCCCCAATTCGCGCCATTCCCCCGGTACACGTTCGTCAGGTCTAGGGCCATCGAGAAGCGCGGGGTACGAGAGACACAACAGGAATCACTCTTCCCCGTCTAGGGTAGGGGGTGCGACGAGGCCACCGCAGCAAACACGACCGGTCCTAACCGGAGCCGCGCTTAGTCGGCTGGTAAAGTCACTCGGGACCACTCCTGGTTCGCCCAAGAAGGATCCTCATACACCTCCACCTGCTTCATGATTCTTCGTCAGTTGTGCTTTGCCGTTTTCTTCTTCTTCAGGACTTTCCCATCCTCTCTGCTTCTACTTTCAACCTCTTTCCCGAATATTAAAAGATCCAAAGACATCTATCGTACACATTTATCCCCCTTGTGGAACGTCTACACGTGCCTCAGCC
>Ga0307516_10007541_pt1 | contig 12485 bp, 16 predicted proteins | sample 19_EM_MG_FD_203310 | JGI IMG/M metagenome (GOLD analysis project Ga0307516, IMG submission 203310) | Populus trichocarpa ectomycorrhiza microbial communities from riparian zone in the Pacific Northwest, United States - 19_EM | ecosystem: Host-associated > Plants > Roots > Unclassified | place...
TACAGTGAAACCCGGTATCCTCGGATGCCTCGTTAAAACTCATAACCGTGTAAAAAACCTCATGGGAAAACCACGGACATAGGAGAAAGAGTGCATCCACCAAAGAAAGTAAGGAGAGGGAAAGGAACATGTTTAACCACCTGCACGTGCTTCACCGGAAGCTTCCTCTGGATACCAGGCCGATTCGCAGGCCGATCCGTTGGATAATCTGTCCATTTGTCAGCATTGAGAGTGCACAGCAGCTCCGGTATGGGGCGCCTCAGCAGCTCCAGCATCACCGAGCGCGCACACAGCTCCGCCTGAACATTTGGGGCTCAAAAAACATACCTGCAATCGGCTATAAGCCGTGAACCACAACCTCACTCGGGCAGTACCCGAAGTTCACCCGGCCAGTCTGTGCAGAGGCTTTCTGAGACCACCTTTCTTTTCTGAGTCGTTCTATGTCTTGCTTCAAATGACAGCTAGCTTCCTTGTGCCCTTCTCGTGTGCAGTAGAAACATTGTAGCTGCGAATCGCTAGGTCTTTCGTAAGATACGTAGATTATCGAGGCTGCGCTGTCGGCGCACCGATTGTAGTCATGGTTGTCGGCGACAATGTCGAACGATCGTGGTACGGCTTGAAAAGAAAGTGGCAATCGACGGTGGTATTCGCGATCGCTTCTTTGGTTCCACCCAATTCCTGGCGAACGGCGAGTCGGTTCGTGATGTATTCGACGACCGAATATCGTGATGGCAGAGTCGTATTCCTGGCAAAGGAATCCCCAGACGCGGGATGCAGAATCGATTTCGTTCAGGGTAAGACTGCGGATGACGGTTCGAATAGGGGGTTCAACCGATAGGTACATCATCGGGGCAGCGCGGTCGTCGTGCCGATTCTAGTCACGGCCTCTCAGCGGATAGGGAATGATCGCATGTCGTTCTCGACGAGCGGTAGTTACGGCGTTGTGTAGGTCGGAGACTGCGGGACGTGTTGTTGGCATTGTCGTCGCGACGCGAAGCGGCTCAAACGGTTGAGGCTTAAAAACGAGAGTGCAGGGATGAGGTGCAGAAGCGAGGCGGGTGCAAATATCGGCGGGTTCGATTATCGATAGGTTGCGGATTGGTAGAGCGTTCAATTCGGGCTCATAACCTGTTGGAATATAGGGATCGATAGAGACGAAGATAGTGAACAGATTGATTGATACAACTTCGAAGGAGGAACACTCTCTCTATATACAACGGGCCTGAGGGACTCGCCAGGGGTAAAGACGGAAGACTGTCCCCTGAGCCGGTGCTCGGGAGACTCGGGCAGCTGTCATCTCCGGATGTGCCGCCTCCGGTCCATCATCTCCGGACGCCCATTATTCTGACAGGGTTTGCTCCTATGTGGGCTCTCTACTGAGATACTGATTGAACAAAGACCATATGTGGAATGTGTTGGAATTGCTTCTCGCCGCTCCGGCGTGATGCGCCAACTGCATCAAAACCGCATCAACGGCGACGGGAGCAACGCCGTGGGGAGAAACACCATAGCAACGGGGTCGGCAGCAATGCTATGGCAATCGCAACGGCAGCAATGCGGAGAGCAATGGCAGGGGGACTTCGCTAACGATGGCGTGGCATTATTCCATATCAGCATCTTTCGCATTCTTTCCTCCATACTCTTAAATACTTCTTCATAGTATAGAAAAAGACCGAACGCACATATCCGAGCCGTTCCATCAGACTTCAACGATCAAATCATCTCGTCTTGTCTCTGTCTTTTCTCTCTCCCTCTCTACTTGTGAAGACTCTCAAAGGAACGGTGATTGGGTAAACTTTAACAGGTTATCAGCCCGGAGCCGTAACGGCTCCAAATCCCCACAAAACCTCATGCTAATCATCTACCTTCTCAATCATCATACTCTCGCGCGAAAACTAGCCCTTCAGGAGCCAGTGGTAAACGCAGGGGCCAGCGATTCCAAGGCCCTTTTGTCTACGTCTCACTGGGAAACTTTCTTCTCGAAATTGAGTGCTCACCATCTCAGTGATAGAAGATCCTTGACTAACAACAAGCATTTCCCTCCTCACACATCGATACGATTCTAATCACATGTGAGGAATAACTCAAACACCTGCTGGGCAACAACCGCCTTCTCGATCGTACCAACTACGCAGTTTGGAAGCAAGACTGTCTGAAGGTCCCACAAGGAATAATGGCTTGGGACATCGTGATGGAGAGGGAAGAAGAACAGGAAGATCATGGAAGACCCAACGACTTCACTAGAAACACTATCCTGGCGCGGAAGGTATAAGTACTACAAGCAATGGAAATTGCAGGCCTTGGCCATCATCTACGGTTCCTGTACCAATGCTGTCAAAGTGTACATCAAAGGTATGGACTACATATACTTTGGTGTAGCCACCGATCTTGTTCTTGATTGCTTGCTCTCGTTGGCGTTGTCTTGACGGCTCGGAGATGCAGCCGATCTTGTTCAACTGTGCTTTTTCTTTTGTCCTCCACGCACTCTTTCTTTTCCTTCCTTGTTTCCCTAGTTCCTTCGACATCTTCTTCGGATTAGGGGAGGGGGTCAAGTGTCCGCTGTCCGTGCACGTTGCATGCTCCGCTTTGGCCTCCACCCGGGCCTTTCCAACGATGATGTAAAGCAAACCAAGGAAAACACAAAGGAAAAGACAAAAGATATAAACAAAGGAAAAGCGCGTCCTCCTCCCTACTCCTGTTCTGCAGACGCCATGAAGTCAGGCGTGGGCAAGAACAGTGGTAGTCCCTCCCCGGCGCCTGGCTCCTCAGCACCCTACTCCTCCACCTACGCCTGCAGCTCCGCCTCCGACACCACGCTCACTACGGGCCGAGTACGATTGAGGAGCCGAGGGCAGGTGCGATTCCTCTTGAGGCACGGAACTAGACACTGAGACCACCCACCAGGTCGTCGAGTCTGATTCTGATTTTGCCCGTAGTGGCGTGTCCGCGTCCGACCGCCGTGGTGTCCGAGTTGAAGTCCGTCTGCCGAAGCGTCGTTTCTGAGTCCGAGTCTGACTCCCGCGGTGTCGAGTGCGAGTCAGCCAAAGTTGTCGAGTCGGAGTCTGGGTCCGACTCGCAAGTCTTCGTGTCTGAGTCCGAGTCAGGCCGTCAATTCGTCGTGCAATACCGCAATAACCGATGAACTCATACAGGCTGGCAACCGCTTCACATTTGCAGCAGGGCCACCGCACTTGGCCTCCTTGACTTTTATCTTGACATCCAGCCTCCTGACCATAGCCTTTCCTGAACCCACCATTCTTCCGAAAGCTCTCACTGAGGTGCGAGCGACCTGGCTTGATGCATTGTTCGCACCCCCGCAGACTGTGCCAGAGGTCACCCATATGGCAGATCGCCCGCTGTACCCGGTGGCTAGCGTTTGACGCGATTCCTGCTATGTTAATGACAGGAGCGCATACATGACAGACTTCGTCCATATGGCAGATTCTCCGCAGCACCGCAAAGCCAGTATCCAACGGGCCCAGTTTCATCGTTCACCGCGATGCTGTTGTCTTGCTGGATTCGATCCTTCGGATCTTGCTCCACCTCCAGGTCGAGTGGAAGAGACCAACTTCTCCAATGTCAGAGCGGTTTGGCGAAGACTGCCCTGAGTTTGGTGACACACATCTGAGTCACCGCCTGGGGCCGTGGGCACCCCTCCCACAGGTAGCAGCTCCTTGAATTCCGGCCCCTACAAGTGAGACGCGTTCTCGGTCATCTCCTTGCGCAATCCGTCTGTTAACTTTCAAAGGCAGTCGAACTTCATATGTGGGTTTACAGTAACGGACGAATAGTACAATAGCGAGTCGTCTAGGTCGGAGTAGTAACTAGCCCACGAGTCAATACCAATTCCAAAGAATCGAGTGGAGCAATCGAGAGTGGAAGTTGAGCGGAAGAAAACTGACTACTTCAGGCGAGTCACGAACCTGCATTGTGTCAACCGAAACCGCATAATGGCGCGATCCGACAGCAGCCAGATGCGGTTCCGGGTGGGTTTCGAAACGCGGTATTAGTTCGTCGTATGCGATAGGGATATTTGCGTGACGACCTGCCGCTCCCTTCCTCTCTAGCATATTCGTCTACTTTTGAAATGCTTGTCGTCGTTCGCATAGATTGCCCGGATCAGCGCTCACCTAACCTATCCTGCAGCAACCGTGGATGATATCATTTGATTTCTCAATAACGCCGCCGATGTTTCCCTCGATGTCGGCGTGGCATGGATCTTGGCATGATGTCGCGGTGTTGCTGCCAATGTTGATGTTGATGGCGGGATTTCGTTAACTGTGGCACGATGGCTCGTTGTAGCTGCCGATGTTTCTCGTTCTGACTGGTTGGTCGGCGTCGGCTTGGAAACAATGTTTTTTCTTATTTTACCCCTGTAGCCTACCAAGCACCCGGATAAGTGTCCTGCATGCTTGGAGTGATGATTCTCTATCGCCGCCACCTTCGCAGGTTAAGTTAACAAGCTCATGTTAAGACCGATGCCCGCGCAGCCTGCAGGCACGGCAACGGGGCCATCGGCCGACTCGGAGGATGCGCCCTCGACTGAGGCTCCGTGATTCCTGCAATGATACTTCCGATGACCCGCTGGCGTATACGTTGACGTAGTCGCTGGAAGAATTATTAGCCTCCCGAGGGCGCACTGGCGTTGGCCTAGGCTTGGTGGCTCGGTGGAGGGTGGCACTCCCGTCGGCGTCCGGTCGTTGACGACTATATGGTGGTGTACTGATGAGGCAGGTGAATATCACGATGTCCCGCAGGCTTTAAGTTGGCGTGGTGGCTCCGTCATTTAGCCAATGAATAAGACGTTAACGTGGCGGCTCCCCAAGAATCGATGGAGCGGTTCTAGCAAGACAGCCGCATTGCGGTGAACGATGATACTGGACCCATTGGATACTGGCCTCGTGGTTCTGCGGGGAATCTGCCATATGGAAGGGTTCTGGCACGTATGAACTCCGGTTGTGCACATAGCAGGAATCCAGCTAAACTCAAGGCCCGTAGGTGCCAGAGCTCTCCCACATGGCAGATCGCCTTGTTGGAATATAGGGATCGATAGAGATGAAGATAGTGAATTGATTGATTGATGCAACTCCGAAAGAGGAACATTCTTTTTATATACAACGGGCCTGAGGGACTCGCCAAGGGTAAAGGACAGGAGACTGTCTCCCGAGCCGGCGCTCGGAGACTCGGGCAGCTGTCATCTCCGGACGTGCCGGCTCCGGTCCGTCATCTCCGGACGCCCATTATTCTGTCAGCTTCACCTCTACGGCACCCGATCGGGACCTCCGGTACAGCCCTCTCCAAGCAGCACATCGGCCACGCTGCTCATAGCTGTAAGGCGAGCGGTCTAAGGCCGCCCCTTCGCTTTCTTGAACAGCGGCGGCCGACACTGCCACAGAGCAGGATCCCCAGGAGGTGTCTGCAAGGTGCCCCCATCGATAGGCGGTAGAGACTGAGAGTAAGTCGCAACCATCCCAGCAATGGCGAGGTTGTAAGGTATATAGCCTCGAGAGTTTCGTTGCGGTGAAGGGGCAAGAGACCGGAACGTTGAATTACGGCGATTGCATGGCCACATGGAATATAGTGAGTTGCCAGAGTATGTGTGCACCGAGGCGCTGTAGGCGTCGACGTAGCGAACGTTTCGGGCGTGAGCATGATCCATCGACTATCGCCACGTACTTTGTCACTACCGCCCCTTTTCGCGCTCCATCATCGCCTCTTGGAGCCAGCGGAAACGTAGATCCATAGCCTTTGACCAAAGCGAATGTAGATCAAGTAAGTACACACACGCGCCGTTCTTCCCGCATCCACTTGTTCATCACTTTAACGAGATTGGAAGTGTTACGGCAATATCTTTTCCCAAGCGAGTAAAGAGGGAGATGACCACAAGAATAGTGGAATATCCTCGAGATGGCCAGCGGCGTTTCGAGAGGTACAGCGAAGGCCGGCAACGCCTGCCTGTACCTTCTGCTGCATCAGAGCGTGTCTGATCTGTTGATGAATATCAACCCGGAGGGGCGACCGTAGGTGTTCTGGAGGTTGCGGGAAATGTGTTCGACACACAAGGCACTGTCAGCTGGCAGCGGTCGGAGGGGCAGATGGACAAGTCGAGGTCGACGAATTATTTTCTTTCGGAGCATCCTAACCTTAAGCTCCAGCCTCACCCACCTCTTAATTACTGCTTGGGCAACAGAACAATTATTTTATCTTAGCGTGGTCCGGGCACCCTGTACCGATGAGGGTATTGTGTAGCACTTCAGTAAAAGGACGGGCATTGTGTGCCTTTTCTCAATTTACTATAGAACCCCTTACACCCTGAGCTGCTGCGCACAATATACAAGATATGTCCGCGTGGACGTCAACCAAACCGAGTAGGAAGCAGAAGAGAAAAGAAATGAACTCGGTAACGAAGTCTAATGAAATGGGCTTCCGAGAGGGGTAGAGAATAAACGGAAGGAGAATGGACATAAACGCGTGAAGAAACGCTAATAAAACACAGAACAGCAGCCAACGGCAAATGATGAACTCCAAGAGTCAGAGGACAGAAGAAGCAAAGACAAACTTGTGCAGGAAGGCTAATGAACAGATAGGATAGGTAACAACAACGGATGGACACTGGGAGAGCAGAGAATGAAACAAGAGAACAGGCATAACTCGCGGAAGAGGGGCTGTTCGAACGGCAAAGGGATACCAACCGAAGAAATAAACTCGGGAGGGCGAGCCGATAACGGGGGCATAGAAAAGTGGAGAACTGGGGAGAGGGCACAAAGAACGGAATGGAGGAACAGCGCTGGCAGTTATGCGGGGAATACAAATTACCACGTTGCGATATCTTCGTCTTTCCGCCACTCCGTCTGCCGCTGGACAACTCCTTCCGGAGTTAGCTGCAGGTTCTCCATGTCTAGCGCGTCCTCGAGCGTGTAGCCCGTGACCCACGTGAACGCTCTACCCATCGCCTCCTTCGCATCGTCTGGTAACACTTGTGTGCTCCCTAGCAACGCCAGCACAGCAGCCATATGCGGAAGTCCCATGGAGTGCGCTACCTCATTAGCGGCGGATCGCCGAGCACCCGACAAGAGTTTTTCGAGGTCGTCGACGCTCAGTCCAACCTCGGCCAAACGATCCTTGTTCCTCATCACCGCAGAGTATCGGGTTCCACCGGTCTCCGCTTTCTTCTGCTCCCACCGCCGACGGTCTTCGGCCGTCCACTCAACGTTCCTATAGCCACATTTCCAACAGAGAGCATCCACGAGCAATCTCCATACCAACAGCCCATCCCGTTCGGATTCACTCTTGTTGGCTATTGCCTTATACTTCCAACCCTCGTTGCAGAGAAGCCACTTCTCCGGTGATTCGTATTGTGTAATCTTTCGGGCGTGCGCGGTATGTGAAGGGAGACCGTGGGAAGTGGAGATAGCCCGAGCGGCCATCTGGGAGAACTGATGCCGACGGGAGATGCCACCGGCCGATGAGATTTGGATGGCGTCCGCATAAACAGGAAGTAGGTCCATTCGATGGCGAGAGCTTGCAGAGTCGTTTCTAATTATTCTGCAAGGAGTGGGCGATGTCTCCTAATGTACACACCACTTATTAGAACAGATATTCTCCTGCTGGGATAAGTTGCGTTGTGGATGATCACCATTGGGACGAGAGGAGCGAGGAAGTAGTTTAGCGTGAAGTGAAAAACGGAGTCAAGGTGAGGGTGGTGGCGAGGTGGGGCACGACTGAGTGAGTACTGAAGGCGTGGGGTAGAGGATGGTTGATTATGGAGATAGTTGGTTAGCCAGGAGCGAGCCGTTGGGAGCGAGCTGTAGGAGGGGTACTGTCACGTGTGAGGGGAGGCCGCCAAGGTGGCTTACTAAGGTCACGGGGGATGCAATATGGTTGGGGACGCCTTAGACCGATTTGTCCTGGACATTCATGGGGAGGAATTCAATTAAATCCCTTTTAGGAAAATGTTGCCATTTATTAATTTATTTATCTTTTATGTCAGTCAACAAAACACAGCGGCGCCCGAAAGCTGTGTTGACGCATCTGTTGGGTGTTGCGTACGTGGCCTCGGCACCATTAGGTTTCGTTGATGTGGTCTGGATTCCATTAGTGTTTCGTTCCTGTGGTCTGGATTCTGTTGCAATAGGCTTCGTTGAGATTTTCTGGATTCTGGTGGGCAAGGATGTTTCGTTGAGGGCGTCGAGACCGGCGCGGTGGGTATCGGCGAGACATTATGTGCGGTGTGGAGGCAGCGGGCCGCCGTCTGGGCTGGGCCTCCAGTGTATATAATGTCTCTCTTTTCCGCTCCCACAGAATTATAGTCATTTTTCTTTTCTTTTGTCTCTCCATCCTATTCGTCCCTATTTTTCCGCTTCATCAAGCTGTACGTCAAGCAGCCTTCGTGCGTGCCCACACACGGCTCCCACCACCCCCCAACCCGCCAGCCTCTTCTCCCTCTCCTCGGCACCTGCCAGCAATATAGCCGTCCTGGCTACTATGGGCGTCATTCCTTCCATCTTCCGCGCAACCAGCGCAGCGACCTTCTCTTCCATCTTGCGCTGCACCCCGGCTATAGCTGCCAGGATGTGCTTCAGCACCGAGTTTGCCGAAGGCCTACATAGGGCGCGCGACCGGATGACAGTGTCTGGTAGGCCGCGGGGTCCCCACCGCCATCCTCTTGCTACTTCTGGTCGGTGTGACCGGGACCGGGATCGGCCATCGTGGCGGGGTGGGGGTCGGGGTTCCCGACCCATCGGACTCCGCCCCGCCCTCCATCTCCTCCGGACTCTGGTAGGCCACCTCCTCCGCCCAAACATCCACGGCCACCTTTGCCGCCCAATCATCCGCCCCCACGTCCAATTTCCCACCCCCCTCCCCAAATCGCTTGGCAGAGTTCAGGGTCTCCGCCGTTCCCACCTGCTGTGGGCTGCTGGTGGCCGCTGCCGTGAGAGAGCGCGCGAGCCGCGAGCGCTCCCCTCTTGGATGTCTTCCCGGGCGAGTCGAAGATGTTGAGTTCGCCCATGCTGAGCTGGGCTCCGCGCCGGAAGAATTCCTGCGTGCTCTGCTGTTGTCCAGACTCCAGCGCCGGGAGCGGCGCGCTTGAAGTTCGGCCTCCCGCGGTCCATTCCCTCCCACTCTTGCCCCTCCGCTTCCATCGCTCTCACCACGCTGCTCTCCAGCTCCGTGAGGTCGCTCCCGCTGTCACTGCCCTCTCCCATTTCCACCTCCCTGAGTGCCTCCTGGTCCCCCACCAATTCCCGCATATCGTACTCGGCGTCGGCAGCTACCACCGGGGCTGCATCGGTCGAATGGCCTGCGCCACCGGACATCGTGAGTCTGGTGAAGCAAAAGTCGCGCTCGATTCTGGTGTGTCGGCTGAAAGTCTTGGCGTTTTTAAGCGGTGAATTTCAGTGTCGAAGTGTGGTGGTGACGGCTTCCACAGGCGAGGAGTAGGGGCGGGTGTGTTTTCCTTCTATTTTCCTTTTGGTCTCGATCACGATTCCCTACGTCCTTTCCTGTGTGATATCTTTGGTGCGCATTATGCTTCTTGTATCATCTGAAAGTGAGGATATGTAGTACGACACAGACGTCCCAGGCTTCATCATGGCGGAGTGGGGAGGGCAAGGGTAGCAACGCGTGCAGACTGGGAAGCGGCAGCATCGTATCGTTCACGGAGGGCTTCCCAGGCTCTGTGCGGATCGCGATGTCCGAGACGATTGAGAAACATTTGACTGCTGGGTTCAGTTGACGACCAGATCATTCCGAAGGCACACTGCGACCGCTTGCAGAAGTCTCAAGCCTGTGTCGTTTTTCTTTTTGTTTATTCATACTCGCGTGCGACCTAGATAGATCATGGCGGCGAACCCTTTTTAACCCGGTTTCCCGTCCGCAGTCCGCGCGAGGCGGCTCGTTGCAAGCTCCCCTTGTGCCCTCCGCCCAGGCCCTCCCGAAGAAAGTGGATGCGCACCAAGGAAAGGACAAAAGAAAGAACAAAGGAAAGCGCCTCCGCCCCCCTACTCTTCCCCCGCCGATGCCATGAAGGGTGGGGTGGGTAGGAACAGCGGTGGTTCCTCCCCGGCCCCCAGCGCCTCCGCCTCCACACTGCGCTCCCCTTCCCGCTCCCGGCAATCCCGGAGCTCCCATTCCGACACTTCGCTCCCTGCGTCGGATTCCTCTTCCGCAGGCGGCACTATTCTTCCCACATCTGTCGTTGTGAGGAAGTCCTGTAGCGCCTGGCTACACATCCGGTCGGCGAAAAGCTCGCGCGCCTTCCACCGCCGCTTCCCTCTCGCCGTCTCCTTGTACACCTCCCCCCACAAGGTCCTCTGCTGCTCCTTCCACCTCGGGCACTCCTTGAGGAGGTGGACCCTCGTCTGTGTTGGCCACCGGCACCACCAGCACTGGGCTGTCGGGCGAACTTTCGCCCAGTGCAGGTACTGTCCCGTCCGGCAGTGCCCCGTTTTTATCTGGTCGAACCTCGAGGCAAGCCTCTTGGACCTCCCAGCTACTATGCCATCCGGTCTCTGACTTTCGGGCATCTTGTATTTCCTCTTGGAGGTCCGGCCTCCAGCCCACGTCCGTGCTTCCGCCCACTTCTTCTCGGCGATCTCCCGCTTGATGTTCGCAAGAGACCTGGGGAGCGGCATCAGGCGCTCCTCCGCCCAGTCCAAATACGTCGACCATTCCACCCCACGGGCATCAGGCTCATCCGCCGCGAGTTTGGCCCACTCGTCCGCTTTCTCATTGCCTGCCACGCCCTGGTGTCTGTTGAAGATTGCCCAATCACCGTCCTTTTGGAGTCTTTACAAGTAGAAAGGGAGTGAGGAAAGAGGGAGACAGAATGAGATGATTTGATCGTTGACGTGTAATGGAACAGCTCAGACCGACGCGTCAAGTCTATTTCTCTGCTATGTCTAAGGGCCTGTTTGGCAAAACCGACGGTCGCTCCTTCCGTTCCGTTAGGGTAACCGTTCGCGAGCCGCGAACGGTCAGGGGGGGGCAACGGTCGACGGTCGCTATGGCATACCTTTGTGTGTTTGTTAAAACCGACCAGTCACACCCCTGTCAAACCTAGTCTCCGCTGCACAAGCTACTGCGCCAGTGGCTGGGCATAGTTATCGTGGTGAGAAATTCTTCCTTCACCACTGTGATACCTTCCCGGAAACACTTCGCACGTGTATACGTACCATACAACCAACAGTCTGGCATTCGTGGGTTTCTTCTAATTTTTTCCTGAAAAACTGCTGACACCCATTCACAGGTTACGGAACATGCCGCGCAAACGTGCCCGACCATCGCAACCACCATTGATGGAGGTCATGCAACCTCCAAGTCCATCTCCAGTGCATTGGTCACCAACTCCACCACCACGCCGAGGCTCAACCCCGCTTCTTGATTCAAACCCTCCACGCTTGCAATTGCCCAAAAGCCAGCATCCGCAGTCATACGCAGATATTCCCTCCTCATTTTCGAACGACTCTCAACGTGCCAGCAAGAAACCTCGTGCCGCCGCTGTACAATGGTCAGCCGAAATGACTACGGTCCTGGTGAAAGAGTTGGTCAGACTCTGTCGCGCAGGCAAGCGCTCGGATAACCGGTTTAAAATCCACATTTGGAATGAGGTTGCTATGGTCGTGATGAAGGTAGCGCCCAATGAGGTCCTGACAGGTGAAAAATGCCAGAGTAAGCTGGAAGGACTGCGAAAGAAATGGAATGTCTGGTCTCGGTTAATGATGTTGAGTGGCTTTGGGAGAGACCCGACCCATGGGACACCCACTACTCCCGGCTATGTGTGGGAGCAAGAAATCCGGGTACGTTTACGCTACTGTTTGCTGGATCCAAAGTGTCCTTGCTAATTTGACAGGAATAGAAATACCCCGCTATCAAGGAGTTTCGCGATAAGCCACTTGCCAATGCTGCTGATCTGGGTGAGATTTTCGAGGGTGTCCAAGCTACGGGCAAGGATGCGGTCTACCCTACTGAGCTTTTTCCGAATGTGGGCAGCCAGAGTGTCATAGGATCCGACATAGAGGACGATGTCGAAGTACTCCCAAGCCATACGGAAGAATCCATTGTGGCAAATTATACTCCAATACGATCGGAAGGAAGGTGTAACGGGCGTGGCTCGGTTGACTCCAAATAGCGACTGTGGATCAGGACGAGAGCAGGGGCGTGGGCGGATAGGGACAATGACAAGAGGGGAGAGATATGAACGGACGGGGCAGGGACATGGAGCGGGCAAGGCAGGGACGTGGAGCGGGCAGGGCAGTGGCGTTGAGACGAAAACAGTTGCTAATGGTCAAGGCCGACTATGGCTGACGATAACAAGTGGCAGTGGCAGTGGCAGTTGATTCCATTGTGCTTCAGTACAACAGACTATATGCACTCCTCCACGCCGTACCACCCCCATGGGGCTCCCATCTTTCCCATCCGCCAGACGCAACAACTTTTCCCTGAGGAAACAAGTGGCAGTGGCAGTTAATTCCATTGTGCTTCAG
>Ga0307516_10007542_pt1 | contig 12485 bp, 7 predicted proteins | sample 19_EM_MG_FD_203310 | JGI IMG/M metagenome (GOLD analysis project Ga0307516, IMG submission 203310) | Populus trichocarpa ectomycorrhiza microbial communities from riparian zone in the Pacific Northwest, United States - 19_EM | ecosystem: Host-associated > Plants > Roots > Unclassified | place...
AAAAAAAACCGAAACCAGTTCAAACCGACCGATTTCGGTTCGGTTCGGCTTGGTTTTTTAGGACAAAAACCGGTTCAAACTGGTTTGGCTCGATTTTTTTGGTTTTTTCCGGTTTGTCTCAGTTTTTTCGGTTTTGGCTTAGTTTTTCCTGGTTTTTTTTGTTTTGAGTTCGGTTTGGTTTTTTCGGTTTCAGGCTTATGAAACCGAACCGATCGGTTTTTTTAAAATTTTAATCGGTTTTTTTCACGATTCGGTTTTTTCGATTATTTTTTTCCCGATTTTCTTGGTTTAATCGGTTTTTTGGTTTTTTTGCTCACCCATATATATATATATATATAGTCTTATCAATTTTTTACATGTTGATGAATGTTTGATTTCCCTTATAAAATTATTTTCTAACATATAAGGATAAAAATGGTATTATATAAAAGTAATGTCAACTCTCAAGCTTGTTGATTTTGATGAACATTTACTCAATGTCATGGAAAAGTGAGAAAAAAATGGTTTGCCAATTAATAAATAATTATATATCATTTTTATTGTTTTATTGATGATTCGGCCTTTAGTATTGATATTTCTTTAAATATCAAAATTTCCTATATTTTTCTTCTAAGCAAATTTGTTCCAAACATAACTGTGAGCGGGTTGTCCATCATGTAAAAATACCCAAACATGACGGCAATTGTATTTGGGCTGGTGGTGGAGTTATCAGGGCCTGCAACCCGGACAGCAGTTGGATTTGGACCGCCAGTAACATTGTGCGTGTAGAATTGCATACAACAAGGGCAAAGAGAAATACAACAGCAAGGCAAAGAGAAGCAAAAGTTTGATGTTCATTGCCATGGCTAAACATTGGAACATTGAAAGAAATTAATTGAGTATTTGATAAATTATTAAATAATTTCTAACATTGAAAGAAATTAATTCATTCATTTTCTGGCTAGCTTATGATGTAATTTTCTGTTTATATGATTTTTGTTTTTTTTTCTTGGTTATTGCTTTTGTTACGTCTGAACTAGTTAAGTCAAATCACTAAAAAATTAATTGGATCAAACAAGTTTTGTTAAATTAATATCGTATTTGGTTCAACTAAAAACCCAGTTTAAGTTAGATTTAAAGTTCTAAATCTCTTATGTTAATTCACTGATAAAACCGAGCTTATCAATTAACTATAATCTAAAACGTGTGGGGTTTTCACTATAACAATTCATAGTAAAAACTTTATTTTTTTCATTGAAGATTCCCAAAATAAGTTGTCTTGTATGGGTGTAATAGTCTTTTCAAGTGAACATGTTAGTCATTGGTGAATTTTATGGGGTTAAATTAAGGGGTGTTTCCTAATTATTTTTACACGGTGTAATTATGTTGTCATAATCTTAGGAGAAAAAAAAATTAAGTTTCTATTTAGGGGTTTCAAATATTAGCATGGATTAACTTTGATCTTTTTTAAAATTAATTATTTTTTTAATTTCATCTTTGAACATTTAATTTTTTTTAAGAGTTGATCTTGATGTTTTTTTCACATTTATTTTTTTTAGATCAAATATCTTAATTTTAAAAAAAAAATTATTAGATATTAATTTGTTTAATTAGATCCATTTATAAATATTTTAATTTATAAATGAAATTTTTATATATAAAAAAAATACAATGAAAAAATCAGTATATTTAATTTTCTTAAAAAAAAAAACACGGTTGACATAGTTCTATAATTAACCCGCATCTTTATAGCGTGCACTAGCAAATACCCTACCAACTCAAATACCCTACCAAACTTCTAGAAGCCTTATTTCATCTTTGAACATTCAATTTTTTTTAAGAATTGATCTTGATGTTTTTTTCACATTTATTTTTTTAGATCAAATATTTTAATTTTTTAAAAAAAATTATTAGATATTAATTTGTTTAATTATATCAATTTATAAATATTTTAATTTATAAATTAAATTTTTATATATAAAAAAAATAAAATGAAAAAATAAATATATTTAATTTTCTTAAAAAAAAAAAAAAAAAAGACGGTTGACATAGCTCTATAATTAACCCGCATCTTTATAGCGTGCACTAGCAAATGCCCTACCAAACTTCTAGAAGCCTTAATTAATGTTCTACATTAGGGGCCCGCAACCTACAACTTCGGAAGCTATCATGTGCAAGAGTCATATCTTCAAAGTCCCATGGATGACGAAGAGGATAAACTACAAGAACCCCTTCAAAGTTTAAGAATTGTTTCAATTTAACCCCTAACATAAAAAAAATTGTGATTTGCTCTATGAATTTTCGATCCTGCTACAATTCTAGGCCTCTGAATTTAACCCCTAATGTGATGCAGACTTCAAGTACATGATACATGCATGGTCTTTTTAAATACAAGTTCGGGATTTCACGAGTAAACTTCTGTTGCAGTTCATTTTCCCCATTTTATGTCTCTGGGTATTCAGAAAAAGTTCAATTTATTACTTTAAGTTTTTGTGAAGGTTTAATTTCATCTTTAAAGTCTTCTTTTTTATATATATACTTTTTTAGTCCTTATTGTTTTAGATCTTAACATTTCAATCTTAAAACCTCGTTTTCCTCTTGTTTCTATCATTAAATGTAAAATGAGAAGAAAAAAAAGGCCATAAAAAAACAGAGAGGACAAATGAATTTTAGCCATCAATATTTAATTCATAAAATGGTGATTTTTGTGTTCGTGAGATTGTCATCGATAGGAAAGTTCAATGAAAGTGGTTTTTCTTTTTAAATTGGGTCTGTATAGTTTTATTTTGTTTAATTTTTTAATTTTTAGACTAATTAAAAATTGTTTTAAGGTTGAAAATGAGATTATTATGGTTTCTAAAATATATTTTTAGATTGTTTTTTGCTATAACAAGTTGAGATTTAGGTATTTGTCGGTTCAAAAATCAAGTTGTTAATAAACAATACATGATTAAAACAAGGAAAAAATGTATAAATAAAAAATTAGGATTTTGTATAAATAATTAAATATTTTTCCAAAATTTTAAGCATTCAAACTTTTTAAAATTTTATTTTAATTGTTGTGAAATTAAACAATTAAGAATTAGCTTTGAAAATGGTTTTATTGTGTATGCTCTTACCTCTATTCCATAGTTTATTGCACATATATATTATCGTTAACTAGCAGAATTTTTTGTAATGCATCTTAATTTTGCTTCTTATTAAGAATATTAACTTCTAACTTTAGTTTTTGATTATTAGTTTATCTATTTTTGAATTTATTATATTAAATGTGTGTATATTTATTTAATATTCATCAGTCAACAAATTTTATAATATCAAAAAAACACATCTACACCGACATAAGCCATCTTTTCTTTCATTAGCTGTTAAATTTGAATCATTTCCGTGCGGTGATAATAATTAGTTTGCACATTAAAGTGCAGCTGGGTAGGATTTTAAACAAGATTGCTTTAATTTCATTTGACATTAATATTAAATTTCTTCGTAATCGGATTTTAAATAGATAATATATATATATATATATATATATATAGAAATTCTTTTTCAAACCTTAGAGAGCAAACCTATTCAAGACTTTTGCAAAGCTGTTACCGCGGAATTTAGCTTCATTTATCACCCCAAAAAAAAATAGAGAGAGAAGAAAAACATCACATGGTGCTGTTATTTACTGCAATAATAGGCTCAGTGAACACAAAAGATTAGTACTGTTATTTATTGCATGGAAAGTAGAATATGTATATATAAATAACTGAAAAAAAAAAACGCATGCAATGCCTCCTCGCCGATCAGTAGTGTAACAATGTCACATTGTATCCAATGATGGCATCAAATCCAACCATCGAGTGGGTCTTCGCCAGGCAATATCCACGGGCAAGCCTGAAGATCCCGGTGCCACCGACGACAGGCATTTCTCTCACCTCATTCATGATCGGATTCCGGCCAAGCACACTAAACGTGCTGCCATTGTAAGGTCCGCTAATGAACCCAACAGTGAATGACATTAGAAGGCTGAGCTCGTTCTGTGATGACATACCATAAATCCCTTGTGCACGTCCTACAACTGTGGAGTTCGGGTCGGGTGTGACTGTGAGCGGGTTGTCCATCATGTAAATAGGCCCGAACAAGGCAGCAGTTGCATTTGGGCTGATGGTGGAGTTATCAGGGCCTGCAACCCTGACAGAAGTTGGATTTGGACCGCTAATAACATCGTGCATGTAGAATTGGATACGAGTGGCTTTAACCTTCAAGGCGTCTGTGCTTCTGCAGGAGAAGACAACAGCAAGGGCAAAGAGAAGCAAGAGTTTGCTGTTCATTGCCATGGCTAAACACTCGATGAGAAGTTCAAACTGATAGTGCAAAAGTCATAGGAGAGGATGGTGTTCTATATAGGAGAGTTGGGCGCTGTTCCTGGTTGACAAATTCCTTGCAAGAGTTTTCAAATCGTAGAAATGTCCTCGCCGGTTTCCATACGGTGCCAGTCTTCGTTGGATATATGAGTTTTCCCTCTTGGCAAGGCTCTACCAATTGTGTTCATACGTGCCGACTTCCTATTCAATCCATCTCAATTTTCCTGGAGAATGACCACGTTGAATATTGCTGTTTTTCTTTTATAAGGAATAGATTTGCCCCTAAACTATTATGACTATCCCAATTGAGCCCTCTCCACCAATCGATTGTCCAGATTAAGTTTAAGCTTAAATCTTGATTACCAAAATGAAAAAAAAAATAAAATTGGATCACATGGAACATTGAAAGAAATTAATTAATTATTAAATTAAGTATTTAATAAATTATTAATAATTTCTAACTTTGAAATAAATTAATCAATTTATTTCGAGTATAATTGTTTTTTGTTAAATTATATTTTAATATTAAAAAAAAGCTTTTGATATAATTTCAGTTACATGGTTAGTCATTTTTATTAAAGTGCTTTCAAAAAATTTTAAAAAGGAATTTTTTTATTTAAAATTAATTTTTATATATTTTTAGATTATTTTTATATTCTAATATTTAAAAATAAATTTAAAAATAATTAAAATAATATTATTTTAAATAAATTTTTTTAAAAAAATAATCGGTACCGAAGGTCCAAACTAACTCTTCAAAACTTCTGGAAGCCTTAATTAATGTTCTGCATTAGGGGCCCGCTACCCACACTACGAAAGCGAACAATTACAAGCCATATTTTCAAAGTCCCATAGATGAGGAAGAGGATAAACTACAAGAACCCCTCCAAACTTTAAGAATTGTATCAATTTAACCCCTAACATAAAAAATTATGTAATTTGCTCTATGAATTTTCGATCTTGGTACAATTCTAGGCCTCTGGGTTTATCCTTAAAAAACCCAATAGGAATTCATTTTTCAGTATAGAATTGAATTGAAGATTTAAAGGGGATTATTACTTAAAAAGTTTCTTGAGATTTGTGAAGTTATTTAATTATTTTTCTAAACCCTTAATTCAAGTAACCGATACAAATGTAGCTTTTAATTAAATAGAAAATCTCCAAACCTCAGGAGAGGTTTTACAATTATTGAATTATTTTATATTTTTCATTTTTCATTAAAAAAAATACAGAATATTTTGTGTTGTGTCATAATTCAATTCGTTAAAAGTTTAATTACGTTTGAAGTGTGGTTGAGGTTGCTTTTCAAAGTATTTTTTATTTTAAAATATATTAAAATCATATTTTTTTTTATTTTAAAAAAATTATTTTTGATATCAGCACATCAAAATGATTTAAAAATACTAAAATAATATTAATTCAAAATAAAAATTAAAAATTAAAAAAAATTAAAATACAAAAACAAACAAGTTTAATTAAATATCTTTTTAATTATTATTTTTTTAAAAAAATTGGGCTGAGAAATATATGTGCAGCTTCTGCCACCGCCTTGAAGTCAACGAATGCAAGGGATACGTGCAGAGCGACGTCCCCTCTCCGGGATGAGACAAATAGGATAAAACTATTTGATGTCTATGGATCGGAGAAATCAACTTGCAAAACCTAAATTTATTTGATTTCTCAATAAAATTTTATTATTTTGAATAAAAACTAAAAAGAAATAATTATTTGACGGTGTAAACTTTCAAAGCAGTATAAAAAAAAGAACCATCCTAAATTAAATCTCAAATTGACAAGTCGTCCGGGGATTAACGACCGACAGATCAACTATATCTGCCGTAATGAAATTGAACCCGTGATGGAAATCCTTCTTCACCTAACCATGGAAGATCGTTCTTCACCTAACCATTGATCGCCACCTACTCCTAATCAAATGAAAAAATCTGGAAGAGGGAGGAGGTTCTTATATTAAATTAATTTAGATTGTGATTTCATAAAATTAAAATTAACTTAGGGACCAAACTGACTACAATTCCAAACTTCAATAGTCACTTTGTAATCTGACAAACAAAAATCTAGATAGAAGGCAGGCATGGGAACCACCTACCACTGTCCGACTCCCTACTCTGCCCAACTTTACACTTAATTAAAACCCAACTCCCCATGCCCTCCCTCCCTCCCTCCTTCTCTCCAGCCGACAAGTGAAGAATTCGGCAATGACGCCAACCGGAATTCTTGCTGGACTCTTTCTCCTTCTAACTCTGTACTGTGGCATAGACCCATGGAAGCAGAGTGCAATCTCAGGATTCCCAGACTTCAAGTCATACAAAGTTGAAATGCCTCCTTGGTCAATACTCCCCAAAGAGAAGGATGAAGAAAACTTACTCCAAAGATCAGAAATCAAGTTCTTGAATCAAATTCAAGGCCCTGAAAGCATGGCTTTTGACCCTCTTGGTCGTGGTCCTTACACTGGTGTTGCCGACGGTAGAATTCTCTTTTATGATGGCCAAAAATGGACTGATTTTGCTTACACTTCAAGCAATAGGTCAGCTTTCTCAGCCTTTTATTTTCTTGTTTTTCTGTTATTATCCTGCTTGGAAAAGGTGACGAGCTAGTTTTCTTGATGGGTTTTAGCTTTTTTCTTGTTCTGTTTCTGAATTTTGAGGTTGAGTCCCTCAAGGATGGCGAGTGTTGTGATCGGGGCTTTGGGTGTTCTTTTTCACTGCTCTTGCAGAATTTTGAGTTTTTCTTGGAATAATAGGAGTATCATGATAGTTTTAAATTACCATTAGTGTGACAGATAAAAATGTGAAATGCCATCCAGTTTGAGATTGTTGAGCTTTTGCTAATGTTATTTGATATAATTTTTGCTTCATTCAGACATGCGGAAGGTGCAATCAGAGAAAGAATGAAAATAATATACAAACACAATTAGAGTCAATGAATTACGTGTCTGATTTATTTAAGCTCTTGCGAATTTCATGTCCCTCAAGTTCAATCTATTGTCTGTAATTGAACTAACTAGCGGTGTGTTCAAGCGATGCAAATACAGACCTGAAATTTGTCATATGATGCCTCAATCTGTTCTCATCAACCATCTATTTAACTATTATCCAGTTATACCAGTTTTTAGCTTTCGCTACCTGTTTTAGGTTTCGCCTGGTTATCTTTTGAATTTTACTTTTAACTTATATCTTGTTTTTTAATCTTTCATGTGGGGTTCAGATCAGAAATATGTAATCCTCAACCGTCGCCTTTGAGTTATTTGAAGAATGAGCACATTTGTGGCAGACCTTTGGGGCTCCGATTTGACAAGAAAACTGGTGATTTATACATAGCAGATGCATATTTTGGGCTGATGAAAGTGGGGCCAGAAGGTGGGTTAGCAACATCACTTTCAAATGAGGCAGAAGGGATCCCTCTGCGGTTTACCAATGATCTAGACATTGATGATGAAGGAAACATTTACTTCACAGATAGCAGTACAACATATCAGAGGAGGTTGGTTGTTGATAGCACTTCATTTTTACTAACCATTCATTTAGAGAAGTGTTTCTTTTTTTCCCCTTCTGTGTGGAACAGAATGCTGAGGACATATATTTAACAATTATAGGAGCATTTATTGTATCCAACCTTTAGCACATGAAATGTGATATTCAGGATTTCTCTTGTTGCCTTTTCAAATGCGTTAAAATGTTTCCCTTGAAGAGACATTGAAAATGCCATTTGAGCTGGAACGCAAAGAGAACAATGCAGTTGAGAAGAATATATCATCTTCTCAAAAGAGGAGTGTCTGGTTTATTGAAAGTAGAGCATGTCCATATCTGTGATTGTGTGGTTTTTCTTCCTTCTTCTTCTTCTTTATTTCTTCCCCTTTTTTTTTATTGGTAGTAATATAAGGGGCAAAAGAACCAGGAACACAATAAACTAAATTATATAAGCTCTAGGGGTGGCTATCTCAATAAAGGAGGCCAAAGCCCTGCTGAGGGTGGGCAAGATGGGTGATTTACCTGCTCCATGTTCACACCCAAGTTGGAAAGACAGTCAATGAATGATTGTCATTCCTGTACACGTGCCTAACCGAAACTTCCTGCTGTTTTTCCATAAGCAACTTGAGGTCCATTTTCAGTTTTCTCTTCTGCGACAATCAACTGGAAGTCACTGTCAAGAGCAGTTGTATTATGTGATTGTGTGTTGATATATAGTTATATACTTGCAAATGCATGCTCAAACACAAGTCCAGACATCCATTTATTGATTGATTGATTGATCGGTCAGGTTTTGACAAGTGAAATAAGTGGTACTTCTAAGGATTTTGAATTTGTAATACCCTGTTTCATGTTTTCTCTGCAGTCAAATTGTTGTGTGGTGAAGTTTTAACTAACTAAATGCATGGCTAAAATATTATAAACTATCAGTGGAACCTGATTTCTGTTGGTTGAGAAAATTGCTTCAATCTCTAGTACTATACAGAGTAACTTGCTATAAAAGCTTCCAAATTGAATTTCTTGTGTTGTCCTTTCAAAAGCACTGGGAAATTTGAGTTCTTCCCAAGGTATACTTGTGTACTCTTTTGCTTTTCACGCTAGTACAATCAACATTGCAGCTAAAATTGTACTATGGTTCCTAGCAAAAACTATTGAACTTGAACCTGCAGAGATGCAAACTCCACCCCTAAAGCTCTCAAAGGGAAAAAAGAATACAATTATATACTGTAAAAGAATAGAACTTTGCTCTGATGACAATGAAAATATTGAACAGATGAACTACCAGAGCTAGGATCACTAGAGGAAACAGTAGAACGATTAGCAAATGGGGACACTCTATTTCCAGCAATGCTTTCTCTTGAAGCAGTTTTATTTTCTCTTTTGCTAAATGTCACTGTGAGGTTTGTATGCATGGATTTTAACACCATTATCTTTCAGGAACTTCATGCAGTTGGTTTTCTCTGGGGAGAACAGTGGGAGGGTTCTAAAGTACAATCCAACTACCAAAGAAACCACTGTCCTTGTGAGGAATCTTCAATTTCCAAATGGTGTGTCCCTAAGCAAGGATGGGTCCTTCTTCGTGTTCTGTGAAGGATCCATAGGCAGGTGAGTCTTGCTTCTCTTTTCATCCTTGTCATTATAAAATACTAAAACCTTTGTTTGGTATCATTTTTATGATATCCAAACTACTTGTTAGAATATTGTCTGGTATCCATCATTGTATTATCCAAACTGACTGATAGAAAATTGTTACACTATATAAAGCTTCTAGAGGTGACCCCTAAAACTTGTCACCGGTCCCCACCAATGAAAATGAATGAAAGAGTCATTTGGACTGATGGATCAATGCTATGTCAATTTTGAGATTTATATTATACACTTAAACTATGGTTGAATTATCAATTAACTAACTGAACAGAAATCATGTTTGCTTGAAATCTTTTAAGTCTCGCAACCTTAACAACTATTACCTACTTCGTGATTATCTTGTATGATAGATTCATCATGTTTGCACATATGCATGTGTCAATGTTGATTGTTTCTACACTAGTTGAACTACACTCTATATATTAACACAAAAATGTATACTAATATGCATCTTCACTATGGATTTGGTTCAGTAGAAACATCAAATATTACCTTGTGCCCTTCTGAAAACAAAAGTTTTTAGTTCTGCCCTTGCCTTTACCAGGATGCTATGTATGTGCATCACCCATGACCTGAGCTTTAAGTGTAGTAGACAGAGCACGAATTTCGCTTGTTGATTTAGACTTGCATACAATGAAGGTTACACAGAGACACAGTCAAGAAAAACATCTAAGAACCATTGTGGCCAAAAACCTGTTTCATATTGCTATTGACTTCTAGAAAAGAAGGCACCCTATTTTGCGTTATTTGAATAATATTAACTTCAATGGACACTGCAGTAGTGTTTGGAAGAATTTACATCTTAATTTGCTGTACTTTATCATCAAAGTTTTTCGTTTGAAATGAGTGTCTTCCCAACTTAGAAGATGTTTGGCTTGAGGTGAAACCTGCTTTTTGTCAAAATTTGAATTTGTTTTTTTGCTTCAAATTATTTTTTTAGTGTTTTTGGATTTTTAAAAAATGAAAAAAATACATTATTTTTATGCATTTTCAAGCAAAAAATAATTTAAAAAGTAACCTCAACTAAACTCTCAAACACCCCTTTAAAAGTTAAGAAAGAAGGAGTCTATTTTTATGGAAATATACTTTCAGCATGGCAGTAACATTATTTTAGGATTCCAAAGTGAAAATTAAAAATAAAAATCTTCTGCTGTGTGCCAGGTCATTATGAAATGTTTATGGCCATCTGTGAAGTCCGTAATCAGTCAGGAGCAAGTGTGGATTTTGTTCCACTTTTCTGCTGTGTCTTGTTTCTTACTTTTGAAGTGTGAATGCAGATTACGCAAGTACTGGCTGAAAGGTGAGAAAGCGGGAACTTCAGAAGTTTTAGCCATCATACCTGGATTTCCTGACAATGTCAGAACAAATGAAGAAGGTAACTTTTGGGTAGCAATCCATTGTCGTCGGAGCTTTTACACTCACATAAACGCACAATACCCAAATCTAAGGACATTCCTGCTTAAGCTCCCAATTCCAATGAAGATTCAATACCTGCTTCAAATAGGGGGCTGGCCCCATGGTCTAGTTGTCAAATACAGCCCAGAAGGTAAGCTCTTGCAGATATTGGAGGACAGTCAGGGAAAGGTTGTTAAAGCAATCAGTGAAGTGGAAGAGAAAGATGGGAAACTGTGGATGGGGAGTGTTTTGATGCCTTTTGTCGGAGTTTACAACTTGGCTTGAGGAAGAATGTTGTTCGCAACAAATGGTTATCCTCATAAATAGTTTGCTGAGATTCAATAAGCTGTATTAATGAGCCATGTTTTTTAATAAATTTTCTTGATGTGCCCTGACTAGAACTGCAAGGACTTTTTGGAGGAAGCTCTTTTATTTATTTTGATTTGGGAAATGATACGGGTCACGAATTTATGAATATAACACAAAACTCCTGCTAACCATTGATTCGTGTCATATTTGTTGCCTGAAATTCCTGCAATGTAGTAGCATTGACAATAATTTAGGTGAGATTTGGTTTAATTTAAGAAAAATCAATGACAATAATTTGGAAAATTACAATGTTTTAAATTGATACATTTTATAATACTTAATTAATTAAATAACTCTTGTGTGAGTTATTGGGTTAATCTAAATTTTTATTAAGTCAATTAAATAATTTTTTTTAATTTAGATTAATCTAAGTTATAATATAAGTTTTTTAAAAATTATGGGGCCAGCCCTTTTAAATTATTATTAACGATAAAAAAAAAAAAAAAAAAAACCAACAAAACAGAGTTTAAGTGTAATGGCGTGTTGTGGATCGTTACAAGTAATCCGTCTGTAGCTGCAAGCTGCTTGCAAGCCCAAGCTAGCAGGTCTAGGGCAAACAATTTTGCTCTGTTTTACCGTTTTGGCAAAGGATCTTCCTTTCCACAAAAGAGAAGGAATTACAGAAGCACATCAATCAATATCCGACTAGAACAAGGAGAGTTTCCCACCTAGCTGTTATATATCATTGTCAGATACGTTTTCCTTTGCTAACCTGTATCCATAGCCAAAACGGACTTTGCCCCTAATATTTATTATTAGTTCCTGCTGATACTTAAAGGGTCATCTTCTATATATGTATACTTTTAACACACTTGATTATTATCAAAAAAACAAGAAGAAGAAGTTCCTGCCGATATCTCTCCTTGAGCAGGAAAACAAGGAGAGAAAAAGCTCGGCAGAAAATCTTCAAAAGTTTTTCTCTCCATCTTAACACAAGAAACCCAAAAACCAGATTTAGGGTTTTTTGCAAAGCTCTAAAGTTTAGCCATGGATCTTCATGATACATCATATAATGGCTACGAGGAGGATGGATACTACGATGATGATGGTGATGGTGATTACGATGACTACAACAACTATATATGATGACAACAACAATGGTGATATGGATACTGGCTACGATGATGGTGGTGGTGAGGATTTCTTGGCATGTCGGAGCCAGCAAAGATGCAAGGAACCAGAGATCATTAGGCAACGTCAGGAGGCTGATATCACAAGAATCTCAACTGTGCTCTCTATATCGAGAAACGAAGCAAGC
>Ga0307516_10007543_pt1 | contig 12484 bp, 16 predicted proteins | sample 19_EM_MG_FD_203310 | JGI IMG/M metagenome (GOLD analysis project Ga0307516, IMG submission 203310) | Populus trichocarpa ectomycorrhiza microbial communities from riparian zone in the Pacific Northwest, United States - 19_EM | ecosystem: Host-associated > Plants > Roots > Unclassified | place...
CGTTTAAGAAAGTTTCCCACCCATCGCTTTCCTAACCCAGCCAGTGTAGGATCCTCCTCTTCATCTGCCCGTTGCTGGGCTAATGCTTTGGCCATTGCCAGTAGAAGATCCATCCGTGGTGGAAAACTCCAGTCATCCAACTGCTTGCACCAGTCCTGTAGCGCCTTTTCCATAGCTGGGGTGAGCCTCTGCTGGTATATATGGCTTTCGATACGTGACAGCCCACCTCGAGCACGATCGGCGAGGGTGGAACACGGAACCTTGAATAGTAGTGCAAGCGTACGGAAGGAGGTGCCTTCTCGTTCTCTATGAGCCAGCACAGCAGCGATATCGTCTTCCTTGGCTGCCGATTGTTTATCTTTCTTCGATTTGACGTTTGGAGGGGGTCTGGTGGGTGCCATATTGTCGCTGATGTTTTTGACTGGGTGGGTTGCAGATTTTTACACGGCTGGCAGGGTAATATGCGGAGGGGCCTGTTTGCTACTAGCGGATTTTCTACTGTCCGGGTTCTCTATCGTGTCCGGTTACCGTATCCGTTACTTTAAGCCTTCAAAAACGTTTCCAGAGTGGCATTCGCCTTTTCCGCCTGGCCGTCCGATTGCGGATGGTATGCCGTAGACATCCAAAGCCTGATTCCGAGTTGTGAACACAACGATTGCCAGAAGCCAGAGGTAAACTGGGTATCACGGTCGGACACAATCGACACAGGCAGCCCCCGCGACCGTACATAACTGTCGATGAACGCTGTCGCAAACTTCTCTGCGGTGAGATCGGCTTCTTTAACAGGAATCCATGGTGCTCGCTTCGTTAGGGGATCGACAATTGTCGTTACTGCATCGTGGCCGGCTTCCGATGTTGGCAACTTGGTGACAAAATCAATATTGACTCGTTCGGCCTGTTCGAGTGGAATCGGTAGCGGCTGTAGAAGTCCATACGGCCTGGCATTCTTGTGTTTGATTCGGTGGCATACGTCACATCCGGCAATCCATTCTGCGATTGAATCTGTCAACTTTGGCCAGTAGTACCGTGAACCGACCGCTGCTGCTGTTTTTGCGATACCGCTATGTCCGCCGCCCAGAATAGCATCGGGTGCTTCCCGAACCACGTCTGCTCTCATGGACTTCGGAATACACAGCTTTCTGCCTGACGGCTTATGGAACAGAAGGTCTTCTTCGAGTGGGTACGACTTTGCTCGTTCCTGAATTCGACGAGTCTGTTTCGAGCTTGCCTTTTTGTTCTCCTTTTCGTCGGTATTGCTCAGTTATTGTAGAACGGGGCCAAAAATCGCATCTTCTGCGTAGCTATTTTGCACATCGTTTAGCCACTCGGTTGACGCGGATACACGCATCTCGACGATGTTGAGGTGCTGCGGATCGGCTTTTGGCTGCTCGACTTGTGACTTCCCTCCCTGAGTGTAGGCAATCCGGCTGAGCGCGTCTGCCACTACGTTCGCTGCTCCAGGAAAGTACTTTACCTCGTAATCGTGCTGTTGGAGCCTGTCAAGGTGACGCCACAGACGGCTTGTCAGTTTATTCTGTGCCAGAATATGTTGCAACGACGCGTGATCAGTATAAATGGTGGTGCGTTTTTGACCGTGGACATAGCAGGCCCAATGTTCCAAGTTTGCACTGATCGCAAGAAGTTCACGGTCATATGCTGGATATCTCGACTCAACTGCGTGAAGCTTCCTTGAGAAATATCCCAGTGGCCGCTCTACCAATCTTCCTTCATACAGCTGTTTTTGAACCAAAACACCTCCAATAGCAGTGTCCGAGGCATCGGTTCGTAGGATGAAATCGCTTTCCGGATCCAGCATTGCCAGGACCGGTGCAGATATCAGTGCCTGCTTGAGGTCTCCGAACTGCTTCCTGTGTCGACTGGTCCACATGTAGTCATTCCTGGACTTTGCGGCGAGGTCATATAGCAGATGGGCCCGGTGAGCGAATTTCGGAACGAATTTCCTATAGTAACCTGCTAAACCGAGGAAACTGCGAAATTCCGTAGGCGTCCTGGGTGTTGGCCAATCCTGTACTGCTCTGACCTTCTCCTCAGTGTGAATACCGTGTTTATATACTCTGAAACTGACGAACGACGTTTCCAGAGTACCAAACATGCATTTGGCCTCACTCAGGTGCAAACGTGCGTTCCGTAGTACTTGCAGCACACCTTCCACATGTGCCTTATGTTCTGCTAGCGAACCTGAAAAGATGAGCACGTCGTCGAGGTATACAATTGCGTTTCGGCGGTGTGGATGTAATATCTTGTGCATCATACGCATGAAAGCGGCTGGCGCATTTGCAAGTCCAAATGGAATAACCTTATACTCGTAGAATCTGTCCGGTGCTATGAATGCAGTCTTGTGGCAGTCGTCTGAATGCACCCGTACCTGGTGGTATCCGTTAGCCAAGTCCAGTTTGGTGAAAACCCGTGCTCCCTGAAGCTTATCCAGCAAATCCTCAATGTATGGCAAAGGGTACCGGTCTTTAGCCATTATTGCGTTCAATCCACGGTAATCGACACACATTTGGAACGTGGCGTCAGGCTTTTTCACAAAGATTATCAGTGCTGCCTAACGTGAATGTGAGTCCATCACCCACCCGTTTGCAAGCAACTTCTTAATCTGTACCTCGAATTCCTTCCTGTCGGACTGTGTCATTCGGTACGGCTGGCAGTGTGGAATTTTTGCTGTCAGATCGGTATGGATACGGAAATCATGTTCTCCTGGTGGTGGAATGCCACACGGTGGCTGAAAGAGATTGTCAAAGTCCCAACAGATTTGGACTCTCCACTTCCCCAGATCCGCCAAAACGGATTCATCCTCACCGAATTCCTCACCCACCCGTCGTTCACGGATGTCAATCACAAATATCCTGTCATCACTGGATTTTGTCATTGCCCATCGTATCTCATTTGCGGAAATCAGGTTGATGGATGCCGCTTGAGCTACCACTTCGCAGTGGTTGTGAACTTCCCGGTAGCGGCCCTGGTGAGGTCGAAGTCCTTTTAAGGAAAGCCTGTGAACGAATGCCAGTCGACCGTCCATCAGTAAAGACCAGTTCGCATCCAACAGGTGCAAGATGTTGTCAGAATCCACTAAATGGTGCGTTCTTGAGTGCTAATTTTTTCCAATAATAATGTCTTAGGCGCCCTTAAGATCAAACACAGTGTACCAACCGGTAACATCTGCGTAGTTCCCCGTGCTGCCCCGTATACGTCCGTTAAGCCAGACCTGGTATCTATCCTCGGGAGGGTGTTTGGTTCCAGCCGTGGCGATTGTCATATGGCCAGCGTGTCGAAAAGGTAAGCCGAGCTGCTGTGCAAAAGTGGTGTCGATATAACAGTAGGATGCACCCAGGTCCATTAGGGTGTAGGCTGAGCGAGTTTTGGAACGAGAGGTTTGGACTTTAGCGTAAAAACGTAACAAATCACTTTTATCGTTAATGTTCTTCCGTATAACATTAAGGTTTCTCAAATAAAGTCTCGCCGCCTCTCATTCTCTAGTAGGAGGACGCTCTGTCACTCCTACTGAGCTCCTTTTCCCTCGCTCTGTGCCAACTTACTGGTCTTATCCCAGTCCGATCCACCCAAATCCAACAAGTCCATCAATCCTTCATTTTCATCCGGCATTCCCTCCTCTGACCAACCTCCATTGAAGTACGCACTGGACCTTTCCTCCGGATCGTCGACGTTGGTGACGCGCTTGACCGGCGCACACCAATTCGGTTGGTTGGTATGGTACGGTGGCTGTTGAATAGGTGGCGGCTGGTGGGATGACTGATGGTACGGTGACTGTTGCGTAGGTGGCGGCTGGTGGGGTGGATGGCGCTTCTGGAGTCCTTCACGCCCTCCCTCACCTCCTCCTCAAGGCTTGAATTGCGCCGTACGGTTATCCATGGCTGGAGTGCCGCATTGGCGTATGATGTGACCGAACCCGAGGCAACGGTGACACTGTATCTTTCCGTCAACAACCACATTCAGTTCGTCATTCTCAATATTACTCAAGTCCATTGGGTCGCCGTACGCGGTAGCGGGCCCAGCTGGGGATTGGGCCTGGGTGACGCTACTGGACAGCATCGCCATAAACGGCAGAGTCCGTGCGGCGATGATATCCATCATGCCAGACAGCGTCATCTGCTTCTGACTATCGCCACCGAGTATATCCATAAGGCATGCCTGCTGGGATATATCGTTTTGCGTCGCTTCCGGCTGCTTGATCAGGTATTCTTCCCACAGCGGATTTTCCCTCGTAATGGTGAGCGACCCACCTAGAATGGTGATCAGTCCCAATGCTCGCTGGTTGAACTTCAAAACCTGCGGGCGATTGAACTTCAACGCATACCATTCGCAGCGGATTACCGAAATAGCCCGTTCCGGAACGTACTGGCGCTTGAAGAGGACCTTCACAGCGTCCCATGTGGTATTGTAGTTGTAATCCTTTGGTGGAATAGTATCCACACCCTGCTTCTTCATGCAGTTCTCGAACCAGTGGAACACTTTGGCAGTGAGAAAACGCCAGAAGGTGTCGATCTTCTGATTGTCTTCGGACGCTTTTTGACAGACTGCTCCGCCCTGTTGAACATAGTGCTGCACGTCTTCGAGAAATTGAGCGACAACCTCCAAGTCCTGGGAACCATCAAACCTCTTTGGTTCATGCAGCTTGATTTTTTGAACGATCAGGTTTTGGCTCGGGGCCCTATCTTGTAGTTTTGCGGTTTGTTCGCTGATGGTAAAGAGGTGATCGCAGCACTGCTTCCAAACCGCCGTCTCCTCCTCTGCCTTACAAAGTCGGTGCTCCAGTGCCACCAGATCCGCAATCTTCACAGAAACCTGCCGGTGACTGTCATACCACTGGGCGTAGGCATTTAGGACTGCTTCGGCTGAAACAGCTATGACTACCGAGTTTTCATCGCACGAGAGGTTCGCTTCACCAATCCACTCGAGTAGCTCACCCGGCTCCGGCCAGAGTTTCGGGGTGTTTGACATTGCTCGCTGTTTTGGCATGCCTTGTTTTGTTCGCCACCCTTTTTTTTTGAAAATGCTCGCCGCGCTCGGTAAACAGGTAGTTGAGACTGCTATCGGCGTGTGTGTACAGCGTGTGTGTACGGCGTGTGAATACGGAGTTCGGTTTCTTTCCGAATCCGCTCGATTTGCTCAAATTCTTCTCGAATCCGCCCGATGAACGGGTTGGCGTCTGTGTACGGCATGTGAATGTGGCGTGTGAATTCGGTGTGTGAATACGACATGTGAATACGGCGTGTTTGTATCTTTTTCTTGAAGGTCAGTGCACTGTATGTGACTGGAAACAGCTTGGTGAGGTGTAAGGTATGGGCCCCGAAACACCGGCCCCCGCGCTTACCGCTCGCTGCGCCCTCCTGCAGCTCCTTTTCATGCGAGAGTCCATTTGCTGGACTGTTCCGAGTCTCGTCGCTCGGTTTCCTCATTTTTTCTCGATTGTTTTCTTGTTGTCCTCTCGGGATCTTGAAAATGCTCGCCGCACTTTGGAAATGCTCAGCGCTTCTGCCCGATGAACGTTTTATATAGGCAGTAGCTCAGCCCGGTAAACGGGTAGTTGAAACTGCTGGTCGGCATGTGTGTACTGCGTATGTGTACGGCGTTCGGTTTCTTCCCGAATCTGTTCGGTTTGCTCAAAATCTTCTCGAATCCACCCGATGAACGGGTTCGCGTGTGTGTACGGCGTGTGAATACGGCGTGTGAATACGGTGTGTGAATACGGCATGTGAATACGGCGTGTGAGTATCTTTTTCTTGAAGGTCAGCGCACTGTATGTGACTGGAAACGGCTTGGTGAGACGTAAGGTATGGGCCCCGAAACGCCGGCCCCCACGCTTACCGCTCGCCGCGCCCTCCCGCAGCTACTTTTCACGTGAGAGTCCGTTCGCTGGGCCGTCCCGTGTCTCGTCGCTCGGTTTCCTTGTTTTCTCGATTTCCTCGTTGTCCTCTCGGGATCTTGATGTTTCGGTGCCCTCCTTATGCCCGCCGCTCGTCACACGGTGCAATAAAGAATGCTCGCCGCTGGTCGTGTGGGGCAGGGAAAATAAAGAATGCTCGCCGCTGGTCGTGCGGGGCAGAGAAAATAAAGTGTTGCTACCAGTTGAGGGGTCGCGAGAAACATGTCTATTCTAAAGAGGGGAGCAGCGGACACTTATACAAGTGTCCGTGTGCTAGCGCTAGTGTGTGACTGTCTATCTACCGAAGCCCTTAGGGCAGCCATCTGCTAAGTCCCACAAACTCTAGAAGCCATGCTAGTGGCCATGCTAGCCACTCTAGGCGTGGCGTCCACAACTGTTGGAAATGCTTCTCGCTGCGGTGCTGGAATGGATGACGAGGCAGGAATGGATGACAAAGCCGGAATGGATGACGAGGCCGGAATGGATGACGAGGATGGAATGGATGACGACGCAGGAATGGATGACGAAGAATGTGGAAGGTCGACATCGGCAGTCCGGTGTATAAAATGTCTTTGTTTTCCTTGTCTTGTACTCTTCTTCATCGCTTTAACAATATTTCAATATACCCACTACTGTTCTATCTTGCTCACTACCGCTCAAACTCCTCTTGTGCGCTCCCTTGCTGTCATCGGGACCGACCACTCTCAGGCTGAGAATATTCCTCCTCACTCTCTCTCTCTCTGCTCTCTCACTATAAGACCCAAGAATAACTGGAATTTTTAGAGGTTATGAGCCCGAAGCAGTAACTGCTCCAATTACCTCAAGAAACGTCTCGCTCTCCAATCACAAACCTTCACATCATGCCCGGTGAAGAACCATTCAAGCACACTCTCGGAGTCATCTCCCTCCTGAATATGACGAACTATGCAACCTGGAAGGAAGACTACATTCAAGTCCTGCAAGGGATAATGGCATGGGATATCGTCATGGAGGTTGAGGCTGAACCGGACGAACCAGAAGACCACGAAAACCTTGCCAAGGAAGCCGTTCTTTAGCGGAAGGCATACCAGGATTATCTGCAACGTAAGTCACAGGCAACTGCCATTATCTATGGCTCCTGCAGTTCCGCGGTCAAGGTATACATCAAGGGAATGAGGGATCCGGTAAACATGTGGAAAGAGTTGGAAGATAGGACAAATGGCGCAATTTCTTCGATCGGACGTATGACACTCTTTCGAAAATTCACTGCCTTATGCCCAACCGCTGGACAGTCTCTCGACACGTACTTCTCGCAACTACTTGAAATCAGTACTCAACTTACCGGATCTGAGGAGGCTATTGCAGATATGATGATCAAAAATCACGTCTACACAACGCTCTCAACCACCTATGGTGTCACAATCGAAATCCTTCAGGCCCGTTCTAAGGTTACACTCAAGGAGGTCCTCGATACCCTCAAAGAGTGTGAGCTAAATCGTGCTATGACGACCAAACTGGATGCAGGCAGCCATAGCCAACTGGTCTGCATGGGTTGGCTTCGACATCCGCTACGATAAATCGCAGCGCAAGTTCAACGTGGTCGTCTGCTGGATTCCTGAGTGAAGTACTTTCAGTGTACGCGCCGCACTCAAGGACAAGATAGGCTGTGTGGAGATCACAGTTTTGGACGACACTCACACCGCATGTGCAGACCTACTACCTAGCAAGACGCGAAGTGCCAGTACGCACAACTTTCTTTGTACAGCTGTCTCGAAGGCATTGGCGGTAGTCAAGTCAGGGAGATTACATTATTGGCGTTATGCGCAGACGGAACTATGATATATCACTCGCACTAACCAAATCCGGTTTTTTCTTGGGTTATTGGGATCAACGCAAATCTTTGGGTCATCGGAACAACAACACTAAAAACTTGGGTCATCGGGGCAAAAAGCCGTAGATAATAACTTGGAGAATCACCTCCGTTTGTTTGATGCTCGAGTGGAGTATCAGTAGTTGAGGTTGTTATAGAATAGTGGTGATGGTAGTGGTTTTGGTGGGATTTGCGGTCACCTCAACGGTGGCAGTGCTCCTGTTGTCCGGCAGCGACCGCTACATACGTGCCGTATTTACCAAAGGAAAATGTGACGGGGGTGGCCTGACGTGGCTCCAAGTACATAGCATGCAAAGACGAGGTAAGCGAGCGCAGCGGACAGGCGCGCTGCGAGCATCAGAGACGAGCAAGTGCACCGACCGGCAAGCTCGCAACAATGCTCCGGACGTTTTTTTTTTGGTTTTACCGTACTCGTATGTAGCCTATCCAGACCATGCGGCGTACTTTTTAGACCTTTTCCCCGCCGCTGTCCGTATGATGGTGGCATGTTGCAAGCGTTCCGTTGCCCTCCGCCCAGGCCTGTCCCATCAAGACAGTGACAAATGAAATAACAAAGGAGAAGACAAAAGGAGAAGGGGTCCTCACTCGCTGCCCTCTCCTGCAGATGCCATGAAGGCGGGCGTAGGGAGAAACAGCGGTTCCTCGACCCCGGCGCCCAGCTGCTCAGCCTCCGCTCTCCTCTCCTCTTCTCTTTCTCTCCGCTCTCGGAGCTCCCAATCCAACGTCTTACTCTGTGCGTCCTCCGCAGCCGGGGCCGGGACTCTCCTGCCTACATCCGTGGTGGCTCGTCAGCCTAGTACCGCCCTGCTGCATCTCCCGTCCGCTAGTTGGTCGCGCACCTTGCTGCCACTGTTACCCCTCCCTGGCTCCTTCCAGACTTCCTCCCACAAGGTCTTCTGTGGCTCCTTCCACGCCAGGCGCACTTTGAAGCAGTGCTCCCGCGTTTGCATCCTCCCCGGGTACCACCAGTACTGAGCGGTTTTTTTTTTGTTTAATCATACTCGCATTCAGCCTATGTAGACTATGGCGGCGTACATTTTACCCGGTTTCCTCGTCCACCGTCCGTTCATGGCGGCTCGTCGTGAACCTCCCCTTGCCCTCCGTCACGGCCTTTCCCAAAAGAGGTAAATGCGCACCAAGGATATGGACAAAGGAAATGACAAAGGAAAAGCGCAACCGTTCCCTACTCCTCTCCAGCCGATGCCATGAACGAGGGGGTGGGAAGAAACAGCGGGGGTTCTTCCCCGCTGTTCACCTCGTCCTCAGCACCTAGCGCTTCCGCCTCCCCCTCGTCTCCCCGCTCCTGGCGCTCCCGGAGCTCCCATTCCGGCACATCGCTCCCCCCATCGGCATCTACTTCCACAGCCGGCACTATCCTCCCTATGTCCGTAGATGTAAGGAAATCCAGCACTGCCTGACTGCACCTCCTGTCGGCGAAGAGATCCCGGATCCTCCACCCGCTCTTCCACCGTCCTGTCTCCTTTCTCACCTCTGCCCAGAGGATCTTCTGCTCCATTTTCCACTTCGGGCACTCTTTAAAGAGGTGTTCCCTTGTCTGCACGGGGCACTGGCACCACCAGCATTGGGGGTCGGGTCGGTTTTTGGCCCAATGCAAGTATTGTTCTGTCCCGCCTTCAGCTGGTAGAACCGGGAGGCTAGGCTCTTGGTGCTTACGGCCACTGTGCTGTCGGATTTGTGGCTCGATGACATCTTGTACTTCTGCTTAGAGGTCCAGTGTGACACCGGGGTTGTATGCGTACAACGGCAGTGATGTAGAGTGAGACCATGACGTCCAGTCAACGTCGGAGTCACGGTAATATTGAACTAGTCAGGTTTCTCGACAGTCACGAAGGAGGTGGGGTGCGCGCGGTCTTCGCCGGCGTTCAACTATTATACAAGAAGTGTACAACCCCACAAAATCGTCCTTCCAAGATCGCCCTTCGCCAAGGGTTTCACAGCGAATAATCTAAGGGGTTCGGTTCGGTATCGGGATCGCCCGCCGGCTCGCGTACTCGGCAACTTACCCGATGGCTTGCGCGGCGGCTGCCCGGCGGCTTGCGTATTGCGCTTCGGTTCGAGACGAGCCCAGCGGCTTGCCCGACGGCTCGCTCGCGGCGCTTCGGTGGTTGGTTCGATCGAGACGGGCCCGGCGTCTTGCCCGACGGCTCGCTCGTGGCGCTTCGGCGGATGGTAGGATCGAGACGGGCCCGGCGTCTTGCCCGACGGCTCGCTCGCGGCGCCTCGGCGGATGGTTCGAGACGGGCCCGGCGGCGGCTCGCTCGTATCGCTTCGGCGGACGGTTCGAGACGGGCCCGGCATCTTGCCCGACGGCTCGCTCGCGGCGCTTCGGCGGATGGTTCGAGGCGGGCCCGGCGGCGGCTCGCTCGCATCGCTTCGGCGGACGGTTCGAGACGGGCCCGGCATCTTGCCCGACGGCTCGCTCGCGGCGCTTCAGCGGACGGTTCGAGACGGGCCCGGCGGCGGCTCGCTCGTATCGCTTCGGTTCGGCGGTCTTTCTTGGATTTCGGTGTCCCTTCCTGTGTCCGCTCATCGAGCCGTACTAAGACGGAACTTCATGGAACGCTCGGCTCATCCTTCTACCGGAGCTAGATAGGATGTTGAGAACTGATTGGTCCTGATTGGTACTGACGACGAGGTGGGGTAGGTAATCGGCACCTGGCGCAGCGTAGATCCTTCAGAATACGAGAACATGTTCTCAATTCCTTCTTCGTTACTGCCCGCCGTCCTTGCCCAGCAAACGGGATCAGTCTTCTCGCACAGGAGATCTCTGACCCCGCGCCTCGACTCCCATCTAGACTCTCTCAGCTCCGACTGGCGCCATGAGCCCGGCTTAAGGCATGCGACTGGCATGTATCCTTATCCCAATTGCGTATGCAGCAGATACAGAGTTCGGCCTACCCGGGTTACAATGACGTAGCGTTAAGGAACAGTGTATGCTCGTGTACGACGCCCTAGCCATTGCTTATGCCGAGGTTGCCTTACTCTGCCGAACTGCCTTCGGCCCGAGATTTCGGATATGACTTGGGCTCCCAAGAACGTGACTATCTCCGGACGCGGGTGTGCAGTGCCAGTACCATTGGCGGCGGGTGGTTTGCAGCCCCGTGGTGGCGACTCGCTCGACGGAATCCCGGCGCCGGTTGGCTTGCGCGTGTCGCCTCGGCGGCTGGCTTGCGGCGTGTGCATCGGATCGTTTGCGGCTCCGTGGCGACAGTTCGTCCGATGGATCGCTCGTAGCTGCGCGAGCTCGGTAGGGCGTTGGCTCGCTTGTGGTTCGGTGGCAACGACTCGCTCGACGCATCGCTCGTGGTTCCGTGGCGACGACTCGCTCGACGGATCGCTCGTAGGCGGATGGTCGTTGACCTGATATCTTGGTGAATGGTGGGAGGTCCGTTGATGATTGACCGTTGAACCTTTCGACGAAGATGGTTCCGATGATCGTTTTGATGATGATGGTTCAGGTTCCGGTTGATGTCCCCTTGCCAACCGCTCGTCGGCGGGAAGTCGTATAAGTATCCGGCTCGGCAAAGTCACGTGCTGCGGGGAACTACCCCGCACTGCGACGTGAAAACTCTTCGCCTTGGCACTAGATTTCATCAGCGTAAAGAGGATAACTCTCGATTGGATTTGGATAGTAGCGCCCCCACGTATCCTCCCGAGAGTGGCCAGAGCAGGTGCCTCTCCTTAAGTTCTCGTCGTGATTGGGTGATGCGATTGGGTTGCGTGCGGGGTTGCTTTCGTTACTCGACCGGAGCCGGAGCAACGAGCCCTCAACCATACCAGCTAGTCCTTCTCGGCCGCAACGGCGTCGAGATAGCTCCGCCCCATATCGCTCCCATCAGACTGTTCCTGAGGTGCGGTCCTGTAGCGGCGTTTGCACTTTCCCGAACACGAGCCGGTACTTGGTCTGGGGGCTACCCAGCGCTACAGTATTGGCTTGAAGTCAAGCCTCCGCTTCAGTATTCGGTTCGACTCATTGTCCCTCACCTTGCTGCGGCGTATCCCCTGCATCATAATAGTTGTAAGCGTCTCGGATAGGGGGCGAGGATACGCTCACGCTGTCGAGCGCTGGCAAAGCCCAGAGTTCATCGCCATAATCGGGTGTCAATGACGAGGATGCGAGCGGTAGCATGACCCCTCGTGTCTCCTGACAACAGGGTGCGGCGGTATCGCCTCGGGCCTCATGCCGTCTGCGACGATACAGCGATTCCCAACTCGTGGTGTTGTTCCTCTGGGCCATGCCTCTGGAAACAACCCCGCTCCTGCTCCACGATCTAGACTCACAACTCCTTGCGTTCCCGTTTCCTTCCAATTGCTCGTCCGTTTTATGATGACCACCAAGGTTGTCTTTCTCCGCGGCAGCACTTGCGCTTTCCCGGTCTTCGCCGGTACTTGGCCCAGGGATTTCCTGGTGCCGCAGAGTCGGTCGACCCGAGCCGAGCCCCATCGGTGTGGGTAGCCCGGTCTCGGTATGCCGTCCTAAGACCGTGTGACGAGTTTCTGATACCTTCCTGCCCGGTCCGTATCCGAATGTCCGACCCGTGATATTTAGGGTGTGACATCCAGCCTCCCGTCCACCTCCGCGCCTCCTGCCATTTCTTTTCAGAGATCTCCCGCTTGATGTTCGCGAGTGATCTCGGCAGGGGTATCGAGCGCAGCACCCTCCTGCCCTGGTAGTTCGGCCATTC
>Ga0307516_10007544_pt1 | contig 12484 bp, 12 predicted proteins | sample 19_EM_MG_FD_203310 | JGI IMG/M metagenome (GOLD analysis project Ga0307516, IMG submission 203310) | Populus trichocarpa ectomycorrhiza microbial communities from riparian zone in the Pacific Northwest, United States - 19_EM | ecosystem: Host-associated > Plants > Roots > Unclassified | place...
GCTCAGCCTTCAGATGATGGAGAATGGCATGGAAGTAGATGTTCTATCCTGCCTCAAGTTGAAATTACATCTTGTCAAGATTCTCGGATTCAACGATGTCGAGGCAATCCCAACTTCCACTGGGAGGACCTTTTTCGTTCGCTTCGAACTGTTGGAAATGATGCCTGTGACATGCTTTCCTTGTATCCATGCTTTCCCGCGACTTTTGGATGCTTCACATGATTTCGAACTCCCGCCCTCCGTGATGGGGAGCTCTCTTGCTGACGATGATAAGCCGTGTCGTGTTCTTGTCGGGACGGTCTTCATTGACATTATCCTAGCCGTCATGGGCTCATCACTTGATCTTTTATCCCTCCCTGTTTTAACCCTTAGGAGCCTCCTTGAGGCTTTAATGGTCATTGTATTCAAGCATGATTTCGGTAGCATTGCTATCAAGCATCTCGACGTCCCACTCCGGAAGGCCCTGCGAAGGACATTGGAGCTTTTACTTCTCGATATCAGTTACGAATTGCGCCAGCTTGCATTGTCTGTGATGCAGACATACATAAAGAGAGGGACAGCCATATCAGGGATGCTTGCAGTGTAAGCAGCACAGTCATGGCGATTCTGATTTCATTCACAACATCCTCTAGGGACTCGATTGAGAAGGCTACTGCGCTCATTGTTTCCCTTAAACACAGTGAAGACCCTCTAGTTTTCCAAGCAAAAGCATTCATTGAAACCAATCTCGTGATGTTAGTTGTCCTGCGCCTCTGATTAGTATTCGCTTACTGAATGTTGTATGGGAACAGGCTTGTCCCGAGTGGCATTTTCTGTAGTCTATGCAGGGTAATTTGCAAATTTCGCGATTATTGGTGGTCTAATTCGTTTCAATAACTAGCGCCAGCCAAATCCTGACTTCTATGAAGTACTCAAGTCCATCATCCAAGCCCGTAATGGACGCTCCAATGACGCGTCGCGCAACTTTCAAGAAGAATTGTTACGGAGTATTACATCGCAGCCACCGGAAGTAGACTGGCAGATCAACCACAACCTTGCACAAAATATTAACATGTTTGTCGAAGTCGTCCTTTGTGAAGAAGTGAGCGATGACACTTTGAGAGGTACGGAAGGCAACTCTCTATTACTGTGTTGGAGATTTCCGAAATCGTTTCCTAGATTTGGCGACCTGGACTATGGAAACAGCTCGACGTGCATCGGCATTGGGTATTAATAGCCCTTTCGATCACAATACTCTAGTCTCTCTCGGAGCCAACCTTTTGCGGTTCAAGAGAGTAGCTACTCACCAAGTGGGTCCATTTGCAGATGATCTGCCCTGACTGAACTCCTGTAGGGTTTATTTACTTACGTCGAGAATGTCTTCAGAATTGCGCTACTCAGATCCAATCTGCGCAAAGAAACCATTCTACTACTCTGTGCCGCCGCATCATTTAACGGAGCTCCGTCGGATCGTTCGCTTTCTCGAATCATAATTGAAAGTGTCGATGAAATACTGAGGCTCAAGATGAGGGTGACACCACTAACCTTGGCATCCCTGATGGAGGTGTGTTTTCTACGTGATATGGAGATCCTATTATGACCATTTTTATACAGGCCGTTATGAGCAGACAGAGAGGTAAACATGCAGGAGATGACATGTTCCAGTCCGCGATACCGACACTCGCCCAAAGTGCCATTTCTTTTCTCCAGAACCATACTTGGTCTGCGAGTGAGACTGACGACGAGTTAACCGCTTCTCTCGCCGTGGCCCGGTTTATCTTCTACGCTGTCGACCGGGGTTATGTACTAAATGGTGATAACATCTCACAAGTATGCTCTCCAGTTAGTGCATTGTGTTGATGACTGATTACCTTATGTTTAGCCTCAGTCGCGTCCAGACATTGCGATTCGCTTGTGGATTATTCTGCTTCTGGCAGCGCTATCAGGCCCATCGACAAGCACGCATGGCACCCTGATGTTGTCCCAATTCGACCATTTTTTGTCTCCGTACACCAAGACCCTGGGGATGTACGTCCAAGAACAGGTGACACCCCCCGAGACAGCGGCAGCGGACATTGAATATGCATATCTTGCGATGAAAAGTTGGCTCCTACTTTTATACAAGTTATCTTCGGGCAAAGAAAGAGCCGACTCTCGAGGTGGATTAACGCAAAAAATCTGGAATGAACTCTGGCCCCCTTTTGAGAGCCTGGTGAAACTGCTTTGGCAGGGCAACAGAGATGAGATGCTAGTATGCCTCCACGCCATCCCGTAATACCTGTATTCACCGTGGCCCAGCAGCCCCTGACAACCACAGTTTGGTCATCTGTGGCTAACTTATTCATTTTTATCCTTCAATCTCGGTCTCCCATTGCACTCGACTCGATACCTTGTCTGACTCTATTGCGCAATTTCAAGGAGTCAGGGCGGAGGAACTCGGCTCTCAGCAAGGTGAGTGATAGGAAGGTGCGCTGAATATTATCTAAGTCATCGTCATACAGTTGGCGAGAGTAATAGATGGGGATGTCCTGCCAGAGTTACAGTTGGAAGCAATAATCTCCCAGATGATAAAAGACACGGCGAATGCAGAGAAACTGCGTAGCTTGGACAAGCACGCCAAAGCGATGGGAGATCGGCGGCGAGTACCGACATAGGGCGAACCGTGTCTGTAGATGCATAATGTAATGAGGGACCTGCAACCACTATGCTGCCCGAAGCTTGGCCTTTTGGGCCTTTCTTTTCTTCTCCTTTATGACAGTGCTACCGACAAATAAGCCAATTCCCGAAAGTCCAACGACGAGGATGAATGCTGGTAACCGGACAGCCCATTCACGCGGGGGGAAGTACCCATGTATGGGACTCGATACGTCAAAGAAAGGCTACAAATTGATAACCGATGGTGTTAATGGGGGACAAAGCACAGGGGTCGTGAACACTGACGAGGAGAATAGACCATGTTGTGTAGTAGGTGAACACGAAAATGGCAGTCAGGAGCATCGTACCTCCAAGAAGTTTGTCGCTCAAGGCCTGTGTTGCAACTAGTAAGTTGGTGCTGCCACGAGCACGTCACTACTAAAGCTCACCATTTGTCGATATCCTGAGGGGTGGAGGAGTTCAAGGGTGAGTGGAACGAACCGTTTGCAAGTGGCGGATTTGGTAAGACCCTGGACTCACCACCACCAGCCAGGCTCTGACTCTGAGGAAGATTTCTTTCCGACACTACTAGCCCCGTGGTACTCATCCCTCTATCTAGGTCTTCTGACCGCGGCTTTGATGCCATACCTGGAGGCCAGCACCTGAACCCATGAGCTCATTCGCTTTTGCGTCACTCGCCCACATCCGGATACTTCTCATTCCAGTTGGCCCAATTCCGAGGGACGTATTTGACGCTCATGCTACAGACATCAGAGCATTCGACTCCATACGCCTCGGGGACGTTCCAGGAGATGCCAAGGGCGAGAAAGGTTCGTTTCACCTTACAGTTATCCCATTGCCCAGCCCCACCTTCCTTCAGCTCGTTTCATTCCCAACCCTCTCTCAAGTGGTTATCTTCACCTAAGCTTCTCATCGCGCCCGAGCTCGCCAACTCATGACTCGCTATATCTTTTTCGGCCATCACTCTTCAATCACGCTATAATTGGGGTTACCGCGTACTCTTCCACTTACACACCGGATGCTGCCTTCGAGCAACTGGAGAACGTGATATCCGATATTTCTCCAGAAAATTCGCCGTTTCCATTTTCCAAGATGTGCTTCATGTTTCAGAACGAGGATAGCCCAAGCGGAAACCTCCACGAACCCCCCCCTGGTGTGGTTGTGATACCAAGCGTTATGGGTAATAAGAAGCTTTACATCGGGACCCTGCTAGCAGATCTATGCTCTCAGGTATTAGGTGAATTCGGTCGAGTGGTGTGTCCTCCAATTCAGATGCGGGAAGCGAAGTACCTCATTACAATAGGTTCAAGTTCTGGAAACACCCGCTGGGAACGAGCATCTAAATGCGACGCTCTTCCCAAAGCTCCCCACCAGCGCAGATATGTCAAGTGCTGCTGAGTCGCACTCATATCTCGGCGCGTCCTCATCCTCCGCAGTCCAGACAATTTGAACTGAATCCCTCTACAGCTCCAAATTACGGTATTAAACGTAATTCTTCTGTCGGTACAGGGTTATATCCGTCCTCGACTTCTCTACATCGCCAATCTACCCTGGGACCACCTCCTGTCAAAAAGCGCTTGAGTGGTTTGGGAGCAATCTCTTCGCATGCAAGGCTGTACAAAGTATATGGTGATTTCTTCCTCTTGGCTGGTCGAACGCAAGATGCCCAGATCTGGTCCGTGATTATTGGACTTTGTCCAGAAACCGCTATTGATTTCATTGGGAAGGTATCAGGAGGCATTGAACCTGTTCAAGGCTGGGTCCGACCCGGTGTGGCAAGCGTCCGCCATTGAAGGCCTAGCTATCATTTCGGTGCTTGATCTATGGGCTTCCGGGCAAGGTCTGGTAAGTTTTGGCGATACGGCTTAACATGTGTATAGTTGACGTTACTCTGCAGCAAACCTCAATCAGTGACATGAAAGAGCCCTGGATGGAAATTTATGATCAACTCTCGCAAGTGATCGCACTGTATCTGAAATCTTCTACTCCCCTAGAGCCGCCGCAAGATTACACCTTGCTTGCCTTCATTTACACAGTAGCTGTCTTAAGACAGACTTCACTTCTTTTCTGCGTCTGGTCATCTAAGGGATGGGGTGCTTTGGCATTCGTCTCAATGTTGCAACCTGGATCTACATCATACTTACAGAAAATCATCTCCGACAACTCGTTAATCAACCTTGAGCGCCTGAGTGCCATAACGGGGATCACCCGTTCTCAGATCGCAATTACTCTTTCTCAGGCACATGGACCCTGGCTATTACATCTCGATCCTTATCAACGTCTTGTTATTTTGCAATCAATGGCAAGCATCTACAGCTGCCTTGGGTTCAAGAGGAAGGAGATATACGTGCTTCGGGAGGTCGTCAGTTGTATTATGGATCTGGTGGTCTGCGGGCGCGAGCAAGATGAACAAATCCGGAAGTCGGACGTAGGAAGTGCTGGTCTCACAGTGCGCAATGGTCTATCCAGTGGCGATGAGCCTGCAACATTAGCAGGGGGTGTAGGCATACGCCGGAACGAGAGTTGGGATGGGAATCAAAGTATCCTCAGGCTCCTCTACTATACCTGCAAAGTACTTGGCGTCAATCTGGAGTCGGTAAATCTAGCGGACGCACTGACCGGAGATGGGTCCAAGGTAGATGACCTTATGAAAGGAGACAAACCCCTTCCCGAGGATCTGGACATGACGAAGTCCCCCAACATATCATTCGGATGGCCGGAACTTCAGGTTGGTGTGATTCGAGAGGCAATTGCAGTAGCCGAAGCCCTTCCCGGTCGGTCATCATGCACACCGTAGCATCTTGGGGACTGATGTTTCAGTAGACCACCTGGCCGTTGCTCGCATTTCGCTGTCGGCGTTGAAGACGATGCGCACTGTCCTAACTGCCAGTGATCAGTTTCACCTGTACCAAACGGCGTCAAGGTCTCTCAATGTACTGCAACGGCGTGGCGAAACAACCACCGTTGAATGGTGGGCCGGACACCTACCTCTAAGCATTGCTCTGATGCCGTGAGCGAACCTACTCTCAGTTTTCTTCCAGCCGCTTATAGAAAACAAGACTCCCTTCTTACAGATTTCCGAATGAACAATCCAAGTCACTACTAGCCTCAAATGTCGCTTCGGAAAACTCTATTGTAGCTGGAGTGGTCGACCCATTCCTATACAATCCTCGCAAGTCGACCAATGTGCAAGTAAGTACAATTTCTGCCTCTGGACCACAATCCTTTTTCATCCATGACAGGGAAAATGTATTCTCGTGCAAGGCGAGGTGGCAGAGCTGACTATCACCTTACACAATCCTTTTGTATTTGACCTTGAATTGCAGAGTGTATCTCTAATGTGCGTTATTTGACCCCCATTAACACCATGCTTACTGTCCAATTTACCAGCACAAGCGGTGTAACCCTTGAATGCAGTCCTTTATCATCAATTGTTCTTCGTTCAAACTCCTTTCACAAGCTTCTTGTCTCAGGTGTTGCGAAGGAGTCAGGCGTTCTAATTATCAAGGGCTGTATTGTCCAGGCACCTAATGGTGCACCCCAGGAGTTCTTACTTCCAGTTTCTACGGAAACGGAAGAAGACCACCGAAATCGAAGACGAAGTATGGTTAGATGCGAGAGCGAGCGGACCAAGTATACTGGCCTCGATTCCCTGCCCTGGGAGAGGGGCGGAAAACGGTTCAGTGCAACGCAGCAGCCCCAAAAAACCAAACCCCAATACCTGGAATGTGTAGTTGTGCCTGAGCAACCATTGCTCCGCGTGAGGTGGACCTCACTGACCCATGGTGCGCTTATGCTTTACAACGGAGAAAGGTATAGAAGTCATTCTGTGCAGTTTGGAACTGAGACTGAATGTTTAATTTCAGGTCTAGCATCCGGCTCACTCTGGAAAACGTGTCCGCATGGTCGATAGACTTCTTAAGGCTCTCCTTTGAAGACTCCACAATCCTCCCTGCACAAGAGGCATTGTCTGAAGGAGAGCTGAGCGCCTTTGAGGCATATGAAACTGAATATGATCTCATTCACCGAAAAGTATTTTCCTGGGACTGTGACAAGGAAGTCAAAGTCGTTGCTCCGGGACGAAAGATTGTATTGTCTGTGACATGCTTCGGGAAACTGGGATGGTATGTTGTGTGAGAACTATGTGATATATTTCTCATTCTCTCTCAGCAGTAGCGGTGCCGTGCATATCTCATATGCTCATCTGCACCGCCACAACGAAGATGAAATGGAGACGTTCTATACGAGACAGTTGACACATCCAGTGACTGTGACGGTGTATCAGACACTCGAGTGTTCTGACATGAGTATCATGCCAATGGGCGCGCTTAGCAATCTCCCCTCTGCTCAGGTTAACCTGAGAGATATTACCTCCGATAGTTTGCATCAATGGTGCTTATTTTCTATCGAAGTGCGTAACACGTATGGCTCGCCATTCGAAGTGACTTTCACTAGGTCGCAAGATGGTATGCATCAACTAGTCTTTCACATTGGCGTGTATTGATGTTTTGATCAGGTACCGAAACAGCAACAGAACCATCCATAGTACCTCCTGGATGTACCTCAAGGTGCCTTGTTCTGGGTAATTCCTACTGTTCTTGAAATAACACATCTTTAATTGTTCAGGATTATCCTACCTATCAAAAGGTTCAGACTCAGTGAAGAGTTGATTTTGCGGCCCATCCCAACACTTTCTGACCGACAATTTGTGGTTGCTAAGACGAGTTCAAGTCAAGTAGACGAGGAGGCACAGTGCGAACTTTTCTGGTATCGTGAAGAGTTACTGAAGATCGCCCATGGACATTGGAAAGAAGTACGACTTACTGCGTAGCCTAAATTTTTCCTGCATGATTCTTTTTTTTTCAGGCAAATGGAAACAGATCTGGCGATTTATCATTCCGAGAACAACGGATTACGAAGCAAATGTTGAATGCTCTCAAGACGGATTTGGTCCATGTTGACTTATCATTTGCTCGCTGTGAAGTGGAGGATGACCAGCCCACACCACTCGAACGCCTGGGAGGTAAATTTTGTATCACACCAAATACGATCGTTAACCTACGAGTCCGGGTTACCAACACGAGTTGTTCGTCTAACATCTCGATTTTTATTTGAAACAGCTGACGGCGTTTAATAGCATCCCAGTTTGACGTTGTGATAAACCTATTGCTGAGCCCGGAGGAACATATACTGTATGAAGGGATGCTAACGGGTATACCCTTGGGCAAGGTAAATTGTGGCCAGTCGAGGGTCATCGAAGTCCCAATTTGCTTCCTGTGCATGGGACAGTTCGAGGTTGGCGCAGAGGCTCGGATACTGGGTATTGTAGGAGAGAGTGGGCGAGCAGGGATTGGCTGGCTACATGTCATTGTAAACGCGAGTGGACAGGATTAGCATGCTTCATGCTCTGTTATGTTTAAAAAAATGAGAAAAAAAGTAGGAAAAAGATGGTCCCACCGAGGATTGAACTCGGGACCCTTGCATTTCGGTAACCTCATAAGTACAATGCTCTACCACTGAGCTATGGGACCAGCAATAAGGGCTTCGCCTATAGCCACTATGGATGCCAGGTTGCATGAGGTTTCAACGTCTTCCATCTACTTGCTACTCAAGCTTCAAGGCTCAGCTAACCTGCGTTCTTCCTCGCACCCAGTAGGAGTAATGTGCAGAAATCTTGTCCCGACTCTCCTTCCTTGCTCCTCCGAATGAGTGATCCATATGATAGCTTTGAGTTCGCTTTCCGCAGACCTTAATTCATTGTAGATGAAGCGCTCCACTAGAGCGGTAGAATGCGAGTCCAACGCTGACGTGGGCTCTGTGATAGATGCAACATCATTCTTCCGTCAACAATACTTGCAATCAAACTGACCATCTAGTAAAAGGACCTCAGCGGCGTTGAGGCCGACCGCAGTAGCGAGTGCAATCCTCTGAGACTCTCCGCCACTCAAGTTAGACCAGTTCCGGTCCCACAGTTCATCATCGATGCCCCAATCCTTGGAAATTTCGATGGGATTCGAGTGACTAGCAGTCTGCCTGGCCCTGCGAGAGCGGAAAGATGTGACAGTAACTAGGAAATCACGAGGTGTTCCTGAAAGGAGGGAAGGCCTCTGAGGGACGTAGGAGACCTTTGTCCTGTACGTAGGCACCCCTAGCGAAGGTATTAAGCTCCGTGATACGGATCGGCGGCGTCATATGGACATACCATAGAATTTGGGTGTTCTGCAAGGGCCAAAGTAGTCAAGTGCAAGTCTCGAACGTGTCATGCAGACTTACTGCCCCCTATACAGTAGCTGGCCAGTGTAGACATTCAAGTGAGCAAGGCATTTGAGAAGGGTGGTCTTTCTTTAGGACACGTCACGACTATACCTTCTGCTGGACGAAAAAGCCTACCCAACGCCACTTTTACCGTGTAGAACGACGACGTCTCCTTCATTAATGTCGAAATGCACATTGGAAAATATTGGGTGGTCCTCGTCTTTTGCGCAGCTGAGATCGCAGACTTGGAGTAGTCTCGCCATTATTTTTGCTTAGTGTTTTTGGCAAATCGCTTTCCCGGTCTCGAGCAACATTTCTCACGGATGAGATGGAATGTTTGCGTGCAATAAATGCCCTACTAGTATGAATCTATGTATTATATCATCGGCGGTTGAGAAGGCATTCCCATCTCTTCTGGAGTCAGGTTTGAGCTCTCTATCATCACACCAACGCCTACTTTAGCAGCATTCTGCGTTGCCATGTTTCAGATCAAATTCGGAAGCCAGGTGCGAGGAACTCACCTTGAAGTGATCGATCTCACCAGCGACCAAGAACGCAAAGGTGGGAGCAAACTTCTGTTCTAGCAAGGCAGATACCTTGCCTGTGGAATCCAGTTGTGCCCTGAACGTTGACATACGAAGGTCATATTTAGCACCAAGCGTGGCTATCGCGTCTCTTCGTGAAGGAGCTGCAATGACCTGCAGATCTGCTGCGACTTCCACCTTGTCGCTTAATTTATGCCAGTAAGTGGTCTGAAGTATTCCGGACGGCTGGATCTGGGCGGTTGCTATCCAGTCCTTTTTGGTGCTCGTGTACTTGGCAAGGTATGAAGTCGCGAATTCCGTCAATTCCGGAGACTGTCGTTGGTAAAGAGTTTCAAAGCCGAGAGCAAGGTTCTTTGTCACAGACTGGAAATAACTCCCAATGTATATCCCGGAGAGGTCGGATGGTGTAGGGTTGACTGCTTTGAAGTTTAGGGAGTAATCCCGCCCCTGATGGTCGTGCTCCAGTTGCAGCATGCTGTGACCAGGCTGATGCGAGAGCTGCACGCGAGGGTAAGATACGAGACTGGTAAGGAGAGCTAAAATCGAACCTGGGCCTGCAATTTAGAGATGGACTGCTCCGACCAGCCTTGGTTGAACCTAGCATTCACGTTCCCCTCGTGATCGAGGTTTCCTTGCAAGAAGATCTAAATCATTGGGCGCGTCAGGACAAGATGGGTAACTGGAGGAAGTATGAAATCACACTGTTGGTAGCATATACGGCACCAAAGTTATATGCTGGAGGTACCGCTTGGGAGCCCAGCGTAAATGAATGGGATACTTGGAATGCAGGGTTTACAGAGAGACTCTTGTTAAGGTCAGCTCTAGCACCGTCGAACATAAAATTTGTTAGGTGAGTTACTGTGGAACTTGCGTTACTGGAGAGGATTGAGGCTTAGGCTGGACATGGGGACGTACACTTGACTTCCTTCTGCAAATTCTCGACGGTGCCGGGGTTGGGAAGGTCCAGTAACCTCCGCCATTCTGAAAAGCGAGTGAAAAGGTTCGCTATGGGAGAAATGAACGAGTTCTTCTCAACAGGATCAGGGAGCGATGGCACGGAGGCCTGTCTCGCAGGAGAGTCGGTGGAGGCCATGGACGACGCGAATGTCCACGAAGAGAAATCACCAAAAAATATATCGAAGCGTGAACAGATATTCCCCCTTTTGGTCACGGATACGTTTCGCTGCCCGACTAGACAAAGACCTTTCAAAGCCTCAACGATGATGACGCCTGTGCGTTACATCTTACTTGTTCTCGCTATCCTGGTCAGTCCATGTTTCGGGCCATTCAGCTAGTCTCACCTTTTCCTAGCTTTCTCTGCACTATCTCCTTAGCTTAACCCACGAAGGATATGGAAAGGCCACCTCTGTGTCCCATCTCACCAACTACGTCAATGGCCCACAGCCCCCATACAAAGATGGCGTCCCAGAACAATATTACAAGCCTTCAGACCCCGTCCAACTCCCCGAACGAAAAGCCAACGCCACCTTTGTCGTGCTTGTACGCAATAGCGACGGTCCTAATATCATGAACAGCATGAAGCAGATCGAAGACAGGTTCAACAGGAAATTTCAGTACCCCTACGTCTTCCTCAATGAGCAACCCTTCACGGAAAATTTCAAGAAGTCCATCTCTCATGGCACTATTTGTGACGCACATTAAACCCTCCCATTCCAGGTACATATCACAGCTCACTGATGCCCCAGTGGAGTTTGGCCTCATACCTTCTGACCACTGGGGTCAGCCCGACTGGATTGACGAGGCAAAAGCCACAGCAGCCCGTGAAGATATGATAAAAAATAATGTTATTTATGGTGGTATGTGGCTTACATGTCACTCATTTCATACCAACTGACTTGTCGCGTCCCAGGGAGCGTGCCGTACGTACCTAATTATTCTGACCGATAGCCCTTGTCTTGATATCCTTCCCAGGTATCGCAACATGTGCCGATTCAATTCGGGCGTGAGCATGCGTTTGTTCCGGCTTCGTGAAGATCCCTGACGGTTAACTTAGTTCTTTTACAAACAAGAACTCCTCCAGAAATACAAATACTACTGGAGAGTGGAGTGAGAATCGAGATCTTTTTCCTTTAGTGACATCCTCATATGTTGCAACGTAGGCCGGACGTCAAGTTCTTTTGCGATATTGACTATGACCCTTTTCTACTCATGCAGGATCAACAAAAGGTTTATGGTAAGCTCCTCTACTCTAAAGAAACTTTTTAGGAGTAACACAAACGTAGGCTTCACCATCTCTCTCTACGAATATGAGGCAACTATCCCCACTCTGTGGGAAACAGCGAAAGGTATACTATACCGGCATCAGCGTGCATCAGCGTCCTTAAGAATTCTCAGAATTCATCAAGGAACATCCAGAGTATCTCCCAGCCGACAATGCCATGTCTTTTATCTCTGATGATGGGGGTCTGACATACAATCGGTGTCACTGTACGTTTTTTCCCTAGGTTGGTCCCATAAGATTTGTTTTCATCTTTCTCTTTAGTCTGGAGCAACTTCGAGATTGCTGACATGGATCTCTGGCGAAGCGAAGCATACACAAAGTTTTTCGATTACCTCGATCATAAGGGTGGCTTCTATTACGAGGTACCTTGGCCACTATCAATCACTGCACTCCTTCTCATCCATCGCGTAGCGCTGGGGAGATGCACCCGTGCATAGCTTAGGTGCAGCATTATTCGCAAACAAATCACAAATCCATTTCTTCAATGACATTGGATACCGACACGAGCCCTTCCAACATTGCCCACAGGGTAATCTTCATAAGAATGGCAAATGCTGGTGCGACCCAGGCTCAAACTTCGGCAAGTGACCTCCTCTATCAGAGTCCAGCACCTTAACATGTTGCATTTCGTCTCCAGATTACGAATGGTACTCGTGCTTGAGCCGATACGACAAACTATTCTAATTATTCGTTGCCCTATGTTTAATGATGCCCGAATCTTCCAGCACAGGAGCAGGTGTGGCTCTGATTGGGTGATACAGTTCATACTAGACCATTGTCAGTGGATACCCTTCTGCTGTAATAACAC
>Ga0307516_10007545_pt1 | contig 12483 bp, 13 predicted proteins | sample 19_EM_MG_FD_203310 | JGI IMG/M metagenome (GOLD analysis project Ga0307516, IMG submission 203310) | Populus trichocarpa ectomycorrhiza microbial communities from riparian zone in the Pacific Northwest, United States - 19_EM | ecosystem: Host-associated > Plants > Roots > Unclassified | place...
GTTTGGTTTGGTAATGCCACGATTACGACGAAGTCGCTCGCCTTGACCGTTCCCTGTAGTAATGGGGCCCGCCCAAATGGAAAGTACGTCGCTGCCCCTGGGAACCTCTCCCCACCAACGGCAGGTAGCCACCCAGGCTGTTGCTCTACGGCAAGGTCGTCAGGTGAAAATACGGTTGAAAAATGTTCATTCATAGCGTAACCCCAGTGTTTCTCCCCCGCTTCGCTCTCTCTGAACTCCCGTACTAGGCGCATCCACGTTCGGGTCCCCCTGCAGCACTAGTGCCGTGACTTCAATATTCATTTCCTTTCCCTGCTGCTCCATCTTTCCTGCCTGCCTGTTCCCAGAACCTGAGAATCTTCACCGATCTTCCACAAGTCACAGGGACGACCCACAATGCGACCGGCGCTTGATTTTTGCCCAGCGTTCGGTGATTTCACACATGTTTTGCCATTGACGCCGTCCTCCCGAGCATCAAACCACGCAGAACTTGAAGACACGATTATCTCCTCGGCCTGGCCCCGCCTGTGACTGGTGGTCGGCGCCCAAGAAAAGACCACCGTGATGAAGGTCTTCTTCGACGAAGAATGTTTACTGCACGACCCGCCATACGAAATCCTGTCCGGGAAATCACATCCGTACTATGAGGCCCCGAAACGCCTCCTGCAGATCCGCCAAGCTCTTGAAGAAAACGAGGCTTTCCAAATAGAAGATGCAGATCGTTCAATTGATGCAAAAAAACACGCTCTACAAGTCCATTCTGTGGATTATGTCGAGTACCTAGAGACCGCGTTTCGACTCTGGGTGGAAGCCGGGGCTGACCCCAAGGTACAGACGGCTCTCAGGATTGTTCCGATTTTGATTCCAGCTCACCCGCCCAAGAGTTCGTTATTCCCAGAGGCGTTCGCTAATCCCAAGCTCACCCATACCGCCCGCCCGCCTCAGAATCTTATCGGTAAAGCAGGTCAGTTCCTCTCCTTCGCCGGCGGTCTTCTGTCTGACCAAACTGCGGAATAGGTTACTACTGCTTCGACCTTAGCTGCCCAATCACCGCCGGTTAGCTTCGTTTGTCCCTTTTACGCGATGGATCGCGTGACCATTAGGGCATCCGCAGATACATATACTTCCACGTTGGCCTCCGCCACAGTCGCTCTTACCGCGGCAAAGGAACTTCTGAGGAGCGGGGAATCCGTATTCGCCCTCTCGTAATTGCGACAGTTCATCGGTTGCCATCCTGTTGACCCCCTCCCCCAGTCGGCCACCAGGACACCACGCCGGTACATCCATTTCTGGAGGCTACTGCTACTTTAACAACGTTGCGATCGTGGCGAGGTACCTACAACGAGAAACTGGTGGTTCAATCCACCCCAAAGTTGCCATATTGGACATCGATTATCACCACGGGAACGGAAGTAAGTCCTCCAATTGTTTCGCTGAGTGGTGGGCGGCTGTAACTGATGTGGGAATAGCGCAAGAGATATTCTATTCGGACTCGAGCGTTACATATGTCTCACTTCATGCAGAACTGGACTATCCCTGTTCGTTTTGATCCCTATTGACATACGGGTTCCAGGCTGACCGCTCACCCATTTAGATTTTACGGGATCTTGGGAAGAGAGGGGGAATGGGGCCGGAGAGGGATTCAATCACAACTTTCCATTGCCTCACGGGATCGAGGACGATGCCTACTGCAGCGAACTCAGGAAAGCTGCAAAGGTCGTTGACGAATTTAATCCCGTCTATTTGATAGTCAGGTGCGAACGCAACGTCATTTCGGTGATGGGCTGATTACAATTACGAACCTCGAAGCCTTGGAGTCGATACGTTCGAGAACGACCCCATCGGGGGCTTCAAGTTAACAACGGCATCCTATGCGGAAATCGGGCGTATCATCCGAGGGTTCTCGAAACCCACCCTTTTTGTATTGGAGGGGTGAGTTCCCGCCACTGTTATCCCTGTGGACAAAAGAACGTCCCTGACGACGTACGTGACAGGGGCTACGACATGGATGACGTTGGGAAGAACGTTCGCACACTGCTGGAGGGCTTCGTCACTGGTGGAGTGTGAGCCATTATGGGGGAACTCCCAGCCAGACAGTGTGGTGTCTCTCCCGCGAAGGAGCATTCAATGTATAAGAGATGGCCGAAGTTAAGCCTTCTGGCGATCTCCGGTCCTCTAACTCGTCGGACTGTGATGGCGAAGCGCTGTTTGCCCTCAGACCTGGTCCAAGCCCTTCAGTACGGTTCGTGATCGCAATGGGCCGAGGGCGGTGCGGATGATGCATGATCTACAACCCTGCGGTGTGTGATACATAGCTTGCGCGGCGGTCTCTATGACCACACCGGTATTTTGAGAACATGAGCGAGATCATATGCCATTGACAGGCTGCCACGCGAGCCAAACCCGACTAGACCCTTGACTCTGAGTGACCGGGCCTATCTCGACCCGCACCATCATCCACCTGCAACCCCCTCCCCTCTACCCGTATACTCCTACATAGCAATCCGAACGACTTTTAGAGGATCTGAGCCAACCCGCAGCCGAGATCGGTTCTGGATCACTCCGACGCACGAGAGTCATAAGCGGTGACTTCAACAACCAACTCGTGGTAAACACGCCGTTCAGAGCCTTTCGCTTGCCGACATCTCGTTCCGTCCCGCCCTTTCCTTGTCCGCTCCTGGTCTCGCCAACAAAGGCCATCGTCCTTCTGGGTCCCCCCGCCGACCCTCGTAGGAATTTGGTCGTCATAACCCCGCACTTCTTCCCCAAGTTGCGTCCGCAGCATCGCCTTCCCCGTCGATCAACTCCAGACCGAATTCCACGAATCCTACACGTCCATTCCAGCCATGATCATAAGCAGAAACGCCCCTCAGCCGCTTCCGACCCAGCGGAGGCACATGCTCGAAGGTCAAGACGGTCCCTGGAGCGTCAGCGTCGCCGAAACACCCAACGATGCTCAATCTTTCACCCTTTACATTAAAAGTTCGTCCTCGTGTACTCGTTGGATCCATGCGTTTTGACCAGCAGCCCCGTTTGTCAGCCCCTACCCATAATCTGACGCTCATCCGGGCGGCCTTCGAGCTTGTGGAACTGGATGAGAAGCTACACGATGCCCATCCTCAAGTGAAAAAGCCCAAGCTTCCTGCCGCTCTTTTATCGATGCCCATGCCGCCGAAAAGAAAGTCGGCGTTCCTCAACACCCTCTCCCGTTTGGCCTCTCCTAGTGTCAAATTATCTCCCGTCAAACCCAGCCTCGGGTTACGGCAGATGTCGATTTCAACGACGACACCCAGCGCCCCAAATAATTCCGTCCCATCTCCGATGAATGGCACCGCCAACCTTCCGCCTTCCGTCTCTTCCCCTTCCAACGAGCTCAACGATCCCTTCAGCCAAGTCATGTCCGACGCCGACACTTCGACCTTCGTTCTCCCGAATAATCCCACCATCACCAGCCTCGCCGCATATCTGACGAACATCGCCAACGATCAGATACACCGACAGACGAGGATTTGGAGGCGATTTGTTCGTGTGAAGACCGATGATTTGGAGAGTGTCCGCGTCGAGCGTGCTATCAAGCGGGTGAGGTCTGACCTCGCCGCCCACCTCAAGCGTGGCTCAGTCGACATCCCTGGCCCCGGTTCCATTTCGACCAGCCTCAGCAAGGAGGACGGAGATACCGTTATTGTTTCCACGGGGGAGTCATCTCCGCTACCGCCCGAACTATCCCCAACGACGGAGACTGTCAGGGAACCTGTGAGGGAGGATGTTCCACCCCCCTCTAAGGTAACCCAGGAGATTCCAAAGGAACAGATAACTCTCGAGAGAGCCGTCGTCGAAGTCCCAAAACCCAAGGAAGTCCCCAAAGAGCCGAAGAACGAAATTCCTGTTCCTGATTTCAAGAGTGACGGTGAAGCCACACCCGTCGCTACCGAAACACACACGACGCGGATCCTGCGATCACAATCAGCCGATCCCACAACACGGAATAGGAACTTCAAGTCATCCCCATTGAATGGTCGGGAAGGTACACTATCGCAGACCTCGGAAACCACGGAAGATGACGAATGCTCCATCGTCTCCGAGTCCAAAAAATACGACAAGGGTTCGCGGACCGGGCGGATGAAACGGGCACACTCCGTTGATCCCAACCGGGAACTCAAGAAACGATCAAAGAAGGTAGCGGTCGATGACTTCGAGATGATGAGGGTGCTCGGCAAGGGATGCGCAGGCAAGGTGTTGCTCGTCCGACATAAGCCTACATCGGATCTATTCGCGTTGAAGGCGATTACGAAGAGGCACGTGTTGGCCCACCAGGAGTTGCAGCACACTCTAACCGAGCAAGCCGTGCTGAAGCGGATGGCTGCCGAGGGGAAGGACCCATTCGTTGTGAAGCTTTGGTGGAGTTTCCATGACCGTGAGCACCTCTTCCTGGTCATGGACTTCCATCCTGGCGGCGATTTGGCCACCCAACTGGCTCGCTGGGGGAGGTTAGGTCGCGATAGGGCTCGTTTCTACGCCGCAGAGATTGTTGAGGGTGTCGAGGGTCTTCACAAGAATGGAGTCATCTACCGAGACCTTAAACCAGAGAACGTCCTCATTGGTTCTGATGGTCATATCGTATTGACGGATTTTGGTCTTTCGAAGGAGTTCCCCCGCCGATCCCACGCCATCACTATCCCCTCGACTCCTAATGGTCCGCGCGGGGAATCCTTTGCCAATGGTGTTCCCCAATCTCCCGATCTAGAGAAGGACGCCCCCAATGGGCTCCCCAGCGCTGGAACAGAGTCGACAAGCACGTTTTGCGGTACGGCCGAGTATCTCGCTCCTGAAGTCATCCAGGGGCTCCCTTATAGTTTCGAAGTCGATTGGTGGAGTTTCGGGACGATGTTGTATGAGATGTTGACCGGCATTGTACGGGCCCCCTCCACTTCGCCAGAGGGCGACATTGGCTAATCATTCCGCGCAGACTCCCTTCTGGGCTAACAACCACTCCGACATGTATTTGAGAGTACTTCAGGACGAACTCCAGTTCCCTGAAGATCGTTCGATGGATCAGGATACCAAGAGTTTGATCCGTGGCGTAAGTATCGCCAGCTGGCTCGCACTGCTTCCGGACCGCTGATCTCAGAGCGATAGCTTCTTCAAAGGAATCCTGCTCTGAGAATCAAGGAACCCAGGATCAAGCGTCATCCTTATTTCTCGATGATGTAAGTCTCCGGTCGTGCTAGAGGGTTTAGTCAACTCACAGATCGCCCCATCATCAGCGACTGGTCGCATGTATACTACAAGCGATATATTCGTAAGTGAATTGCGATCCTACGGCAGCTCTCGGTGACTGATCACCCCTCGCAGCCCCATACATCCCACCCATCGACCCATCGAACGCTGGTGATACGCAGAACTTCGATGAGACATTCTTGGATATGGAACCAGTGGTAAAGGACGCGGAGGATGGCGAAGAACAAACCGATACCGATCAAGATCAGCACACTGATACGGACCGCACGGAAGGGGAAGACTCTGCCACCACCCCATCCCAATCCCGCAGTCCCTCTGTTCATGCACAAGAAGCCGACCTGGACGTGTTCGATGGTTATTCCTTCAAGGGGCGTCACTCTGTCCTCATCGATGACGACGAGAACTCCGATCTCGGTGATGAGGAGGGCGAATACGAAGAAGACGATGAGGAGGGTGCCTCCGTTTCGAATAGCCTCGTGTCTGAGGACGTCAAGGATCGGGAAAGCGCAGTTGACGTAGAGACCGAGACCGAAGAGGGGCGAGAGCCTGAACCCAGAACCCCGGAGGCCCGACCTGTGACACTGCCGGCAGATGTCCCTACGGAGGAAACGAAAACTGTCGCTGAACTTACACAACCCACCGAAACCGCCCAACCCTCAGCTCCCACTAAGCGACCCTCTGTGGAGGTACCTCGTCCAAGTGTTGATTCTCAAAGGAGCGAGACTTCTTCGAAGTCTGGGAAACCACCTATCCCACCCAAGTCGTCCACCGTCCCCCGGCCATCGAAAGGCAAGCGGAGAGAGAAGTCCGGCATTGCCGCGCTTGACAAACATCTCGGAGGCGGTGTCGACGAACTTACGGAGCGTGAAGAAGAGGATGGCTGGGATTTCGTCGAAGCTGGCGTGGACGAGGAGCGGAACGGGACAAAAGGAACGAGTCTTTTCGCTCGTGGTGTCGTCGACAGGTACAAACTGGCCGTCTTCCGAAAGTCGACACCATCCCGCCGTGGGAACCGCACGATTTCTGGGACGTCCAAGACGTCTGGCAGGGAGGCTGTTTCCCCCTCACCCTCAGAGAAGCAAGGCAGGGGCCGTAAACCACTATCCTTCCGAAACAAGAAGTCCCCGAAGACTCCACCCACCTCGTATTCCTCCCGTGCCAGTGCTGCAAGCAAACAACAGACCCTGACTCACTCGAATTCTATGAATTTTTCGAGTACAGGAGCTTCGAGCACAGCCCTAAACCAGTCCTCCACGACCAACACCGCGGCCCCGTCCCTCAAGTCCAGGCAGTCCGCCATGTCGATGACTTCACCAAGTGAATCGGAGTTCTCCCCGAGCGAGGACACGCCACGACCCGCCATTCTTGGGGGGGAGTCTCCCATTCTGAAATCCGCTCCCCAATCACCTATAGACGGGGGGAAGAAGAAGAAGAAGCTCAAGGGAGCGGGAGGGGTGCTCTCGATCTTCCAACAGCGTCCGTGATCGACCTCCAACCTCTCCTCCGACGTCGACCGTTTATTTGTCATTCCCTCTCTCACGATGTTTTCCGTTGTCGAGCATTTCCGCCCTTGCATCAATCAAACAGAACCTAATGCGCATGTTTTCTGTGACCACCCTCGTTTCCTTCCAGCTCTCTTTTGAGGTATAGTATCAGTAATGGTTTTTTTTTCACCATGTTACCCCTCGCTCTTTACCACACGGCTTTTGTCTGTTGGTATTTTCCCCTTCCAAACCCTTCCTTCTCACGACTCCGATCGTCTTTTTTTTCCGATCCCATGGAGCTTCTTTCCCTCGTAATTCGATATTCAAGTGTTGGTACAAGTGACCCTCAAAGAAACAATAGAACTGTCCTGTATGTGCACTTGGGGGGATCTAATTACCTCCGCACGCTGGCCAGCCGCATCGGAAGAACGGAGGTAAATCCAGATGGGCGCGTCATCACGGTCCGATTGCATTAGACAGTCACTATGACCAGATCATCACCACATCAGCTTTAACTCTGATGGCAAACTCTCCCCCTTCAGGCCCATTCTCCTGGGGTGCTATCGTCTCTCTGGCAAACTAAATACCCTGCCACCGATCACAAGCCCACAACACACTTGAACTCTGGGAAACTCTACCCCTGCGTTGATGGGCACTAGTTGGGTCGTAGGATTAAACAACCTAGGACACCAGCCCTCGGGTTGCATGAAGTGGGGGCTGTGTCGAGAATGAGGACGGCGCCCCCCTGCCTCCTCCGATCACCTCATTCTGTATGTGCCCGCGAGGAAAGGGGAGGAAATTCGGAATCACCGCCTTGGAATATAGGGGGGCGGGGAGCACGTTTTCGGCTCTGCTGGCGAGGCGGGTCCAGACTTGACCGCTCATATCGGTCGCGCAATGGAACAGATACGGCACTGGTAGGGTCAACCCATGCACGACGAGCTTGCAGAGTTCAAGCCGGTGAAGCCGGTGGGAGTTCTGGGTATTGGATACCAGCGGAATGATTCTCGCTAGCCGCACCTATCTGGTTTCAAAATTGAAGGCCCCCATCACTGTTCGTGTTCGCGACGGCTCACGATCCATGCGTGAACTTCGGGCGGTGTTTCTCCTATCGCGCGTTATTCGTTTGGAGATGCGCTGGATGTTCCAGTTGTGAAAACCTTGCCTTCAACGGCTTTCGTCACTTCCGGGCGCTGACAGCTGCCCCTGTGAAAATGACGGAAAGCACTGTGGAGGACGGCCTGCCCGTATTTCCTTGGCATGTCTTTCAGGCACAAGAGAATGCACGAAGGAGCAGGCTGCGCTGGTCCCCATCATGGCAGGACAACACGATTGACCATGACTCCGCAATTTCTCGCCTTTCCCCGTTTCCTCCATCCAAGTTTCACATTGCGACGGCGTGACGATTGAATGATCTTGACTGACTCCTTGTTGGGGAAGGTCCTAACCTTGGAAGAGCTAGAGGCCTGTGCTTCGGTTTGCGTTTGTAGAGGTGATGATCTACTGCAGATCCCCCGCAGTATTTCAAACATATCACCCATTTTTGACATGCGCAGCCGCCAGCGTCAGAAACAAGGCAGTTTACGAGGACAATGTTCCCCAGAAGGGTCGTAGTTTGGCTGTCAGACGGCCCTATTCGCAACAGGTATCGCCACGGTTCACAGTTGTGCTGAGTCCCAGCCTGTAGTTCGCATGCTCTGTTCGTTGTTCGTTTTTGAGATTCAGATGTTTTCGCAATGAAGCGGTTGCCAGTGCTGGAAGCAAAGCGCGGAATGCCCCGATGATGGACGTGCCTTGTGCCAAGCGGCCGCCGTCGATACTATGATCCATACTATGATTGCTGTGATGGCCGGATCTGGGCCGCAGCAGCAACAGACGCTCGCCAGGCCCTCTTATGTCCCACTGCATCCGCTAGGGACACCACACCCATACCCGCGCCCAAATGGCTGGCTTATTCTTTCGCCAGCTCGGTGCTCTGTTCCGGAAGAACTGGATCGTTCTCGGTAAACACCCCGTTGTGAGTCTTCCTGATCTCTCTAAAACACCACCGCGTGACGCGCTGACCCGCCCGGAACGAAACAGCTGAACATCATCCGATGCTTCGTTCAACCTGTCGCGTTTGGAATCTTCCTTTCGATTGTTGGAGACTTGTTCGTCAAAAGGAACAATGTAGGGTTCACTCTTTTTCTGTGTTTTCTTTTGGTACTCAATCCGCCACACCCAGTTCGGTATCGGGGATCCAGTCGCCGTTCGCAACTTCCGGGATCAATTCGACGGTTCTCTGAAGCTGGCTTGGGCGGACAACACTGGCGGAACGGGTTCCCCAAGTGCGAATGATATCATCTCCCACATCACTCGGGGGTTCAACCAAAAACAACTCGCCGCCATCACCAAGGCCGAAAGCGCGGACGACATCTTGTCCCAATGTCCGGAGAATTTCAACCTGTTCTCGGAGTGTTACGCTGGGCTCTCCTTTGAGTATCTGCCTTCCGGTCCGACCGATACCCGCCAGATTAATTATACAATCCTTGCGGACGGAGGGTATGGATACATCAATGCCATCAAACATACCAGTGATTATGAGATTTATGTGCTACCGCTCCAGTGGGCAGTTGACCAGGTGACGTGGGATGCCGGCTTCGGTTGGGTGTATGCTTACCACCCCACAGGCTATCATCGAGCTGAGGACCGGGACCCCAGCCGTCACCCCGCTGGAGTGGCCATTTAGTAACGAGACCAACGAAGAGGAGGCCCTGCGGCTCAGACTGAGCTACATTCGTGGTATCCGCAGCATCCTGGTGCTTGGATTGTACGTCTCCTCTCTTCCAGCTGCATTGGGAATTCGCCGACGTCCTGCATAGGTTCATTGCGTACATCGGGATCGCGTACCACCTTCCGGGGTCGTTCACGGGTGAACGGGCAAACCTTCTCACTAGCCATTTGAAGGCGATGGGGCTCAAGGATTCCGCGAGGATTGTGTAGGCCAACCCTTGCCGACGTTTACGCGTAAATCGCTGATTGAGAATGTGATAGCTCCTGGCATCTCAGCATCTCCCTCGCTTACCTTCCTGGCTGGATCATCATAGCTCTCTCGTGGAAGACTCGTATTTTCCACGGAACCAATGTGGGGATCATCCTACTTGTTAACCTACTGTTCCCCCTATCACTCGCGAGTTGGACGTTCTTCGTCGCCGTCCCCTTTGGAAGAAGCCCTCAGCTGTCCGCCATCACTTCTGTTCTGGTTTCGTTCGTTTTCGCGATCTTCGCTTTGGTGCTGAAAGGCGCAGGCAACGGTATCGCGTTCATCTTCACCATCCTATTCCCTTCTGGATTCTACATCTTCGTGATTCGAGCAATTTGCGGTTTCGAGAATCGCCAAATACCCACTAGCCTCGTTAAAGCTGACCCAGACCACAACCTTCGGGTGATCGTTCCGGTTATCGCTGCAATCGTATGTCATTCACTCCCAATTCCCCACGCCAAACCTGACACCAGATGCTCTCAGATCAACATATTCCTCTGGCCATACCTCGCTGTGCTGCTCGAACGCAGGCTCTATGATCCTCCTAATCCACTGGGTCGCACGTGGTACGGTAAGAAGAAGCCCAACCCTGCAGATGGGGCCACAATGCCTCCCGATACGGCCATCTCGATCCAAAACTTGGGCAAAGACTTCCCACCACCTCTATTCTCGGGGAAGGAGCGTGTCACCGCAGTGGAGGACCTATCCTTCAACGTCCCGAAGAACGGTATCTTCGTTTTGCTTGGTTCCAATGGGTACGAAACCAGTTCGAGATGTCCAGTAGATTGGCTAAAGTTCCGTCTAATTCAGTGCTGGAAAATCGACCTCCTTGTCAATCATTGGCGGTTTGCTCAGCCACACGCGTGGACGTATCCTGTTTGAAGGGGGAAACGTCGTTCCACCTCGCGGTACCATTGGGATTGTTCCACAGAAGAACGTGTTGTTCCCAGACTTGACTTGTCGTCAAGCTTTGAGGGTCTGGCACGCGGTCAAGGCGATCACGGCGGACCACGAGGAGGACATTGACCAGTTACTTAGGGACTGCGACCTCGAGAAGAAGATCGACGCGATCGCCTCGACCTTGTCCGGCGGTCAGAAGCGGAAGTTGCAGCTTGCGATCGGATTGGTTGGAGGCTCGAAGATCGTTTTGGTGGACGAGGTGGGTAATGTTTCTCGCAGCCTACGCGGTCACTGACTATCTGGATACGTAGTGTACCTCTGGCGTGGATCCTTTATCAAGGCGAGCTCTTTGGAGAACCCTCAACATGGTTCGATACGATCGCACGGTGGTTTTCACGACACACGTAAGTGTGGAATCTCGCCAACGGTAGTCCGAACTCACAACTCCTTCAGTTCTTGGACGAAGCAGATCTCCTCGCGGACGATATCGCAATCTTGGCTGCTCCAGGGAAGCTGGTGGCGCAGGGGTCCCCAGTTGCTCTCAAGTCCAGCCTTGGTCAAGGGTACACTGTCGAGGTCAGGTTCCACCATACGGACGATCAAGAGAAGCTCGCGCAATTGCCACCTCCGGACCTTCTCCCGGCCATCAAGGAATTCGCCCCCGACGCACATGTTTCGAAGAGTTCTCCGTTCTTGGCATCGTACCACCTGATGTCCAAGGATACGATTGTGGTTGAGAACGTCCTCCGGATTTTTGACCAACACGCGGACACCTACTTTGTGGACTCGTACGATATTCGTGGCACATCGATTGAAGGCATCTTCCTCGACCTCATGAACCGAGAGGAAAGCGACGGGGTTGCAACTAGTCGGGGTGACGAAACCAAGTTGGAAGGGTCTCTCTCGGAAGGACCTCTTGAACTTTCTGGGGGCCAAAAACGCACGCCGATGTCACAAGCGCTTACCATATTCCACAAACGTGTGCTTATCGCAAAGAGGGCTTGGCTGACCTTGTTCATGGCTGTGGTTGTCGCTATCGCGGGCGCGTGCATCCCTCTGTTCTTCCTGAACCGACTACCAGTCTCCTGTGTGTGGACTTACGAGCCAGTGGTCCTCGAACCACTCTTCCTACCCACCTCGCCCATCTCCGCCTACGGCGATATTCTCGTCGCGCCCCCTTCTACTGCTGCAGCCTTAAATTCCCTGACCGACGTTCTGAACGTCCTTCCGATCAACGACAATCAGGAATTCGTTTCTACTATCCGACAGAACTATCGAAACGTTTATCCGGGCGGTGTCTCTTTGGATTTAAGCTCCGGCCAGTCTTTGATTGCATGGGAAACTGACCCTCCCGGGAGGACGGCACCCACCTTACTCAACCTGGTCTCCAACATCGTGTATAACGCTAGGTTGAACGCAACCTCTCCAGGGACCACTTCGATTATTGGAGCCAACTATGCCAAATTCCCCCTGAGAATCTTGCGAGGGTTGGGGAGTTTCAGGTGGTTGTTCTTCTTCGGCGCTGCGATGGTGAGTATCGTTACAGCGGCTTCAACACATCGTTGATGGATGTCCCACAGGCCGTGTACCCCGCTTTCTTCTCGCTCTACGTGTCACGAGAACGGAGATCATCAGTGCAGGCTATGCAGTTGTCGAACGGTCTCGCGAATCCGGTTGGGCTGTGGTTGGGCCACCTGATGTTTGACTCCTTGTTCACGATTTTCATCGCGACGGTCATCGTCACAGTTTTCTCGACGGTTTCGAATAAATTCCATGGCCCCGGGTTCCTGGTGCGTGTGTTTCCCTTACGGGGTGGTGGAACAGAGCACCAAACATCTT
>Ga0307516_10007546_pt1 | contig 12483 bp, 17 predicted proteins | sample 19_EM_MG_FD_203310 | JGI IMG/M metagenome (GOLD analysis project Ga0307516, IMG submission 203310) | Populus trichocarpa ectomycorrhiza microbial communities from riparian zone in the Pacific Northwest, United States - 19_EM | ecosystem: Host-associated > Plants > Roots > Unclassified | place...
TTCTCAGACTCAGCGACTCCTCCTATCCGCAGTCCCAGCAAGTGACTAGGCGATTCAAGGTCTTCTAGTCAACATTACGCGGATTCCGATCGACATCACGGAAGACTCTGCGTAGCTACTGAAGTTCGGTTTTCGGTACACCAATCGCACAGCGCCAAAAATATTTCCCGTGGCATACGTAGGACATCGATAGTGCGCCGGCTATTCGTGCTCTCCAGAAGATGCTCGACATATTTTTCCCCACTCATCTCCGATGTGTGGTAGGGTGTTTTGTCGTGCAGGATGCTCTGGTATTGGGCGATTAGAGCACCAACGGCAAGCAGCCTTGCTGGGCTAAGGAACGGCGGAGGGTGGGAGTTGGACATCGTAGGCGTGATGGTGGGGTTGACTGGGGGGCCACGCTGGTATGTACTGGTGGTTGTTAGTAGAGTTTATTTGTATACTGTGGCTCAGTGGAAATATGCAGTTTCTCAAATCGCTAACTCCAGGAGGTTTGCCGAACGGTGACCCCTCGCCGAGAAACTGAAGGTTTCAAGCTGCATTTCAATTTTGTGTGGTAGATTCAAAATGCAGGTGGGCAACCGAACAGGCCCTGAGTTGCGGGAAACAAGGATATGAAGGAAAGACCTCCGGGAACCAGTAGATACATACATACATACCACTGAAGTATATTGCTGACCTTACACACAGTGAGGAAAACCACCTATGTGCCCTGCATAGGACAGCGTCCCTGGTTATTCCTTATATGGATCTGGCGGCGGAGGCGGCGCGGCGAGGAGGGAACTCTTGGCGGCGTTGACATGTTCTGCACTCTGTTGAATTGGGTTTCGTTGACATGTTCTGCACTCTGTTGGATTGGGTTTCTTTGACATGTTCTGGACTCCGGCGGGAAAGGAAGTTTATGTTGCGGGGGTCGAGACATTATGCCGACATCGCCATCTAGGCCAGGTGGCCGCTGCTGTATATAACGTCTCTCATTTCCGCCCTCATAGATAGACAAGTCCTCAGTCTTCAAGCAATCGCAAAGCTCTCTCTCTCTCTCTCTCTCTCTCTCTCTCTTCCGTATCAAATCTTCTAGTCTCCAAACGACTCCCACTTCCGCAGTGCGCCATAACAACAGGTTAGTCGAGTGACAAGGATCAATGTGACTGGACTAGTCAGAGCTATATACTTACACCATCGATGGCATGGTCGATTGGAGAGGGAAGTTCACTACTTCACTGACTGCGGCTTCGATTGCTGTTATCGAATCAACTGAAAATTCACAATGCAACCCTGGTCTGAGGGAATCCATACACAGAGAAAAATATCGGCAAAAAAAAGTACGTTGGATCCCCCCGTGCGTTACCTGTACCGTCAAACTACATACAGGCGTCGTCGTACACAATTCCCCTCGCCCACATAGTCACCTCCGCACACCCTTTCTCCGGATCTCCTCCGCCGGTCGCAAACACTCCCTTACCGCCCATCACCGGCGCACAAACACAGCAGGTTCCCCTCGGCTGCCTCCACAAGCTCCTCCCGCCCATTGGTAGGTCCATCCCCGCCTTCGCTGCGGCGCGGAGGATCAACACGTCTGTGAGATGATGCCGTACGTCATGCCATACGATGGGGGTGTGCTGGAACAAGACACCGCGGTCGGCGGCGATGCTCCAGTAAGTATACTGCAGTGCAAGCATGAACACGCGGACGTCGGCTTCGAGTTTGGCGGGGTCCCGTGATTGGTTGTGGGGTGATTTGGGGTGCAGTGCGACGATGAGGTCTTGCAAGCCAGGGTAGTTGAGCGTGAGATAGAAGGAAGGACGGTAGAGCAGCTCGTGGCAGTCCAAGAAGCGTTTGCGGGTAAATTGTTGGCGCTCGTCGCGGAGCGGTTGTTGAGTTGTGACTAGATCAGGAAAGCGGATGGAGACAGGGAGAGAGGCGCACACTAGTTTAACGCCATCGCATTACGTCTTGCGTAACCGACAATTCTCGCACGCGGTTGGTAGTTGCTTCCTCGGAGATTCCCCTGCACTCTAGTTCCGATGCCGAGAAGTCATAGATATACATAGTCGATTTAAAGACACACACATTTAGTGACACTGTGTCAAGGCGTAACCAGGGGGGCTGGATCTTGGTGGGCGTCGTTCGCGATACTTCTTTTCAATATTACTCGCATGCAGCCACTTCCTTTTGACTATGGCGAGCCAAGTTTCAAAGAAACTAGGATTCAGGGCCAAAGAAAACCAAAACCACTGCTCACTCGTGATGAGGGCCTGAGAAGCTATAAAACTCAGCGATGCCAGCTCTACTCTCTCAGTCATCCAAAAGCTAGAAGGAGCGAGAATTCAACTTAGATACTGCAGGGTTAACACTCCAAAGCCACCTGAGCAGAACTTTCTTGGCAAAATTCTCGGCACTTTCATTTTGGTAAGGTGCCAGCTAACTTGTGGAAAGTTTTTACTATCTGACCAAAGTTAGGTTGAGGCTTAACGGTTCCCTACGCCGGGGCAAAGCTTGAGGGCAGATTTCCGCGCCTGGATTTTAACGACTTCAATTGTCGGAGGTGTGTTTCGGGGTCGCGGCTATCGCGTCACTGGGGGGATTCTTTGGCATTCAGACTAGAGCTCTGCTCCTGTCCGATCTCCCAAAGGCGCCTTTCCAGAAAGGGATTTGACTCCTCATATTCATACTGCATCGTCTTGCAGAGCAAGTTTTATGGCTTCTCAGGCCCGCGTCGTTCGCGATAGGGGGGGGGGGGGGGGGGGGGGCTGCGAAGTCGAATGGGCTAGGTAAGTTGCCTATCTAATAGATCATTGCCCGCTTTGTGCTGCTGGTCTGGGCTCGTCTTGTTCTGTGAATGCTGCTGCTGTTCCTAGTCACGCTCAGTGCCCAGGAGGAAGGAGTTTGCACTGTCATCCGGGTTCGACAAGATGGTGGCCATGTCGTCGGTGGGAGCGCATGTCGCCGAAGAACTACCCTCCGTTGACAACTGCCGCAGGCGATAATTCAAAGCCATCAGGAGCGTGGGATATTGGATTGATGGGGAAGAGGAGGCTGTTGCGATAGAGCGACACTGGTGATTGGGGGAAGTGTGGATGATTGGTGATCGCATAAGGCTGCCTTTGCTCATGCCTGAACGATGCTGGGATTATGCATGTGGGCTGGCCACGGTGATTTGCCCTTCGTAGTGGATAGTCTACCGGGCGGAGTAGATCTTAAGAGTCATTGCTTTGTGGGTTTCTTTCGATTTGATGGGGAAGCGAATGGCGGGGGGCACGTGTGAAGGAGGCGTCCACTGATTAAGGTGCGGCTCCGTGGCTACATAACTAAATAGCACAGTGGGTGAGTGAAAAAAATAATCACGATGGCGACCTGATGTCGGTGGTATCTCTGGAATGCAAGGGACTTGCCAAGCGCGGAATGACGAATGTCTCGGAAGCCGGAATTTGCACAAGACCGAGCTACGGCACGTTTGGGACGAGCAACGACAGGCTACTTCAGGACGACCAATCTAGGAGTATTATTGATAGAGTCTAGACTCAGGTCGGCAACCACACAGCCAGTGAACAGACAGCAGAGGTTCGGATTGCGTCTCCTCAGCTTACCGCAGGGGGACCAAGCCAGAGAAATTGTCGGCGCCCCGACTGCCATCGGGCGCAGACTCACCAACGCCTAGGCCTACGCGGGAAGGGTGGAGAGCACGGTCCTGCTCGAGGAACCCGACCCTCGATGTAGAGCTCCTGCAGGAAGAGGAGGACAAAGTCAAGGCAGAGGCGGAAAAAGAGCGAACGGGACTCGTGATTTTCACAGACGGGTCCCAGCTGGACGATGGAGCCGCTGGATACGCAGTGGTATGGAAGAATGGCCAAACCTGGAAGGGCATCAAAACACATATGGGCTACAACCAGGAGGCCTACGGCGCTGAGTGTGCCGCCCTTACCCGCGCACTGGAATCCTCCTCGAGGAGAAACACGACTCCGGAACGAGTCACAATCATCACCGATGCACAGGCAACCATCAAACGGATGGCCTCGGAGGAGCCTGGCCCCACCCAAACTTACGCGCTCCAGGCAATGAAACACATTGCAACGCTGCGAAGGGCCAGGCTGGGTATTATCATCGAGATCAAATGGTGCCCGGCCCACAAAAGGATTGAAGGCAACGAGAAGGCCGATGAGTGGGCGAAAATTGCGGCGGAGGAGCCAGACACCCGCGGGGTGGAATGGCTGAATTACTCAGACCGGACGGAAGTGCGCACGATGTCGCTCCCGCGATCCCTTGCAAACCTCAAGCGGGAGATTTCGGGCGGAAGCGCGGCAATGGGCTGGAGGTCGGACCTCCAGGACAAAATACATACAAAATGCCGGAAAGCCACAAGCCGGACGGCACGGTCGCTGAAAGTACCAAGAGGCTCGTTTCAAGATACTACCAGCTGAAAGTGGGCACTGCCGCATCGGACAGTACTTGCACTGGGCGAAGAGCCGGTAGACGGTCCGGGATCTGCTGGCCGACGGGAGATGTGGGCAGGCGGTGCTCGACTTCCTCTCCTCCACGGATGTGGGAAGGCTGGTGCCGCCTTTGGAAGAGGGCGACGACGCAAGTGAGATTCAGAGTGGCAGCTCCGGGAGTGCTGAGAGCGGGAAGAAGAAAGGGAGGCGGAGGCGGAGGAGCTGGGGGCCGAGGTGGTGGCCAGAGAGGAGCTACCACTGTTCCTACCCACGCCCTCCTTCATGGCATCGGCGGGCGAGGAGTAGGCGATGGGTCCCTTTTTCCTATGTTATTTCCTTAGTAATTCTCCTTGGTGCGCATCTACTTTCTTTCGGGACAGGCCTGGGCGGAGGGCAAAAGGGAGCTTGCAACGTGCCGCCACCGCGCGAACAGCGGACAGGAAAAGGACTGTACATAATCTCGCCATGATCTAGATTATGGCGATGTGCACACACTGTTTCCCGTCCACTGTCCAACCCCGTACCTCTATTTCGTTGTGGCTCCCCCTTCCCCGCGCTGGCCTGATCGAGCCGAGGATAAGGTATGATACGCGCAAACCCCCGCTCTCTCCTCTCCTGCCGAAAGCACGGTTCCGGTTCCTTCGCCTCCTGACTTCTCTCTTCGGCCTTCTCCTCACTATGTCAATGCCGCCCCTCATCCGCGCGCCAGCGGCGGCAACACTGTTCCCGAACTACATACATTAGAGTCGCTCTCCACTATTCCTACTCAAGCAAGCCAATCCTAAAAAAAAAAATTTACCCTCACACTGGGAGGCCATATTTTCTCCAGGAAGTATAACAAACAAGATCGTCAGCTCCTCGGCATCGTCAGAATGCCCTTCTGTTGAAGGGAAATCGACGGCATTCGGACGGCCGTGGCGGGATGTGGGATCCATTCATCAACGGCGTTTTTTTCCTGACCACCGAGGCGCTGGAGCTGGACTGACTCGCGGACGCGATGGGACAGTGGGCCCGCTAACCCTGCTGATGAGCGCGTGTGTAGTAGCGTTCGGTCGCACCTATTCTCGTACGCTCCTCTCCTGCCATCTCGTCGATCAGTCCTGGCTAAAACGCAGCCACACACATCCTTGCTCGTCCTGACGCTCTGTGGCGTGCTGAACGATATCCTCCTGGTGATCCTCGGCATCCGGAAGTCACGAACTGTTTTCAGTTGTAGTGGCGGCCTCGTCCCTAGATCTGGGGCCGTATAAACGCAGTGGCAGTGAGATGGAGGAACGACGGCGTCCGGCCTGAGATATAGTTAGTACTTAACTATCTAGCTGTCGGGATGCAGCTGTAGATGGAGATGGCCCTGTGCTGGTGTTGAAACCCGCGACTCGCTCATTGCTGAACTTGGTGAAGTGGTTATGAGGAGGGAGGTCTACTATTGGCTATCTGTCCCCCGATTGCGCTGCTCCCATCTGGGGAAATAAAACAGATGGCTCTGTGATGTAGTTCTATGGCAGGTATCCCTGGTACCATGTAATATGATCGCGTGTCACGGTCGGAAATAGCTGGTCGGAAAGAACTGTTCGTACAATGTTGGAGGCCTTTTGCCCACTCCGTATTTCTGCTTGACCAGCACCAAACCCCCGACATCAGCACCCAGGCACTGTCTTACGGGACAATACCTTCATTAGACAAAGAATCCACCCACAGCAAGGGATAGTAGTAGTATCAATATCGGACTCAGACCCAGGTGCAAGTCTCCAGGTGCCGCCTGCACCAGAAGCACCAGCAGAAGATTCCGTAGGCTGAAGCGAGGAAGTAGACCGGGAGAAGTAAACATCGATTTAAGATCCGGGATCTCTTTGCGGATGAGCATTGCAGTCAGGCGGTCTTGGACTTCCTTTCGGCCGCGGGTGTGGGGCGGGGGGTGAGGCTGGATAGGGCTGAGGGAGGCGCTACGACCATCGGAGTTGGAGCCCAGGGAGCGGGAGGAGCAGGAGAGGAGGCCGGAGGCGTAGGAGCTGGGAGGTAGGTTTTTGGCAGGAGAGGAATGGAATCTAGGAGGGAGCGATAAGTTTTGCGCGTATATTTTACTTGGGTCCCCCCAGGGCGGAGGGCAGGGGAGGGCCACAACGAGCCGAAAAGGCAGTGGACGGAAACGGAATGTGTGTATCGCCATGGTCTAGATAGGTCGCATGCGATTAATGACAAAACAAAAAAAGACATCAGCACACATCCAATTAGGCAAAGGGGAGCTTGAAACGAGCCGCCTTCGTGCAGACTGCAGACCGGAAGCGGACAGTGTGTGCATCGCCATGATCTCCATTACAGTAGGTCGCATACGATAATTGACAAAACAAAAAAAAGGCACCCATCTAACTAGCTTGAAATCCTCCTGTCCGTTTATCCGCTAGAATGTGTGCCCATATCGGTTGCTACGGAGTACATACCCGTATTTCTTCAGACCCCCGGAAATATGTACGGTCTCATCGGTGGGTTACTCGCTCCAACGGCAAATCCCAAACGTGCCGTTTTTTTTTTGGTTTAATCATTACTCGCATGCGATTAGCGATTAAACAGAAAAAGAGAAAATAACGCTCGGAATTTATTATGTAGCCTGGCCAGTCCCCATCTCGAACTGTGGAACCTCTTTTTCTCGTCCCTGGGCGAGGCGCACTAACTAGTTAATTGCGAAATCCCTCTAATAGATATTCAATGGCCACGGGCAGGCGTTTCCTGGGTACCAGAACACGCTGCTTCGTCATCCTTGCCGCCCGCCCACCATCCAATGTCCTCCACAAAGGTTAGCCCTCTAGGCTCTAACGCCTGGGACTGCACTCTCCACCTCGTCAAAGATACCTGACAGGTACGTGATGAAAACAACTGGTGCCGTTGGGGATCCATGTGGAATGCCGGTGTCTACTGGGTTCTCTTCCCCCACTTCTCCATCGAGGATGAGTTTTACCTGGCGGTCCGACATGAAGCTGCCAGCCCACCTGATAAGGTCCGGCTCAATCTCAAATGCCTCCATGTGCCTTCCCAATTGCACCCTGCTCACACTGTTGAATGCCGACTTGACATCCATAAACAGGGCACCCACCATCTTCTTCTCCCCCCATGTTTGCTGGATGCAGTTCACCAGGGCCGTCACTGCATCCACACAGGACCTTCTCTTTCAGCCCGCCACAGGGAGATCAGGCAAGGGAGTTAGCTGGCGCACCGACAGCCACCGGTCGGAGACTCGTCAATGCCCTGGCATCGCGGGCAGGGCGGAGAGCACTATTCTGCTAGAGGAGCCGGAGACCTTCGACGCGGAGCTGCTGTAGGAGGAGGAGGCCGAAGTCATGGCCGAGGCAGAGTTCGAAGGCACGGCCTGGACTTACCATGTTCGCGGACGGGTCGCGGCTGGATGACGGAGCTACCAGTTACGCGGTGGTACAGAAGAATGGCCAGTCCTGGGTGGGCATCAAAACTCACATGGGATTCAAACAGGAGGCCTGCGGTGCGGAGCGCGCCGCCCTCGCAAGGGCACTGGAATCGGCTTCGCGAAGGCAGATGGCCCCGGAGCGGGTCACAATCTTCACGAACGCCCAAGCCGCCATCAGATGGATGGCCTCGGAGGAGCCTGGCCCCGGCCAAAATTACGCGCTCCAGGCGAGGAAGCACCGGTACCGCGGTGCTACGGAAAGCCCAGCCAGGTATCATCATCGAGATCCGGTGGTGCCCAGCGCACAAGGGAGTCCCAGGGAACGTGAAGGCCGACGAATGGGCCAGGCTCCCGGCGGAGGAGCCAGACGCCCGTGGGGTGGAATGGCTGAGCTACTTGGATCGGGCCGAGGCACGCGCAATGCCTCTCCAAAGATCTCTTGCACACCTCAGGTGGGAGATCTCCGAGAAGAACTGGGTGGAGGCACGGCAGTGGGCGGGAGGCCGGAATTCCAGGAAGAAATACAAGATGCCGGCGAGCCAGAGGCCGGATGGCACGACGGGACACTGCCTTACCGGGCAGGACCTACACTGGACGAAGAGCCGGCCTACCGCTCAGTGCTGGTGGTGCCGATACCGGACGCAGACCCGGGAGCACCTATTCAAGGGGTGCCCCGAGTGGAGGCCCCAGCAGAAGACCCTGTAGACGGAGGTGCCGAAGGAGACTGGGAGGGGGAAGAGCCGGTGGAAGATCCGGGACCTCACTCTCGATAGGAGATGCAGCCAGGCGGTGCTAGGCTTCCTCTCCACTACGGATGTGGGAAGACTGGTTCCGGCTGAGGAAGACGCGGGGAGCGAGGTGCCGGAATGGGAGCTCCGGGAGCTCCGGGAACGGGAAGAGGAAAGGAGGGCAGAGGAGGAGAAGCTGGGTGCCGTGGGAGAGCTGGGCGCTGAGAAAGAGCTACCGCTGTTCCTTATACCCACGCCCACTTTCATGGCATCTGCAGACGAGGACTAGACGGCGGGCTGCGCTTTCTGTTTCTCCCCCTTTGTCTCTCATGCTCGTTCGGATTCTTCTCCTTTGTAATTTCCTTGGTGCGCATTTCGTCTTTCTTGGGGCAGGCCTGGGCGGAGGGCAAAAGGGGAACTTGTAACGTGCCGCCACTGCGGGATACCTGGATAAAAAGTGCGGCGCCATAGTCTAGATAGGCTACATGCGAGTATGGATAAACCAAAAAAAACACCTCTTCCGGCACCCATATTGGCCATCGTGGAAGCCTCTTCCTTTCCCCCGCTCCAGGTGGTCAGCAATCAGGTGGGCGGCAGTTCGCTCGACAAGCTTGCTAATGCTGCTTTCAAGAGGGAGACTACTCGGTAGGCACGGACCTTAGAGTAGTCTGGCTTCCTCGGATTGGGAATGACCACTCCTTTTGCCATTTTCCATAGTTCTGGGTGGTGGCCAAGCCGAATGCATGCCCGTATACTAATTGTGTTAATTATCCGCTGTTTGTCCCACTGCCAGAAGGTCCTGATGATGTCGGCTGAGATTCTGTCGTCGCCCAGCGCCGAGGTGTTGGCAGCCCTGCCCAGCAGCGCGCCAACCAATTGCGCATCAACACGCTCGAAGGTGTACCCTCCTTCTCGAGGCTCATAGCTCCCTGGTGGGCCCTTTGGGAGATGTGCTTCCAGGCTCGCCTGCTCCCACACCTGGTGTCCCTCTGCTATGGTGCCGTCTTCTGTCACCAGTGCTTGCCCTCCCCCACCGACTGTTGGGGGTGTGTACAAGGCAGCAGTTCAGACATCGTTCCCCTTTGCCTCCTGTAGGAACCTGTTCCAGCAATCCCTCTTTGCCCGCCTGATATATGGCCATCGCCTCCCTCAGAGCCACCGCCGCGTCATCCATCTGCTCTGCAGTGCTGCAGTCGTCCAGCACTACCACATGGCTTGCTGCCCAGCGGTAGCGCTCCTGTGCTACTGCCTTCCGATCTCTCCCTCTCTTCCCTGTGGGATACCAGCCCCGGATGTCCCGCCCTGTGGTCTCTTCGCCGGTCCCCTCTTCTTGCTGGCTGGTTTCCTGGGACCTTCCACACTATGACCTCGCGATCCGAGCCTGTTGCATCCTCCTCGGCAATTACTCCGGTTCAACCCGATGTTTGGTGACGACAGGGTCAGGTCGATGATCGAGTGATTGCTCGCTCCCGGCCCAGCTCTGGTTGCCTCCTCTGAGTTCGGCACCACTAGGACCCCGTCCTCGATGAGTTTCTCCCGGAAGGCTGCATCCCTTTGTCTCGGCGCAGGGGGCTATCTGGTTCGGATTGGCTATCATGCTCGTCGGTACCGCTCTGTAGGTGTCCGTCTCCGGTGTCGCACACATGATCGTGTGAGGGGGTTACGTTTGATATCATGATTTCATGTTTGCAACGGTAGGTAGGGGGAGGAAGTCGTGGTTCAGGGATACCTTGATGGCTTCAAGGGGGTTTTTTCTTTTCATTGCAATGTTTCTGGCGGCCGCAGCCCGGATCTTCCACAGCTCTGGTCGGGCGGAGTAGTTTTTGCATACTCAATTTCGCCCTTAATTCTTTTAGCTGTCCACGCTGGAAGCAATCTCCTCCCGCTCTGTCCGCGTCCTGTACTTACACATATATAGGGATGCCAACCAAGCCACCGCGTCCAAGACCCAGCACCAACAGCAGCGAAATAAGAGACGACTTCCGCTCCCCGTCTTGCTCGCTGCTGCCCATCCACTGGTCGAGGTAGCCGTGGTGGCTGGTGCCGCGCGGCTCTTTGGATTCTGGGCCGGGGGACCAGTAACGGGAAAGAACGTGAGCGATGCGCAATCTGCATCGTGTGCGAGCACCTACAAGAGCGGCGAGTCCCAGTTGTGTGTGTATGTGGGGGGGGCAGGAACAGCGTCACGGCGGCCGGCAACCCTTGACCCGAGAAGCCATAAGACCCGCTCTGCATGGAGGAGATGTGCCAAAGGATTGAAGCCTACATATATAGGACTGGGAAACGCACTTTCGCAGTGATTTCCTCTTGGAAACTTCGGACGGTTTGTCGAAGGAGTTTGAGGAACGCACTTTCGCAGGAAGGCCTGTTGGAAGTTCGGACTGCCTACTAAACAGGTTAGGTGGTCAGAATGCCGGCAGCACCTGCTCCCCCATTCTGAAGTGAAGGATGGAGGGAAAACTTGGGCTTGGGACGGTCTGTAAAAGCAGCCCGACTTGGACAGGTCACGATCAACACTGTCCAGGACTTTGTATTTACCCTCAACAACCGACACCTGCCCTGATCAATGCATGGATGCAAGAAGGGGACCGGGTGAGTTTCGGGGTCATCCCGCTTCTCAACGAGTCGGAGCTCGAGGGAAGCGTGATTCTCGCAGTCGTGAGGGGTTTTATGGCTTCTCGGCCCTTCGGAGAGTGCAAACTCCCTTTCCTCTCCCCTGAGCCTCACTATCAGCCACCGGACAACCGCTCAGCAAACCCGGTCCGCGCCAAGGATGGCGGTGCGTACCACCCCATCCATGCCAGAAAATGCAACTGCCACGAGCAGTCCAGAATGTGTTAGCGGGCTGACCAGCACAACCAGGCTTTGTTTTTGTAGGCAGGTAGGCAGCATCCATCGCGTGGGCATCCATCCCGCCGCCGGCCTACATAACCACAGCTTGCTGCTGCACGACCGGCGACACCTGCTGCCATTCCGTTCCCCCGCACCGAAGCTTAGCCCCCGCACCCACCTCGCGCATCCCCACCCTCCCCCTCTAGCAGCAGCATCCCGTCAAAATCCCATCTCCACGAAAAACAAAACAAGAAAAACCAAAACAATAAAAACACGTCATTCGGACGAAAAATAAAAACGAAAGCAGTGTGTGTGTGTGTATACTATATCCAAGAATCGAATCCGTCCCCATTCTCCCATCCCTGGCCTCAACACCCACTTCCGATCGGTAGAAACGCGCTTCCGATGGGCAAACCCCGAAAAAAACAAAAAACAGACGAAAGTGACGAGACGAGAGAAGAGTGTGTTGTGTACATTTCGAACCACTACAGACACCCCAAAAAAAAACCCGTCCCAATGACAGATAAATAGCAAAAAACCGCGAGAAAAAAAAACACGGGTACCCCCCCCCTTCCAGCCAGCTCCCAGAATCACAGAACCAAAGAAGAAAAGCGAACACCAATAAACCCCGTCTGCCCCCACCAAAAAAAAAGTACTTACACAACTTAAAAAAAAAAAAATCCAAGAAAAACAACAAAAAACTCCGAAGTTTGGCGAGTGAGAGCAAAAAAGCCGGAACCCCGAAAAAACCCCGATACAAGAGCCCCTCCCCTTTTTCCATCGTACTCCCAGAAAATACCAGATACCCCATAAAAAAACCCACCCACCATAGAAAGTAGAAAACAAGAAAAAAAAAAGGCATGGGGGAGGGGAAACGCCAGTCGGAAAAAAAAAGAATAAAAAGCAACGATGAAAATCAAACCAGCCTTCCAATACACACACACAAAAATAAAGAGGAAAATGGCGGCGGCGGCGCCCCGGGGGGGGGGGGGGGGGGGGGGGGTGGTAAATGAAAAAAATATAAAAAAAAAAAAAAAAAAAAAAAAAAAAAAAAAAAAAAAAAAAAAAAAAAACAAAT
>Ga0307516_10007547_pt1 | contig 12478 bp, 14 predicted proteins | sample 19_EM_MG_FD_203310 | JGI IMG/M metagenome (GOLD analysis project Ga0307516, IMG submission 203310) | Populus trichocarpa ectomycorrhiza microbial communities from riparian zone in the Pacific Northwest, United States - 19_EM | ecosystem: Host-associated > Plants > Roots > Unclassified | place...
TATGGATGCCGGAGCCATGGATGCCGGAGCCATGGAGCCGGAGCCATGGATGCCGGAGCCATGGAGCCGGAGCCATGGATGTCGGAGCTATGGAGCCGGAGCTATGGAGTCGGAGCTATGGATGCCGAAGCCATGGATGCCAGAGACATGGATGCCAGAGACATGGATGCCAGAGACATGGATGACAAAGTCATGGGCGACGGCAATGATCCCGGTGAGCAACCATCGACCTGACGGCGAGGAGCGCCCACCGTGACGACAACCGAGGCCCGAAACCCAGAGGTCCGCACCACGGCGGGTGCGGTGCGCGGGCGCCCGGAGGACGGGCTGACCGTCTTCCGCGGCATCCCGTTCGCCGCCCCGCCGGTCGGCGAGGCACGCTTCCAGGCGCCGCGCCCGGCAAAGGCGTGGGACGGCACCCGGGACGCGTACGCCTTCGGCCCGCCGCCCCCGCAGGACGCCGGGGGCCTCGGCGAAGGCGTCGGGCCGAAGGTGCCCCTGGGCGACGACTGGCTCACGGTCAACGTCTGGACGCCCGACCCGGATCCGGCCGCCCACCGCCCGGTCATGGTGTGGATCTACGGCGGCGCCTACAAGCTCGGCCACACCGGCAGCCCCGGCTACGACGCCCACCGCATCGCGCGGGACGGCGACGTCGTGGTCGTCACCCTCAACTACCGCGTCGGCATCGAGGGCTTCACCCTCATCGAGGGGGCGCCCGCCAACCGAGGTCTGCTCGACCAGGTCGCCGCGCTGGAGTGGGTACGGGACAACATCACGGCGTTCGGCGGCGACCCCGGCCAGGTGACCGTCTTCGGCGAGTCGGCCGGTGCCGGATCGGTGGCGTCCCTGCTCGCGATGCCGGCCGCGTCCGGACTGTTCCGGCGGGCCATCGCCCAGAGCGTGCCGGGCACGTACTTCTCCGAGGCGCTGGCCCGGGACATCGCGACGGCGATCGCCGCCGAGGCGGGCCTGCGTCCGACGGCCGCCGACCTGTCCGCGATCGACCCGCGCCGGCTGACCTCGGCGGGCGCGGCAGTGGCCGAGAAGATGCTCCAGTACGTGGACAAGTGGGGCCAGGCCGCCCCCACGGTGACCCCGTTCTCCCCGGTGGTCGACGGCGAGGTCCTGCCGGTCACGCCCTGGGCGGCGCTGAAGGCCGGGGCGGCCCGGGACGTGGAACTGGTCGTGGGCCACAACAGGGACGAGTTCCGGCTGTTCCTGGCGATGGGCAGGCAGCTGGGGAAGATCACGGAGGAACAGGCGCGGGGGGCGTTGCGGATGTTCGCGCCGGGCGCGCCGGAAGCGGGGGGCGCGGGGGGCGCGGGGGGTGACTCGGGCGCGGCGGGTGAGTCGGGCGCTGCGGGCGCGGCGGGTGGGTCGGGCGAGGACCGGTACCGTGCCGCGTTCCCCGACGCCTCGCCGGGTGAACTCTTCGAACGCGTCCAGACCGACTGGCTGTTCGGCATGCCGAGTCTCCATCTGGCCGAGGCGCAGCTCGCGGGCGGCGGCCGGGCCCATGTCTACGAACTGACATGGCCGGCACCGGCCATGTCAGGCGCCATGGGTGCCTGCCACGGCCTCGACATCCCGTTGCTCTTCGGCACGTTCGGCGCCGACCTCGGCCTGCTGCTGTTCGCCGGGGAGGTCACGCCGGAGGCGGAGGCGCTGTCGGCCCGTTTCCGGCAGTCCTGGACGGCGTTCGCGAGGACCGGCGACCCGGGCTGGCCGGCGTACGACACCGAGGCGCGGCTGGTGCAGGTGCTGGACGCACAGCCGCAGGTCAGGGCGTACCCGGAGGAGTCGCGGCGACTGTGGGAGGGGTACGAGTTCGCGGCGCTGCCGTTGTTGGGGTGAGCGTGGCTCAGAGGTTGCCGAGCGGCTCGATGTCGACGCGTACCGGGGTGCCCCAGACGCGCAGTACCTCGTAGTCGGTGAACTCGTGCACCAGCCGATAGGCCATGGCCGCGCGGGGCCCGCGTCGCTGGGCGTTGATGTACAGCTCGGCCTCGTGCCGGTCCCGGCGCGGGGTTCCGCACAGCTGCCACACCTGTCCGTTCCACAGCTCCGGCAGCCAGCGCTGCTGGGGCTGCGGCCGGTCCTCCCGTACGCCGTAGCGGGAGGGCGTGGCATCTGGGGCGTGCGCGGGCGCGGGCCCGTTGATCTCGGAACGCCGAGCCGCCCGCCGCCGGGTCTCGCACAGCAGACACAGGTCGGGGGCGTTCTCGTCGACCGGCCCCTGAGGGTGTTCCGCGCACCGCGTGGAGGGCGCGGCGCCGCTGACGCTGTCGTCCAGCAGATCCAGGGCCCGCTTGATGTCGGCCTTGACCTCGTGGAGCTTGCCGTCGGGGGTGTCGCCGGTCAGGGCGTCCCCGTGTTCTCCGAGGACCCGGAGGGCGCGGCCTAGGGCGGTGAGCTGGGCGTGGTTCATGAGGTGCGGATCCAGTCGTCGCGGGGGCCTTGAGTAGTCGGGCATTGCATCAACTTGTGCGGCCGACCTTCAGTACATAGACGGTCACGGTGTCGTCGTCCGGCCGGTACAACAGGCGCCAACTTCCGTGGTGTTCCCACACCACCGTATGTGTCACGAAGCGGCGTCCTGTCGGTCCTCTGCTTCCAGCTGAGCCATGAACTCGTCGTGGGTCAGGGCAGGGCCGGTCGCAGCCGCCTCACGGGCCCGGGCTTCGGCGATATCGGCCTCGTCGCGCAGCCGCTGCAGTTCTTCCAGCTCGCTTACCGGGATGAGCGCGGCGGCGGGCTTGCCGTACTCCGTGATCAGGATGTGCTCCTGGCCGTGCCGGACCCTGCCGACCAGCTGGCCGAGCTGGTTGCGGGCTTCCACGAGTGGATACGTCCCATGCAAAAACTGTACATACCTGCGACTGTGGCCGGTGCGGTCAAACGCGTGGCCTTTCTGATCGTGGCGCCATCGCCGCGCGGACTGCGGCGGCGTGGGCGTGGACTGTGGGCGGCTACCCGGTGGGCCGGGTGGGCGTGGGCTCGCCCCGGCACGCACCGCAGACGCCGCCTGGCAGGCCCGGGACGCCGCACACTGTCCGTACGGCAGGTGCTTGGCCAGCGTCTTTACGGAGATGTCGGCGCCGTCGGCAAGGCGGTCGATGTACGCGGCGATGGCGGCTTCGCGGGGCGGGAGGTGGGCGAAGTCGTGCTCGGTACGGAGGCGTTGGTCGGGGGCGAACTTGTCCTTCGATCTCGTAGGTCAAGCCGTTACTTTGAGCCTCAAGGGCTCTCAGTATCCCGGGCATTTCGGCCCGGGAGGTCCGTCACATCACCAAAGCGTGAGCGCTTCGGTTTGAGGACGGTCTCTCGTTTCCTTCCGCTGCTGCGGGATTGCGCCACCTGCCCGCCCCGGCCTGGCCTTGCGGCTGGGTCGGGTGGTGCGGGTCTTCTGGTCGGCTCCACGAGGCTTCGACACCGCCGGGGCGATGTCCTGGTCTCCGGCCACTCCGGTACCAGTTACTGCGGCTGCCGCGAGCGCGACGAGGTTGAGTGCGGCGTTGGCGTCCCGGTCGATGACCAGGCCGCAGGCGTCGCATTCGTAGGTCCGGACGTGCAGCGGCAGCTTGGTTTTCACCGCGCCGCACCCGGAACAGGTCTTGGAGGAGGGGAACCAGCGGTCGGCGGCCAGGATGCGGCAGCCGTTGCGCTGGGTTTTGTAGGCGAGCTGACGGCGGATCTCCCCGAATCCGGCGTCGGCGATATGGCGGGCCAGGCGCCGGTTGCGGAGCATCCCGGCGACGTTGAGGTCTTCGACGACAACAGTGCCGTACTCGCCAGTCACCGCGGTGGTGACCTTGTGCAGGGCGTCCTCGCGGAGGTTCGCCACCCGGTGGTGAACCCGGTTGCGGGCCGCGTTGGCCTTCTCCCACCGCTTAGAGGGCTTCTGTCCGGTCCTGTGGTCGGGGCCCTGTCGGCGGGACACCGTGCGGGAGGTGCGGCGTAACTGCTTCAGCGCAGTGTCCAGGTGTCTCGGATTGGCCACCTCTTGGGTCTCTCCGGCACTGTCGGCCATCACCGCGAGTGTCTTCACACCCAGGTCGATCCCGACCGCCACGTCCGGACGGGCCACGCGCACCAGATCGCGCTTCACTTCGGCCTGGAAGGACACGAACCAGCGCCCGCGCTCGTGCCGGACAGTCGCCGACAGGATGCGGGCCGTCCCGGTCTGAATGCGCGCGAGAAGCCTGACGGTGGGCTCGTGGACACGGATCGTGCCCAGGCGGGGCAGCGTCACGTGCCGCCCGTCGGTGTCGACGCGGATCGTGCCGGTGGTGAACCGGCAGGACAGGCGTGCCTTCCGCTTCGACTTGAAACGGGGCCTCCCGATCGCACGGCCACGGCGCTTGCCCTGCCTGGACTTCGCGTAATTGTCGAACGCGGCAGCAGCGTTCGCGAGACCTGTGGAGTACGCCTCCTTGGAGTTGTCCTCCCACCAGGCGGCGAACCTCGGGTCGGTGTGCTTGGCCGCGTTGAATGCTTTCCGCAGCGCGGGCAGCGACCACGGCCGCCACTCGGTCAGCCGCTCCTCAGGGATGCCGTAGGTGGCCTCGGCCTTGCGCTGCCACCACGATGCCTCGACCCAGGCGATGGCCCAGTTGTAGGCGGCCCGCGCCGCACCGCAGTGCGAACGCAACGCCCGTTCCTGAGCGGCGTTCGGGTCCAGCGCGAAGCGGTACGCCTGCACCACGAGCCCGGGCTGCGGCCTGAACATCTTCATTCGGCGCCCCCACCGGTCGCCACGGCCACTGCGCGGGCGGCACGATTTCTCGCCGAACGACGCCCGTGCAAGCGGGCGCACACCGAGGTCAGCACCTCGGTAATGTCCCGCACCAGGTCATCAGCGATGTCGGCGGGGTCGAGGACGACCAGCCGACGCCCGGACGCCGACAGGACGGCATCGAGGTGTTCGACGCCGAACCGGGCCAGCCTGTCACGGTGCTCGACGGCGATCACGGCCGCGCTCGGATCGGACAGGACCTGGTGCAGCTTGCGCCGCCGCCCGTTGAGTCCCGAACCCACCCCGGTCACGACCTCCGCGGCCGGCAGGCCGAGCCCGGTAGCTCCTTGGACCACGCGCGCGACCTTCCGGTCAAGGTCCGGCTTCTGGTCGGCTGAGGACACACGGCAGTACGCCACCACCCTCTCGGACGCTTCCACGGCAGGCTCGTCGACCAGCCACGTGCCGGACGGTGTCTGGCGGACGGAAACCGGCATACGGCCCTCTTTCGCCCACGTCCACGCTGAGATTCACTGATGAATCCCGCAGCAGTTGTTAACCCCCGCAGGTGTTGTCAGCACCTGCGGGGGCTGTTCTGTCTCGTTATCCGGGCACGCTAGACGATCGTGACTCTGCGTGGCAAGTCGAATGCGTCAAGTCAACACGCCGGGTGAGAGGGTGGGTTGAGGCCCTCCACCCATTCCTTGCAAAGAGGGCTCGGGGCTGGAGACTTGAGCCATGGGCCGGTCCGGTCGGTGGTTCAGCCCATGCTCTTGGCGCCGTCCAGGGACTCCCGGATGATGTCGGCGTGGCCAGCGTGCTGGGCGGTCTCGGCGATGATGTGCAGCAGTACCCTGCGGGCCGACCACTGAGCCTCGGACTCGAACCACGGGGCCTGGGGCAGCGGATGGGCGGCGTCCGGGTCGGGCAGGGCGGCGACCAGCTCGTCCGTCCGGTCGGCCGTCTCCGCGTAGTCGGCCAGTACGCCGGCCAGGGTCTCGCCGGGCAGCATCCGGAACTCGTCGGCCCGCTTGGCCCAGTCGGCCTCGGTCATGGCGGTGAAGTCGGGTATCGCCGACGGGCCGTTCTGGATGAAGTCCACCCAGCTGCGTTCCACTGATGTGACGTGCTTGATCAGGCCGCCGAGGCACAGTTCGCTGCCGGTGGTTCGCTGCCCGGCCTGTTCGTCGGTGAGATCGCGGGTGGTGAAGCGCAGGAAGTGCCGCTGCTTGGCCAGCGCCTCCAGCAGGTCGGTGTGCTCGGTGGTGGGCAGGGTGGTGTTCGTGGTGGTGGTCATGGTGTGGGCCCTCCGTGGATCGCCGTTCCGTCGGTAGGGCCAGACGTTAGGAGTCATGTAGGTCAGATCCTGACCTCTTGGTCGCGTCAGACGCGCTTGAGGTTCTCGACGAACGCGGACCATGCCTCCGGCCGGAACGCGAGTGACTCTTCGGTGCAGTCCGAATGGTCCGCGTAGTCCGTGTAGTCCGTGTAGTCCGAATGAGTATGTTCATCGGACTGTTCGAGGGGCGGGTCGCTCACCCACGATGCTGCGCCGCCCGGCCGGGGCACCACATGTGAGATCCCAAACACGCGTGCTGAAAGGCCAGGAGGAGCCGGATGGTCATCGAAGTAGGCAGGGTAGGCAGGAGCCTGACGCGCCGCTGGACTGCGTCGGCGACGGTAGCCGTAGCTGTAGCGGCAGTCAGCCTGACCGGAGTGGTCCCAGCCACGGCTGCCCAGGTGACCGTGGTGAGCTGCAGCGCCAACCCCGGCGCCCTGCAGTCCGCCATCACCGCCGCATCGCCGGGAGACACCCTGCTGGTGAGCGGGACCTGCACCGGCCCCTTCGCCATCAACAAGAACCTGACCCTGAGGGGCGTCAGCAGGGCGGTGCTCGACGGCAACCATGCAGGCTCCACCGTCACGGTCGGCAGCGGAGCCCAGGTTCTCCTGGACCGCCTGACCCTCACCCATGGCAGCGCCGCGTCCTCCGGCGGTGGCGTCGACAACGAGGGCACGCTGACGGTCCTCAGCTCCACGGTGAGAGACAACACGGCGCCAGTAGGCGCGGGTGGCGGCATCCACAACCTGGGCACGCTGACGGTCGTCAGTTCCACCGTGAACAACAACTACTCCGACGGCGCCGGCGGCGGCATTAACAACAACGGATACCTCACGGTGCGTGGCTCCACTGTGTTCGGCAATTCCGGGGACAACGGCGGGGGCATCTTCAACTTTCTCGCCGGCCAGACGGTCGAGCTGATCCAGTCGTCGGTTCACCACAACACCGCGAGAGCGAGTGACGGCGGCGGCATCAACAACTACCAGGGCGAGATGACGGTCTCCGGCTCCTCGGTGTACAGCAATACCGCCCCCTTCGGAGGCGGCATCTGGAACGGAGGCACGCTGACGGTGTCCCGCTCCTCGGTGCTGCTCAATACCGCGACGGGCGGCCCCGGCAGTGGCGGCGGCATCTACAAATCCGGCGGCACCGTGGCCCTGGACCGGTCCGTGGTTCGTAACAACACCCCGGACAACTGTGCTCCGCCCGGAAGTGTCCTGGGCTGCACAGGCTGAGAGGGCTCGGGGCTGGGGACTTGAGCCCCGGCCCTTGCTATTCCTGGCCCGGTCCGCGAGTGCGGTCGCGGTGGCGCGGGCGGAGGCCTGCGGGTTGTCCAGCATGATGTTGTGCCCGCACTCCGGCATCGGCACCACGGCCACCCCCGCCTCGGCGAGCGTCTCGGCGCCCGGGAGTGGGCCGTCTGCCTCGGGCAGCAGGTAGGTGCGGGGGATCTTCAGGTCGAGGAGCAGTTCGCGCATCGTGGGGACGGTGCCCGCGGACAAGGTGGACCGCGGTGCGGTGCAGGGCCTTCGCGAGGGCGTCGGCGTGCGCCTCCAGGGTGTAGTCGAAGCCGGTCGGGCGGTCGCTGTGGCCGTGACCGAACAGGTCGACCAGAAGCGAACGGCGGCCGGTCAGCAGCGGGTGGCTGGCGATCTCCGCGAAGTGGGCGGGTGAGGTGGCGCCCAGGCCGTGCACGTAGACACGAGAAGGCTCCTGCCCTGGCAGTTCCACCCAGCGGATCTGGTCACCTTCGGGAGTGACGACGGCGTTACGCACAGACGGACACCTTCAGCAGAGGGCTCTGGACGAACGCCGTCCACGCCTCCGGCCGGAACGCGAGCTTCGGGCCGGAGGGGGTCTTTGAGTCGCGGACGGGGACGAGGGTGGGGTGATCGTCGGCGACTTCGAGGCACTCGTTGCCGCCGCCGCCGCTGTACGTCGACTTGCGCCAGGTGGCCGTGCTCAGGTCGTAATCAGGGATGTTCCTCATGGGCGTAATCCTGCGCCAATGCCTCGATCAGGGCCAAGGACTTCTCTGGGGAGAGCGCTGAAGCCGTGAGGAGGTCGAAGGTGAACCTCAGTTGGGTGACTGTGGCCGGGTCGTCCTCCAGCCGTCCGGTGCTGGGCCCTTCGAGGTAGACCAGCGGAGGTGCTTCCTCGAATTCCATCAGCCTCATCGAGCCCTCCATCCCTTTATGCGCCCCCGTGCTGAAGGGCAGGACCTGCACGATGATCCGGCTCCGGCGGGCCAGGCCCGCGACGTGGCGCAGCGCCTCCGCCATCACCGCCCGGCCACCCGTCTCCCGACGCAACACCGCCTCGTCAAGCACCAGCCACAACAACGGCTTTGTTGGGTGGTCCAGTAGACGGGTCCGCACCATTCGGCCTTCGACCCACTCGTCGATGGTTTCCTCCGGCGCCGTCGGATCGTAGGCGCGGTTCACAGCCCGGGCGTACGCGGGCGTCTGGACCAGGCCGGGGATCAGCATCGGCGCGTACTGGCGGATAGCCGTGGCAATCGTTTCCGCCTCCGCCGCCTCGGCGAAGTGCTCGGGGTAGCGGGATTTGTTCGCTGCCCCGCAGTTCCGCAGGAAGAAGTCACCCGTACCCAGCGCCTCGTCCAACAGTCGCGCGTACTCCGGCTGCATCCGTCGTGTCGCCGCCTCCAGCTGGCCGATGAACGACCCGCTCACGAACAACCGTGCCCCCAGGTCCTCCTGGCTCAGTCCGGCCTTCTCCCTGGCGTGACGTAACTCTGCCCCGAGAAGTGCGCGAGGCGAAGACGACGGGTCGAGGTCCTTCGGTCCAGCCATGGCAACTCCCTGTCCGACAGACGCGGTTGTTGTGTCGTTCTGTCTGGCCAGGTTAGAGGCGCACCGGACACGCTGTGTGCTGAACCGTCAACTCAGCGTGGAGGTAGTCAGAGATGGCCGTGCGGCCGACCGAAGAAGTCGTGCAAACCCTGCGGGAGGCCCTCGTCGGCGTCGGCGTCGTCCTGCCGTCGCTGTGCGTCGATCCCGTGACCGGCGCGAGCGACGAGCCGTTCGCGCTGGTGGAGCTGGGGCGGTGCAACGTCCGTACGGCCGAGCGGCTGGCGTCCGTGCTGCGGGGGGAGCGGCCCGCGATCGGTACGCATGTCGTGGACGTGCGCGACGGGCGGCTCGGGGAGGTCATGGGGCATGTGGGGGGCAGGGTGCAGTTGCGGCCCGTCGCCGGGGGCCGGGAGTGGGACTGTCCGCCGGAGTCCACCGGGCCCGCGCCGCAGGCCGACGTGCTGCGGGCGAGGGTGCGCAAGGTCAACAAGGAGGGACACATGCCCTGTTGAAATGGAGGCATGCCTCTCCTGGACGCACTCGCCCGCTTCAACAACGCCCACCCCTGGAGCCACAACGCTCACTATCACCCGTGGATCATGCGCCAGTTGCCCCGTGGCTTCGACCGTGCCCTCGACGTCGGTTGCGGTTCCGGCGACCTGGCCCGGCTGCTGGCCACGCGGGCGACCCACGTGCACGGCATCGACAGCGACGAGCGGATCATCGGCGAGGCGAGGGAGTCGACCGGTCCCGACCTCCCCGTCAGCTATGCCGTCGCGGACGGGCGGTCGTACGGCCAAGGCGCCCCCTACGACGTCGTCACCTGCGTCGCCGTACTCCACCACCTCCCCCTGACCGACGCCCTCGCCCACTTCCGGAAGCAGCTGGCCCCCGGTGGAACCCTGGTGGTCGTCGGCTGTGCCCAGGAGGACACCCGTGCCCAGCAGTTGCTGGGCCTCGCCTCCGTCCCGCTCAACCTGATCTTCGGTTGGGTCAAGAACCGGGGACGAAAGGCACCCCGTCCCGTCGCGATGACCGCCGTGACCCGCCACCCGGACGTCTCGTACACCGAGCTCGCCCGCGAGGTCCGCCGCCTCCTCCCCGGCGCCCGGCTGAGGCGGCGGCTCCTCTGGCGCTACACCATCGTCTGGAAAAAGGTGCGCGGGGATGTCGATCCAGGCAGGCTCGGAACGACGCAGGGGTGAGAGCTCGACACCACACGAGAGGCGAAGGCCATGCCCAAGGTCCGGGTGCACAACGTGACGATCTCCCTCGACGGCTTCATGGCCGGTCCGAACCAGCGACTGGACGCCCCGTTCGGCGACGGCGTCGGCTGGGGCGACGACCTGCACAGCTGGTTCATGTCCGCGTCGCAGGACGCGGCTGCGGGGAAGTCCGGGATCGATGTCGACCACTTCGTCCGCGGTGATCAGAACATCGGCGCCACGATCATGGGGCGGAACATGTTCGGGCCGCAGCGCGGGCCGTGGGAGGACGAGTCCTGGCAGGGCTGGTGGGGCGACAACCCCCCGTACCACCACGACGTCTTCGTCCACACCCACCATCTGCGCCCGGCACTGAAGATGGCCGGCGGAACCACCTTCCACTTCACGGACGAGCCGCCGGAGGCGGTCCTGCGGCGCGCGTTCGACGCCGCGGACGGCAAGGACGTCCGGATCGGCGGCGGGGTGGCGGTCATCCGGCAGTATCTGCGCGCCGGGCTGATCGACGAACTCCACCTGGCGATCGCGCCGCTCCTCATCGGACGCGGGGAGCGGCCGCTCGACGACCTGGGCGACGGGATCGACGGCTACCGGGTGTCCGAGCTGGTCAGCTCATCGAACGTCACCCACGCGATCCTCGTCCGCAGCTGAGCCTGCTAGCGGGTCGGCGCCGCCAGTGCCGCGCGCAGGTGGCCGTCGGACTCCTCCAGGAGACGGGCCGCGGTGGGGCCGTCCACGTCGGCCAGGATGGTCAGGATCGCGTTCTTCACCTCGCCGTCCGTGGCGGCCAGGGCGCGCTCGACCTCCTTGTCGTCGGCGCCGGTGGCGAGGGCGACGATACGGCGGGAGCGGGCGCGGAGCTTGTCGTTGGAGGCGCGGACGTCGACCATCAGGTTTCCGTAGGTCTTGCCGAGGCGGATCATCGTGATCGTCGACAGCATGTTGAGGACGAGCTTCTGGGCCGTGCCCGCTTTGAGGCGGGTCGAGCCGGTGAGCAGTTCGGGGCCGACGACCACCTCGATGCCGTGATCGGCGGCCGCGGCGAGTGCGCTGTCCGCGTTGCAGGACAGGCCGACCGTCAACGCCCCCTGCGCGCGGGCGTGTTCCACCGCCGCGATGGCGTACGGGGTACGACCGGACGCGGAGATGCCGACCACCGTGTCGTCCGGCGTCAGCGCGAGCCCGTCGAGATCGGCCCGCGCCAGCTCCGCCGAGTCCTCCGCCCCCTCGACGGACGTGACCATGGCCTCGGGGCCGCCCGCGATCAGGCCCACGACCTGGGCGGGGTCGGTGTTGAAGGTCGGCGGACACTCGGAGGCGTCCAGCACGCCCAGCCGTCCGGCGGTGCCGGCGCCCGCGTAGAGCAGGCGTCCGCCGCGGGCCATCCGCTCGGCGACGGCGTCGATCGCGGCGGCGATCTGGGGCAACCGCTCCGCGACGGCGGCCGGAACGGTGGTGTCCTCGCCGTTCATGAGGCGGGCGATGTCGAGGGTGGGAAGCCGGTCGATGTCGGCGAGCTCGGGACGGAAGGCCTCGGTGGTGAGGGATCCCAACTGGGCTTGGAGATCACGGGAGTTGGCGTTGGAATTGGAGGTCGAGGTCATGGTGAGAGGTGGCTCTTTCTCATACGCGGTGTGAGGTCCTGTCCGCGGGGGCGGCCCGGCGGCTACCTGCGGTGCCGGTGGGCGAGTGCCTCGTACGACGCCGACAGAGCCGGTGCCGCCGTCTCGTAGGTCCGCTGCGCCACCCCGACGAACAAACAGTCCACCACCAGCAGCTGACTGGTCCGCGACGACATCGCCGCCGGGCGGAGTTCACTCTCGCGCGCGGTGGAGGTCGTCAGCACGTGATCGGCGTACTGCGTCACCGCACCGTCCGGCCGTCCGGTGATCGCCACCGTCGTCGCCCCGTGTTCGAAGGCGGCCCGGAGCGGTTCGATGACATCGCCGGTCGAGCCGGAGTGCGTGATCGCGATGGCGACGTCCCCGGACCGCAACTGCACGGCGTTCGTGACAGCCAGGTGCGGGTCGCTGTGCGCGTGGGCTATCAGCCCTATCCGCAGCAGCTTCTGGGTGAGGTCCTGGGCCACAAGACCGCTCGCCCCGACCCCGTACACATCGGTCCGCCGCGCGCCGACCAGCGCCGTCACGGCCGCCCCGAGCTGCACGGTGTCCAGGCCGGCCGCCGTGTCCGCGAGGGTCTGCTGCTCGTCGTAGGCGAGTTTCGCGACGACGTCGGCGATCGGGTCGTCGACCGCGATGTCCGTCGTGATCGCGGGCGCCCGGCCGGACTGCTGCTGGGCGGCGAGGCCGGCCAGTGCGAGGCGCAGGTCGCGGTAGCCGGGGTAGCCCAGCAGACGGGA
>Ga0307516_10007548_pt1 | contig 12477 bp, 16 predicted proteins | sample 19_EM_MG_FD_203310 | JGI IMG/M metagenome (GOLD analysis project Ga0307516, IMG submission 203310) | Populus trichocarpa ectomycorrhiza microbial communities from riparian zone in the Pacific Northwest, United States - 19_EM | ecosystem: Host-associated > Plants > Roots > Unclassified | place...
AAAGAAGATGAAAGATAAGATAAGAGAAATGGGACATGAGATAAGATAAGATAAGGAATGTGGAAACATGTCATGGTTGAGCGAAGTTGGATGAGTGGGCGCTTTGGACTTAGAAAGAAAAGGGTAGAAAACCGGCGAAAATCATGACAGTGGCCTCAGCGTGGCAATAATGGGGAATTCTGATGTAGATTCTCTTCCTTACTCACGCTGTCAATATAAATTGTAAGAAAAGCTCAGGACCTTATGTAATTTGGGGAAAAGCGAGAACAAGTTGAGAAAAGTAGATAAGTTGAGATAAGTTTCTGGATGTTTTGCTGATGCATGCGGGTGTCATCAACCCCGGATCGTGCATTTGGCAATATTCCCAGAACTTGGGGTAATAGACAGCGGTCTCCCAATCGATGATAGCTGTGACCTTGGAACCGTCGACGAGAATGTTTTGAGGAAGGAGATCGCCGTGAGTGAAGTGGACCTGTGAATCCGTTGGGAAGTGGCTGAACAGCTCCTTGGCGAACTCAGGGCCACAGAATTCGAGGAACATGCCACGGTAGTGGTTGAGGTACTCCTTGATACTCGGAAATGCGTGCGGAGGGTGCCAAGGGAAGGACATGAACCGGTTATCGTAGGGACCGCCGGTGACGGACCCGATGGTCTTGCTCGTATACGAACGCATCTCGTCAATGATGACGAGAAGCTGGTTGGCGATGTGGTCAAACTCGGTGGGGGAGATACCGCCAATGACGGTTTCGAGAGGCACGCCTGGGCATTCCTCCATGAATAAATACCAGACACCCTCCATCCAGTCCCAAGGCGCGACCACGGCGTCGGTGAAGGGGGCGTGGTGCAAAACGCGTGGTGTGGGGACAGAAAGCCGTCCATGAACGAACTGCAGTGCACGAACTTCCGCGTCGTGGTCGCAGCCGAACTTGACTAGAACTCCAGGCGCAGATCTGGAGACGGGGTTGCCTCCGTAGGTATTGAGATGTTCGAGGGCCGCAAACTCTTCCGCGGTCGTGGGGGAAGGTAGAGTCACCTGGGGGATATTGGGAGCAGGCTGAGCAGACGACAATCAGTGAGCGGGCAATACCGAGGGAGGGGCGGGGGAGTTACAGGTGGCATGGATGAAAGTGGGCGAGAACCAATCGACGACTGGTGGTCGCGAAACTGGGCGCGACTTGAGACTATGGTGTTTGATGCCCGACTGGGGTCGGGGTTCTCCGTCCCATTCTTGTTGGCCCATGTCATGGAGAGGCCCAGCAGAACTTGGTGCAGACAGTATGAAGGTCTCCTCTTCGCGCCCCACGTTGGGCGGCGGTTCGTGTCCGGGACACATGATGGGATTGGACATTCACGACACCGTCCCCTCCATTCCCCGATTTCTTTCCCTCGGCGCCACAGCTGAGAGCGAGGCCCGCGCCCGACGATTTTGCCAGCACTTGCACTCTAGAATTCTATCCCTTGCTACTTTACCTCTCGTTTCATCGAACTTGTTCCTAGAACCCCACTATTCGCAGTGAGCCTGTCCCTTGCTGGACACTGAGGTTCCCTCGCCTCACTCCCTGAAGACATGGCCACCATTGCAGCGCCATCAACCCGTACGGCGATAAGTACCCGGATGACGACAGCACGAAGGAGGTTGAGCTCCAGGCAGACTGCTTAGTGGCAAATCCCAGCGACCGCCACGTTCTCCTTCGCTGGATAAACGGGAAAGATGCGGAGGGGCGCGTTTACGCCCAGATCATCCACCCCACCGGCGAGCCAGGCAAAATTTCCACACGCCCCAAGTCAAGTTACACTCTGCGGCGTCCCGGGCGGCGAACACATGTTACCCGCTTGGCCAGTTCACCCGCGCGCAGCGCGACCAGGTCATAGCGCTCGCGAATGCCCTCGAGTTTGACAGGAAGTCGCGTGTCAACGGCTGCCGGGTGTGGATACGTGAGCTGTTCAAGGCCATGGTTGATGTCGGTCTTTTCTCGAAGGCCAAGCGTCCCTCTCGCCAAGCGTGTTGCGGAGGCCTCGGGAGAGTCTAGTACTTAAGCCGTTTTGTGATCACTTACCGTCGTCGATCGAGTCGCAGTGTTGCACATGTATATCAACAGCCCACTGTAACCACGGCTAGGTGTATCATCGCGTGCGGAAAAGGATAGTTCCCTCGAGGGTATTGTACCAAAGACCGATTCTAACAACCTGGCGTGTTGTTGCGTTCTGGGGTCGAGATGAGTTGATAGACGCACCTGCGGTATTACTCGATCATAACAGGCTGGCTCCATCTGCCGCTTCCAGCCACTTCGGATGGGATGCTCAACATCTCACCGGTCCACCACCGCAATCGCCCAGGGATGGATTCGTTCGGCTACGGGTCCGCCAACCCTCTCCGCAATGCCGTCGGGACTATACGCATCCTGGTAAACGACCGACGGGAGTATCTCGTCGGGATCGGCTTGTTGCTCGTCGTCGTCTTTTTGTGGGCGCTGGCAAATTTCGTCACTCAGGTGGGTGATAACCCCTTCTCGTCCTGTGTGCCGCTGATCACTCCGTTGCCCGGTGTAGGGTATCTTTCAAGGAGGATATGAGAAACCGTTCTTGTGCGTCCGAGTCGTGACCCTGTGATAGCGGCGGGAATGCTCGATGTCCTCGTGACGATTACGCTGATTCCTCGCCGGTTCCGTAGGGTTACGTGGTTAAACACGAGTGCGTTCGCTGTGTGCCTCATACCGCCCGCATTGAAGAAGCTTTTGGGAAATGGATCACACGACGTGCACCACCACGGTACGTGCACTGCCTCGTCACCCGTCGTCGTCGGACTTCGGGTTTCTGACCCTGGTATTGTATCGCAGAGCGGCCCAGGAGTGGATACGAGAGGTTGGCCGCTGACCCTACGCCTCAGAACGACAATATCGACGTGTGTACCATCTGCATATCCAAGAGCTCCCCTTGACGCCCTCCCTTTGGTAGGGCGGTGTCGATGCGAATCGCCGTGAGGAGAACCTTCCACCTTTGACGACGAACGAAACGCTGCAGTTGGCTTCCATATTTTGTTTCATCTGGTTTGCGGCCAACTGGACCGTGAATGCGTCTCTGGATTGTACCAGCGTTGCAAGTGCGACCGTCATGTCCAGCATGAGCGGTACGGACTAGCAACGCTCGACGCTTCCGTGTTTCTCATCGGTCTTTCTAGGTTTCTTCACCTTAGGCATTGGTCGGATATTCAGGGTCGAGTCGTTGTCGGTAACAAAGGTTGTCGCTGTTGTGATAAGGTTAGAGAAGCCGAACACATCCTCAGGTTTGGCTGCTCAAGTAACTCGTCTCTTGACTCTAGTTTCTCCGGCATCCTTCTTGTTTCGCTTTCGGACTCGTCACAACCTGCGATCTCGAGGGTCAAGCGGTTCGTGCAAGGCGAAGAATACTCGAACCCAATATTGGGAGACTTCCTCGCGCTCTCATCCGCCGCAATCTTTGCTTTCTACATCACCCTACTCAAGGTCAGGATCCGAAAGGAGTCTAGGATAAACATGCAGCTCTTCTTTGGCCTCGTTGGGCTATTTAACATCCTCTTCTTGTGGCCTCTTGGGTTGATTCTTCATTACACTGGAGCGGAACCGTTCGAGTGGCCGAGTGACGGCAATGCCATCCGTGGCCTTCTCCTAAATGTGAGAGGGATCCGTACCCAATCCTCACAAGGGCGCTGAACCTCCAAACGTAGATGGCTATCACGCCGTCCAGCAACTTCATTTACGCCATTGCCATGCTGAAGACAACGCCGCTCGTGGTGACCGTCGGTCTCAGTCTCACCATCCCTGTAGCCGTCGCGGGCGATTTCCTACTCGGCAGGACGGCCAAGTTGATGTCACTTCTCGGAGCCTTCTTGGTATTGGGAAGTTTCGTCGTCGTTGGGTTGGAGGACTCAAAGAACGAGAAGGTTCTTGCAGAGGAAGTGGCAGCTGAGATTCAACTGAGGATATCTTCAGAGATCGAGGACCGCTCTCCCGCGACTACAGCTGGCATGTATCCTGCGTAGTCCTGCTATCTGTTTTCCATCGCGCACTAACCGTGTCTGTGCTTGATAGAGGTTCCTTGTTTGTGGATTTTGTCTCCGATGCTAGATTAAATAATATGTTTTCTCGTGTTCCATTTGAAAGCTTATCTCTCTGGTATCGTTACATGCTACGTGGGCGGCGTACCCCACCAACAAAGCCCTCCGACGGAGTGGGTACCCCAGGCAACAATCCAAACGAAAAGGCGGAGAAGATAATATGTCCTTTGACTGACTGGTGACCGAATCGAAAACGGGATCAGCCAAAGTGGGGGCGAGTTTACAGGAATCCAAGTTCGGTGGTGCGAGGTGTCTGCGTACTATTCTTTGTGGCTGAAACGACTCGGTGTGGTGAGGTATAAATTGTGGTCGCAGAGCATCATCGGAGATCAACCCGATGAACCTCTGGAGGGGCGTTCGCTTGCTGGCCATGTAAGGGGCCTATTTCCCTCTTTACTAACGTGGTCAGAGAGGGGAGACCGAATGAAGCTCAAGTCGAAAGCCCAGGACGATTCCACAGGTCAGGGCTGTTTGATCAAGGTCTGGGTGATCGATCGATCACACGTACTGTCGTAAAATGTTCCCTCACCCTCATCAAATGGCTTTGTTCGCACGTGGCCCGTCACGACAGGATGGTCGCCTATCTGCGTATCTCTATCAGGGCTTGGGCCCTTCAGCCTGCACGCAAGGCCCTTTCATTGCTGCTGCGCTGAGTTCCAGCAGTAGCCGCCAAACCCCAACGACCGAAGGGGCGGGACGGGTCCCTCTCCTCACTGAATGTAGCCATCGATGCCATGAACCTCGTGAAGGAGGTCTCGAGCATCACACCAGCCAAGGCCGTTTTTGGCTCCGTCAGTATCCTCCTCACAATGATCAAGGTACGTTTCTCCCTCTCCCACGACCAGGCATTCATGTTCACATATCGCCAGGACTCGATGGCCAACAAACTAGACTACGTCGAGCTCGGGTTGGAATGCGCTGATGTCTGCAGAGCGCTCGACTGGGGAATGACGGGAAAGGGGCTGGGTGAGCTCAGTGGTTCCGTGTGTGACGCGATAAGCTAATTGACAACGTGAGTCAAGCCAGAGGTGCACATTTCGGATCACCCATTGAAGCGATCCCGAGCGCAGGACTGTGGCGGAGATCCAAAGGAAGGTCATCAAACAGAGCGGGAGGAATCCAGCCTTACGACTTCTCTATGCGCAAGATGACAAGGAGACAATCGTTGCCTGGAAGTTGGACCTCAACAGGATTCTTCAAGTCTTCAATGTGTGTTCTATCATATCTGTATGGCTATCTCTACACTCACTTGCAGACCGAGCCTGTAATAAATACCCACGTAATTGCTTTCGGCATCCATCACGGTGTTGTGAACACCCAAACTATGGTCTCAGACATTCATCGCAACATACTGAAAAGTCAGGAAGCGACTGACGATCAACTCCGGTCGGTGAGTGACATCTGTAATTCGTTCCGCCGCCGGATGGATGAGCGGTCACCATTGCCTAGGGATAATCACCGCCACCGCCACCGAGGGTCCTCTTTGGACGCAACGAGTTGATCGAGAAAATCGTCGGTCTGGCAGAAAGCCCTGAGGATCTGGCCTCCCCACGGCCATCCATCTCCTTCAAGGAGATGCTCATAATTCCCGACAATGCATAGTCCATTCTCGATCCACAGGGAACGGTCCGGCACGTCTGGCCGGAACTGTGCAGTTTTGTAAATTGCCCCTGCCGCAGAGGAGAACCACGTGAGCTTGAAACCAGGGATGCTCTCGAATGAGCTCTTTGAGAGCTTTGGAGACTTTCCCCATGCTGGCCGTGCAAGGCGTTGGGGAACGAGAGGGACCCACCGACTTCCTTTACCCCTTACTGGCAGGCGACTTACCTACGAACCCCTTTGCAATTCGCGCTCCAAGGGGGGCGGTCGCCTCGTAACCCCACCATGCCCGTTCGGGCACGTCCCATAGTTAAGGAATCACGTCCGACGGTGGGGAGAGTGTTACAAACCGAACGTAGGAATCGTACAATGACGTTTGACCTGACCTCGCCAGCTGGCAAGGCTCGATTCCAGCCACTCAACGGTGATCTGCGCCTGCGGGAAATGCTTTGCCCGGCTTGCCGGGAAACGGTCGTGCAACCCCACCCTTTCTTTGTGTACATAGATTACTATCCAGAACGACCACAATCACATCCTGAAAACTCCAAAGCCGTTTCCACTCCCATCCCAAGTGTTCGACCTCCCGCTCAGCCGTTGTTTCTTCGCCAGGGACAATCCCAAACCAACGACGTCTCGTGTGTCTGTGGGTTTGATGATGCCGTCATCCCATAACCTTGCCGTAGCGTAAAGTGCTGTTGATTGTCCTTCGATTTCATCTTTCAGGGCGGAGTGCTGGCTTGGATCCCTGCAAGGAAGGGCGTCACCACGTGAGTCCGCCAAAGTGATGAGTGGAACCTACTTGGATACTTGCGTCATCACTTGCGACAGCTGCCCCGAACCCATGACGGAAACCTTGGCATTCTATCGGACCTTCGTGAGATCCCTTCGCAGCGCTGCACAGAATCGCACGTACCGGCCACATCCACAAGAACCGAGGCGAGTACTGGCGGAAAGGGTGAGTATTAATGAGTGACTTCACCCGTGAACGTGGTCATACCGCTCTACCGCACATGCCTACTGACGCGTCAGCCGGTTCCTCACACCAATGGTGGTATCCGACGTACCGTAGTTACCAGCACCGTAACTTCCACCGACAATAACAGTAAACTTGGGGACATCAGCGCACGCGACAGCTCGGACCATTTTTGCTCCATCCTTGGCAATTCCCCCTCGCTCAGCCTTGGAGCCAACCATGTAACCTGGAGTTCGTGTTAGATGGTGCCATGGTGAGTAACGACGTTGTGTTTACCGGTGACGTTTACCAGGAACAAGAGGGGGATCTGCCGTTGCGAACACAGCTCAATGAAATGCGTCGCTTTCAAGGCTGATTGCGAGAACAAAATCCCGTTGTTCGCAACGATACCCACCGAGTGCCCATGAATGTGAGCAAAACCCTACGAACCGTGAGTGGTGATGAAGAAATGAACGGAGGAATTTGACGCACGGTGACCATCGTCGGTCCATACTCTTTCTTGAACTCCCTGAACCGACTTCCGTCTGCAACTCGCGCGATGACATCCCGCATGTCGAACGACTGTCTCAGGTCCGTGCCTACGATTCCGTGAAGCTCCTCCGCTGGATATAACGGGTTTTCCGGGGTGGCATCGGGCTGGAAGTTGTTCCTTCAACCAACCTTGCAGACCAAGGCACCCAAGGGGGAAGGGACTCACGGGAACTTCTGCGCTGCCGCCGCCTGTCGTTCCGAGGTCACCTATGATACCTCGAGCGATAGCGATAGCGTGTTCGTCATCACGAGCCAGGTGATCCGTGACCCCGCTCTCTTTCGAGTGCATTTCACCACCTCCGAGGTGCTCCTCGTCTACAACCTCACCGGTCGCAGCCTTCACCAATGGTGGCCCCGCTAAAAAGATACGGCCCTGGTTTTGCACGACGATATTCTCGTCTGCCATCGCGGGAACATATGCACCGCCGGCGACGGAGATCCCATGCACAATGGCGATTTGCGGAATATTCAATGAGGACATTTGTGCCTGGTGATGTGTCAGAGTAGTTGGCGGAAGCCAATATCGCATCCAATACATACCATATTGTAGAATATGCGACCGAAATGTTCCTTGTCTGGGAAAACCTGCACAGAAATCAGTAATCCCACTTTTCTATGCAAGGAACCTTCGTACATTTGCTTGGTGAGGCAGCGCGGCGCCACCGGATTCGACTGTGTGACCATGAGAACGGAAACAGCCGGGCACTGGGACAACCTCACCTACATAAACGCATGGGAGGTTGTTCTCACGCGCGATTTCCTGAGCACGCAGGTGTTTCTTCACGGTGAGCGGGTGGTACGAACCACCCTTAACGGTGGCATCGTTAACAACGATAACACACTCACGCCCGGCAATTCTGCCTATGCCTGTGATCATTCCGGCACCTGGAATCGGTTCGGAATACACTTCGTGTGCGGCTAGGGCAGATAACTCCAGGAACGGCGAATGGGGATCTAGGAGGAGATCTAGCCTATCGGTGTACAGATGAGCTCGGCGCTATACGTCAGCCTTCACCCCGTACCTCTCCCTCGGCAACAGCTTTCCCTTGCTCCTCATCCTTGTGGCAGCTTTAGGCCCTCCCCCTTGACGAGCCGCAGCCAGCTTCGACTCAAGATCTTCGACGAGAGCATCCATGCTCCGTGCCTTGTCTTGAAACTCCGGGGAGGAACGTGAGACCAGTGAGGGCAGCACGGAAGGGTGGTACATGCGCCGGCCCGCGCTCCGCACGTTTTTCAGGAGAGACGAGCGCAGCATTGCGGGGGACAGTGGTGGTGGAAAGAAATGCAAAGGTTCGGAAAGAGCGAGAAGCTTAAGTAACCGACCCGGAGCCCGGGAAGGGAACTCGATCCGTGTTCCCACGATTGCTCCGGTTCCCAAAACAGATTTGGCTCACAACAGATGCGCTCATTAGAAAAGGGTACTATGTGTAATTTCCTAAGGTACTCGCGTCGGCATCTTAATCCTTCGCCGTCCCTTCGTGCCTTACTTTCACATCGCCCTCGAGACCTCGCACGGGTATAGCTGGTATCGCAGCCTCTTCTATCTCAATTTCGACCGCTGGCCCTGATTCGGTGTCAATAACCCTAGACATAACAACTGTCTTCCTGTTCTTGGAGTTGACGACCTTCTGAGCACTTGGACACTGCTCTGGCCCTTTGGTGTTGAGCTCGCATAAATCACAGCGTGGGCCGACGGGGAGGCAGAGAGTCTACCAAAAGTTATGAACTCTGCCGAAAATCGTATAGAGAGGTTGTAGTGGCGAACCTGACCAAATCCCACAAGCAGATGGTTAATTCCTCCATGAAGTTCGGGTGGCAACCAGGATTGGAGGTTCAACCTATAGCCCCAGGGCCGAGTTTAGTCACGTAAGGACCAGACAAACCCCAACGAACCTCGTTTCTTCCGGATTCTTGGTTGGGGGTTTGTGCCACTTCAGCCTATTCGTGATCCGGTGAACGTGCACATCGACTCCGATCCCCGCATTGCTAGAGTGCCATCCGGATTGAACTTCAATCGCGCCAAAGCCCGGGGGAAACTCACAGCTTCCAAGCAGTTTGCAAAGTCAGGAACGCCATCTTTGGGCCTACGCCAGGGAGGGAACACAGTTCGTCGACAGTCTTTGGGACGTCCGAGTCGAAGTCGTCTCGCAATTCCCGCGCGGTGTTCTTCAGGTACCCCGCCTTGCGTCGCCAGAACCCGACCTTGTCAATCGCCCGAGAGATGGTAGATTCATCTGCGCCGATGACACCGTCGATGGAGATGCTACCTCCCAGGGCGGCTCGGAGTTTCGAGATTGCCGCATCCGTGATTTCGTCTTTCGTCTGCGATGAAAGCATAAGGGACACCAGAGTGGCAAATCGACGATTCTGAACGGAACTAGTTTCAATTGTTTTAGGGGTAATACCTGGCAAGTATGCACCTTAGGGTCCGTCTCTCCTTTCTGAGCTTGATCACATCCCATGGTGTCGACGGGTGCCGTCAACCGTGCTCGCATAGATTTAATCGTGTCATACTGCTCTTTCCAATGTTCCGGGGCCGGGTGCGGTTTATCTAGAGCCTGTTGTACAGGTTTCTGTTTCTTCGGAGCCCTTGTACGCGAAGACTCGGTCCTCCGTTTCGGTCGCGTGGTTTCATCCTCCACATTGGCGTCAGTAGCATGTTCAACCTTTACGCGTCTGGTTGGTCGCCTCGACTTCGGGGTAGCCGCCCCGGAATCCTCCACAGAAGAGTTCGTGGGAGACACCTCGTCGCCGTCCTCAGACTTGATCCGCTTCCGGCGTCGAGGAGCTGGGGTAGATCCGTTCGCTTCCGCGGCAAGGTCTTCAGCCAAAGCATTATAAAGCGTAACAGCGGAATTTGCCTTGCTCCTGGTAGCGTATAGCCTCACAGGCGCGGACATGTGGAACCAAGTAACGAGGGCGGAGAATGGTGGGTGGACTGGAGGACGGAAGTACAAACCGTGACGCCGATCATCTCTTCCGCTCCATCCAGTACGACCGATTGCAAAAAGACATGGCAAGTCTCCTTGAGCAACCATCCCCTCCTCCACAGTCTGACATTGTACCGGGGGCGTAGCCAAAGGCAACTCGTTTCCGAACCAAGGCTCATGATCGTGCCGTTCAGTCTGCGGCAAAGCGAAAGTTCGCCGTCCAAGAAAATCAGGTAGAACATGTCGAAATCGGCAGCGGGAAGCACTTGACGGTATGCGCAACCACTTGTTGGCTGCGTAGTAATCGTGGGCCACGGTAACGAAAGTATTGCAGGCCACGGAGATCCTAGACACCTTCTCCGCGGGGGCAGGCCCAAAACCCGTCATTTCAAAGAGGGAGAAGAGTATGCTCAAGCACGCCAGATTACTTGAAAGTACGCCTAAATCCTCGAAATCACCACGGGTGAATCTGAATCACCCACTAGAGGTCGAGGCGTCCCGTTTACCGTATTCTAAATCGCACGCTCGACGACTGAAACTAAAGGCCAAGGAGGAGCTCGCTGGGGGAGCACTGTCAGACATCCAATCAGCGATTGCTGCGATGGAGTCCGACAGAGGGACACCAGGTGGAACGACCCTCGCCGAGTCCTCGAAACCCGAACCTTCCAAACCTCCTGCGAAGAAACCAAATCCTGGGTTGATCGGGGAGGGGAAAGGCACACCGCTTTCCCAGAACCAGCGGAAAAACGCATTGTATGGCCCTGCTTTGAACCCAAGGATTGCGCTGACTAAAAACGTTAGGAAACTCGAGAGGATGCGACACCCCATGATCATCGCCAACTCTGATTTCAAATCCAACCCTTTCCATGCCATCCGAACCCACGCCCAAAATACGCTCGTAAAGAACACCACTCCCACTCAACCCCTGTGACATTTACGACCGATCCCGGAGACGAACGGTTGAACGACTCTCGATCCAATTCTCAGTAGATCCAGCTGCAGGCGGTGGGCGCATGGCTGGAAAATGGCGTCTGAATCGATTCAACCTACCCCCTTGATTGAACGACCGTGGATCGGGTAAGTTACCGGCACTCCCCTCCAAAGCCCTACCCTAAAAATCCGGTATCGTCGAGTGAGCTGCAGCACTGCACATGGGTATCGACAGTCCCCCGTCCAACCGGTGCACGGAGTGTAACAATAGAGGAAACATCGCATAGAATGGTATCGATGGAATGACGGGTATGCATGCGCGAACAGAGTGATAGAAACCTTGAAGGGGCAGCGAGACAACAAAATGCAGAACAATGCGCGGCCGTGGGGGGTAAACCAACACGATAAGAAGTGTCCTTGGGAAAAAGAGAGACGGACGGTAGTGGCAATAACGAATAACGCTGCGTTCAGCAATGGAGCGTCCGCACCGACGCGGTGTCGGCGGGGCGCGGAAGGATACGCTTGGATAAACTTGTGAGGTAGTGACCAGTATCCCAAGCTAAGAATAAAAGGTCAGCAAGCGCAATAAGTGGTACCATTTTCAGGTACTCACCATTGGTATTCGATTCGCCCGAGTCCCCAGCCTTGTTTATCGCCACTTCAATATTCCGGAGAATCGCTCTACAGACCTCCAGGTCATTCGTAGCCCCAAGCTTCTCGTAAGCGCCGACAGCGCGCAACGCCTCAGACCTCGCCTCTCCGAACCTCCGTTCTTTGCACCAGAGTTCAGCCTGCAGCTGCATCGCCCGGCCCGAAAGGTATGGGTCGTTGATCACATACGACCTGGCGCGTTCAACATGAGAATGCGCGTCCTCGAACTCGCCTTGGTTGCAAAGTAGCTGTGCAAGGGAGCAAAGGGTCCAAAAAAGCTGATCTTGCCAGTTGAAGGAGGACGCGATCTCGAGCGCCGTCCCGAAGTTATCAATGGCCTCCTTCGTTTCGCCTTTAGAGTGGTATATATCACCAAGGAGGCGGCGACACTTGCAGATGAGAAGTTCTTCGCCTTTGTCCGGGAGGAGTTCGATAGCTCGAGATGCGGCTGCTTCTGCAGCGTCGAGCTGATTCCCATCGTGCAACAGCCTGGCGAGGTAATTCAAAGAGTGTGCTTGTCCAGAAATGTCGTTTAGCTGTTCGCAGATTCCCAACGCCTCCTTTACCTGTGATATCCCTTCCGCGTGGAGGCTGAGCAACCGGTTCGTATTTGACAGGGATATCAAAATTTGGGCAATTTGAGCGTCATCCCCCCACTCTCTCCAGAGCTTCAAAGTGTCAATGAGGAGCTGTTTTTCCCCCACGTAATTCCCGACCGAGTCGAACAACCACGAGAGCCGGAACAAGCATTGTGGCTTGGCGGGGTGATC
>Ga0307516_10007549_pt1 | contig 12475 bp, 18 predicted proteins | sample 19_EM_MG_FD_203310 | JGI IMG/M metagenome (GOLD analysis project Ga0307516, IMG submission 203310) | Populus trichocarpa ectomycorrhiza microbial communities from riparian zone in the Pacific Northwest, United States - 19_EM | ecosystem: Host-associated > Plants > Roots > Unclassified | place...
TTCGACTTTAAAATTTGATCCTCCACCATCGACATGGAAGTGACCACCCAGAATCCCCCACTCGGTGCCCAAATCTACCCCTACCCCAACAGCTCACAATCAGACACTTTCGACCACCACCCCGCTCCTCCTCAACCGCGGGACCGGAGAAAGTCTGATCTGTCAACCCGGCCACCACCTTGGAACCTCACTTTGCTCGATTCCTCTCCCCCAGTTAACAGGACCAATGCCAATCTTAGAGACACCCGTCGGCATTCCAGATCCAAGAGCAAGTCCACCGACCCACCCACACCGCATCTGGATTCCACGAGCGACCCGAACGCCGGGGGGGACCAATTCCTACACCCAACCCAGACCATCCCCCACACCGACCTGGGTCACCGCAGGAGCAGATCGAGCGGTCTCGGGGATCGTGGCACTGGTGAACTACCCAGCGCACCCTACCCCAGCCCAGTTGGTTCCCCGTCCCTCAGACATGAACCTCTACCTTTGATTCCCAGTCTGCAAAACCTCTCTCTCTCTTCTGACGTGGGACGAGATCGGTCTATCTCCGTGGTGGTTAGCGAGAGGCGGAGGAAGGTGGACAAAAACCTTGCTTGTCCGGTTCCTGGATGCGGAAGGACTTTCGACAGAGACCCAAGCTTGAGAGGTGGGTTAAGTCGTCCTTCGCACGAAAAGGCATTGACCTCCCATTACAGAGCACCTGCGTTCACACAACGAGGAGAGACCATTCCAGTGCAAGTGGCCTGGGTGCGGGAAAATGTTCGCAAGGGATCACGATTGCAAGCGCCACGAGCAGCTTCATTCCAGTTACCGCCCATAAGTGTGAAGATCGCAGGAAGTCACTCCAGAGGATGAACGCATTCAACCGGCATCGTAAGTGTTCTGCTCGTTCTATACAACGCACCCTCAACTAAATCCCTTCCGAGGTCAGGGCTGTCAACAGGCTCAAGACGAAACCCAAGCCAGCAGGGAGACCAACTGCGTGCTCAGCATATTCAGTGGGATCTGATCCGTGCATCCACCGACGTGGAGCTAAACCCGACGGATAATGGTCCGGTACAGTGTAACGACACTACCAGACGAGGAACTAACGACCACCACCAATGCTCTACACACCTTCTGCTTTATACACCTGCCCCGGCCCTCGATCCATTATTCTTCGGTCGCCGTTCTAATAACCCCCGCAATCTCCCATCTACTGTCACTCCTCTCACCGTCCGTTTCCTCCTGACCTTTTGCTTTCTCGTTTCCCCTTATCCCCCACGCGTACGATCCACCATTCTCAAGACCACGCCAACAGCGCAATTTAGATTACATATCGGTCCCTCTTTCCCCACCTTCCCGCAGTGTAGAACCCAAACTGCTGGTGTACTATTAGATCACCTCTTTCTCCATTTCATTCATCCATTCCCTTATCCTCTCTCTCGAATCATAACCTTACAATTCTTGCCTCTTAAACTGGTACGAGAATGCTGCTCGGGGAATCTTCACGTGCCGCGCTCGTACACTCAGAAGTTCGATGGGGGGGCCTCCTGCAGGACCGGTGAGCATAACGAAAAATACGAGTGCCCTTCGAGAGCCTATTTGAGAGTGACCGGCTCGTCCGACTTGACAAACGGCCTTGGCCCGTCGTCCTCCCCAGGAACGGACTCATACTTGAAACCCAACACCCGATACCGCTTCCCCCTCTTTGCAGTCCTCTCATCGATCTCATCTGCACGTTCTGAAGGTGCCTGCGGCTTGAGAGTATCGACCGGTACGTCGATCCCCATCCGGGTTGGGAAGCCGGCTTGTGACGTTCGTTGGTCGGGAACGCGATGGACGAAACCCTCCTCCAACCGGGGGTCGATCCGATCCACGCTCACTCTTTTGGAGTACGTACTGAAATACTGACCGTTGAACGATACGCTGGCAATTTGCCCTTGTTTGTACGCTTCGTGGGATTCCTTATCTTCCAGCTTCGCTCGCCTTACCCCCTCAGTCCCCCCCCATCATCTGAGGAGTGGGTATATCTCTTTATCCTTTTGTGGTGACCAGTGCACAGTTCTTATCGAAGATTCCTCCACGAACAAACGCCCACCTCAACCCCGGAGAGAAACGAAACAGACATGAGGTGTTATATTTGCGATGCAATTCTTAGTACGCGGGAGGTCTTCATTTCTCATCGTAAGTATCCTATCCGTCCTATACAGCGTGCCCTTAACTAAAGACCCTTCAAGTGCGGAACGTCCATGGCCTTAGACCGCGCCGCGGGCAACGATGAACAACCCCGTTGACTGAATACCCGAAGCTTGAATCGGTTCTTTCGACGAGGGAAACGCGAACGACACCATCTTGAGATTGTTGAGATGAATAGATGGGAGCCGCTATCGTTGGCCTAGCACGCGATCGTACTACTTACCGTTTCCCCCTTGCTACCTACGTTCACGGTCAAGTCTCATTCACAGGGTTAATGGAATGCGTTGACGAGTTGATAGCCTTCGAAGGTATGGTAAAGCGCGTCGGGGAGGGGTGCTGCAGACCCGTTCACCCTGAGGGGATATTCCACCCGGGTGATCACAAACACAATCGACTATCTCCTTGAATCTAGGAGAAGTAAGGCCGAGGAGAGTCGCAGACGGACTAGATTGAGAAGCGACTAGGCGGAAATTAGAATTAGCTGCAGCGGTGGCCGGGTACTTTTTGGGTTGCTTGGCGAGGTGGTGGTCGAGCCCGACGGTGAGGGTTGTCGTGACTTACGACTTATCATCCATTTCGATATTTCTGCGTGATCTCGGGGTTCGTTCAGAGGGAGTTCAGAGGGAAGAGACTGACCTCGACCAAATGGAGTAGAACGGCAGAGCATCGTTATTCTCTCCCACAAATCCTATTCCGATGCGGGCCACACAAGCGGCGTTGAATTCGTATACGGGGAACCGGTTTACAAGGTTGTTTGTCGGTCAACGGCGCGAAGTTAGCTTAACGTGAAATATAAAGGCAGGTGGAATGGCGCACGTATTGGGCTGGGGCTGTATAAAGAAAAAAGTGAGATCAGTGGGCTGAGCCGACAAAATAAACGCGCTCGCAACGTACTCGTTTGGACCTTGAGGGAGAAGGTGCGGCGGTATTTGAGATTCAAGACTCCCGGCGGGTGTCGTGCCATCGTCACGGAAGGTGACAACCTTCTCGCCAGTCAGGCACCCTAATCATGAGCCTGTACGCACAAGAACTCTGGAGCCTTGGACCGACGCCGCGTGGGTTTCAACCTCCCCAGCTCGTTGGTGAAAATCGATCAGGGCGCCATCTCGGGGAAAGCAAATCCCAAAATCCCTCCGGTCAGGATAAGTCGCAAGTCTGTACTTCCGAGTCATCCATTTCCGCGGGCCGTGTGGTCACCGTCAAGCTCTCGCCTATGTCCGGCAGTTTCAATAGAAAGTTCATGAATGATCAGCCCTCCAAAAAGCAGCGTGGTTGAACGTTGAAACGTTGAAATTTAAAACGTCGACCAGCGAACACGCTCGTACATTCTTGACTTTCGTTTCGAGGCCGCGTGCGAGGTTTTGGTCGTCCGTCAAGTTGGTCGTTCGATGGATCCGAGCTCGATCAGTGTCAACGAACTCGGCTTCTGCTATAGCAATGGCGAGCTCAACGGGGTCGCGGATTCCTCGTAGCTGCTCACGACGAGTCGCTACCTCGCCCTGAAAACTGGGCTGTTATCGAGTAGACCTTTCCTCTGCTCGGTCCAACCACCAAGTAACCCGAACCGAGCGCGCTCTGTGGTTTCAGAGCTTGACCTCTGGATCGTTTGCCCAGACGAAACCGCCCTCGGTCCGGCACAGTCAGGGGAAGAGGTGCATTTGACTGTGGACTAGTTGATCTCCGGCCCAAGGCAACCATCAGACGACTTACTCCTCGCCCCCATGTACATCTACTCCAGACCGACAAACCTGAATCCTTCCACACCCTCCCTGGCTCGCGCGTCGACGTCTTTATTGAACAGGTTGCCTCCTTACGGCCGGTTTCTACTCCGACCAGCCGATAAAAACAAACGGACAAGCCCCGCCCTCCCTGGAGGACAACGGAATTATCACCCGCCTTACTGTCTTTCCGTCCACCTGCAGCGTTTTCCTTCCCTGCGGTCTTGTTCTCGACAATCTCCCTCTCCGAACAGGCAAGTTCAGCTTTCGAGTCGAGGGAGGCGCTCGCTCCAACTTCCGCAGCCTTCGCCTTGTCGGTCGTGGGTCTGGGTGTTCGTGTCGGAGTGAGTGCTAAAAGAGAGGGAAAGTTCGTGATTACCCTTCGGTTCTCTATCCGTTTCCTTCGAGTCGTATACTTGGAACACCCGCGAATAACCCACGAACGCTGTCGGGGAGTATGTCGTTGGCCGGGCCGGCAACCACATGCACATCTCATCGTTGTTTGAGTTTGAGGTTGTCAGGTTCAGGCACACCTGTGGATCTAGCCCTGGTAAGGATTCTATTCATTCTATACAGCGTGTCCTCAACTAAACACCCTTCAAGTGATGTCAGCCCATGGCATTCGCATGAAGTGATCTCCAGCGACGTTCCATCTGCTGCCCCTCCCGCACCAACACTACTCCACTTAATTGATCCACTCTTCCCCCATGTCCACCCACCTCTTCCCCGCAGCGCAGAAACCAAACCGCTTGTATGGTTGTATCATCTCTTTCCCCCCTCACCCCTCTCACCGTAACACCTCATACTCTTGCGATTCTTGTCTCTAGTTCAACCTATGCTTCGTTTTCTTCCCTACATCTCCATCGTCCCCCCCACACACACACACTACTTCGTTGAGTTTTGCTCTCCTTCTGGGTTTTGGTTTTCCTCTTTCCTCTCCCCTCCCCCCTCCGACTTTCCACGATTTGGAAAGTTTGATACAAGAACCCCGACAAGGCATGCGAGACCGGGATGTGGTGAAGGGGGGTTGTCGAATCCGTCTGTATAAACCTAAGTGCTATATATGGGGCTTTCGTCATCGGCAGCCCGTGTATCCTCTATGGATTCTAGTTTTCGGGAGGCAAGAGCGAGTGAGGAGGGTGCATGGGGATCGATCGGCGATACCAGGCTCAAGGCGTCCTAAGGTGTCCTTGGGCAGTAACCACGGTTTGTCCCCCATTCTCACAGAATCCTTGCCAAGCCCGGCGTCAGTCACAATCCCCCACGACAATGTTGAATTCGCACGGCAGGCCGATCACGGGATTCGACTCCGCACGCTCAGGTTCCGGTGGCGGTATCCGGTAACGATTCACTTCAAAGCTAACATAAGTAATGGTAACCCTGGACCATCTCAACAAACTGAACGAGTCAACGACACTCCCACGCACGCAGTTTTCCCCCCAATAGGGCAAGAAAACCGTACGGGGTAACACCGTGTTTTCCTCGTGCCGAGCTCGTGCGCTCTAAACATTGATAGGTCACCTCGTGAGGAGGGGTCGGGCGATGAGAAATATAGATGCCATTTGAGAGGTTATTTGAGAGTGACCGGCTCGTCCAACTTGACAAATGGCCATGGCCCGTCGTCCTCCCCAGGAACGGCCTCGCTCGTGAAACCTAACACCCAATACTGCTTTCCCATACCCGTCAAGTCCGTTAGCCTCTTCGCGGCCTTTCCAATCTCATCTGCACGTTCCGGAGGCGCCTGCGACTTGAGAGCATCTACCCGTACCTCGATCCCCATCCGGGTCAGGAAGTCAGCTTGCGATATCGGACCGTGGGTAAGGACTGATGGTGGGTTGTCAGAAGAGGGACACCTGCGAACGGTAGAGGGTACATACGCAAGTCAGACACTGCCTCCTTTAGGAACGCGAAATCCACGTTCACGGTCAGGTCACATTCGCCAGGTTGATAGAACACGTCGACGAGTTTATGGTCTTTGAAAGCCTAGTAAACCCGGATTAGTCACCCTACGAGCGGTAAACGAACTCCGAAGCTACCCTGAATGAATCTCCATGTAAATGATCACCGCCATAATCGACTACTAACGCTGCACCCCCAAGGCTCGAGCCTTCCGTCTTCGTCGATAACAGTTTTCCGATTTGGTGGGCAATTTTGAACGAGGCGGGTGAGACTTCTACGCGTGTCCCAATTGAAAGGTTCTTAAATCTAGGAGAAGCCAGGCCAAGGAGGGAGGAAGAAGGGCTAGGTTGGGAAGCGACTAGGTGGAAATTGGAATTAGATATAGTGGTGGTACTTTTGGTTTGGTTGTAAAGGGTAGCGGTTGAGCCCGGCAGTGTGAGGACTGTTGTGATTTCGGGTTTGGGTGAGGTGGCATCGATTTTAACCTCTTGCCATCCATTTTGAGATTTCTGTGTGACCATCAGGACTTATTTGGTGTTCGTTCAGAGGGAGGAGACTGACCTCGATTAAATGGAACGGCAGAGCATCGAAGAACTCGTGCGCAAGAACCATGGTATATTGCTTATCTGTCGGTGCGATGGCATCCAGGCTATCATGCCATTGGACCTTCCAGCCACCCTTCTCGACGAAGGGCTTCAATGCCTGTTCTTGGACGGACCGAAGAGGATGGCTCGTTTCCACTAGGTGGATCTCCTGCATTGCCGCATTAGATGCCGGGAATTGCGAGAATGCCTATGAAACCTGTGAGTGTATGCGAGGATGGGAGAGGAGGATGACATACCCTGAGGATGTCGGCCATCAATGTTCCCTTCCCAGGTCCGAGCTCGATAATACGAATGGGCGAAGAACTCCCGTTCGCCAGCCACCGCGTCAAGAACCAAACGCCAATGAGCTATCTTTAACGTCAGCTAAAGCGGGAAAACGAAATCACGCCTGGTCTGCAGACAGACCTCTCCGAACACTTGGCTAATCTCCGGACTCGTGATAAAATCTCCTCGAGTACCAAGAATGTCACGTAGCGGTTTCGTGTAATATCCCTCCGTCGGATGGGCGAGACACAGGGACATGTATTCCGAGAAGGAGACGGGGCCATTTGCCTTCAACCCTAGCCATTGAGTCACTCAACACTGCAATTGCCAAGACGACCGAGACTACCTTGATGGTGTCCAAGATAATCTTCTCGACTCTTGTGACCGGACGCGTTTGACTGGTCAGGTTCGCGCCTATACCAGCACCGTGAGTCGCGAGATTCCTCAGAATGAGTTGACTCCCAGGCTGGATAGCACGTCTGTGTTTCGCGGTTCTTGATAAAACGTGTATTCGGCGTGCAGACTGACGGAGGCTGTTCATCGTGCGGGAAGTGGTCGGATCCGAGGTGGTGAGTCGGGGGCGAGGTCCGTTGACTCTTCGGAAGCGGGTGGGTCGATTCTTGTCGACTCCCGATCACCCAGCCACACTGCAAACTCAATTTTCCCGTCTATAAATCCTCATCCTCCCCAAACCAAACTCCTCATTCACCCCAGCCCTTCAGAGCACACTAATCATGGCTACTCGTGCGTAACCCCCACTACAGGTCCCATCCAGATCCTGACGAGAGGGTGGCAACTGATCACAGGTCTCCAATTCGAAAACAGCAGCGACATCGGAGTCTTCTCCAAACTCACAAACAGCTACTGCCTCTGCTCGATCCAGGGCAGCACAAATTTCTACTCGGCCTTTGAGTCCGAGCTCGGCGAAGTCATTCCTATCGTTCACACCTCTATCGGTGGAACGCGGATTATCGGTCGATTAACCGCCGGTGAGCACTTCTTTACCTCCCGCTCGAAGGGTGGTGGGGACTAAAGCTCTGGCCAACACAGGGAACAGGCACGGCCTTCTCGTCCCTTCAACGACAAACGACCAGGAGCTCCAACATCTCCGAAATTCCCTTCCAGATTCAGTCGCCGTTCAACGGGTAGAGGAACGACTATCCGCCCTCGGAAACGTCATCGCGTGTAACGACCACGTCGCCCTCGTACACCCAGACGTCGATCGCGAAACCGAGGAGATCATTGCCGACGTGTTGAAGGTCGAAGTCTTCCGACAGACGATCGCCGATAATGTTCTCGTGGGAAGTTATTGTGCAATTTCGAACCAAGGAGGACTCGTACACCCCAAGACGAGTGTGCAAGATCAGGACGAACTGAGTAGCTTGCTGCAGGTGCCTTTAGTGGTACGTTACCAGGCTTTCATATGGGTCGGATGATTGTAACCTGAACTGGGACATCTTTAGGCTGGCACAGTAAACCGCGGTTCCGATGTGATAGGAGCTGGTCTCGTCGTAAACGACTGGTGCGCGTTCACCGGCTTCGATACGACAGCGATGGAGATTAGTGTGATTGAAGCCACCTTCAGTCAGTCTACATCCTTCACCCCGTTCTTCCACATCAAATGCTCATTACTGATCCCTCCCCTCAGAACTCCAGGGACAAGATCAAGCCGCCGTTATTGGTGGTATGCGCGAGTCTCTTGTAGACAACTGGGCTTAGAGTTGGTGTCTGTAATCTACTACTCATACGGTTATTATAGTGTCGATATCCCCAAAAGCCTGTACTCTAGTACGACACTTCCTACATCTTGTAATGCGCATTGCACACTTTTTTTTGGTCATTTTGTCCCCTTGCCACGCGTACAAGCACGCCTCTCGTCGATTAGGTGCTTGAGTGTAGACCGAGGGATCCAGAAGGTCACAGTGGGGGCTGGGCTGTTTTCCGTGCCGAAATACCCTTGGGCCACATGTAACTCGCCAGATTTCTTGCGCTCTCTGAACCAGAAGGGTTCACGGGGTATCGATGTATTTTAACTATCAGGCCAACTCTCCTCGATTATTATATTCCTACCCATCAGCATATATGTATATATGGCCCCTCCCCTGAGTTCCGGTTCGCCAAACCGACGCCTTTCAAACCGGCAGGAACAGGTGGCACACAAAAATTGTAAAACCCCCGGGCGGAGTTTTGGAACCACACGGAACTCAAGGGCGACCGACGAGGCATCACGAGCCACTGATGGGATAGGCAAGACGACCTTGATCAGCGGAGGTTAGGAGCTATGATGCAACTCGAGGAAGGTGCGTGTCTTCAATTGCACTTGGCAGCGGAAGAGGGGTTCGCCCGAGAATGCCAATGATCTACAACAAACATCATCAAGAACCGGAGAAGAGATCAGGAGGGAAAGGAGGTTACGGTGGATTGTAAGCGTTGGTAAAGGAAAATTATGGGGAATGCAGGGGGAGGTTGGGGGGATACAACGGAGACAAAAGCTCCGTACGCTAGCTATGTGTGTACTACAAATAGGAAAAAAATGAAAGGGTGCGATTCCCAAGGTTAATACGCCAAATCTATTCGGAAATGAGAAGAAGGGGGAAAAGAGAAAAATAAGATTGAGGGTGCATAATGGAAAGGAAGAGCGTGCGAGAAGTGCGGGGTGCAAAAGGATGTAAAGTGGCCGCACCCCTGTTTCTCGCGACCTCGACTTCCACAACCCGCTCGCGTGATGGGGCCACTTCATTTCCTGGGGGGTATAATCGCGACGGACCGTTACCGGCCCAATCACGTAATCCACGTACACTCGCCGCAGCAAAAACCCTCTCCCTCAAGGGAGGGAATCACACAAGCATCGAGAAACCCCTCCTCCTCGCCTCCTTCTTCTGCTTGATCCTCGTGAGGGATTCGGTCCTGTGAACCATCCACTCCACTTTGTCCGCAATGACCGGCGTCGGAGGTTCGACCACCCAGACCGGGGTGGCTAATCCCGAGTTCGTGTCGTCCCCATCAGAGGAAGTTGAGGTGGTAGTTGACCTGATGGTAGTAGCGATGGAGGCGAGCTTCGGCAAAGAGATCGCCAAAGCTTCGGGAGTCGACATGGCAGAATTACAGATGTCCACAACCTTGGATGTGGTAGACGTGGTCGAGGCTTCGGATCCCCGGACCTTGACCTTCTCACGAACGTACACTCCGGCAGCCTCCAAAACCTCCACGATCGGAGCATGGCCACGAGTGTCCTGCATCTTATGCACAAACAACGATTTCAACCTGTTCACGTGTCCATCAACAACAAAAACCAAGTCAATCATCACCCGGCACAGTTGCTTCCACTTACCCGGGCCCGAATACAAATTCTCCACCCAACTGTTCAAGACTCCCGGGTTCATAACCGCGGACCACCTTCGCGGCAGCTTCCCTAACTGCGATTCTTAAGGTGGCCCATCGCCCATCACTCTTGAGGTAGCCGCTCGCCGCACCCCGCTCGCGCGGAGTTTCGGTTTGCAATTCCTTGATTTTATATAACCCGAGAGCGTCTTGCAACTGGGAGGATTGATCTGTGTACACCTTGAATGGTAACTTGTGCATCCCTAAGTCCGATAGGATCAGCTTCGTCGAATATGTGGGCCACGAATGTGAATAGGGGCGTACTTTTATACATCTTAATCATATCAGGCGCACCGTTCGCAATAACGACTAAATCCACCCCCTTATTCTTCAAAATCTCAGGGGTAACGCTCTTCGTTATCGAATGAACGTAATCGTCGCAGAACAAGCACCAAAAGTAGCGAATAAAGATCACAACGGCTTTCCGGTCCCTGAACAGAGCACCGAATAGAATCTCCTCGCCGTTCTCGCCTACAATCGGCAAGCCAGCTGCCGTGACGAGGTCGATACTCGTCGGAGAAACGAGGTCCCGGGAATAATGAGGCGTCGGAGTTTTGGGAATGAGGGCGACCGTCTCAAGAGATGGAGGTGGTGGCGAAGGTGGATGAAGGGATGAAGTGGAGGCGAGCGAAAGACTCGTAGTGGTAGCTGGCGTGCGGTGTACAGGAGTGGTATATTTGGGCGTGAGGTCGTGTACCTCCTGTCGTTTCTCCTCCACAGAACTACCCCATGTGCCATGTCCAGAATCGGAGGAGGGCCGCGCGGGAGTCAAGAGATCCTTCGAAGAGCCCTGAACGAACTCCCGGAGGGGAGTGCGAGAGGACTGGTCGGTGGGAATCGTAACCATTGGCCGAGTGGGTAATGGACGGGACTGCGCCTGCCCGGGGACCTCGGGGAGTGGCCTCTTCCCGACCCCCTTGGTATCTGTTTCGCTTTGAGCCAGCTGATCGAGTTCCTCGTTGGTTGCAAACGAGGAAGAGTCGGAGGTGGAAAACGAAAGGAAGGAGAATCGTGATACCGGTTCTTCGATGGGGGTCTGGAGGGGGGTGGTGTCCTCTCGAGGCGCGAAATCCATCGGGGAGCATGGGGGAGGTTCCGTGTCTTTTGGGCCAGTGGTGACGGGGTCATCGTCAGAAACAAACCGCAGCTCAGACAGTGGGGTGAAACTGGAGCCAGATCGCTCGCTAAGACGACTTGCCCCTCGTTGTAGTGCCCACGGAGCATCTAGGTGGGTGTAGGCACCAATTCCGTACAGGCGTCGATCCAGACTTCCTAGCATCGTTGGTCTGGCTGAATGAGGAGGAAGGTCTAGGTCTTGGCCCAGGGGTATAGTATGGCTGCTTTGAATCGTCTGCAGCGCTGTCAAGAACACGGGAGTGGCGTTTGAGACGGGCGAAGGCGCGGAGGGGGTGTGATGTACTTATACTTGATAGGGATGAGACGAGACGCGGTCGCTGGTGGCGGGTTACCCGTCTGACCCCTCGGTGATTTATCGCTCAGGTGGCTGACGGATCACACCACGAGGAATGGCATTGGAAACTTGTCGTAGCGGCCCGGGTTGCCTATGCGGGTTGAGAAGTATCAGACCCCATACATTCGATGTCCGACATGCGGCCGTAGTGGGTATGAAAAACAGGGATTCTGTTGGAGAAGTTCGTTTAACAAACTCACCTGAAACGTCTTGTTGAGACTGGGGGGTACCCAACGCGTCGGACCCCAAATAATCGTGGATCCTTTGGTCCCATCAAGGGGATCTGGCAATTATTCAGAACACCAGCATTCGGCACCCGTACCCTCGAAGCACGAGCGTGGGCGCGCGGATCTGCGAGAAGTTGATCACTCCCGCGCTTGATCAGCAGATAGGGATGTCTGGCGCCATCTCCAGGCTGTGACCTGGCAAACGCTGGCCGTGGTCCACCGGTCGGAGACAACGTAAAAAAAACTTTCGATCACCACGGTTCTCACCCCGGGGATTAGCGAGTACGACCCCGAGCTCAGGTTTGAGCTCGTATTTTCAGGATGAAGAGGTTTCACGTGGCAACCGCTTCCTGTTCCGGGTATCTCTCCAGGATTCTTTCGGGTTTGTTTCCCGAACCAAATGGTCCACCCGCTGCCGCGATCCGCCCGGCGGTGGAACTCGTTGCCCATGGCGTCTCCAACGTGGGTGTTGCGTGCTACCTGTGGCTAAGCGCAGGGGTTCGCGTCATAACTCTGTTTACAGAAAGGAGATCCACTGGGGTCGCGGGTCGCACCCAGCACGGATACTCTTATGTGCACATCAAGGATGTTGGCAACACCCCATCGCTTTCATTTCCCTATCTATGGGTGATAAACGTCCCGCGACTGTTCTAAATAAAACGAGTGAATTGCAGTGGTTGGATGTTGAATAGGTTGATGTGACCCGGGTCAATTGAAGTGTGGGGTGGG
>Ga0307516_10007550_pt1 | contig 12473 bp, 11 predicted proteins | sample 19_EM_MG_FD_203310 | JGI IMG/M metagenome (GOLD analysis project Ga0307516, IMG submission 203310) | Populus trichocarpa ectomycorrhiza microbial communities from riparian zone in the Pacific Northwest, United States - 19_EM | ecosystem: Host-associated > Plants > Roots > Unclassified | place...
CTTCTCGAGGCGCGTCGCATTAATGAACTTTGGTCACAGGTCACGTCCAATTCTGAACCCTATTGGCAGTGAACATCCGGGGTCACAGGTCACACCTGCTGAACCTACGGTCGTAATAGTACAGTATGCGGTGTGAGGTCCTATCCTGGTGCGTATATTCTTTGGTCACAAATGGCCCGTATGTCGGATATACTTATTTGTCGTATAGTAGAAAGGGCAAAAATCGACCAAGGTCCGATCAGGTTTTCGTCTAGAATAGGCCGTCGGTCATGAGGTATGATCCAAAGCACGTACTCCCTGCTGATAGAAGTGACCTTTTGAGAGGTCATATCCGTATGTCGGATCTACAGTGCTGATAGAAACGACGGCGAAACTACTGACATGCGATCCACCGGTCGTCTAGAACATGGGACTATTTGCGCAACTAGATCCCAATGCTGATATTTCGCGTCTATAAACGCCGAAATTTGGCGATTTTGGATCCGACCTTGGGTCCTGAGAGTTGAAACCCGCAGGCTGCGGGTTTCAACTCTCGGCAGCGTCCGAGTCACCCTCATCGGCACCCTATCCGCTGCTCCCACCGCTCCCCACTAGTACCCGACCTATGTCGCCGGACGACCAGAAGGGACACAGGCAGTGCAGGAGGCGTCAATGAGCGCGCAGGGACTGCCGCGTCACGACGCCAACCACCACCAGCACGCATGAGGCATTATCCTTGCCATTTCCACACGATCGGCATCGCGGGGAATTGTGATGAGATACAGGGGTTTCTGGATGGATTCAACAGCATGCAACTCACGCCGCGGCTTTCTACGGTCAGGATCCACCATACCTGTCGGCGCACCCTATGCGGCATCAACGCCTACATCCGATTCGTCCGTTCATGCTTACACCGCATGCTCATCGATCTCGTCATCTCCGCCAACATGCACATACACGAAAAGACGGCCTGGGCCGACATGGACGAGACGACTGTGCGATCCCTGGCTGTGTTCCCCCGTCGACCCTCTCACACTTATTTTTCGCCGGAGACGCGTCCTTGTTCCCCTCCCAGGCTCCCTCTCGATCACTGTCCTCTTGCTCGTTCGTCCTGTCATGCTGCACCAGGCAAGTCAGGACGACCAATGCCTGCTCCACCACCATTCGTCACGGTGCTCTCGAGTGGCCCCGTCTTCGAAAAAAATGGACCAACTTGAGGAGGTATAGGAGCCGTGGGGCTCAAGGAGGGATGCCGAGCTGCCGGAGCGGAGATATGCGCGGCAAAATGTTCTGCCATGGAGCTCCAAGCTACCGTACAATTTCCGAAAATAACAGCAAGAACAACGGAAGCGGTGATTGCAGACTTTCCACATCCTGGGTCTCCTGTATGCCAGAGAAAGTTCTGAGAACCGGAGGAGGTGGAGTTGAGCCATTTTTTGATGAATATCAGACTCTGATGTTCATCCTTCTAATCCCAGCGACTATCTATCTCTCAGCATTACCGAGCTCAGTACTTCGTATCCTCTTGACTCCAACCACAGCCGCTTCAGTTCCGTTCCAATCCTCCTCAAGATCCTCCTCGCTGTTCCTGTAATGAATTCGACGCTGCTCTACTCTTTGTCCTATTCCCCGGCGTCGACGGTCCGGAATATCGCTGCCGAACTAATACGGGTCGCACACACGCACGCGCACGCTCACACGTCCCTCCTCCATCCCCGCGCTTGATTTCACACCTCTTGTGGGCTGCCAAATATGGTCGAATCAAGATCGCGCATGGGTTCAATGAGGTTCTGGACCATCTAAATGGTTTGGTGATTTCGACGATTTCCGAAAAAAGGACGACGCATAACTATCATGAATATTATTGTCGTGATTCGAGGCTAGCGCGTGTGTGCCCGGAGATTCACCCGAGCGCCTCTCCATATCATAGCGTTTCCCCCTATCAGTTCATGATGGACATTGTTCTCTCCCCTCGCTTGTCGGTGCTAGTGGATTGTTCACGAACGACATATCGAGACTCGTCGTCTCCCTAGCCACCGTCTCGATCTTCTAGTTCGGCGACCGGAGAACACGCCGTGGGATTGGGATCCCAGACGCGCGCGTGGTGATTCGGTCCGACTGTGCACGCCGCATACGAGGCGGTGTCGCCGCTTTCCCTGCATCGGCCAAGGGGCCCAGCGCCTCGGCGAACGCGGTCCTCCTCATCTGGTACCGTGACTGACATCGTCGCCAGGTCTTCGTGGCAGTAGAAGAGGACAGCGTCGAGCGCGGTGATCATGGCAGCATCTTCGGCTTTGTCTTCCCTCTGCAGTGCGACGGGAGATATAAGACGGACGTTCCTCCCCTGAGGGGCAGACTAAGCGGCAAATTCAATTTTGGGACACACATCTAAGGCGAAGGCCGAGGTCAATGTCAACAACTGGATAAAGTCAAAGTCATGCTCACCGAGTCAGGTAAGCATACACTAACAGATAATAATCCACTAGCGAATGTAGAGAACAATGATACCCGACACAAGAGGCTCCCCACTCACCATCACTGGCATGGCAATTAAGTACGTACGCATGTTAAATCTGAGAGAGAAAAAAATAGGTTATATGTCATCTCCAAAACGATTACAAAAGCACCAAAAAACTGAGATCTGAGAGGAAGAAAAAAAACAGAGGGCGTATCTATGTCATCAATCCCTAAAAACGATCACAAAGGCACCAGAACATCTAAAATCACAATGACCGCAACTGCTCATCCTTGCGCGTATACGAACTGCTCATCCGGATCCTTTTCCCATACTTCCAAAAGATCCACGGTCTGCCTGAATCAACAAACCATACATCCAACAGCATAACACAAACATATACTTACCCGGGGCACCCAAGGACAATCGACACCCCGGCCAACACAAAACACCCCTTCCCATACCCAAGAACACCAAACATGGCAGGTGCAAACAGGGGAAACCCAAACCCCGCCAAGGATCGGAGACACGATACCGCTGCAAGAGCTAAGGGAAAGATAAGATGAGATAAATCAGGAACGCATGAGGTAAAGATCTGAACGAACCGGAAGCTGCATGTAGCGTAAACGCATCCACAACATACGTCTGCATTGACTGAAAGGGCAGAATAAGACCTGCTCCAATGAGCGCGATGCCCTAATAAAAAGGAAAACGCCACTCAAATCAGCACAACACTTTATTTAATCAAACATTGCATGAACCCACAATATCAACCACGATCCAATGCATCCTCCGTTCTGCCGCCCACCCAGCCATGAACAACCGTGGAGTCCGGAGATACCGATGCTTTCGTGATACGTCTCTGTGAATATAGGCGGTATCGTCGTCAGGAACACTGGATGAGTTTTTAAAAATAAAACAGATAAACAAAAAAAGGGGTGAGCTGATGGTAAAAGAGGCCGTAGACAAAAGCCATGTAAACCCCGAACAGCTGCACGATGTCAACTCTCGTTCAAAGATCATGAACGGTCGCGTGAGGGCTCTTCGAAAGATATGATTCCAGCTAGGTTCATACCACGGACTCGGTTAATATCGCACGATGATGGGTGACCGGTAGTACGGGTTTTCCCACGGACAAAAGTCGAGGTTGTGAGTCCCTTATCAACTGGATGGCATCACTCGAGCCCTTGAGGAGAGGACGTGCTGGCAATTACGGCGACGGGGTCAGGTAAATCAGGATACATTTACATGCTGATGATTCTACTTCAGGAGTTCTCTCGTGACCCATCCCTCAACCCGTCCGATCGCCGATTTCCCTCCAATCCGGCCATCGTAGTCATCTCTCCCACCATTGCCCTTCAGGATCTTCATTGGTTTACACCGCTGGCAGGAGACGTTACAAGACGGACTTGTAGCCTAAACCATAGCCAAACACATGATCAGATCGTGTGATTTTTGGCGGTGTATCCATGACGACCGCAGGTGATCAGATTATGGTTATCTATACAGGTACGTGTACAAGTCTGACTTGTAATGTTTCCTGCCAGCGGTGTTAACGGCAACCCTGCGAGAAGGAAGACACATGGACTTGGTCTGCGATTTCTTAGGCTTAAAGGATGGTTTCTATCATCTTATCCGTCGGTCGAATACGCGGCATGATGCTCAGATAATCATCCGCACCCTGCGCGCCAATCAGTCCAGCGAGCAATTCCCACAGCTTGACTGGGTTCGTCGTAGCAGACTTGATTGCAGTATAGTCCGTTGTCGTCGAGTAAGCGAGATGCCACTCGCTTTCAGATTTGGAGAATTTGTGTGCGAACCAGAGCTGGATTACGTGCGCGACAGTGTATTTGGTATGCCCATGCAGAAAATGTTGAAGGACGGTCGAGCGCTGCAGTTTCGAAATAGGCGAAATAGGAGCGGGTGAAAATTGGGACCTGATAGGCCTGATCCAAATTAACGACGGTGGGGATAAAAACCGCCCGGGCCGGCGAAAATCGATCGAGGATAACATTGGGGCCGGATCAGACATCCTGGGGGTTTTCGGGGGTCCTTGCCCATGCCGAGCGGAGATATGACTCATAATTGCACGGCGAAGGCTTCCCCGCCAACACTCCCGTGAACCGCCGTGAACCCCGACAATAAAGCATTATTACGACAAGCTCCATGATTTCCAAGAATAAAAGTTCCAGCAAGAATATCAGACTCTGATGTTCATCCTTTCGATCCCAGCGGCCATCTGTCTCTCAACCTCGGTACTTCGTTTCCTCTTCACTCCAATCACAGCCGCTTCAGTTCCGCTCGAATCCTCCTCGTGTGATGAATTCGACGCCGCGCTATTCTTGTTCCTCTTCTCCGGCGTCGACGGTCCGAAATATCGCTGCCGAGCTACTACGGGTCGCACGCGCGCACGCGTACGCTCACCAGTCCCTTCTCCATCTCCCTGCTTAGCCTTGCTCTTGTACCTATACACCGGCCGTTGGGTGTTCACGAACGACATGTCGATACCCGTCCTCTCCTGAGCCGCCGTCTCGATCTTCTGGCTCTGTGACCGGAGAACACGCCGCGGGATCGGGATCCCAGACGCGCGCGTAGTGATTCGGTCTGACTGCGCGCGCCGCATACGAGGCGGTGTTTGAACATCTCGAATTGCTGTCGCCGCTTTGCCCACATCAGCCAGAGGGCCCAGCACCTCGCCCAGCACCTTCCTCCGCTTCTGGTACCGCACCTCTTTAATCACGACGGTTCCCGTCCCAACGCCCTCCTCCTCTCCCACCACGTCTTCCTCCAACCGTTCCAACCGCGGAGTTACATGCGCGCTCAACCCCTCCCCCCCAAAGTTCTTCCCGCGCATAGCAAGAGGGCTCGTCGGCGGGCTGATCGTCAGATCCGACATGCTCTCAAGCAGATACAAAACATCCTCCTCCCCTTCTTCCTTCTCCCTCTGCCTCACATCATCAGCCCCGCGGATACCAACAACGAGCTCGATCGCGCTCCGTATGAAACTCGTCGGGAGCCTGGGGCTGACATCGAGCGCCATAGCGGCGGGGAGCTTTGCGTTCAGGGATCGAGCGACGTTGATCAGTTCAGCGCGAGACATGGTCACCAGGTCTTCATGGCAGCAGAAAGGGACGGCGTCGAGCGCAGTGATGACGACGGCGTCTTCGACTTTGTCTTCGTTCTGGAGTGCGACGCGAGATGGGAGGCGGACGTTGCGCCCCTGAGGGGGCAGAGTAGGCGGTGGGATGTTCTCTTTGGCATAGCGGGAGGACGAGATGCGGGAGAGTGTCTTGCGAGAAGGGAGGTTGGCTGGGGAGGTGTCTTTGTCTTTGTGTTGGTCGAGGGAGGGTCGTCGGTCGCCACGACGCTTGCCTAGCAGCTCGAGTTTGAAGAAGAATCGACGAAGGCCACTGACCGCCTTCCGCTTGTGTTTCGGCGGTTTGGGAGCTTTGGGCATCTTGCTGTTGTGGTTCGAAGTGAACCGCGGATGGCAGTGAAGGTCAGCCATCCATGCCTAACTTAGATAAGATCTGGGAGGCTGACCGATTAATATGCAGCACGTATCATGTCCAAAAGTACAATTGCAATTCCATCCTCTAGGTATAATACAAAACATATCAAACCGCATAAAAACAAAATAAAAACAAAACATCACCCCCCTCGCTTCTTATACCTCCCACCCTCCTTCGCAGCAGCATCCACCTCCGCCAACTTCTTCTCATGCATCTTCTTAGCCTGTTGATTGATATCCGCCGCCTCCTGCGTATCCGGAAACCCAATGTTCCAATACCCAGGCGGCGTCTTCGCCCGCGCCCAATGATGTCGATGCCGCGAGATCGCCTTCCGGTGCGAATCCATCTCGGCCTGCCTTTCTTCCGCCGAACCCGCGTTCCGCCGCGCACCGGCACATTGTTTAGTAGGCGTCGTCGACGGGGAACGCCAAAGAGGGGGCCGGAGACGCTCCGGAAGGGGTCCGACCGCTTCATAATACTGTGGCCGCCAAAAAAAAATCAGCAACGACAAACATTCAGAGGCAAAAACAGCGACTGACCTCTCGACAACATTCACAGTCACCGGCTTCCATATGCCGCCTGTCCTCCTTGCTCCGTACCACCTCGTCATACTGAAAATCTAGTCCTCCATTCCGGGAAGGATCAATAACATACTGCGCGTTGATGGTATCTTTAGGACTGCCATCACAACCAGGTCAGGTGAGTCGCAGACTGGAAGAAGCAAAAAGTCCACCCACGACGCGACATCCTTGGCATACCGCCCTCGTCCTTTAAAAGCCGAATAATCACCCAAACGTTTCGCAGTGGAGCTAGACCCTGCCACAACATGAACAGGAGTCGACGAAGAAGCCTGCGGCTCGTTTTCTTTATCCCGCTCTCGCTTCAATTTCAATGGGGGGCCTCTTCCTCCCACATCGACCACGGGCGGCTTTGGACGTTTGCGAATCGACGCAGCAGGTTCTTCGCTTAACCGGCGGACTTTCGTGGGTCGCAAGGTGTCAGCATCGCGAGCGACGACGTCGACTTGACGCACTTGGAGGACGTTGGCTTGGGGAAGGCCCATGGGCTTCGCAAAGGAACGGATCACGCGAGGGGGCCATACTTCAGATAACAACTGAGTCGATAGCACAAGCTAATCAAGGCTGTTTACTTACGTTGGCTCTGCGAATCGGCTTCTGTTTGAGATGAAGCCATTGGCGCTGGAGAGGTGGCCGGGGAAGTTGGGATTCCGAAAGGTCCCAAGGGAGCTGGGAATTGGCCTACAGCTGGTCGAAATTCAGTAAAAGGATGGGGACAGGTGGCAACAGAAACGCCGAACCTTGAGAGTCGTCTTCGGTATCTGATGATGCTCCATTAGCAGCATACATGCTATTCCTCGAAGTTGACATGGACGACCTGATTATTCACGGTCATTAATGTAGAAGCGCTATACAGGTAGAATGGGGTTGACCTCGTCTGGGGGCTGCGTTGTACAATTGGGTGAAAAATCAATGGTTGCCGAGTACTTTTGGGCATCGAGCCATCTTGGAAGATGGTTGGCGATGACGACGGCGGGCTGTCCCGAGCAGGGAGCTTGAATAGTGATTTTCGGAGAGATGAAGGGCCGGTGGACGCAAGGGCCGTGTGTGACCCGACTACGGTGGAGGTAGACACCGGAGTCTCTAAACGTCTTTTCTTCGTGTCGGGTATAGGAGTTGAATGGTCGTCCTGGTCGTCCTGGTCACAATGGGCATTAGTGGTTCCACTCAAAAGTGCTTTTGGTGTAGGAGACCCTTGATGCTAACATCAATAACGAGCGAGTGTTGGAACGGGATCAAAGACCCACTTCCATTGGCGATGGATTCCAGTCCAAATTTCGCCAGTATATTCTTCTTCCGCAAAACACTGACGAATTCCCTTCTCTTCAACTCCTCCTCGCTGATACCCTCCGAGTTGATGTCCGTGACGTCTTTGAACAGCCATCTACCGAGGTTTCTCCATTTGCCGAAGTCGACCTTGTAGCGCTCTGCGGCACGTTCTTTCACGTCGAGAAGCGCGTCGTATCGTACTTGAAGTGCGCTGAGTTCTTGAGAGACCTTGTCTGCGGCTGCCCTCGATTCTGACGCGTCGAATCTGCATTCGAGCATCTGCAATCCATACCGAGGAAAAAGTATAGGTTGATATACCCACTTGGATTCAATATGACTCCGCTCAGCCGAGGCAAGAGCCATTTTCACCTTCTCGGACTCCTGCTCCAAAGTCCTCACGTTATCATGAAGCTTGTCATTCTTCTCGACCTCCCCAGACAGCTCCCTCTCCAAGCTCTCAATGCGCTCCAAGCACTGCTTGTAAGGAATTTCACGGTCTGCGGTGTCGACAGCGACCTGCGCCTCGTATATGTCGTGAAAACCGAGAGATTCTGCTACACGGTTTGCTCGGGTCTGCGCCTCGAAGAGCTGTTTGAGGGTGTCGTCGTTGGCGCGTTTGAGCCGCTCTACTTTGCGTTCAAGAGTGGCTATGGCTTTTTCATGCTTCTCTGCGAGTAGTTTGTCGCGCTCGCGAAGGTGGACGCTTGAGAATGTTCCTGTGGTCGAGGTCATTCGCAAGGGCCGCCCTTCCTGAAGACTGTTCTATGTCTGTGATATTCTAATTGATTAAATCCATTCGTAAATTCAGACTTCGCACCTTTGACTTTAAGCCTGTAGGTCCACCCAAAGGATCCAACTTGATCGAGGAGGAAAGTACAAACACAAGACAACAACACGTCTCTGCCACTTGATCGCGTACAGCACGGGTCACACGCGTCAGATCATTGGTCCGTCCTAAGACCGTCTAGACGGAGAACGAGGCGACTGCGCACTCCCTTCATTCAAAAATGACGAGCCTCATGCCCCGGCATGGTCGGACCCAGCATTGAACGTCAGATGACTATGAAAGAGGCAGCTATACTTATCGATGGACCGACTTCAGGATCACTAGTAGGCGTCTTTATCTATTCCTGGATCATTTAATCTCTAGCGCCGAGCAAATTTAAAACAAAAAAGCGCAGCACATCCACCCAGTGCATCTCCCTGACTCCCATGTCGCTACCTAAAGTATCTGAACAGACTCCTCCGGAGCCCAAATCAAGCAAGGATTCAGTCTCGCCCGACCAATCCTCCACGCAAACAGAAACGCAAACGCGCGGAATATGGAAAATTGTCACTTTGAAGGACGCTTTCTTCAGCTTGAAACCCAGTCGCTGGTTCGACCTGGACAATTACGCCATCTTGCTTCCTAGTCTTCGTCGGTTTGCCTGGGATATCTACTCCTTGGATCCTCTCCTTGTCTTGTTTCATCTCGCTGTGAGAGCTTGGAAAGGTATCGAGCCTGGAATCACTATCTATTTCACCAGCCAATTACTCTCGGCGGTAGAATTTTGCCTCTCCTCCGCCTCTACGGTTTTCACTGTAACTCCTCTCCCTTTAGATTGAAAAGTTTCTGCGCGATGGACAAGGCGATGCGAAATCGATTTACATGGCTATTCTCATGGAACTTCTGTCTATAATCATAACATCATTGTCGACGTGGGGCGAGTGAGTATATCCAAACTATCTTAATATCCCCTCTTCTCACTGCACAAAACAGTCGCTGGGGTACCCCAAAATTAAAGAATAGAATGAGGCTTTTCTATGAAGATCGATGGTTTGAAGGTGAGAAAAGGCATTTCAAGACACTGCCACTGCTAACTCTTTTCAGTCAACTTAAGATACGATGTTCAGACTCTTACCTGTAGGCATAGCATTCCAAGCTATTATCCTGTTTCACCCAAGCCCCTTCGTATCTCGCTAGATGCCAAGACAGGAGAGCAACCTGCTTATCAAGCATGGGACGTGTTTTCAACCTTGACCGCCACCTTCAGCCAGCTGTTAGGTTTATCAACCATCCTTACCTCGATCTTTTGTCATCGAGAAGGCGGGCCAGTCTTCACGATGATTTGTCTCATTTATCCCTTAATAACTTCGCGCGGCAGAAACCCTTTCCCGCGTGAGATATACCTTGTATTTTGCAAAAGCTGATCTTAGATTTGTTTATAGCTATGGTCATGTATTGCGACAATCCTCACTTTCTCAGGAGGCTAGCGCTCAAGTATCTCGCAGCCGAGGAATATCGTCAAGAGATCGTCATAAATAATCTTGCCGATTATCTCGTGCGAGGTCCGTGATTCTTTTTCCTCGTTATTCTGCATGCACATCCCTTGTATCAATTCTAGAGTATCAGTCTGCTCGAAAAGTGCTCGGTGATACCTTCTCGGACCATCCTTTCTTCGAGCCAAGATTTGATATACTGAAAGACATGGGACGAAAGCTCGCCATTCAATTACCTGTTGTGGGCCAACCAACCTTTCTTGCTGTCGATTTGATCTTGAAATTCTTTAGATGTACACTGCCGTTCTGGCGGTCCGCTCTCCTTCCTACTCCTCCCTGACTTCGTTCAGCATACTTCGCGCGCAGGCACAAGCCTTGCACTCCAATATCTATACGTTAATGAGCCTGCTATCCTCCATCTTAAACACACTACAGACGATTAAAGGCTTGTACACCGTCGAAAAACCCCGCCTTGTTGATGGGGCTACCGAGTACACTCCTTCCGAAGACCATAAAGGGATGGCATTCGAGTTTCGGTGAGCTCTGCAGAAAATTACATAAATATCGAATAACGGCGCCTTGACAGGAACGTCGCGTTTGAGTATCCCGGAACAAAAGCAAAGAAAGGTGCCCTCAAAGATGTCTGCGTGACGATCAAGCCTGGCCAGCTCGTCGTTATCGTCGGCGCCAACGGGAGTGGAAAATCGACGTTCATAAAACTGCTCACTCGCATGTACGACGTAACATCCGGACAAATCCTCATCGACGGCGTGCCCATCCAAGGTTACAAGGTGGCAGATCTGCACGCGGCCACCGCATCTCTCACCCAAGACCACAATCTCTTTCCGATTTCCCTCGCCGAGAACATTGGTCTCGGGTACTTGGACCACGCCACGGACATGGAATTGATCAAGGATTCTGCCAAGCAGGGAGGTTCTAGCGAGCTGATTGCGGGTTTCAAAGAGGGTTTTGTGACGACCCTTGAACCGGTAAAGACGGCTTATGCTCATGATATTGACGGTCCAAAGTACGGGGTGCTTAAAGAATTACTTGATGAACTTGAATTGACTACGGCTGTGTCGGGTGCGTGTATTTGGTTCAATTAAATGAGTCTCCATTAACTCCGGTATCTCAGGGGGCGAGAGGCAACGTCTCGTCGCGTTCGTTGGCTCTTTTTTTTTACCATATTTTTTCTTAATCATATAACCCCATTCTTAAGTTCGCGGACCTTCATGCGTTTACATTCTCCCAAGATCAAGCTCGTCGTAGTCGATGAACCCAGCTCCGCGCTCGATCCTCGCGGGGAGCTCCAACTATTCGACAGTCTCCGGCAACACAACGATGGAAGAACCATGATATTCGTCACCCACCGCTTTGGCCATCTCACGAAATATGCAAACTTGATCATGTGAGTAGTCTATCTTCTCATGGGTTTGTTTAGCGCTGACGTTGACGATTGGGGCAAAAAAATTTCAGTTGTATGAAGGACGGGGAGATTGTAGAGTCTGGTTCTCATCAAGATCTGCTTGTCCTCAAGGGGGAGTATGCGACGTTGTACAATATTCAGGCGCAGGCCTTCTCCGCTGAGGGGGTTCAACCCGAGGTGTGTAGTCCCCGGCATATTTGATTCAGACGGGTTTTGTAACTGTTCTTCATTTGCAAAGGCAGCCCCCCCGAGCACACCCCCTAATATCGATACCGAATAGAAACTAGACCAGGACTTGTGTATCAAGGAATTAGTGGTCGTTTAATTCTGCTCTTACTGGGGTGGCCGATTTCGTTATACTAAGTGAATACTATAGATTTTGGGGGGTGTACCAGTTCATTCATTTTTGCGGCAATGTGGGCCGGATGAGACACAAAACAAAGGAAGGCGCATGAATCTGAGGTTCAGTAGTTTGAAAAATATTACATGCGCGAATGCACGATGTACGACTTGGTCCTGGTTCGAACCAGTGCCTCAAGGCCTCATGCTTCAGCTGATTGATGACCGCGTCAAATTTACGTGAAGCATGCAATGAGTCTCAATCCTGCTACACCACCAAGCCATCGCAATCATCAATTTGGAAATATCACTTGGGAGGCCGCAAAACGAATGGAAGTTGGATAGTTCTGCTAGCTACCACTGTGATACCGCATGGGCAGTAACTTCTGGATATACATTATGCCCCTGTGGCAACGAGTCTCTTGCACCGCAGTGGTAGATTTTAAGGCAGCAAAAAGCTTGCCATTCCTGGGTGGGATGACCTGGCCCTGATTCGAACAGGTGAGCCGGACGACCACGAGGCAGTTTCGCGCAGCCCCGCTATGCCACCAGGTCATATTTAAATTATACACCGATTCGGATATGGATTTTTTAGGAATCGAGTCGGAACGTGGACATTGGAGGAGACAACTAAGCTCGTACTTTTGAACCTGACT
>Ga0307516_10007551_pt1 | contig 12472 bp, 14 predicted proteins | sample 19_EM_MG_FD_203310 | JGI IMG/M metagenome (GOLD analysis project Ga0307516, IMG submission 203310) | Populus trichocarpa ectomycorrhiza microbial communities from riparian zone in the Pacific Northwest, United States - 19_EM | ecosystem: Host-associated > Plants > Roots > Unclassified | place...
CAGAACTTGCATCTATGTCTGCTCTGACAATACCTTTTGGATACACATATTCCTCCTCTTCATCGTGCGCATATTATCACCGCCAATCCGCATCGCCATCATCCTCACCTCACCTCTCGAACCCTGGTGACCAAAGGCAACAACAATCTTCCCAATGTTTCCCTCATCATCAATCACCACAAACTGTATTCTACGAAACTACCGGCCCCACTTCTCTCAAGCATTTTAACCACACTAATCATCCCAGCCAAAGCAACAGCGGTGAACGCGTCGTAACGTATCCATACCATTATGCATATTCAGTCTCCCCCTTCCATCTCCAGTTCGAGCAACTTCCACACCAGCAGCATTGCGAAGGGTCAGCACTAGGTCCCTCTCGCCGATCCCTGTTCAGCGCCGGAGGAGATTCGATGTCAGTGAAAAGCCTTCCCCAGCACGTGTTGTCGGCTCGGAAGAGGAACTCGCGGCGAGGCAGCGTGTCTGACGAATCCAGCGGGAAACTACCTTGGAAGGAGGCTAGTGGGAGTACAAACGGGAACACCAGATCCAATACGCCAACGACCAGCTCGATGACGCCGCCGCAGCACCCCAGATGCTTGTCTAGAGAGGGTTCCAACTTGTCACGTCCGCCGTCAAGAACACAACATAGTCACTCGAATTCGACCGTAACCGTAAAATCGGTGACTAGACAGTACCAACAAGGTGGGCATGGACAGGGTGTCCAACAACAAAGCCATCGCTTGCGCAACGGCTCGCTCCCACCCTCGCCTGTTGCCTACCAGGATCTTTCATCACCCTTTCCGTCTCCTTTACAACAGCAACACCAACCCCCGTCTCCCTCAACATCCAAGCCCCACCCCCGGGGTGGCCCTAGGCATCCGCCACTCTCAGGGGTTTATTCGAACTCTCCTCGGAGAGCTCAGCTCCCTCACCCTCAGGGTAGCGTCCCTCATAACGAAGACGTCTTGGATGCGACGTACGATTCGAGGACAACAGGTTCACCTTGTGCGAGCGTGTCGAACGGGAGTGCGACCACCGGAAGCGTCGTTGATTCCTCCCCCGGTTCTATATCATCTACTTCGAGCTCATTCCAGTCCGCCTTCAACAGGTCAATGCCTGATGACACTGGGTTCGAGATTGTTTCGCCCTTTCAGTCGAGGATCGGTCGGTTACCTTCTTCGCAGCACGGATACGTTGTAAGGAGGAATGGAGATGGGGGTGTCGAGGTCACTGCGGAGGGTGCTGGTGAAGGGTATCGGATGATGCGACAGAACCTGCACGAGTTGAGGATACAGAGGGAGACGGGTGGCATGAAAGATTGGCAGATGTTCCAGGGTGGAAGAGGTGACCCTGTGAGTGTGCAGCATGATGGGGACGTTCAAGCGCAGCTGCAGTCAGGGGAGAGTGCAAGGAGGGTGCGGCAGGCGTGGAAGGAGTACCAAGCTCGTCGAGTGGTAGAGGGTGGTGGGGTGGTGTACCATCAGCCCCAGATAGGGATGACGGTAGGTTTGGAGGGGAGAAAGGTGTTGGCTGCTGGAGACAGACATGGGAAGAAGTGGTAGGCAAGCACTCTGGGGCCGGCAATGGTTTACCCCTCCCCCTTCTGCTGTGGACATTCCGCTTCGGTTTTTTATTTTCGCTTCGGCAGACTTTTCTCCGTCCATTCTCAGTGTTTGCTCTCGCGCGACGAATGGCGAGCTGCCAAACGACCTCCAAACCCTGTGGCGCACGCGTGGACCACCCCATATACCAGGTCTTTGAACAAAAGTTTCACCTCGTATGTGACCTCTTAGATGTGTCTCTCTGTAGTCTCCCTCCCCCTCCCGTCCGTCCTTGCCTGTCCCCCGTTCTCTTGTCCCCCCCTCCCTGCCTTGCCCCTCCTTCCCAGAAACCCCACAGCAGTCAGTTTTTGGTGTAACAATGTTCAACCCGACGGTCCGTTACATTTCCGGTTTGTGGTCACTCTTGAAGGGGTTGAAACCGTGATTTAATACGCGAGCGGTTCCAGTGATATGGATGTGAGGGGCATATTCAAAATGTAGATGGAGATCGTTCGTTCGGATTACGACTCGCGATGAACAGTTCTAAAGAGATCGAAACCTTTCTATGCTGACGAGATTTTGGTGAAATTATGAGGAGCGACCGGTGAACAAAGCGAAGATAGCAAGGGAAGAACTAACGACACAGGGAGCAAGAGAGAAGTTGAAATTTGCTTGAGGGCGGACACTGTAAGTCAGAAGGAGAACAATGCCGGAATGGCACGGCGTGGTAAGCGGGCGGACGCGCCGTTCGCTTGACGGGGAGGAAACGACTGCATGATATAACAATGTGATGGTGGGGAGGATTGGAATTCAAACGATACAGTGATGATTGATAAGGGTGATTCAAACCAAAAATAACAAGAGAGAGGAAAATGAATACGGGATGTAAGGAGGGTGGAGCCCGAATGTAATGAAGGGGTGGAAGAGGAGACACCACCTGAAGGACGACTGTCTACAAACAAAACACATGTAAAAGGTATAGCGAACCCAAGGTAGAAAGAGAATTCGCGATCGCGAACGTTGAACCAGTAAAGTAAGTATAGTAAGGAGGGAGAAAAAACCTTGGCTCGTAGGAGAAAAAAAAACAGGATGATACTTACACGGTGGCACGTTTGACCATCTAAACAGGCATGAAAGTCATTAAGGGGGTACACAGGTAGTTTCAAATTGCCCCACCTCTCGTGCCCATCGCATTGTTTGTTTGTTTTCTGGCGGGCAGCGCCTGCTCTTGAGCTCGGCAGCAACCCAATCCTGCAGTAAGAGGGGTTTGATCTGGGCCCCGAAGGTTTCCGCCAGGTCTCCGATGATACCGTAGGCCAATCCGTAGACTGGGTCACCGTGGTTCTCGTCGAGGAGAGAAGCCTTGACTAACTCTAGGATATCCTGTATATGGGGTTGCAACAGTCGCACTAAAGCGGAATGAGCAACGTAGTTCGCCGGTTTACTGGGTGACGTACCTTGGTCTGTTCCCTTGAAAGCAGTGACGATACCCGTGTATGCCTCAAGGATGCCCTCCCTGAGAACGCTCAAGTAGTCCTGTAGCTCATAGTCCAGCTAAATGGGCACTGTGGGTCAATGCCTCCCTCTGGGCTTGCGTACGTGCACTTACTGGGTTGGGAGAGATACTCCCCGCCTGACGGAGGACATTCATCGTATGGTCGAGGTAATCCTCGAAGGACGGGCCAATAGCCAAAGCAATGTCGCCGAAGCACTCCAGGATGGGGATTTTGGCATCACGGTTTAAGGCGTTGCTCTGCAGGTTCTCAGACAACAACTGCATGAAGCCGGCAGAGTATTCCTTCGTCTTTTCGCCCAACGCGCGGGAGATGTCTCCAATGATTCCAACGGCGATCATGCAAAGCTGGCTGTCCTCGTGAGCCTTGAGGGCTGGGAATAGGAACTGGAGGAATGCGGTGATGTATGGCTCGAAGTCCTGTTCCAAAGATGAAGCGAGAGTTCCAACGACAAGGAAAGCGTCCTCCAACACAGTTGAAACCTTTCCGACCAGTGAGATCAATTGGAGAATCAAGGTCATGATCCTGTCAGCATTTGGTTTGATGTCGTGGCCGAACTTGCGGAGAATACTCTGCGCGATAATCAGTAACTGCAAACCACCGGTTTGCCCAAGGGGCTCACAATAAGGACACTGCAGAAGTTGCTCTGGAGGTCGTTCCAGTTATTACGATCGTCCATTCCAAGAATTTGGTTCTTTTGGGACACATGTGAACACGGATTCTCCAATACTTGCAATCAAGGACTCACATGCACGGAGATAAGATGTTCCATCCGTTGAAGAATTATATGTGAGAGGTTTTCGATCTGTTGGCGGGTCTCCGTAGAACTGTTGGCGACCCATGTGGCAAGACACTCGTATGCGGCGGTTCGGTAATTGGCCTCGTTGTTGGCACTCTCGGTCAGACGAAGTAAAGCTTGGATCACGCCCTCGTAGTACGAAGACATCGTGAGCTCGGAGTAGGCACCCATCCCTTCGGCTAGATTCTGAAGACCCCAGCAGCAGTTTGCAGCAATCCTTGGGCTATCTTGGAGACCACTGACGAAAGCGACGACGAGATGCGGTAGGTGGACATCCGGCTGGATCGTCTGAACGAGCACATCGCAAACTTTGCCCAGTGTCCAAGCGACCGTGTCCTTGACTTGAAGATTTGAGTCGGCCATCATGTGAATCAGGATGGGCAAGGCTGAATTGACGAGGGTGTTAAGCATGGAAGGGTCAGGTCCATCCAAGATACATGAGAAGGCCATCACAGCGGCTTCGCGGAGGTGCCAATCTTCATTCCGGATGTTGGACTCTATGAACGGCATGACAGCGGCGACGATTGGATCTTGGACGGCTTGGGCAAGGGCTCCCAGACAGTATGAAGCCGACATGCTGATATTCCATTCGTCTTCGTCTGCGTCTTCCTCCTGTCGGGTCATGAGCGTGAGCAAGACAGGGACGAGCTCTGGCAATGCCACTTTGGCAAAGTTCTTGGATTCGAGTTCCGGGGTCTCCCCGTACTCGCTCGCCTACACACAATTATGAGGGGAGGTCCTCGGTCAAGGAGTCGCAAGCGGGACCTCACCTGGAAGGCTTCTTTGTTCAAGTTAATCTCCTCATCACAGACTGTCGACCAGAACTCGACGGCTTGCATGGCGACGTTGTTGTCGGGGTGCTTCATTCCCAATACGGTCAACTTTCAACAAAGAGTTAATACGCCGTGAAACGTCGAGTTTGCCCTACCACCCACCCCAAACAAGGCTTGTTCCATATAGAAACCCATGTAGTGGTAATAGTAGGCCATAATCGCGACGAGGCACTCAAATGCGGCGACTTGAACGGACGAACTGGAGTTCTGTGTGGCTTCGCAGACAACTTGCATGATGTAATTTCGCTCACCCTAGGAGGTGCCGGGAGATTTTAGTTGAAACACGGGCGTGGTAATGTACGGCGGAGATGCACACCTCCCGTTCAAAGTTATCCCTAACAAAGTCAAGAGAGTTCTTAAGAGCGGTGATCGCGGCGAATTGGACATCGGAGGAAGGTTCGTCTTTGCGGGCACCATGAACGACAGCTGTCAAAATCTCGTTCGATCGCTGACTCAGAACTGAGGGGTCCTGATCGTATGGTCAGAAAAATCGACTTCCGGGTCGAGAAAAAGCGGACACACGATTGATTCACAGATGAATCCAATAGCTTGTAAGGTAGCGACGCGAAGATTGACGTTGGATTGACCCATAAAGCTGAGAAGGAGCTCGACGAGCTCAGGCCACTGGCCATTTGGTAGTTCTACGGTGGCGATCGCGGCCACCAACTGAGCGGCGACTGTGCCGACTTGTTTCGAGGACGATCCGAGAGCGAGGAGAGAATCGTGTTTGATCCCGGATCTTGTGTCTGGGGCTACGGCCAACCAACGATTGCTGTACTCTTCGCTTCGGGCGCTTTCCTGATGGGAGCTGGGTGAGGGGGGCGATCTTTGATGTCAAGCCTGGTGGATAAGATATACAAACCTTGGCCGTGAGGGCGTTCTTTAGGGCGAGACCAGCAGCGTTCCGTACGTGTGGCAATGATGATTCGTTACCAAGTTCTGCGGACAGCATCAACATGTAGGCAGGCTACATTTACGAAGGGGAAAAAGAATGAGGTGATTGTGGGTTGGGGATAAAACGTTGGAGGTGATACTGACGAAGTTTTCCCTGGAGGCGTTCTCAAGTTTCTGGACTGCATCTGTGCGAAGCGCAGCATCTTTCGGAGGGTGAGTGTATGCGATTTGGGTGTATATGGAGCGGAGGGGGCGAACCTGGAGATAAAGTGTTTGCGAGGAGTTCAGATGCGTTCATGGCCGTCGGGGAAAGAGAGAGAGAATTCTTGAGATTGCGGGCGTCGAACGGATCGTCGTCAGTGTCGTTCTGCCAGAGATGATGGTGGTTGAGGATAAGGAGGGAATGGCGTTGGCCACGGGAGGTGTCGCCTGGTTTCTTTCACAGTTTATTTCCAAAACACACCAGCACACGACTGGGCCGCATGGCAGGGAACAATTAGGTTTTATCCTGATTTTTAGCTCATTTTTACTACTGTCTGTAACCGGGTGGGGGGGAGATCCCATCCCAGTGATTGAACGCGTCGCGCCAACGTCCCCTTGGTCCGAATCAATCATCCATGGCAGATCGAGTGAGTGCAATCTACTATGAAATATTCCCCTCTGACTTGAATTCCAGGGCAGAGGTGGTTCTTCCAGAGGAGGTCAACGCGGCGGTGGCCCTGGAAACTCATCCAGGGGCGGTGGCAGGCACCATGGCCCACAGGGACCGCAGCCAACGATGGACAAACCAAAACGCGAGGCGATCCTAGATCTCTCCAAATACGTGAACGAAAGGATCAGGGTCAAGTTTACCGGCGGGCGAGAAGGTGTGTGTGCAGTCACTTCTCCGCCACGGGCAACGAGGAGATGTTCAGGGTGACCAATCCCGTCACAGCGACCGGCGTGCTCAAGGGTTTCGACCAACTCTTGAACCTCGTCCTCGATGACGTCCAAGAAATCTTCCAGACCGGTCCGTCCTTTGTCTTCCCGTTCACTTCAAACCCCCCTGCCCTGACCATGTGTTCTTCCTTTACATCCGAACAGAACCCGAACAAACGATGCGCAGCCTCGGTCTGGTTGTCCTGCGCGGTCCCACAATCACCCTCCTCAGTCCCGTAGATGGCCACGAAGAGATTGCCAATCCCTTCCTGGCCCAGGAGTAATCCTCTTTTTTTTTCTTTTTCGTAAAGGTGACCGGGGGTGAAAATGTACTGTCTGCCTGGCTACTGTAGCTCTTCGATGTCCCACTTTGGACGTGTCTCTATCTCGTACTCGTCGTAATCTTGTGCCAGGAATCGATGCATTGATGCCCATCCTATCATCACCGCGTTGTCTTACCAGGACAAATAGAAATGTAAACCAGAGTTTCATCGGTAAAAAAGAGGAAAACGCCGACCTGTGCACAGTTCCTGGGGGGGGAATACCAGACGAACTGCGGCATCATCAAACTTGAATCCTTGGCATGCAACCTCCAGTCTGGTCATTAAATCGTGACATCAGCCGATGGGTATGTGAATGGGTGAGGGGCTTACCTCTGCCGGAGGAACTTGTTGCTCGCCACACCACCACTGACGACTACATCTCTGATGACGACCCCATTTTGTCGGCACCAGTGTAAAGCCAAAAGGACCTTTTCTTCCAGTTGGTTAACAGCAGCGGCCTGGAACGCACGGGCAAGCGCAAGTTTTGTGGGAGCACCCAGGTCACCGTTCCGCGCCGCGATATAACGCTCAATGCTGGAATGCAAACCGCTGTATGAGAACGCAAGCTTCCCAGGTTGTCCACTTGGAAGCGGGGGAGCAATTTCCGGCAGTCGGTGATGATGATCGTTTCGGCAAAATTGTTCCAACGCGGCACCCGGTCCCAACTTTCCCCAGGGGATTTTGAGCATTTTAGAGACCTTATCAAACACGTTTCCAATCGGTTCATCGGGCGTGGTCGCCAAAGTTTGAAACGACGTCCGTGATCGCGCGAGCAAGAGCAGGGTGTGTCCGCCAGATACCAACAAAGTAAGGAAAGGAAACGCGATGTCGGGAGTCGTCAGAAATGGTGTCAGAGCGTGGGCTTGCTAAAGCATGGAACTCAGACCACCATGACCGACGTAGTTTGCAAAGGGCAGAAAATACCATATGGTGTACGCCGACTAAGGGTTTGTTCGTGGCTGCTGCCAGGGTCTTCGCTGCATTCGAGCACACGCTCAAGCAGCCGGCCATACCTTGGCGGGACTTAGCCCTCTCAGAAAGGTGTTGTAAGAAACTGCGTACCTGGCCCCCTCGTGTATGCGATCCCGTCAACACTGTTCGACGTCATGCCTGCATCCTGGAGTGCCTTCCTCACTGCTCCTGGCTTCCGGGACAAGGGTCAAGAGCTCTCCCCCGAAGCCATATATTGGTAGTAAACGTGCCATATGTCTTTGATGAGCCCAAATGGCGTGCATAGGGTGTATCCCCCCAAACTTCTCATGACTACAGATCAGGTAAGCGCAACGTGTCCCACCTCGTGTGTCGGGAACCGACTGACTATGAATGTTGTTTCACCACGACATTTGATACAATCTCCCCGTCGGAATTTACTATTGCCGCGCAGGTATCATCTGCAGAAGATTCCAAGGCCAGGACCGTGAAGAGACGATAATTTCTTCGCGTGAGGAGACGTGGTTGAGAGGGCTCAATGACGCGTCGAAGCATAAGATGGTGATCGGACAGATGAAAGAGGCTGAGCACGGTAGGATAGCCCAGTGGATTGCTACTGATACCAACAAATGACAAAGTGTCCAAAATTTGCGTGTTACAGGTCCCCAGTAATTTCTCTCGCATCATCCGCAACAAGATCTTGCCCCCCAAGATAGACAGCAACAACCGTCTCACGCTCTATCCATCGTTTTTTGCCGTCTTCAGTGGGTGGGAGGGGCGTTACGCTATAAGTTATTGACAATGCAGACAAGACTCCACCATACGCATGCGAGATCCCTGTGAGGTTCACATTAAGAACAGCCAGAGTAGGCAAGAACCAGATGAGCGAACCTGTATCAATGATGATCACCTTTCCTCCACACCTCGAGACAATTTTCTGCAAGAGCTGGGTTGTCACCAAAAGTGCGGACGCCAAGTAACAGTCACAAACCGTGAAGTCTGGGGTGTGTCCAATGATTAACCTCCTAACTCCAATCTTCTTCATCACTGAATCTGCCCTATAACAGAGCCCGCCTTCGACGCCCTCATCCTCATCCAGCGCCCAACCGCGGTACCACAGTGGCCCATCTTCTCCATATAACCTTTGTTCCCCGTTCGTTGCTGTCCTCGGCAGCCCAGGGTACGGGTTCGGTGGATGAACAGGAGGGAACTCTCTCGTTTGGAGTTTCCGTAACAACGATGTAGAGATCTCATTGATTTTTGAGGGGTACGGTGTCAGGTCCGGGTACGTTGGTGCCAAGCCACCATGGACAAACGACAGGGCAGAGTGGGAAAAGGGCGAAGACAAAGACGAGTCGTAGTCTGTGTTTGGAGGGCCGAGTGAAGGATGAAGGGGGAGACGAGAGGTTGTAGTGTAGTTAGCTGCCCAGGATTTACCGATTTGACCGGTGGTTATCATCTTTCCTCTTGCTGTGACTGAACCGAAAGTCTTGATTTCCGACGGATACACATACCTAGGTGGATATTAGCGATCGCGCGAGGGGACTGGGGCCAGCGTACCTCCAGTCGCCTGAGGAAGAAGGAGTCCTGGTAAGGTCATAGGAGATTGTGAGTACCAGAAGACATACCGATGACGTTCATCCACTCGTGGTTCCCCAGATGACTCAAAACCATACCGCCAGCTGCGAGAGCTTGGTCGCGTAGCTTGTCCATGTAGGAGAACAGCTTGATGGTGTCATCTCCTCTACGTTCCGCGAGAATCTCGGCGTGAGCAGCCAGATGAGCGGCAGGTCTGGGGAAGGGTACCTCACCGGTCGATAATGTCTCCAGTCTGGACAAAGAAATCCACATTTCCGGTCCAATCCCCTTCCTTATCGATAACCCCCGACATTTCCAACACCTTTCGTGCATTCCCAAAGTCCCCATGGAGATCGCCGACGGCAACTACCCGACGGACGAACGCGTCCGCCGGAAGGTGGTCTTTGGTGTCCCAGGCATGGTGTGCAGTAGTGGGGGGTGTAGAGACTTGGAGAGGTTCTTGGTCATCCTGGCTGAGGTCTGGTATGTAATTGGCACCTCCGGGCTGTTGCTCGCTCGCTCGGAGTGAGTCGGGGTGGGTAGCAAGGAACCAAGGCCAGTAATTCGCAGCCAACGAAATTCGCTGGATGAGGAAAACAGCTAACAAGGGTGTTAGCACACCGAAGGCCAACCACAACCGAGCCATGGTGGTAGATCGACGAGAAGCTTGGTGCCGTAACCGACATCAACGTCACGGTTGGCACTCTCATTGGGACCCGGTCCGCCATCCTCCGGTACGATGGAAAGAGTGCCAATTAGGAAGCCGGCAGAACTACGGTACGATGTGAGAAACCCGTGCTAGGGATACATAAGTGGGTCCGTCCGATGAAAAATAGTTCATGTAGTCCGTTCTCAGATGAACACTGAAAATGCTCCTAAAGTCACACAACCAACGGCGAAAAGCATTGTCATGCCAAAGCAAGAGCTCACTCTGCCACCCGAATTCCCACTTTCATTGCCAACCGACGAGGTCTGCGATCCGCCCGAGCCGGAGCTAGGTTTTGGGGTTGGCACGGTTCCTGTGTAAGTAACACCGTTGGCAGCCGCGGCAACTCGGAACACAGAGCCTCCACCATATTCGTAATACTGTCAGAGGTTTCAGCCAAAAATCGCGGGTATCAGGTGGAAAGGGGCCGTACGTCAACGAGGAGGAAGTTCGGGTAACGGCTGTACAACCCGACGCAGACCGCGACTTCCTCACCAAGCGATCCAGAGCCACTCGCGGCGTTGGTGAGGTTTGCACTTGCAACGTCGGGGATGGGGTTCCCAAGGAGCAAGGTATCCAAGAAGTGGTTGATCAGGAACATTGAAGTTGAAATGTCGCCACTGCCTCGGTCCTTCTGGCACTGGAAAGCGGTCTTGTTTACGGCGTCGTATGGGGTCTCCCAAATGTTGCTAAATTCTGTGGGAGTATTAGGAAAGGGGGGTGGAGGTCGGGAAACCCAGGACCGACCGCTCACCATCAATCAGGTATGGCGCTGTTTCGAAATTGGCCGTCGTGGACAAGAAAGTGACCAAGCGAGTTCCGGCGTCAATCAGACTGCCAAGAGTTGGCCAGCCACTTGCGGACAAAGAAGCAGATTGGGGGGAGTACGACAAGGTATTAACCCCCGCAGCCACGAATACGGAGGCGAACTGCGTAGCTGCGAGATTGTCCGAGTTGACAATGAGCAGAGTCACGACTGGAGAAAGAGTCAAAATAGCCTAGGTGTCCCAACGAAGCACCCACCATCCTCAGGGTGAGCATCCATCCACGTCTTGACTGTGAAACTTATTAGGTCAGGAATAGGTTGGAAACGATGGGCAATTTCGTACCTGTCTTAAGGTAGTTGAGCAGGGTTCCTCCGTTGTATAACCCCTAATGCAAGTTGAGAGGTTCCGCAGCAGAGGTAGGGCGGGTACCTACGCAGTCAGTGTGACAGAGGTATATGTCACCGGAGTTCTCGTGCGCTTGCGTTTGGAGTAGCCTCACGCCGTCGTTGAGTTGCTGTGTAACTTTCGCAGAGTTGAAGGTAAAGCTTCCGGGACGGTCACTTCATCACCCACCGTCATAATCCTGGTTTGCGGCGACTACATGGCACGGTCAACCAATCGAAAGAAGAGATAATTGTACGGAACTTACGGTTGCTTACACCGACTGCGTAGCTGTTGTGTGTGCCGACATAAGTTATATTGCCATAACCCCGGCTGCAGAGCTATTGACTTGGGATTGAATGGCCTGCGGGGTTTGCTCGACGCAAGATTGACACACCTCTGCATGACCGTTGCAAACGGTAGCAGCGTTGGCTGAGGAGTGGAGAAAAGAAAGGGCGACCAGCATAAACCCCAGCAACATCGTTGACTGGTGGCTTATTGTCGCAGAAGGAAAGGTGTGTCGGAAGCTGCCGATCGTCTTTCTTTCCCCTGTCTCGATGGCAGGAGGGGCGTTCCTTATATCAGGGTTCTCTACCATATTCTTGGCGTACACACGTTCTGTATGCGCTGCCTATTTCTGCGGCGCAGCACTCGGCTGCGCGCTTTCTGTCAAAGTTATCAAGATCCTCGCCAGACAGCCACGGCCAACAGGAGTGACAACGTTGAAATCTTATGGGTATGAATCACATTACCACCTCGGCTCCGTCTGTAGTGCTTGGCGAAAGGCTGAAACCATTGTTTTGTTGGTTCTGATAGTATGCCAAGTACGCACTCGGCCGTCGTGTTCTTCTACGCTGGCACGGTGGTCCTCGTGTCTACTACGTTGCCTGTCCACTCCTCGCTCCCCGATGACCCAAGAACTCGTGTATGGCCTCCAGTCGTGGCGGCCGCATCTGCCGTTGTGGTTGCATCGTCCCGGGTCTGGCGAGGCCACCATGATTTTCTCCAAATCGCGGCGGGAAGCCTCTATGGGGCCGTCTGCTCTGTTATTGCGTACAAAATGTGGATCGGCGGGCTGGACGCATACGGTCATTTGCTAGAAAACTGGCTCGATGCTTTCATGGGATGGCGCTGACGGTACCCACAGTGAGTAGAATCGAACCTTGTTCGATACGCTGAGCCGCTTAGCGTATCCCCAACAGCACAGATCCAGACCTTTCGTTGCACCGAGCGCAGAAGCCGATGTGGATGGCCCTATTTCGGGCGCACACACCCGTATGCAAGGCGG
>Ga0307516_10007552_pt1 | contig 12471 bp, 5 predicted proteins | sample 19_EM_MG_FD_203310 | JGI IMG/M metagenome (GOLD analysis project Ga0307516, IMG submission 203310) | Populus trichocarpa ectomycorrhiza microbial communities from riparian zone in the Pacific Northwest, United States - 19_EM | ecosystem: Host-associated > Plants > Roots > Unclassified | place...
CTGCTAGATTCACTAGCACTAATGTCAGAGTCTCTTGTTTCATCGTTGAAATTTCTCTGAAATCAGAGTCCTCTGTATATATATATATAAAAGGGTGGCTTTATAGGTTTTTTAACATAAAAAAAAAGAAAAGATGTTTAAGCTATTAAAACTTGAGTTAAGTCGAGTTAATTTGACAAACACATGAGATATTAGATCAGGATATCCTACAAAATAAAAAATAAAAAAACCACAAAGCTTAAAGTTTTGGAACCGAAGAAAACAGAGGATCCTCTGTTTAGAGAGAAAGAAGAGTTGACTTCGTGGATTGATAATTTGATACAGGGGGGGATTTGATCTCTGAAGTATCAAGTTATTTTATTTCTATTAAAGGAAAAGAAGGACAGGAGGAGAGCAGACTCCACCAATCGGAATTCAGAGGTCGAGACAAGATTTTTGGTATCCTACGTGGAATCATTCAAGAAAATCCATGTCTGATAGCCACTCGAGCCTTATTACCATTTTTGCCTTTAGTTATATTCCTTTTCCTCAAGTCTATATTGGATATTTTTATGCCTTTTTTTCTTTATTTGCCTCTTGATCTGATCTTCAATGTTTATCAGAAATTAAATTTTAATTAAGCATTTACAAGGAAAAGCATATGTCATTCTTGATGTTGAACCGTATTAAATTCTGAAAACCCAAAACTTTCATCAGAGATCACATCACATAATGAGAGGACGAATAGAATTCTCACAGGTAATGTCATGCGCCGTCTAATAAAATTCAAAGCAGTGGTTGTTTACTTGTTTGCCGTGTGACGATTTCGTCAACGTTCTAGAATCTAGACTATATTCTTGTATTTAAATAAGATTTCAACTTTGTCACAAAGATGGTTTTAATTTGGTACATTTCCAGCCGACAACATTCCAATTAATTTACAATAGGACTGTTCTAAGTCCTTGCTATTTTGTGGCTCATTGCTCTCCATGGCTTCAGGCTTAGAACCAAGAAGCTTGTAAATAAAGGATGAAGAGAAGCTTTCAAAAGATAGATATAGAATCTGCTGAGTTACTCGAGCCTGAAAACTTGTAGCGCTCAAATAATAATAAACATGATCACAAAAGAGAGTTTCCCTTGATCATGTAAACCTTAATGGCTTTTTTATTAATCGAAATAGTTGAAACTTGAAAGTGTTAAATGGTGGTGTGGTTGATTTTATTTTTTTAAAGTTAACGGGGATATTAAGTGTTTTGAAAATATAGTTAAGGTTGTTTTTTAAAATGTTTTTTTTTAATATATTAAATTAATATTTTTTTAAAAATTTATTTTTAATATTAATATATCAAAACAATTTATAAATATTAAAAATAATTAATTTATAACAATTCAAAATTTATTGAAACTTCGATGCAAACAAAGTCTCAAACCATCTTCTACCTCACAAATTTACCAGTCTCCTAATCTGAGGATGTTAGTTTACTTGAAAGTAGAGCCTTGTCGTCGCTATCATCATCGAAATCCAACCTATCGATTTTTCCATATTCTACATCAGTTTCTGCTGTTTCCTTTCCATCAAGCCCTTTTGATTCTGAAAGATGTAGTTGAGAGTATTCTTCTCCGAGAGGAGAATCCTGTGCCTCTACTTGTTGCATTTCTGATTCTATCAACGCATTCATCTTTGCCCGCTCCCGGTCTCTTGGATACGACCAGTAGAGGAAGGAGTAGATGAAAACACATATTGACATTGGAATGACAAATGACATGAAGAGTGCCTTGGCAAGTGATTCAGCATTTTCTCTATCTGTTTCAACTTTGACAGAATCCGATGATGTTTTGGGAACTTTGTAGCCATATAAGCGCTGAGCCAAAATGCCAACTATTGGGGGAGCAAAAGAAGACAGTACGGACTCAAATGAATTATCCAAAGCATAGATTGTTGTTCGAGATCTCTCTGGCACTATCTCTGCAAATATTGGACTGTGCAAACAATATGTCAGACAATTCAGATTCATTAAACATCGTTTCTGTTTGTAATATCGTTACTTTATGCATCGAACTAGTAGGGAACTAGATTGGCCATCAATGCTACTTCACAGCATGCTGTATTGCACTTTAAAAAACAGAAGCCGGCATATGTTTTACGCTGCTCTAGGCACCTGGAGCAGCAGAACATACTCGAATGCTCACAAGGAAATGTCATTCATGAAAACTGGAACTTATCAAGTGCCACGCTTAGGGTAATTGCTGTTCAAGTGCTTGCAGCAGGAATAATTTGTGAGACGTACCAATGAATTTAGCATAATCGCGATATAAGGCCGGCATAATCCCTGACGCTTGCAAATTGCAAGCTTTGAGATTAATGTTTACACGAGGGTCCTTTTCAAGCTATCAAAGTTTTCTACAAGTTTTAAGAAAAAAATTTACAATCTTAATCTAATGAAGGTGAAGGAAGATTTACGTTAAATATCATTTTGCAAGAAATTGGGAAATCCTTTGCCTAAAGCTGCTCTGGGGCAAGCAACCTAGTCCACTACGAAGATCAATGTCTTATGGTTTGTGACTGGTCATCTTTTATAGTAACGGGTGTCCTGTTTCAACAGTAACTAACAGTTGATGACAACTCCCTCGTGTGCATGTCATGTGTACTACTTAGATGGATCAATGAAGAGCCACGGTTTCTTCTATGCTTTTGATTCTCCTCATTTTACACCCCTTCAAATCCTAAGGCATGAAAGCCATAAAAAAAAGAAAAGAAAAAGAAACATTCTTTAAGTGAAATAGGAATACATACTTGTTTGTAGCTGGAGCATTCCAGGATGTGCAGAGTCCCATTGTGAAAAAGACCAGACCATGCTTGAATGCTGTTGATGGATCATATGGCAACACCAGAAGCAAAATCCCTGCTAAAGGAATGCTTGAACCAGCACTTATCTGTGATAGCATTATTCTCCCAGAATTAGGCAAGCGTTTAGCAAGGATATCCCCCATTCTTCCTCCAAACAGACTACCGAATGAACCACCGATTACAAAAATGTTCAGGAGGGATGCTGTTTGTTTATGAGAGAATCCAATAAGCTCTAACCACATAGGAGCGAATGATAAACCTGACCAAGGAAATGTTCCAGAGACACCTTGAGCAACAAGTATTTGGAAGGTTGGTATTTTTACAACTGACTTCGCATCTTTGATCAGGTCCTTGAACTCTGAAATAAAAGTCTGAGGAGTTTTATCTTTAGCTCTACCATCAGTATCGGAGAAGTGTGGATCCTTGGCAAAGAGATAGACCAAAACACCAACTATTACACTTATTATTCCAACCAAATGGAAAGAAACTCTCCAACCAGCTATCCCCATGAACGATGTTGTGGCTAGTAGTACCGAACAGAGATTTCCAATGATGGAGCCAAGGTTTCCTGTTAGCTGGAGCCATCCAAATGCCATACCGCGATTGCTTTCATCGGTCGAATCGGCAACAAGAGACTGAATGGCAGGTATGACTATGGCAAGTCCGATCCCATTTAGACCTCTTGAAATTGCCACCTAATTAATTGATCAGATGCAAAATTAAGCACTAAACGTGCAAAGAAATACATGAGTTATCTATCACTGTTATCTGCACAGAATAAAAAGCACCAATCTCCTTAAAGAGTTGGCAACAAATTCAGCTCTTTCTCATCAAATTCTCCAATAAGCACCATCATTTTGAACTTATATTAATTATCCATTCCTTCTAATAACAGCGTGGCTCGACAAAAGAGTTCATAGCACTTCAGATTTCCATGTACTGCTATCAAACATGAATCTATTGCAATCTAATAGAGCCACCAAATGAACCATTTGGGATTATGTGTGACCCATCAAATGATATGTCCACTTTCCAACATTCTAGGAAGTGTTGATAGGTTCTGATCCTCTGTTGATAAAAGCCTTTACGTAGAGTGAAAATATCGTACAGTGGCATTCCTTTATTGGAATAATTGTACAAATCCAATGTCCTAAAAAAATTATCACGAGATGCTAGCAAGTGATGCAACAAGAAAGAGTCTCCGAATCTGAATGCTACATCGTTTTCCCAAACAAGCACGTAAGATTTCACCTAAGAAGGCATTAACTCATAAACCCCATTTTACAGACCAACCCTTTTGCTGGAGCTAGATCTTCTCATGTAACCATAAAAGCACACCAAAATGGGTTTCTTAGAATCGCAACTAAGATATCCAGAACAACTATAAATTGTCACTCAAAAAAGAAAGATAAAAGAGCCAAATAAAAATCTCCACATAAAGAGATAGAGAGAGATCAAGAGGAACCTGTAAGAATGTAGAGGATATGGCAACAAGGAAGGTGGCAGCAGCCCAAAGAAAAGCACCAAGAGCAATGACATGGGCACGATTATGATGCACAGCAAGGTAAGCTGCTAATGGGTAGCAAGAAGACTGAACTACTGATCTAAACAAAGTGAGTGAACCCAGCCCAGTTGGGTCTGTATGTAGAGCTGCACCAACTTCTTTATACACTCCCGGCAACAAAGACTCATCAGCTCTCTGCATAATCCCCGCAAAATTCACCAGTACCAATGTTAGTGCCTCTTGTTTCATTTTCGAAGTCTTTATCAAAGCAAGATCCTCTATTTTATTTCCAAAAATAGACCATCCGATGTCTCTTTTTCCCTTTTTAGCAAGTACTATGAGAAAAAAAGGGACAAGACCATGTAGCCCTATGATTGACCAGACAACAGCTGGGATTTCCGGACATGTAACAGCAAACTTCCCACGAAGTCACTGCTATGGAAAAGAGCTTCTGTGATGTTGAGCAGCTTGGTTGTTGCTAGCTGTAGGTGTGATGTAGTGCAAGGGTTGTGCACAGGTTGTAATATTAAAATAATCAGATCTATCGAGTGAATCTAAAGACAATCAACAAGTTGTGCATGTGCTTTAAAGGGCATTGCACAAGCTGTATATTAGTTTAATTTGCTTGTGTTATGGGGAAGATACATTATGTCATTATAAAAACATTTAATCTGTTTGTTTAGCCGGCCTCTTGATTTTATAAATGGAGTCGTGGATGCCTCCCCTATTTCTTGGAGGAAAATTTCTTCGATTTGTGAAGATATTTCATCGGATTTATCATATATTCATCGTATTTCATCAATTCAATGCAGTTGAACTGGATTATAAATGAACCATGACGAATTTTTACCCTGCAGACAGAGACTATATTGCTTTCAATCCAATCAAATTCTGCAGTCTTTCATAGTGGCTCCGAGAGGAAAGGACGAGAATAGGAGTGGGAGACGGTCTATATTGTTTAAGAGCAGAAAACTCATACCAAACTCGAGTGGAAAGCACAGCCAAAATTGATGTCGTCTTCAAGTGCTATTCTTTATCTTTCTTTAGCTTTCATCTACAAATTGAATTATTTTTTAATGAGTGTGACATACCTAGCTAGTATTCTTGAAGAAAATAAAATTAAGGAATGAGAGAGGCAGCTTAACTACCGGTAAGGTTTTGAATTTGTTTTTTAGTTATTACAAGTTTAACTTTTTTTAGGATCACTAAAGACTTATATAATCGTTAACTTTAAAATATATAAAATTAATTTAAATATGCACAAACCAGTCCGTACCTCATTAATTAAAAATGAAAAGAAAAAAAATAAAATGAAGGGCTATGAATCCTTCTTTGTACTAGAAAGTAGAGCCTCGGTTGTAATTGATGGTGCACAATTTTTTTTAATGCGTTGCCGTTTGGGCCACATGGCCCAAGTGGCAACACTTTTGCGGCGTTTTATTTTAATCCTTATTTTTCTTGTAATTGAATATTTGTTTTTCAATTTCATCCCTTAGAATTTAATTTTTATATTAATTTTGGTCCTTATTTTTATAATTTTTATTTGCTTTTCTCTTATCATTTTTTAATTGAAATTTTTTATCTATCAAATTTGATCCTCATTCTTTTGATTGTTACTTATTTTATTTGAAATAATTTATGAAATGTTAATTATTATTATTTTAATTTCTTCATCTTTCAATTTTTTTATTTTTTAGATTTGATCTCTATTATTTTGATTATTATTTATTTTATTTGAGATAATTTATGAAATTATATTTTTTTTCAATTTCATTCTCATTCAACCTTTTAATTTGTAAGACTTATTCCTCATTATTTTAATAAACTTGAAAAAAATAAAACATTAATAAGTTATTTTCCAGCTCATTTTCCATGACATAACCAAACACTGGAAATTATTTTCCAACTTATTTTTTATTACACTACCAAACATCGAAAAATAATTCAATTTTTCAGAATTCACTTTCCAAAAAAAAACAACTTTCCAGCAAACGAACAGGATCTATTTTTCATTACACTACCAAATATCAGGAAATAATTCCTAGAATTCACTTTTATAAAAAAAAAAAAAAACAAAACTATTTTTAAGTTTTGAGCAGATAGAATGCGCCAGCTTGGCGCCTTGCCTGCATATACAATTTCTTCATCGTTAATATATTTTATTTTTTGACAAATTCTTTGCAAAATATAAATTCTTAGGCAGGTGGAGTGCCATATTGTTTTACCAATAATTGTACTGCTAACGGGAACCTTTTTTTTTTTTTTTTTAATAGACACTTCTTTTCTTAATCAATGAATATTTTTAACTGATGTGATAATGATATTTTAATTTTCATGTAATTTTCGAGATGAACCAACATGAACAAAGTTCTTAAATATCTTACATTATTAGATAAACAATAGAGGTCAACACAAGTTAATGTTTTCTTATACTTAATATTTGACTTTCATCCTTGCATTCTTTTCTATTTCTCTCGTATAAATTACTATCTTAACTAATTTCATGGTGAATTTATTTTTCAAGCAAACTCCTAATCAAGCCCAACAAAACTGATATCCAAGCCCATAATCAAACCCACATATTCTGGCAAAGTAATCGCAAGCATGGAAATCCTAACATTCTGTGTGAAGTTTTTTTTCCTGATAATTATATATGATTTATCCTTGCGTCGTCTTTCAGTGGTAAAACAGATTTTTCACAAATTCTCATCGGAACTTATTTGAAGAATTTGAAGTGCCAAAGGGGCCATCGCTCCAAAGAGATGAACAGTATGAGAACTAATTTGACGTTTATCCTTTGTCTTCGCACACATCTTTGCTTGTATTTTTCTCAACTTCAAAGTGTCATCTTGTTTTGTAATGAAAAAAATGATTCGCGAAGAAAAAGCTACATTAACGGTTGATTCTTTGATGTCTTACTTCTTACTATTGCTGCCATGATTTTTACTATGCTTGTAGCTGGGAAAACGTGATCTTGTTCTTGAGCATTAAAGTTACTTGGAAATGACTCGCCGAAAGTGTAGCCAGAGCCAGTCTTTGTAATCACATCTTTACTTGATTACGCCGAGTATTATTCCAATTCTACAAGTTGTTCTTCCCCTCCCTTTTTGCAAAAGGTAGCCGTTTTTTATTCAGTAAAACTGCTACTTGTCGTTTGAATTACTATATCTTTCTGTCTCGTAATTATTCGCTCTTGCTTTGATGGTTAGTGATCATGACATTCAAAATTCAATCTAGATACACATTAAGATTAATTCCATCCTTTTAATACAGTTAAAATTAAAGGACATGCTAGGACTAAGAGTTTTTTTTTTTTTTTTTTTTGGGGGGGGGTGGGGGGGGATACATTTCCTGGTGTAGTAATTACGACCGCCTCAAGTTATCTCTCTATCCTTGTAAGAAAAGGCCTTGAAATAGTCCTGAAACCAAATTAAGATAATCTGGAATCTTAGTGTATTTAAGGTTGTTCCAAACAATCCTTGTCCTCTTATAGACAAAGGCAAACCCCAAATTAGTCACTAGACTATTTGGCTAGTCTCAACCAAGTCCTAAGTAGAATTTTTCAAGTCTCAATCGTGTTCCCAATTTATAAATTATTCTCAACCACGACCTTCTTTTCATATGATAGTATGCATTTCTAAGCCCCTTCTAAACTACTAATGTTTAATGGATTTATCCAAATTTAGTATGTTGAAAACTTCCCAAAAGCAAACCCTAAATTTGATTGAGTCCTTAACCACGGGGAAGCGATAGAAAATAAAGTTTGTTGCAAATCAAAACCCTTACATACTAGGAATATCATAATTATAGAAAGACTCTTAGAATACTTAATTTTATTTGTTCATGTCTCACTTGCTAAAAAGCTATTACAATTCTTTATATAGAAAAAATAAACTAGAAAATTCTAATAATACCGAATAGAAAAAATAAAATAGGAAAAATATTATCTTCAATTGAGAAAACAAAATTACAAAAGCATAATGATACAAAATTAAAATTAATAAACTAAGAAAAATATTTATTTTCCCAAAAAAACCCCTCCATCAATCTTCCTGAGTTGCAAGGAACTCATCCTCAAGTTCAAACCTAATTTTATTCATCCATGTCTCACTTGCCAAAAAACTTATTACGACTCTTTATATAGAAAACTCCAACATCAATCTCTTAACTCTTTATTTTGTTTTGTATATGTCCGTTTTATCATAATATCATTAGTTAATACCTTTACATTCTTTTTTGAAACCCACAGTAACTCTTTCATTTCGGTGAGAATTAAATGATAAAAGGAAATAGAACTAATAAAAAAAAACTAAACTAACCTAATTAATTAAAATAAAATAAAAGTCACATTTTTAATTACTTAATTTCATAAATATAAATGAAAAGATTAGAAATGTGTCACTAATAGAGTATTTGTTTGTGAGGTATACTGCTTATAAAAAGCATGCAATATATATTTTTTTACACAGTACACCTCTTAAACAAACATACTATAAATCACGTAATATCATAAAATAAATATATTTATAGAACACAATAAAAATAGATGTACTCAACAAATATGAAAAGAGGAGAAGGCTAAAATTAAAAAAAAAAAATTGAAAGTGTAAAGAGATGAAATCTAGGTAATATCCCATGTTTTAATAAGCATGTCCATTCTTTTAAACCCGCGTTGAAATGATTTTAAGTAATGACAAATCATATGTGGTGGTGATAGTTGCATTTTGTCTTAAGCTTGAATTATAATAAAAATAAGAACACCAAGACTCGGTGATTCTAAGAGTATCTTCAATCGGAGGGCCCAAAGTTCGCTTTCTAAAATCTGAACGCCCTCAAGCTTGTTTTCCCACTATTTGGTCTTGAAGCCCATTAATCAAATGAAGTGAGGATTAGGGTTTTTTTGTATTTTTTTTAAAAAAAAAATGATAGATTAGGAATAGTTAGCATGATATTTATAAAACTAAATTCATTAATACGACGACGACGACAACTTGAGAAAAGAATTGACTCGAACAATGAATTCTCTAGGTTAAAAGCCATAACAATTCTTTATGAAGTATTTTTAGGTTTTCTTTATTTGATGCCATCAATTACTTTATTTATTTTCTTAGAACTAACTAATGTTTTTCTTTTTTAGAATTCATCATTTTAAGAAAACCGAGCCATTACAAACAACTGACTAAAAGCCTGTTTTTTTCAACAATTTAAAAATGTTTTTTAAAAAAATTATATATTTTTATTTTTTTCTTCAAATTATTTTTTTAGTATTTTTTAATCGTTTTGATGTATTAATATTAAAAATTATTTTTTTAATATATTTTTAAATAAAAAAATTATTTTAAAAAACAACCTCTTCAATCCAAATTATTCATTTGCTACAAACTCCATCTAAATTGTAACTTTTTAAGAGTTGACTTATAGCACATGGAGAGTTTTAACGTTTTTGTCAAAAAAGAGTCTTAAACAAGATGAAAAACCAAGATTATTTAAATACAAAATAGAAAGAAAAGAAAAAAAAAGACCCGTAGGGGTGTAAATCTAGGCATGGAGGCTAAGCCCTAAGGTGATAGAGTGGGACCCAAGAATTGCGTGGCTTCGTAAGCTGACTCACTCGCCACGATTTCATTAATATGGATGGGCTATGGGAAATGGCATGATGAATGGGGAGCAAGCATGATGAGAGAAAGGACGGGTGGCTTTGAGAAGGGCCCACAAAACCCCTTTGTCTCTAGTTGGATGCACATTCTCATCAACGTCAAAGAACCTTATTTGCCGTGCTGTGGGCTTTGCTGGGAGACAAATCTAATCCAAATAGCACTCCCAATATTTATCAAAAAGTTTCTTATTTCTCCATGCTTGAATTTCACAGTTTTACTTGCCTATGCGATTTTGCGGTAAAATGTCTTGTTTCCAGTGCTATTTTCCCCTTTCTTTTCTTGCAACTCTGCCTTTATTACCTGCAAAAAAGAAGAAAAAAGCCATAATCATGTTAAACTCAATTGCATTATACAAGTTCTTGTTTGCAATTAAGCATCTCCTCATTACAAGGAACCCTAACGGCCACTAGCAAATCTTAAGAGCTTCAAAGAAATGATTCCCAGATTTTGCCCATTCTTAGCATGCCTTTTTCACTATAATTAGCTTATCATATGGCAGGAAATCAAGAGCCCTGAAAGAATGTTTGCATTGCAGTTAATAAGTGTTTGTTTTTGCGTCTAAAAATATTGTTGAAAATTCTGTTAAAAAAACAACAACCACTAACATAATTTCAAATATATTTTTTTTGAGTAATATATATAAAATAAATCAAGTTATTTTTTAAAAAAACTGTACCTTTATCATTAATCATTGTGAGACTGTTACATGGGTAGCATCAAAATTTGTTTTCGAATGATGTAAAATGTCTCTTTATAACCTTAAACTCTTGTGGTTAAATCTAATCAAGGAGGTTAATTGATTTGGAGGCAATGAAAAGGGACATTTTGCTTTATGGAAACTATTAGCTTGCAGTTCATAACATGACAGTAGTGGCAGACAAATGTGGACTTCATGAAAATCACTCCTGACCCACCAAGGCAGACAAGTCATAATGCAAGATTTTAAATAAGCACCACAGTAAATGGAGTTCCTGTTCAAGTACTGGTTTTTACTTCGAAAAGTTTCTCCATTGGAGAAGTCGTTGAAACAAATAGTAAGTCACCGTTTGATCCTGGAATTTTGCTCCTTTTTTTTTCTCTAAAGTGTTTTTAAAATTGGTCCTTGTTTTAAAAAATATATTTTAATAAATTTTTCATTAAAAAATATTTTGCATCGTAACTAGTATTTAGCAATTTGCTTGAACCCTAGAGTACAATAAAAGGAAATAAAAAGCTAAGTATAGAACTGTATTCTCTGACAACACCATCCAGATAAGGGACGTGCCGAGTTTAATATTAAGTGGTGTTATGTCTTTGACAGGATTAAAGTGTTAACTATGCTTTAACTTGTTTGATTATCAAAAGTAAAACAAAAAAGTTTTAAAAGTTGTAAGAAACTGAGCTAGATGCTAAAAGACTTGACCTCCAAAGAGAGTTTTTCAGGGTTGTTTGCGGGGGAAAAATCTTCATGATCTTCATTTAAATATGTCTATGGATTTTGTAATATTGCTATAATTTAAATCTCAAAGGCATTTTTCATATTATTACCGGATACCGTTAATGATCACACGACTAAACAGCTACGGCCTTCAGTACAAAAGTCGGCACTAGGAGATGAAACAGATGATTTAATTATGTAATGGGATGATATTCAAAAGGCAATCCTTTGGTCTCACACCTCTTCCATTTTATGTGCGTGCTGGAGAGCTTTGCGTGCTATCTACACGACTCATTTCAGTACTGTATGCGCACATACTGATAGCTTTTGGGGGGTTTGATGTGTAGTAGCACCAAACATTTGAAGAGTTTTCAAATCGAGGCTCCTAAAAACACCCTTTTTGATGGGACTTCTCTCGATTAAGATTTCTTGTGAATTAATGTTAAAAATGATATGACGTCAATAATAGGTGTATGCAATTTATATGAAGCAAGATTCGTTAGGTGAAACATTGAGATATGGCCTAATTAACTAGGGATATTCATATATGAAAACATGGATGGGATGAAGCTCATGAGGTTCGATGATGAAGATATGACCTAGTAAACTTGTTTCGCCATCCCAAGGTTCTTCTTTCTTCGCACCACAAGATGTTGTCTTGCATCCTCCGCTCTTTAATTGTGAAAAAATCTCTTGTTTTCACCTAAGAAACCTCAATTAAAGCACCATTAATTTCTAACTGGTGTTGCCATTTGCCACAAAAGAGGAAACTCCTAACCAAATAAAGATCCATCTCCATCCCTCCTAGGTGGGCAGGATATAGACGTGGGAAGCCTCCTCCAAGAGAGAGACCACCGAGTATTAGCTATAGGAAGACGTCCTTTTCTGTAGAGAAGAAAGATACCGTCTCTTCTAAAAAATTGGGGGGAGAGAGGTTATTACATGATCTTTAGACACTTTACTTCTATCTAATCTGTAGTATTTAGCTACTTGAAATGGGAAGAAGAACAAGGGAAAATTGCAAATTTCCATGTAATTTGTCTTTATACTAGAGTACGAGGAAAAG
>Ga0307516_10007553_pt1 | contig 12471 bp, 15 predicted proteins | sample 19_EM_MG_FD_203310 | JGI IMG/M metagenome (GOLD analysis project Ga0307516, IMG submission 203310) | Populus trichocarpa ectomycorrhiza microbial communities from riparian zone in the Pacific Northwest, United States - 19_EM | ecosystem: Host-associated > Plants > Roots > Unclassified | place...
GCTGGCTCGAACATCTTTCCTTGGAGTCCCCTGCCGCATTGTCTCTCAAGAAGGAGAGCTTTCGAGGATTGCCACATAATGGCTTTACATTCATGGTACGAATCGTCTATCTTTTACTTGACATGATTACCCGACATTGAATTTCTGCGTTGACCGCTACATCTCATTCACTTTTTATGGCACATGCGGGCTTCCTCTCATCCTCCAAAGCCTCATGGTGACATCCTTGGGGCAATGCTTGCATCGGACCATCTACCAGTTGGAATTGTCGTGCTTTTTCTCAATGAAAGTGAAGTTTTTGTGCGCGATGGCAGTCTGTTTCTAGAATGAAATGTGCACCAATTTTTTGCCTTAATTCACGATAATCAACCCTCGTCGGTCCTGCCCAACGGCCACCTAAAAGGGGATCTGCCAGTTCTGCCACTGCGATTCCGACCCCTCTGACAATTGCCGGGCTCTGGCAGTTCACGGCAGAACGGCAGAGTTCTGCCAACGACACTAGGGCCGTCAACGGCGCATTTGCGCCTTTCTTCCAGTGTGGCCGCGATCATGCCAGACACCTCATGGTGAACAAGATCATCTCTACGTAAAGGGGATCAGAGGGGTTGGGATAGTGTGCGACATTTAAGGCTTACTTGAATCCTCAGAGGAAGGATGACATCCGAGTCGCATCTGCCGCGTATGAATATCCTGTTTCAGCTGCATCAGCAGTAGGGTCCATATTCACTCCATTTACCCAGGCTCCTTCCCATCCGCCAAAGAGGGTGAAGCCCTTCGCGATGCTGAATCCGATTGCGCGTGAAGTGTTTGATCTGATTACGTAGTTATTTGTTCATCCAAATATTTACGGGACAAATAAAACAAGGGTGTTGCCCTTCCCAAGTTTTGTTTGTCCCGTAAATCGAAGGGCTTCACCCTCTTTGGCGGATGGGAAGGAGCCTGCCATTTACCCTATATTCTTTCGGTCTCACAGACGCTCACGGATCTTCAAACGTCGGTCAAGGAGTATGTCAGCATCAGGAACATCTAGTTATGCAACGAAGGCGTGGTAGATTTAAAGTGACCCAGCAACAGTCATGCCCTTCATTCAGAGCTGGGCTCCGTTCACCCTCATTCCACAACGCGCCTCAACGTCCTATACATTTGCGCTCTCTTCGCCGTGCCAAACCTCGCCCTTCCACTGCCAAACCAGATCATTCAGGAAGGAAACATGAGGCGGTCGGTCACTCCTGCACCTCAACCAAGGTACGTCAGAGTATTCTTCACTTAGTAACCCTGAGTGGTTTAACCTGCCCTTCAAGCGATTGCGATAACCCCGCTCTCGGATACCCGGCCGAGTATCAGAAGCTGTGTGGCATTTGGAGGGATCGCTCACAAGGAATATGGGGGCCCATGCCGCAACTTCGAACGCGAGCTGCAAAATTTCGAAAGATACACTCAATTGCTAAGAAGGAACCCGAATGGAACATGCTTTCGGCCAGCCCCGTAGGGCGTGTCAGAACGAGAGTCGTTGACAACTTGATGTTGGGGGTCAGAGTTTCGTGGCTAAGTCACCCGGAGGTGCCAGAGCATGCGTAAGATATATGAATGGATGTAATTGGCATAGGGGGCTAGTCATAAATAAGAGTGAATCCATTCATCGACGAAGATGTTCGAGTGGAATGATGCCCTTTGCCTACGAAAGAATCCCATAAAATCGGTTACATACTATTTGAAATGACGATAAGGGTATCAAATGAATGAACTAGGACGAGTTACAATGGAGTAGAACAGACGTATATGATAAATAAACGAAAAAGTCAGGAGAATCCAGTAAACGTATACAAGAAAAGAGAAACGTACAAAAAAAGCATACCATGAAAAAAGCATCTACCAATGTCACCGTCGTATAAGTAATCCCCTCTATTCTTCCTCATCCTCATCCTCCTCCTGAATAGGCTGCTTAAACGCAGTTCCTGACCGTCCATTAGGGAGCTGCCTCCTCCCACCCCGATTCTCCGTCGCCTCTGACGGAAGAGGAGACAGACGTTCCGCGGGCGAATGCCCTGCCTTCTGCCTCGACGGCGCCGCACCCGACGTACCACCCAAACCCACTCCTCCTCGACTACTGCCACGCGGTTGGAGCGAAGTCCGATGACCCCTCGGCGCCGGAGACAGCATCAGCTGCGTAGGTTCACTAAGCGCGCTGCGATGCCCCATCTGGCCCAATCCACCCGCAAAGGCAGGAACATCGTCGTCCTCATCCACCCAATCGCTCTCATCTCCGAGGCTGAGCGATTGCCGTCCCGAAAACACGTCCCTGATGGAAACCGGCTCAGACGCGGGCGAGACCGCAAGGACTTCGACCGGCAAATGCTTCGTTCGCGATTGCCACCCAGGAGGCTCCAAACCCCACGACTTCTTCCAGCTCGACCGTGAATGGCTGTGGTGCGTGACAGGGCTCGCAAAAGGCGCTTGACGCTTCTGTGCAACAAAGGTGGTGTTGACAATAGCAGTGAAAGGCCGGCTTGTATCGTCCGACATGCTTGTAGCCCGTGACCTGAAAGGACTGGACGTACGCGGGCCTTCATTCTCCGAAACTTCGTAGAAAGACGTAGGGCGCGATGATGGTGCTGAGTATAAAGAAGACGTCGCAGAATTGGATCTACCATGGGAAGGTCGGGAAGTCGGCTGAACTTGTCTCACGACGCGGGTCGATGATCCCGATCCAGCCCTCCTGTGATACTTCATTGGCGACGTCGCGCGAAGGCCCATAGATCCCACAGAACTCTGCGACGGCGACCTCTTGTGCCGGTGCTGCATCGTGAAGCTCTGGATCGATGAAGGACGGGAAGAATGGTCTCCGCGTTCCGAGTTTGGCGTGTGGCTACCGAAGGATTTCGTCGCTATTTGCGGAGAATCTATAATAAGCTTATGGAGAGATGCACCAGATGACCGTCTAGAATTCACACTGCTTGACCGCCGGGAGGACGCAGAAGGTCGCTGTCGATGTCCCCGAGAGCTGAGCTTCCCTCCGCTCGAGCTACGACGCTTCGCCGTTCCAGAATTAAAAGCTTGATTGACGTTCCCAAAAGGACGATTATGCATCCCAGGTTGATTCATCCCTGTCGAATTGGTGGGGGACTCCTTGCGTTTGCCTTTCCTATCTTCATTAAACCATATCCTGAAAGCTTGCAATAAACTGGCTCTAGTGCGCTGAGGTGGACCCTTGGCTTTCGCGTTCGCCGACTCGGAAAAAGTGGGGGTCGAGACCGACGAAGGTATTTCTCCAGGTGTATTGGCAGGTGTCGGCGCCGCCAACCGGTGAGGATGAGATATGGACGCTCGCGTTTCGGCCAACACCCAAGGAGATCCCATCTGAGCTTGTGCTAGATCAAAAGGAGGTGGGGTAGAAGGTGGGTGATCTTTCGACGACTTCAAAGTGGGCGACTTTGTTGATTTCGCTGAGCCGCTACTGCCATGAGAGCTCCTAGGTTCTTCGCCACTGCCCACCCTCTTTTCCGCTTCCTTCGACTTGTCCCTTTCTTCACGAACGGCTTCCGTAGATTTCTTCTTCACCAAACCAGCAGCTTCCAAGGCTGTAGTCGCCCGCTGCATTATGCTAACGCTGCCAGATCTTGGCTTTCTGCCTTTGCTGTCCTTGTCCCTCAGACTTCCAGCAGGAGTAGACGGATGAGATTTCGAGGACGCATCCGAAGGAGACAGCATCACCGACCGAGTTGGTGTCGTAGGTCGTGGGGGCGTTGTTGGTCGTTGAAACGTCGGAGTAGGAGGGACGAAAGCGAGTTGCGGCGCCGATCTGGCTAGGCCGCAATTCAGGCCCCCAGAATCAGTCTGTGTTCCGACCGACACTTTCCTCTTTCTCATTGATTTCTGTCCGGAAGGCTTTACAGGAGTGTCGGCAAGGGAAGGGGAAATGAACGGCAGTTCGTTGCCCTCTCCTGCCTGCTTCTTCTCCGCTTGCTTCTTCAGCATCCACCATACCGCCCCGGCAGCATCACAGGCGTTGGACAATACAGAGTGCACAATCTGAGCCGTATCTAAACCCAGCATGCTCAAACCATTGAGGAGCTGCCTTTCATGCGGAGTGGAAAAGATGATTGGGGCGGGAGTTGACATCAGGGAAACAAAATCTATATCACGACTGAGGAGCAGCGGTAGTGGTGTTAACGGTGTTTTCTCGGCAGTGGGTGATGCTGGGTCGTCGAGGGTGGAGGAAACTGAGCGACGTTTCGTCCGTACTGGAGTGCGTAGCGGGTGGGGAGGAGGTGCTTTCGAGGAGCTTGAAGAATTATGTCGTAGAGGTACAGGAACGGACACTTCCTCTTCCTGAACTGTTTCGGGTTGGCGCCCATTGGCAGCGGTAGGACTCATTTTGGAGTGTGCGGATGTCGTATTGATTGTGGTTTCGTTTGGTTTACGGGGATATAGAGGTGGAGAATATCCAAAAGGATCGTCATTCGGGGTGGCGGGTATCGACCGGCTGACATCTGATGAAGAAACGGAGGAAGATTTGGAAGATATTGGATCGTCATAGATATGTCGCGAGTGATCTACAGCGGTCTCTGTACGCTCCGAAGTCGGGGAAGGTTCCAGGGAGGTGGAACTCGTTCCATAGTTCGGCTGACGAGCGGTGAACCAAGGGTGTGCCAGGATTTGCGGTATCGTGAGGCGGTGAGCGACATCCTTCTGCAGAATATTCTGGATCAGATTTCTAGATTCTGAAAGTGCTTTGTAGGTAGTATATGGACGCGACATTAGAACGTCATACCAAGGGACAGCCAGTCAGGATCTTCAAATTCACCCTTGATTACCATTTGACGCATTACATCTTCATCGTCATCATCAAATGGGAGTGTTCCGGTAAGAAGGCAGTAGAGGATGACACCAAGGGACCAGACATCGACCTCTATCGAAAAAGACGATCAGCGTTGATGGCCTTGGAATTTGGACGGTGGCAAAATTACGGCAAGAGGATAACATGGACACGTAATAACTAAAAGGCAGCGTGAGGAACTTACCTGGTCCTTGATATTTCTTTCCCTGTAGCATCTCTGGAGATGCGTACCCTGTCGTGCCGCAATAAGTTTCCATGAAACTGCCTCGCTCAAACTCGCGAGTGAAACCAAAGTCCCCCAGCTTTACACGACAATGTTCGTCGAGGAGAACGTTCTCGAGTTTCAGATCTCGATGGACGATGCCAGTGTCGTGGAGATATGCAACAGCAAGGCAGAGCTGGCCGAAAATGATTCTAGCTTCGTCCTCCGCCAGACGACCCTTCTCTGCAAGGTAGTCGAAAAGTTCGCCCCCGCTGCATAGTTCCGTAACGATCCATATGTGAGATTCGGTCGCGATGACTTCGTACATTTGAGTAACGTGGGGATGGTGCAGCTGGCGATGGTGATGTATTTCTCGGGTGAGAGATGCGGACATGGCTTTAGGGATTTGTTTGATTGCGACACGGGTGGAGGTCAAACGATGGGTGCCCATTCGAACTTTGCCGTACGCTCCTGTTTGCACGATCAGACGACGGATACAGTTGATGGCTGCGGACTTACCCTCTCCGATGACCTTTCCCAATGTGTAGTTTCCAACGACCCGTATCTTCGGGGACGATAGCTCCTTTCCCAATTCATTATAGGCATTAGCGAGCTGAGCTTTGTGGTTCTGGGTCACCGAGCCGGTGTGTTTGTGACTTTGAACGGAGGGCATAACAGTATATACAGAGTTTAAGATATGAAAAGAGAGGCAGCGGCGCGGGGGCCACAAAATGAGGAATCGGGTGGTGACGACGATGGGAGTTGGGAGTGAATTAGTGGCGTGCGAAACCGATCAACATTCAACTCAATTCTCATCTAATCAACTGACTTACCGCGGGTCCCCAGCAATGTGGACGCCTGACTACGTTATAACTCCATAAAAATGGTCCGAATCCCCAGAGGGTCACATAAAGTGTTAGGTTGGTGTACTTGGATGGAATTGGAAAGAAATACCAGGGATTTTCTGTTGCTGCGGGCACACCGTGGGAAATTCCCCGGTTCGCAGCACGACGCCAGCAGCACCCGTTGTTACCAACCCCACCCCGCACTCCACCACACTTCGATACGGTGAGCCCAAAATCACTACGCCCAGGACGATACCCTGATCTCCCAGCAAAAGACCCCCACGTTCATCTCATGTTCGTCCCAAGCACCTTGAATCCCTCGCCACCTAACCCTGTCCCCATCCAGGTCTGAACCTTACGACCCATACGTTCCCCGGAATGGCACTGGATCGAACCAGCCAGGCTCCAGTCAAGGAAATGCAAAGACGGCAGCGATACAGGCCCAGATAGACGACACTGTTGGGATCATGAGGGAGAACATCACCAAGGTAGCAGAACGAGGCGAAAGGCTGGATTCGCTACAAGACAAGACAGGCGAGTTGATTTATTGCTCACCCAGGCGCTCATGCACTGGCCATTTCTTCAAGCGGTGTGACTAACTCTCTTTCTAGACACATTAGCTGTCTCTGCCCAAGGATTCCGTCGCGGTGCCAATCGAGTACGCAAGGTGAGATATCCTTTGCTTTTTTTGTCAACATTGACAACTCATTTTGTGCTTCTAGAACATGTGGTAAGTCGTTCTCCCTGAAACTTGTACCCGCAAAAATGAATTTTCTTGTTTGCTCAAAGGTGGAAGGATATGAAGGTCCGTCTGGCTGAAACCTTGCAAAAATGAATTCTCCTCTGAAAGATGCCCTAGATGCGCATTATCATCGGCGTTGCTGTAGCAGTCATCATTGTCATCATAGTCGTCTCGATTGTCAAAGCGACGGGAAAATAGTCTCCCCGTCCTCCCCAGCGCTACCTCCGACCACCTTATCCCTTTCTCCTTCGTTGTATCTATGCATCATGCTATTTTAATTTCTCTGGCCTCTATGGTGTGTTGATAGGCTTACTACAGCTTCCATCATGTCGCAAGACGAGAGCGGGCAGAGTTATTGGACGTTTATCCCTTCCTACCGTTTCAACCATGTATGCTGTTGTGTTTTACCTCGAATAGAGCATCGCTCTCTTGTTGGATCGGCTTCACTCTGTCGGCTGGCTCTTCAGATCTTAGGCCTTAGGATTCGTTCATGGTCTAATATAATCGAATAAAGTGCGACTCAGATCCAAGCGATCGGTCCATCATGTAACGCCAATGTCGCATGCTATGACATACATCAAGTTCCTGGAGTGAATAGCATAGACCATACAAACAGGCTCAACCCTCCTGCACAATCATCGTCCACCCTTGCCACCCTTCATCTGCTGCTTCGACACCTTGGGGCCGGTAGGCGCAGACTGGCGTGCAGGCTAAGCACCAAGAGTCAGCGGTCAACTCCCCCAAACAACCAAAAGGGAAAACCCACCTTAGCCTTCTTAATCTCCTTCTCCTTCTTCTCAGATTTTGCTTTCGTGATAGCGGCCAATCGTTGTTGTGTGCGGGCGGCGGCCGTCTGGTTGCGCTTGGCAGCGATGGCGGCGAGGTCAGCACCGACAATACCGCGCTGGTGCTTCACTGTCCGGCGCGAACGCTTCTTGGCGACTTCCTCCGTGATGCCCTTCTTGTGCATCCGGCGGTATACCTGTGTCCAGGCGATCTTGCGAGGGTTCTTGCGTTGGAGGAAGAGAGATTCATTTTTTGAGCCGAGGAAGCGGAAGATCTGGCGAGTATAAGTTGAGGGTAGATTGATTGGTGTAGAGAGAGAGGGTACGCACTTTGCTGTCGCCGCGGACGAAGAGCTTGCCCTTGCTGGGGTAGATACGGTAGCCGGAGAACGAATCAATTTCGAGCTTCTGTACTCAGTGCATCGCGGGTCAGAAACGCAGTCGATGTCATGAGGAGTTTGAAACGCACCATCTAGAAGAACAAAAGACAGTCGTCAATAATGTCATCCAAGTCAAGTGATGCCCATCCAGCCAAAATTTCAGCCAAAAACCGTTGTTTTACGCATCTCCAGACACCCCAATGGCTTTCACGGCCCTCATATGCCCGAGAAGTGCATAGATTCGTGCTCACCTTGCTGAGTTTTGTCGGATGGCGTCGGTGAGCGCTGTAGGCAGCCTTTCCCGAAACAGGGTTCGGACGATGCCGAATACCACGTGCGTCATATTTCCATCATCTTATCGTCTCTTCCTTTCTCCAAGGTTCGTCCGTCTCGATATTCCACTCGATGAGCTGTATATAATTTTCAAAATTCACTTTTCAGAAGCTCGACATGTCTACAACGCAGAATAAAGGACCGGTCATCATCATCACAGGAACACCTGGCACTGGGAAATCGACGTATGCTCAACTACTTGCCCAGGAATCGCCAATCCCACTAAGACATATCAATGTCGGAGAACGGGTCAAAGAAAATGAACTATATGAAGAATTCGACGAGGATTGGCAGAGTTACACGGTGGATGAAGATCGAGTAAGTCGCCGAAGCTCTATTCCCCTTTTCTCCTGACCGAGAGTGACAAGCTAATAGATGACCTGGAACCCATCGTGTCGGAAGGAGGCGTGATTTTAGATTGGCACACATGCGAAGTCTTTCCGGAGAGATGGGCAGATCTCGTTGTCGTCCTGCGATGTGATCACACAAAACTATGGGAGCGGTTGGAAAGGCGGTGAGTACATACCCATTTTGGTAAGCTCGAGAGCCGAATCAGATAACTGTTGGGTGGCCTAGGGGGTACCCATTGAAAAAGATCCAGGAAAATAACGAAGCAGAGATCATGCAAGTTGTTCTGGACGAAGCCCGGTCCTCTTACCCCCAAGAAATCGTGGTAGAGCTGAGGAGCGAGAGCACGGAGGACCTGGAGGCCAACGTGGGGCGGCTTGTGGAATGGATTGATCTCTGGAGGAAGGATCATGCTACCACATGAATTCATGTACGAGAACTCACTGGAATGTCGGAAAAGCAATTACAGCTAGTTGCGGAACTTAGGGCGACAGCTGATTTCGTGAGAGAGCAACGGTTTAAACCTGACCATCATGGGACATCGGAGACATCAGGCTTTCGTTATCGCTCGACTCGTCCCGCATGGCCAAATCAAAGCTTATTACCGCTGCGTCGCTGCGCTCCACGATCAGTGGTGCTACGGACGTATTGGCCTCGGCGTGGAGTCTTGATTTCGATAAGGCGCCGGGAGAGGTATACGCAAGCGACAGTTCTTTCGTCTTTCCCGCCGATATGGGCAGCACCGAAGGAGGTAACTGTTGTTCGTCTCCCATATCCGAATGATACTTGATGATTGGGCCTCTAGACAACAACGATGGAATCACAGTGATCGACGTGACGAATCCAGAACAATCTGCATATTGCTTTGTCTCAGTCAATGGCTTGTCTAACACTGACCTGGATCCATTCCTTCCTCTCACTGCCGCTGATTATGTTCGCGCCTACTATCCGATTCCGGGACCAACCGAAATGATTTCTGAACAGGTCCGCTTGAGAGAGGAAGATGTCTTGGATGCCATATCCTCGTCAGACGGGGAACCTCTGATGACCTTAGAAATGTTGGCCGAGGCGTGGCCCCAAAAATACGAAGGTTTCCTACCAGTCGGGAAAGAAGATCGTCCGGTAAAGGAAGATGGAAACGCTTGTACATCTATCCCAACTTTGTTCGAGCTTTCCCTTAAACCCGCCCTTGACCGTGCACTCGAGCGGGACGAGACGCAAGAGCTTGAAGATCTTGTCTGGATGCTTGGGAAGGCAATTGCGATCGTAGCTGATCTTCAAACTCGCGAATCGCTTCCGAATTCTGCTCTGCTAAAGCTTTTGGCCATGTAGTCGACCACACCCTCGACCTTTCCCACTTCACACTCTCCACAGAACAGATTGTCACCCTTCTGACCTATTTCGAAATATAGAAGTTCTAAAGCTTTCACATAACCCACTCGTGAATGCGGAGACCATACGGTCTGTCCTGTCGGCCCTTCCGAACTTGAGGCGACTGGTGGTGTTGGGCATCTCCATCCCACAGAAAGACTTGTTCAACCTCCTCGCAAACAAGGAGTTATTTTTCCGTTTGGAAGCCCTTGTAATACCCCAATTTTACGGTCGGAATGGCGATCCCTTCCCCAACGCGTTTTCTTTCTTTGGAATCGGAGATACCTACCATGGTGTGACTATTGCTTCCCTGCCGTACTTTACACCCGCTTTAGTTGTGGAAGCTTTGACCGACTATCTTTCGGCATTCTTGGGTGACGATCTATCGTCCATTGTCTCCGCAAAATTCGCCCCGCAAGTCTTGTTCTCAACCGAACCTCGAAAGCCTGGACAAAGATGGGCCGAAAGAAACGTTCCGGTCGTTGCTCAACATTCCCCCCGGGCTTTCCAAGGCGAAGGCTGGATTTTTGCATTCAGATGGAAGGAGAAATCCTACGGTTTCATCCAGGTGAATCCCAATGCAGAGCAGACGAAGCAAGTCGCTCAGGACGATGCCGTCACTGTTGCTGCGTACAAACTGTGTGATTTAAAGGGTTTCCTTACTGAAATGGAGAATGAAGGCCGTCCCTCTCCTTCCGTAGCGGCCGTGACGGTACTTGAAGGAGTTTTTGACAAATTGACGAAGAATGGTTTGACGCTGATGACATCGAGCGAGGCTAAGTGGCTCGGCGCCGTTCGCAAGTAGAATACAAATGGGTATTTGCTTGTGCCACTACATTGATAACCGTACTTATGTCCCTCAAACGCCAGGTTATTCGTCAATGGTCACCGCTACATACAGTAACAATATCAATGTAACATATATTACGCCTACGGTTTGCTCTTTCTGCTCCGTCATCTCTTCTTGCGTTCGACCACCAACTTTTAAGGAGCCCCCAGACGTAGAATGACAAGGCTGGACAAATGAAGCGGCCATTCCTGCACGGCGACCGAGGTTACGAGCATTGTGCTGCTGCTCATGGTCAGCTTGCCTTTCTGAGCGATGCATTTAAGCGACTGGCGACTCAGACTTCCGATGTTCACTTCTGCTGGACGGGGTGTCTCGAAGTTTGATTCCACACTCGGCAGCCGAGCTCAATCGGACGCTCTCGAGGATCAACTTGAAGCTCGTTGATTTTCTTCCGACCATATCATGGTCAGGGTTATTCTTCTGCCAAGGTAGATCTCTTGTGTTCTATCAGAAATCCCTCGCTCCATATTCGAGACAGTCATCAGGTACTTGCGGGGATTTCTATCCGGTTATATCTTATACCATACAACTGACTTAAGTTCTGCGACTAGCTGTAATGTTCATAATTGGATAGTCCAAGAATTCAAAGTATGCATGCTGGTAGGTATTTTATGTACATGGTATACAATGTCAAAGGTCCGTATGATGGGGCAAGTAAAACATATGAGGTCTGAAAGATCTCACCGCATCATAACTTGGGTGAATGAACTTTTTCTGGGGATTGAAAAAAATTAGCACGGAAACTAAAGAAGTATCGCCTAAAATACTGACCATTTCGTGCTTTCGTAGAGTGCTACGAAACACTGTCAATGAAATGGGACTCGGAAACAACGAAAAGTAACGTAAAGTACGAATATTCTTGTCGCTTCGGCTCAGAATGGTTTTGTATGCCGCTGTCTCGCTGATATACGTCAGCACCTGAATAATCCGAAGGCGGAGCTTCTTCCCTGGGACGCGTTCGGACGCCCCGGTGATGCTCGAGGTTTCGACTTCTTTGCTCGCTTTGGTTGAGCAAGTCGCGGAGAAAGTCTTTGATGAATCCCTCATTTGCTTGGATGACTTCTCTCGCCATCCCGGACCCCTCCAGGGTGGCTAAGAGGGCGGTCCACGAAGGGTCCACTCCTGTAGACCTAAATCCTTTCTCGGAATCATAGCGTTATGGAGCAAAAGGAGGTGGTGGCGGCGATATTGGTGCTCCGGTGTTTGGTGGCGGTGGAGACGGTGCGCCGGGGGGGCGACAGGGTGGAGCTGCTGGAGGTGATAGCGCGACACGGGTTGGTGGAGGTGGCGGCCTTGGTGGATAACCAGCTGGACGCGCAGGTGGTGGAGCAGAAATACTAGCCTGAGCTGGAAGTCTGCGTGAAGGTTCTACAGAAGGGGCTGGCTTCGGGGGCGTGCGTGTTGGAGGACTCGGGAGAGCTGCCTGGAGAGGGCGATGTGGTGGAGCAGGATGAGCAGGAAGGGGAGCAGCAGCGGCAGGATAAGATTCCCGTATGCTACTCTTCGACGCGTTCGGACGCCTCGGTGGATGTTTCGGTTTCTTTGCTGGCTTTTGTTGGTAGTCGCGGGCAAAGTCTTTGATGAATTCCTCATTTTCTTGGATGGCTCCTCTCGTTATTCCGGACCCCTTCAGGGTACCCAAGAAGGCGGTCCATGAAGGGTCCACACCTGTAGACGTAAATCCTTTCTCAGAATCATAACCCATATTTGCGACATGGATGGGTGGTCCAGATTTGGGACCAGAGATCATCAACTTATCAGTCCTGCCACCTTTAGAT
>Ga0307516_10007554_pt1 | contig 12471 bp, 4 predicted proteins | sample 19_EM_MG_FD_203310 | JGI IMG/M metagenome (GOLD analysis project Ga0307516, IMG submission 203310) | Populus trichocarpa ectomycorrhiza microbial communities from riparian zone in the Pacific Northwest, United States - 19_EM | ecosystem: Host-associated > Plants > Roots > Unclassified | place...
CGCCGCCTCCGGCATCAAGTTCACGCCCGGCCTCAACGAGGACCTCGGCGCGACGATGGTGTGGGGCTCGCAGCAGACCAACCTGTTCCCGGGCGCGCAGTACGACGGCGTGTTCTCGATGTGGTACGGCAAGGGCCCGGGTGTCGACCGCTGCGGCGATGTCTTCAAGCACGGCAATGCCGCGGGCACCTCGAGGTTCGGCGGCGTGCTCGCGCTTGCCGCCGATGATCATGCATGTCGCTCCTCGACACTTCCGCATGGCTCGGAGCATGAATTCGTTTCCGCGCTGATGCCGGTGCTCAATCCGGCCGGCGTGCAGGACATCCTCGACATGGGCCTGCTCGGCTGGGCGATGAGCCGGTTCACCGGCCGCTGGGTCGGTTTCAAGACGATCGCCGAAACGGTGGAATCCTCCGGCAGCGTCAACGTCAATCCGCATCAGCTCGACATCCTGCTGCCGGAAGATTTCATGCTGCCCGCCGGCGGCCTCAACATCCGCTGGCCCGATCCGCCGCTCGACCAGGAGATGCGCCTGCACCAGTTCGCGACGCAGGCAGCGATCGCCTTCGCGCGCGCCAATCGCATCGACAAGCTGGTGATCGATTCGCGGCGTGCCCGCCTGGGCATCGTGACCACCGGCAAGAGCTATCTCGACGTGCTGCAGGCACTCGAGTACCTCGGCATCGATCGCCGCGCCGCCGAGGACATCGGCATCCGCGTCTACAAGGTCGGCATGACCTGGCCGCTCGAACCGCTGGGCATCCGCGAATTCGCCAAGGGCCTCGAGGACATCATCGTCGTCGAGGAGAAGCGCAGCTTCATCGAATCGCAGATGAAGGAGGCGATGTACAACTGGGACCAGGCCACGCGCCCGAGCATCGTCGGCAAATACGACGAGCGCGAGGAGTGGATCCTGCCGAGCACGAACGAACTGACGCCGGCGCGCATCGCGATGGTGATCGCCAGGCGACTGGGGCGCTTCTACACCTCGGACGCGATCCAGGACCGCCTGAAATGGATCGACGCCAAGGAACGCGAACTGGCGATGCCGCGCGCGAGCTTCCCGCGCGCCGCGCATTACTGCTCCGGCTGCCCGCACAACACCTCGACCGTGGTGCCCGAGGGCAGTCGCGCGCTCGGCGGCATCGGCTGCCATTACATGGTCACCTGGATGGACCGCAAGACGGACACCTTCACCCACATGGGTGGCGAAGGCGTCACCTGGAGCGGGCAGGCGCCATTCACCGACGAGAAGCACGTCTTCCAGAACCTCGGCGATGGCACCTACTTCCATTCCGGCTCGCTGGCGATCCGACAGTCGATCGCGGCCAAGGTCAACATCACCTACAAGATCCTCTACAACGACGCGGTCGCGATGACCGGCGGGCAACCCGTCGACGGCACGCTGACGGTGCCCGACATCGCCCACCAGGTGCGCAGTGAAGGCGTGCAGACGATCGTCGTGATGAGCGACGAGATCGAGAAGTGGTCGCGTCCCGAAATCTTCCCGGCGGGCGTCGAGTTCATCGATCGCGACGAACTCGACCATGTGCAGAAGCGCCTGCGCGACGTAGCGGGCGTGTCGGTGCTGATCTTCGATCAGACCTGCGCGGCCGAGAAGCGCCGCCGCCGCAAGCGCGGCAAGATGCCGGACCCGGCCAAGCGCGCCTTCATCAATGCGGCGGTCTGCGAGGGCTGCGGTGACTGCGGCGTCAAATCCAACTGCGTGTCGATCCTGCCGCTCGAAACCGAACTCGGCCGCAAGCGCGAGATCGACCAGAACAACTGCAACAAGGATTTCAGCTGCGTGAAGGGCTTCTGCCCGAGCTTCGTCACCGTGCATGGCGGCGGCCTGCGCAAGCGCAAGGGATCGGGTGCGGCGCTGGATTTCAGCGTGCTGCCGATGCCCGTTGCGCACACCAATCTGGATCGGCCCTGGAACATCCTGGTCACCGGCATCGGCGGCACTGGCGTCGTCACCATCGGCGCGCTGATCGGCATGGCGGCCCACCTCGAAGGCAAGGGCACCTCGGTGCTCGATCAGACCGGCCTCGCGCAGAAGGGCGGCGCGGTCACCACCCATGTGCGCGTGGCGCGCGCGCCCGAAGACATCCACGCGGTGCGCATCGCCGCGGGTGAAGCCGACCTCGTGCTCGGCTGCGACATGGTCGTGGTCAACGACTACTGGGCGCTGTCGAAAATCCGCGCCGACCGCACCACCTGCGTGCTCAATACCTATGAAGCGATGCCGGGCACGTTCACCCGCAACGCCGACATGGTGTTTCCATCCGGCGCGATCGTCGAAGCCGTGAAGCAGGGTTCCGGCGGCCGCGCGCCCGAACTGGTCGACGCCACCGAACTCTCGATCGCCCTGCTCGGCGATTCGATCGCGACCAACACCTTCATGCTGGGCTATGCATGGCAGAAGGGCATGGTGCCGGTATCTCTGGAAGCACTGATGCGCGCGATCGAATTGAACGGCGCCGCGATCGAGATGAACAAGAAGGCCTTCGACTGGGGCCGCATGGCAGCGCACGACATGGCCGCGGTGCAGAAGGCGGCCGGCGCGCGTACCGCCCCCGCGATCAGCGCGTTCGTCGACGTCGGTGCAGCGACCGCGACCGCTGGCGGCATCGCGAAGTCCGCGGCCACGGCGGCGGCGTTCGAGGGTTTCGGCGAACTGGCGACCGGCCTGGACGAAAGCCTCGCCTTGCGCGTGAAGTTCCTGACCGAATACCAGGATGCCGGCTACGCGGCGCGCTACCGCGCCTTCGTCGAGACAGTGCGCGCCGCCGAATCCAGCCGCGCGCCGGGCATGACCGGCCTGGCCGAGGCAGTGGCGCGCTATCTCTTCAAGCTGATGGCGATCAAGGACGAGTTCGAGGTGGCGCGGCTGTACACGACCGGCGATTTCGAGAAACGCATCCGCGAAACGTTCGACGGCGACTACAAGATCCATTTCAATCTCGCGCCGCCACTGTTCGCGAAGAAGGATGCCGACGGCCACCTGCGCAAGGCCGAATACGGTCCCTGGGTGTTCAAGGCATTCAAGGTGCTGGCCTGGGCGCGGCGTTTCCGCGGTGGCATGCTCGATGTGTTCGGCCGTACTGCCGAACGCCGCATGGAACGCCAGCTGATCGTCGACTACCGCGCATCGATCGAAGAACTGATCGCCGGACTGAACCCCGGCAACCATGCGCTTGCGGTCGAGATCGCCGCCATCCCCGAGCACATCCGCGGCTACGGGCACGTCAAGGAGGCCCACCTGCACAAGGCGCGCGCGCGCTGGGACGAGCTGCTCGCCATGTGGCGCGCGCCGGTCGAGGCACCCGCGCTGGCCGCCTGAACGCGCGCAGCGACGGTGCACTGGCGCACTGTCGCTGCGCGGACAAGCCGGCTACTTTTCGCGCATGCGTGTCGTCCTTGCCGCCTGCCTGCTGTTGAGCCTGCCGATGTCCGGCCGGGCGGCTGCGGGGCCGACGCCAACGGTGATCGTCGACATCCATGCGCTCGGCTTCGACGCTGTCGCATCGCTCAAGCACGCCGATGGCGTCCTGTGGTCGGCTGAATTCGGCAACGAGTTGCTGGTCGGCGTCGATCCCGTCGCATTGCCGACGTGGCGCTCGCGCAAAAACGTGCGCGCAGGTCCAGTGCTGGACTTCGATGAAGTGCTCGTCAGCGACCACAAGCGCACCCTGGATGTGCACGAACCGGCGCTGGCGGTGGTCGGTGGCTACGAGATCCTGCGCCGGTCGGACCGGCCAGCCAGCGCTGCGGACGGCCCGCAGACGTCGGGCCGGCCCTTGCCGGTCGATGGCGTGTTCGCGCGCGAAATCGCGAACGAGGCGCGCCGCAAGGGGGTCGCGTTGCCCGCGCGCGACATCGAAAACCTGATCGGACGCATCGATCGCGACCGCTGGTTCGACACGATGAGCGCGCTGGCCGCGTTCAATCGCAACAGCTTCAACCCGACCCTCGGCCTCGCCCATGACTGGATCCTGCAGCGCTTCGTGGACGCCGGGCTCGAGGCGCAGAGCTTCGGCTTCACGATGACCGCCAGTTCGGCCATTTGCATGCCGCCGCCAGCGGCGGTGCAGGCGGCCAACCCGATCGGCTACAAGCGCGGCCAGACCCTGCCGGACGAATGGATCATCGTCGGCGCGCACTATGACTCGCGCAACGCCGTGCTGTGCGAGACATCTGCCAATCCGTCGCCCCAGCCTGGCGCCAACGACAATGCCTCCGGTTGCGCCGGTGTCATCGAACTGGCTCGGGTGTTTGCCCCGATGGCGACCCAGCGCAGCGTGCTGTTCATGTGCTTCGCCGGCGAGGAGCAGCGCAGTGTCGGCAGCAACCGCTATGTTACCAGCCTGCTCAATGACGGTCTGCTGCCGCGCGTGAAGCACATGATCAATCTCGACATGATCGGCCATGCGGTCGACGACACGCTCACCGCACGCGTGGAAACCACACCCTCGCACGCTGCCGTACTGGCCGCGTACGCCGACGCTGCCGGCACCTACGCGCCCGAGCTGAACCTGATCACCACGACCCAGGCCATCAACAACTCCGATCACTACCCGTTCCTCCACATAGGCGTGCCGGGCGCATTCACCTGGGAAAATGGTTCGGGTATCTATCCGCACTACCACCTCTCGAGCGACGTGCCTGGCAATATGTTGCGCGCCCGACCATTGGCACACGGCATCCTCAAGATGGATGCCGCGCGCCTCGCCGGCCTGGCCGGGCTGCTGCCGCTGTTCTCCGACGGCTTCGGCGACTGAACAGGCGCACCTAGCCGCGCGCACGCGGCCCCAGCAAGCGCGCCATCAGAGATTTCAGCGCCAGTGGCTTGAGCGGCTTGTGCAGCAGCTGCGCACCGGCTTCCGCAACCGCCTGACGCAGGGCTTCGCCATGGTCGGCGCTGACGATGATGCAGGGCGTGGCGGGCGCGTGCACGCGCAGTCGCCCGAGCAGGGCCAGGCCGGTGTCGCCGGCGTCGAGGTGATAGTCCAGCAGCATCAGGTCCGGCGCGGCATGCGCGATCCGCGATTCGGCGTCGAGCGCATTGCCTGCTGCCAGCACGTCGCAATGCCAGCCCTCGAGCAGGGACTGCATGCCGCGCATGACCGCCTTGTCGTTGTCGACGACCAGTACCCGCACGCGCGGATCCAGACGCGCCACGTCGGGCAGCGCCACGTCGTGGTCGACCACGGCCGAGGCCAGTGGCACGGTGATCGAGAACACGCTGCCGAGGCCCGGGACACTGTGCAGACCCAGGCGATGACCCAGCAGTCTTGCGATGCGTTCCGCGATGGCCAGGCCGAGCCCCAATCCCTGGCCGCCATGGTCGAGACGGCGGAACTCCTCGAAGATCAGGTCGCGATGTGCTTCGGCGATGCCCGGGCCGGTGTCCCAGACCTCCAGGCGCAGCTCGGGCACGACACTGCGATGGAGGCGGCGCGCGCCGATCAGGATGCGGCCGCTGCCGGTATAGCGCACCGCGTTGGCAAGGAAATTCTGCAGCACGCGTCGCAGCAACTGGGGATCGCTGCGCACCCAGGCACGACTGGGCACTGCGCGCAATTGCAGCGCCCGCTCGCGCGCCAGCATCGAGAATTCGCTTCCGAGGTTCTGCAGCATGTCGCTGATGCAGAAGGAGCGCAGCTCCGGCCGCATGCCGCCGGCGTCGAGTCGCGAGATGTCGAGCAGGCCGCTCAGCAGCGATTCGGCCGAGCTGAGCGCGCCCTCGATATTGCGCACGGCATCGTGATACTGCGGATGCCGCAGTTGCTCGGACAGCGCATGGGCGAACAGATGCGCGGCATGCACCGGCTGCAGCAGGTCATGGCTGATCGCCGCGAGGAAGCGACTCTTGGCGAGGTTCGCCCGTTCGGCCTCGGCGCGTGCTGCCTCGGATTCCTGCGTGCGTTCGCCGACGCGCTGTTCCAGGGTTTCGTTGATGCGCTTGAGATCGGCTTCGGCGGCACGGAAGGCGGTGACGTCGGTGAAGGTCGCCACGAAACCGCCGCCTGGCATCGGATTGCCGCGGATCTCCACGACACTGCCGTCGGGCAGTCGGCGTTCGGATACATAGTGCGTGCCCTTCTGCATGTACGCGATGCGGCGATCGACGAGCGCATCGATGGCACCGCTGCCCAGCAGGCCGCGCTCGGCATTGAATCGCACCAGCTCGCGCACCGGCAGGCCGACGCGCAACCAGGCCGGCGGGTAGCCGAAGAGGGCTGCGTAGCGGTCGTTCCAGGCGACCAGGCGCAGCTCGGGGTCGACCACGCTGATCCCCTGGCTCATGTTCTGCAGCGCCGCTTCGAGCAAGCGCTGGTTGAAGCGCAGGGCCTGTGACGCCTCGCCGACGAGTGCCGCCACGGTGTCCAGGGGCGCGCTGCTGCCGCCGCGTGCGGCATCGACGAGCAGGCGCGCGCTCGCGGCACCGACCACCGCCGCGAGTTCCCGTTCGCAGGCCGCCACCAGCGGCGCGGAGGCCGATGCTTCACGCAGATGTCCTTCGAACAGATGGGTGAGTTGCCGGGCCGGCACGAAGCGGCGTGCCAGGTCGCCCAGCGCCCCGACGCTGATGCCGGCCGCGCTGACCGGTGCCGGCGCGCGCCGGGTCATTGCGGCGATCAGCATCGCGAACACATTGCCCGACAGGCTGAGCAGGACCCCGCGGGCCAGGCTGTCCCAGTCACCAAGGCCGAGGAAATGCTGCGGCGACAGCCATGACCAGCGCGTCCACTGCGCCAGGTCGGGGGCCACGCCGGCCTGCATCGCCACGGGCACCAGCAGCAGCCAGATCCACAACACCGCGCCGGTGGCGATGCCGCACAGGACCGCACGCGCACCGATCTGCGGCCAGTACACCGCGGCGATCAAGGCCGGCGCGAGCTGCGCCAGCGCCGAGAACGACAGCGCGCCGATGTCGGCGAGCGCATCGCTGGCGCCCATCGCACGGCTATAGCCATAGGCCATCGCGATGACCAGCACGATGCCGGCGCGACGATGGGCGAGCACCACCGGACGCAGGTCGGTGTCGCCCGACTGTGCGGCGAGCTTCAGGGCACGTGGCGCGATCCAGTGATTCGCGATCATGATCGACAGCGTGATCGCGGCCAGGATCACCATGCCGGTGGCCGCACTCAGCCCGCCCAGGAAGGTGATCAGCGCGAGCCCCGGCTGGTGTGCCGCCAGCGGCATGCCGAGCGTGTAGAGATCCGACGGGAACGCCTCACCGAGCGAAGCGCGGCCGATCAAGGCCAGCGGCAGGATCGGCAAGGCCATCAGCACCAGATACAGCGGGAACAGCCAGCGCGCCGTGCGCAGGTGACCCGGTTCGCGCAGCTCCACCGTGCCGACGTGGAACTGGTGCGGCAGGGTGAACATCGCCAGTGCGCCGAGTCCGACCAGCGCGAGAAATCCCCCGTCGGGTTTTCCGATCAGGGTGGTCAACGGCAACACCGGCGCGTCTGCCCCGAGGCTGTCCACCCGGCTCAGTGCAAACCAGCCGACCGCCAGCAGGGCAGCGAGCTTGAACAGCGACTCGAATGCGATCGCGAGGATCAGGCCGCGGTTATGCTCGGTCGCCGATGCGCGCCGCGTGCCGAACAGCAATGCGAAAGCGATCATCGTCAGCGCGACCCAGAACGCAGCGTCCTGCCAGGCCGGCGGCGCACCGACACCACCGCCGGTGAGCAGGGCGTAGCTCATCGCCACGGCTTTCAGCTGCAATGCCACGTAGGGCACCATGCCGAACACCGCCACCGCGGTGATCACCGAGGCGAGCGTACGGTGCTTGCCGAACCGCGCGGCGATCAGGTCGGCCAGCGAGGCGCTATTCTCGCTGCGTGCAAGCGCGGCGAGCCGCGCCAGAAAACGGCCGCCGAAGACGAACAGCAGGATCGTGCCGATGAAGGTCGGCGGCAGCCAGGTCTGCCAGCGCGCCGCCTGGGTGACCGTTCCGTAGAAGGTCCACGAGGTGCAATACACCGCCAGCGACAGCGCATAGAGCGTTCCCCAGCGCCGCGTGAAATGCTGCGCCCTGCGCTCGCCATAGACGGCGACGCCGAACAGCACGGCCACCCAGAGCAGTCCGGCCAGCATGACGGTAAGCGAGGAAACCATCGGTCGATTGTAGGCCGGTGTGAGGAGCGGTGTCGTAGAGCGGGGCTTGCCCCGCTGTGCCTTTGAAGAACGTAGAGCGGGGCTTGCCCCGCTGTGCCTTGAAGAACGTAGAGCGGGGCTTGCCCCGCTGTGCCTTGAAGAACGTAGAGCGGGGCTTGCCCCGCTGTGCCTCGATGGTGGAGCGAAGCGGGGCAAGCCCCGCTCTACGTTTCGGAGCGAAGCGGGGCAAGCCCCGCTCTACGGGCGTACGCCGTAGTGGTCGAGCAGACGCCCGACCCACGATACCTGGGCGCCTTCGCGGGTGTCGTACGGCGCGCCGGTATACCCCCACCAGTCCCAGCAAGCCTTGGGATTGAGCGGTATCAGGCTCGCATGGGTCTGCGGAAACACCAGCACCACGTCGGCGAGGTCGGCCCAGCGTTGATATCCCGCGCCTTCGATGAAGGCCATGCCGATCTTCTCGGCCGATTGCTCGCAACCATGGAAGACCAGATGCAGGCCGCAACGGTGCGTGCGGCACTGCGGCGGGACATACACGTAGCCGGTGTCGGCCAGACGGGCATCGCTGCCGTAGGCTTGCTGATCGAACACCATCAAGGCGCCGGCGGGCGCGACCGGCACGCCATGAGTGCCATACAGGACGCGAAAAATCTCGCCCGCGGCATCGAAGCCGCAACGGCCGAGATAGGGCGCGGCCGAGGCGGCGCAGTCGCCGCCCGACTCGAGCGTCGGGAAGGTATGCGCCACGCCGGCGCGCTGCACCGTGTCGACGTGCAGCGCGGGCGCAAGCGCGCGGTAGAGCGGCGCCACGGCGGCGGTCACCGCGGCTGCCACGGTCCGGTCGGCATCGCCGTGGAAGACCCACACACGATCACCGGTCAGTCCCGACAGCGGATCGATGAGCCCCTTGCTGGCGCGGTCGCGCGCCACGGCGGCCAGCGCCGCGACATCCGGCCCATCGGCATCGGTCGCGATGCACTGCTCGAGCGCGCGCGACAATTCGCCGCCCGCGCAGGCATAGGGGCCACCGGCGATCAGCGCGGCACCGGCAATCCGTGTCGAGTACGCCAGATGCACCTGGTGCGCCATATAGGCGCCGGAGGACAGGCCCGACACCGTGACGCGCGAGGGGTCGATGTCGAGCACGGGCAGTTCCGCTGCAGGCTGGCCGCAGGCGCCGATCAGCAGGACGACGGGCGCGATCATCAGCCGCGCCGTGCGTCGTGACCCGCGCGGCGCGTCGCTATGAGCGCGCGCCCCGCAACGGATCGCCTGCGGACTCGCCTGCGCGGCCGCGGGCCTCATTATTCGAACTGGTAACCGACCGTCAGCGAGAACGTGCGCGGCGGACCATAGAAGCCGGTCAGGATGCCGAACACCGGGATGTTGTAGCCGGTGGTGCGGTAGTCCTTGTCGAACAGGTTGCTGCCCTGAAGGGACACCATCCACGGGCTTTCCGCGCTGCGCCAGATCGCCCCGGCGTTGTAGACCGCGTAGTCCTTCTGGGCGATCGCCTCGCTCAGATCGGTGGTCGGATAGACCTTGTCCTGGTAGCTCATGCCGATGCGGGTCGACAGTGTGCCGCCCAGCGCGTCGACGCTGTATTGCGCCGACAGCGCGCCGGAGAGCTTGGGCGCATTGGTGAACTTCTGCGCATCGGCCACGTTGACGCCGCGCGTGATGAACTCGTCGTACGAGGCATCGAGCGTGGCAAGGTTGCCCTGGATGCTCCAGTGTTCGCCGGGCATCCACTGGAACTCGGTTTCGAGGCCAGTGACAGTGGCCTTGCCGGCATTGGTGAAGTCGCCGAAGAACGCATCATCCTGCCCGTCGCCATTGGAGTCGAAGGCGCTGAACACCGACAACTGGATGTCCTTGTAGTCGTTGTAGAACGCGGCGGCGTTGAGGAACAGGGTCTGGTCGAACAGCCCGGTCTTTACGCCGAGCTCGAAACTGGTCACCGACTCATCGTCGAACGGATTGGCCGAGTCGGGCACGGCTGCGACATTGGCGCGGATGTTGAAGCCGCCACTCTTGAAGCCGCGGCTGACCAGGCCATAGACGAGGGTGCCGTTGTCGGTGGTGTAGTCGAGCGAGATCTTCGGCGACACGTTGCTGAAGCTCACCTCATCGCGGAAATCCGACGAAGTGAAGATCGGCGTGGTGAAGTTGGCGTTCGCGTAGCTCTGGTTGAGCACGTCCGCCTCCTTGCTTTCGTCGGTGAAACGCAGGCCAGCGGTCAGGCTGAGTTTGTCCGAGAAGCTCCAGGTGCCTTCGCCATACGCGGCCACCTGCTCGGTGTACACGACACCGTTGGTGGTACCGAAGCTGGCGTTGAGGAAATTGTTGAACACGGTGCCGCCGGCTTCACCGTCGAACAGGTACAGGCCGAACACGCCGTACAGATTGGTGCCCTGGTAGTTGAACTGGAACTCCTGCGAACGCTGTTCGTCGGAGTACAGGGCACGCACATCGGTGATCTTGTTCGGCAGCGCGTCGAAATCGATATTGGTGTCGGTATCGGACTGGCGGAAAGCCGTCACCGACTTGAATGCCCAGCTGTCGTTGATCGTCCAGTTGGCGGTAAACGCGGCGCCGGTCATCTGCGTGTCGTTGACGTTCGGCATGCCGCTGAGCGTGTCGTAGCGATCGTCCAGTGGTGCGCGGCGCAGCGGGTCGAACAGGTTGAACGCATTCAGGCGCTGCGCGCCGCGCACGCCGGATTGATCGTCGAGCCAGTCGGCCGAGATCACGAAATTCAGATCCTCGGAGGGGAAGAAGCCGAGTTGCCCGCGCGCGACGAGGATCTCCTTGTCGCTGATCTGCAGGTGACTGAAGCGGTTGTCGCCGTAGCCATCCCGGCTCAGCGACGCGGCACTGAAGCGCGCGATCACCGCCTCGCTGCCGAGCGGTACATTGACGCTGCCCTTCACGTCGGCCTGCGAGTAGCTGCCGAAGGTGACCTGGGTGTTCGCGCTGAATTCCGGCGACAACTGCTTGGTCAGGTATTTGATCGCGCCGCCGATGGTGTTCTTTCCGTACAGCGTGCCCTGTGGACCGCGCAGCACTTCCACGCGATCGACATCGACGACATCGAGCAGGGCGCCTTGCGGGCGCGCGATGTAGACATCGTCGATGTACACGCCGACACCCGGGTCGACGCCCCACAGCGGATCGGATTGGCCCACGCCGCGTATGTACGCGGTCACCGTCGAGCTCGAGCCGCGCGCGGCATAGATGGTCAGGTTGGGCACCTGGGCATCGATGTCGGAAAGATCGCGGACGTTGAGGTTTTCCAGCGCGAGTTCATTGAACGCGGTGACCGCGACCGGCACTTCCTGCAGGGTCTCCTCGCGCTTGCGCGCCGACACGGTGATCTCGGCGAGCTGGCTCGGCGTGTCCTTGGCCGCGTCCTTGTCGTCGGCCGTTTCATCCTGCGCCGTCGCCGGCAGGGATCCGATCAGCAGCAGGGCCGTGGTGATGGCCAGGGTCAGGGGCAAACGGGCGTGACGCATGATCGGATCCTTGTTGAGTGTGCAACGGGACTTTAACTTTCGGGAACGCAGCCGGCACTTGTACCTTGGTCCAATCGGCACCGGCGGCGTGGTTCACACCAGTCCGGTGAGGTAATAGGCAGCGATCACCACGAACACCGCGATCGTCTTGACGAGGGTGATCGCGAAGATGTCCTTGTAGGCCTGGCGATGGGTGAGCCCGGTGACCGCGAGCAAGGTGATCACCGCGCCGTTGTGCGGCAAGGTATCCATGCCGCCGGAGGCCATCGCAGCGACCCGATGCAGGACCTCCATCGGGATCTGCGCAGACTGCGCATTGGCGATGAAGGTCTCCGCCATCGCGGCCAGCGCGATGCTCATGCCCCCCGACGCCGAGCCGGTGATGCCGGCCAGCGCCGTCACCGTGATCGCCTCGTTGATCAGGGGATCGGGTATTGCCGCCAGGCCATCGGCGATGACCAGGAAGCCCGGCAGCGCCGCGATCACGCCGCCGAATCCGTACTCGGACGCGGTATTCATTGCCGCGAGCATGGCCCCGCCGATCGCTGCGCGGCTGCCCTCGGCGAATCCCTTGAGCACCGGACGCCAGGCGAGCAGCAACACCGCGGCGATGCCGATCAGCAAGGCCGCTTCGACCGCCCAGATCGCTGCGACCTTGGCCACTTCCTGCGTCACCGGCGCCGCTGTGCCCATCACCGCCGGCACGAACTCGTGGCTGACGCCGTAGTGGCGCGGAATCCACACGGTGAACATCTTGTTGGCGATGCCGACGAGGATCAGCGGCAGGATCGCGACATAGGGATTGGCCAGCGGACCG
>Ga0307516_10007556_pt1 | contig 12467 bp, 5 predicted proteins | sample 19_EM_MG_FD_203310 | JGI IMG/M metagenome (GOLD analysis project Ga0307516, IMG submission 203310) | Populus trichocarpa ectomycorrhiza microbial communities from riparian zone in the Pacific Northwest, United States - 19_EM | ecosystem: Host-associated > Plants > Roots > Unclassified | place...
TATTATCTTCTTCACCTCATTAAGCATTAACCTCTTCCACACCTTCTTTAATGATGTAAAATACCTAAGCTACAGATTGGGTCTTTAACAGTGTATCACTCCAGAGAGACCATAAAAAACATTTTTTGGGCTGCACAGTTATGATCAAGAGATGCAAAAGCAACCAATTCAAGCTACACACCCTAGATAGCCGTTCCATGTCATATAGAAACTCTGGTAACTATGAACTTCAAGTGAAATTAGATGAAGTAAACCAATCTCATGCCAAGGTGGTAAATTTATAGGTAATAGTAAATCAGAAAATAAGAAGGGATGGCAAAAATAACAGAAAAGAAAACAAACTATCTCACCAATTCAATTTTATGACTTATGTCTTGAGACAAAAACAAATTCATGCAAAGCCTTCGCATTTTTCATGTGTGTTTTGTGTGTGTGTGTGTGTGTGTGTGTGTGTGAGTCTCAAGGTAATACTTTTCATTGTATTGGGAAAACTTCAGCATCTCACTTCTAACACAGCCATAAATTTTTGATGATGAATGTAGCTGTGTCTCTCCATGTGATCTCTCCAACTGTTATAATTTTCATATTTATCATCTCCCTTCATAGGTGAACCATATATTTTATTTGACAGTTTTATCAATCAATCACCATTCATCAAGTAAATGCGAGACTGCTAAAAACCAAATCTTCACAAAAAGAAAACACAATCCAATTAACCAAATTTTTGAAGACTCGCTCTTCTTTCAGGCAGCATGTCATCTCATTTCAGAAAATTAATTGTAAATGATGGGGACTTTCAAGACCACAATTATTGACTTCATGCAAATTTAGATTGAATTGAGAAACTAACCTGACCAACAAAATTGTCTTCTTAAAAAGATTGCCAACTTTTTTCTTCTTTCGAAATGTGTTGACAGTCTCTTGGCACTTCTCAAGAATCACCTGAGCAGTAATGTTCAAATCTTGCAACTTCCTCTGTATAAAATAAAGCTTCAAATTACTAACAAAAGAAATAAGTTTAACAAGAAGACCCAAGTACTTCATAGATAAAATATGCCACCTAAAATGCTTCAGAAACAAGAGTAGTAACCTTATCAAGATGAACATGACCAACAAGGCCTGCATCACTTCCAAAACTTTCTGGTATCTGTTGACTCTTGTATCTGCTTGTAAGAAGCCATCAGAACTCTTAATCTTATATCAAGCATATTGTTACTGATAAATATCTCACCGTTGGAGTAAAATAGAATAAATGATATAAAAAGCAAAAACAAGGGCAAAAAATATAAACAGGGGAATAAATAGAAAATTGATTGACGCACAGTTTGAGAACTGGGCATCCAAAGGATGTGGCACAATATCAATGAAGGAAAAAGAATAGAGCATATGGGACAGCACACATCCTTTCATTTGATTCTAAACAAGAAAGCAAAAAAGACATAAAAAATGCAAGGGCAGAACTCACTCAATCATAAAACACTTGGCAATATCTTTAAGACTGACTTTTTCCAAGTGATTCTTGACCAAATATGCTGCTCTTTCTTGGCAATAATTTCTACCACAGCCACAGTCATTCAGGTATAAAATCACACGTCGATCAGCTAGGTCATTCTTGAAACCAACTTTGCAAAGAAGTATTTCCTGAAAAGAAATGAAATGTTAAGAAAGATCTGTAGCATTACACTGCAGAATATGGCAAAATAAACTTCTACGAGGATGAAGAATTTGCATAAGGCAATGGCTACCTTCATCATATCCCAAGAGCAATTGCTACTTGGAGTAGAATCAAGAACAGCCTTATATGCAGGATTGGACATTGCAGTGGCAGCTAAGACGCCAACAGGTTCACCAGCTGGGAATAAACTTTGGGACTCAGTTCCCACCTTCACACCATACTCGAATTGGATGATTGAGTTGCTGCTGACATTTCTTACAGTGCCATCATAGCAAATTACCACATCCCGGAGGATGGCCATTAGGTTTTTGAACAATGTTCCTGGCTCAGACAATCCTCTAGATGAGCGCACAATGACTTCTCTCGTAGAAATGGAATGAGCCATCTCCTCATATGCATCCAACCCATGAAAAAAACTGTTTTGAATCAAGCCATACTGGGCAGAAGGATAATCAAACAAATTGGCAGGATATTTGCTCAGAAAATGGGAGGCCAAATCTTCAACAAGAGTTTTCGAGTAAAGTTTTCCCCTATCAGAAACTTGCAAGCCCAAGAAGCCAATTTGCTGAACAACCTTAGTAACAGCTGCATCGCTCTTAGAGTCAATCAAATAACCCAAGGCAGAGGAAGTTAAAATGAATTCTCTAACTGGCTGTTTCACATCCCGGATGTGATTCTCCACTTGCAACTCAACCAGTTCATTGAAGGTGGATCTTAAATTACAAAGCAAGGGAGAAATGGCCTTGAAACTTTCTGGGATCCTTTGTTTGACTGCCCGAGAGATGGAGAAATCTTCCAAACTAACACTGAAGCCTTCAGAGAACAAATTTTCCATCAGCATGGGCTGCAAGGAGTTAAAGAACTTGAGCACTGCACCAGAACCCTTCTCAAAGAACATTGAGATCAGAATTTCATTAATTACTGATGCCACAACATCCCTGTTGAAATCAACCTTCAAAAAATTACTGTTGATGATCAAGAATCTCTCTCCAGAGCAGTTGAAGCATGCTGGTAAAGCCATCTGGAGAATCTGATGTGCAGTCCAGTGTGGGAAAAAACAGTTGACCTTCAACAAAGCTGGTTGTGGCAAATAAGGTGATATAAACATTGCTAGTTGCTGAGCAGCTGATTTGCCCAAAAAGCAGGCCTTGAACATCATCTTCAATGACAAAAGCGAATCTGTTGTCAGCTGTAAATTCAGATTGCCACTATGGGAGCTAAGCAATTGTTTCTCCACTGAGAAAAGCTCCAAGACTTCAGCTTTCGCAGCAAGGGACTGAGGATAGAATAGGTGAACGCAATCACCATCAAAATCAGCACTTAAAGGCCCACATATCAGAGGATTAATCTTAACTGCATGATCATCATGAACATACACTGAAAGTGCTTGCAATGAATGTTTGTGAGTTGTCGGTGGTCTATTAATAAAGACAATGTCTCCATCCATAATCCGCCTATGAACAACTTGCCCAGGTCGAAGAAAAGTATGACCCTTGGAACCTTCCCTTAGAGAGTAGGTGGAAGAACCATCCTTGTATGTCAGGCACAATTTGTTATCCACAAGCTCTTGTAGATATCTCATGTTATGCACACTGACCCTCTCCTCGAATGTAATTCTTTGAGCAATCTCATAGGGGATCCCAACTTGGTTCACTAGTGTGTACGCATCTCCAGTTATGACACTGCGAGAAGAGAATCCAGAGCCTTTTCTTATAAACAGAGTCCTCATCTTTTCAAGCCATGCTTTGGTTGTGGATTCGCTGGATTCCTTTTTTACCCCATAACGAGTATCTACATCACGGGATGTCTTCGTTGTGCCCCTAACTTGAAGATACTGATCGACCATTGATTGCAAGGAAGTAGCTTCATCTTTGTGTGCATCAAAATTTGGTGCACCTGACCGTGAGCTTCTGATCACTTCAGCTTGCTTAAGAACTTTCTTAAGCATGGATATAGAGAGATCCTGAAAACAACATGAAAGCAATAAGTCAATGATGAAAACAAACATAGCAGCAAGGTAGAGAACCCAATTTAGTATGTAAATAGCTTACTGAAGACATGACAGTAATTCCATCTGAAACAACTGGAACTGATAGACAGTTTGGAGGGACAGGTAACTGTTGTAGGATATAACCATCCTGGGGGAAATATCCTTTTCCACTTAGCTTTTTTCTAGTCTCCGCAGGAATTCTCTTCAGAATTTGCATGACCTGTTGTGTATTGCAGTCAACCCCACACAAACCAGATAGAATGATGATGGTGGAGAGACAGAGAGAAAGGGAAAGGGAAATTTATATCAAAAACCAACTTCATGTCTTCTCTAAATCTCTATGATAAGATCTCAGAATCTACTGAAACAAGTAAACAACAGAGTATATGCTAAAAAAGTGAATGATTTGATGCATACGAATGCTGTTTTAAAATCTGATGCAAACTACTTAACAAGAGAACATCAGAGTGTATGCTGAAAAGGTGAGTGATTTGACACATACAGGTACTGTTCTAAATCTGAATCCTGTATAGGTAACTCACTGAGGCAATGAGGTAACTCATTTCCAGCCATGTGAGTAAGAAAGAAGACCAAACAAAAACTGTTTGGACAGGCAAGCATTGGCACACATGCATATATGAAGCACCAAACAAATCTGGATGCACACCACCTTGCTGTAAGCATGTACATGTATGAATACATTTCAAAAGTGATGAAAACTGAACACAGACATCAGGGGGTCAGGACTATACCACTCAGCAACAAAAAATATCTCCTCCATCAATAAAACAAACTAGATTGGAAACTAGAGACCCTGCGAGTTCAAGCCATCTGTATTCTCATAAAACAACTAATGACCCCAATACCAAACAGCTTCATCTATCACGCTTAAAACAAATGTGTACTAGAAACAAACCTCACAGGGGAGCAATGGTCGTGTAAAGTCATCACCATAGCGAAAACCATATCTTTCTAGGAAATTCCAGCAACCATCCCTTAGTCTGGACCTAGAAGGCAGCTTTAGTTCTAAGAAACAAGCGCCATCTGTATTCTTAACCTCTCTAATAGAAATTTGTGCACACTCCTGTAACAAAAAGAAATAGGTAAAATCAGATATAAGCAAAGATTTTTTATCATGTATTATGTAACTTGAGGATCTTGTGTGCCAAATCACAAATGAAACCGAATCCCAAAAGGTACAAAAACAATAAATCTCAGCACTCTATTAAACAGGGAAAAAAATAAAAATCGGTAGGGAGAAAGGAGAAACCAAAGAAAGGGGGGAGGAAATACAAGTTAAGTTCTAAAAGTTATGTTATCTGGGAATCCAGGAAAAAAGATCCAGCTACATTCACAACCTGGAACGACCATAAATCCAACTGCATCACCAAAAGGTACACAAATAATAAGAGACACAAGGATAAAAAATAACCAATGACTCCCCTTTCCTCTACAAAAATGCACCATCCCTCTTTGGGATCAAAATTTCTCATATACCGATGCTCTCTCCTTCCATATATAAGGAACCATTATTTGTATGATTGATCTAACACGCAATCAAGGTAAACTTTGGGAGCTTAAAATTGTAGGAACACATTGGGGCCCTAGAACAAAACAGTCTGCGAGAGAGGAGAGCAATTTAAAGCAAGCATGTTTATAAATAAATAATATTGATGCGGTAACTTAATGTGTAACGCCTGTTCAGAATTAGTAAGCAGAACAAGCGATAGTGCATATTTCTTTCTACAAATAGAATGAAGAGTAAATGGCACTTTTATACTCACCTCACAGCATGAAAGCAACCGTTCAGCCACACCATTACTCTTGATTTGAATCTGTTAATTATAAAGTCAGGGTGGGAAATAGGAAGAAACATATTAGCAAATAGTATTAAGAATAAGGTGCACAACGACCCCATTTTAACTGATTGTAAGTCAGAAAAACAGAGGTGTGTTTCCTTAAAGTTCTCTTCATCCTTTCCTTCATGGTAAGTCAGGTTTTACACTTCTTTATACATCATTTGCAATGATTAAAGGAAAAATTATCTTGTAATCCAATCATAATAACTGATTGGGTTCTATATGCCCATGCTATTCACAACCATCATTTTTCCTTTCCCTTCTTTTTGTCGTCTTTACAACAGTATCAAGGAACAAAAGGAATGTACTTAACATATATATATCAAGTAAATATGCGACGCGCAAACCTTTATCCTTGCTCCCTATTATGTTTATGCCTATTGAACTCCATCAACATGGACACCAAGAGAAAGACTACGCATCATGACTCACATGTAGATTCAATGTGTTTCATTAAAAATTTGAAAATTGATGAAACAGAAGAAATGCTCAATTTGGGAATACCTTGTTCCTTTTTAACTTTAAGCACTTCAAACATATCAAGCTCAGCATTCGCTTCAACTCACTAATATGGCTAGGATGATATATAGGAATTGGCAAGTGGATGAATCCAAAATGACCTGGAAGTGGAAAAAAGAGCAAATTCAAATTTTTTTTCAAGAAAAATCATATAAAACAGTGAAAAATCATACACGCACACACACATGTGATCAAGGAAAGATATTGACCTTCACATTTTCCTGGTTCAGAAGTGCCACAAGATTCACATTTGCCAAATTCAAGTGGCAAACCAAGGAAGGGATTAGTCAGCTGACTGGAATGGCTGATAGGGCAATCACTGATGGATGCTGTACACTGTCAACAAAATTTGCACGGGCATCAATTTATAACAATTAGAGGATTTGAAGCTAGAAATACAGTGAATGCCAGTTAGAAATAAATTGTAATCCTGGCAAACATGCTGAAAAGTGAAAACTTATTAATCAAAAGTGAATTTTACATTAATAACATCATAACTGGTGCCTTGAAATAAATTTTTAATAGACTCTAGAGGTACTCTGTTAGCAACAAAAGGTACCTCTACGTTCAAATGTTGCACATCAATCCGAAGAAACAACAAATGATTCAAGAAAACCATTACACCAATTGAAATGCTTTAAATAACATGAGCAAGCAAACAACCAAGACAGAATTCTACTTACAATTTCCTTCTGAGTTGCCAAACCAAATCTGATTCCAGTTATCTCCCCATCAAAAATGCTTGATTGAGAATTTTCATCCATATTTCTTTAACTGTTACCTCAACCTATGCTGTAAACATAATTGCCAAAAAGAAGTCAGATACCACAGAAAGACAAGAGCGCTTTAAAATACCCAAATAAACATTTCAACTTCTAGTTGACAAATGGATAAATAAATTAGAAGATTTCACTGATTAAAATAGAAGAACCATAGGCACTATCATGCATAGCAATCTGAAAAAATCATGTATAACCAAAACCAAAACTTAAACAAGGAATAGAAATGTTGCAAGCAAAAGGGACTCGTTAAGGAGGACTCAACTCATTGGCCCAAAAACACATGCAAATATACAAAACACAGAGATAGTTTATAAAAATCCCAGCACTGGACGTGCTCATTTCACTTTTATTGTTAAATTCACGGACTAGGAGTGAAAAGCATTAAAAAAACTACGTACAAAGAAAAGGTGTTGTATTTTTGTCAATTGAAACAAACATATATGGAAAAAAATAGCACAGAGAAGTAAGGATCATAAAAAAAAAGCTAAAATAGAACAAAATGATAATTTCTTTGTTCTTTCTGAGTTACAACTAACTCAAAACCAAAGAGCAATAAAACATATTAATTTCGGTCCTCTCTTTGTCATTTCCTCAGCTTTCTCGGGAACCAAACACAGTAAGAGTCATGCAATAACAAATAAAAATTAGAAAAGTTAAAAATAATAGCCCAAATACCTGATAAATTCCAAAGTTTTGCCTTTACCTCGCCTCTCTGCTTCTGTCGGAGAAAAAATAAACCCCAAAAAATCAGAGCCCGAGAACACAAAATAAACCACAAATGCATTTACCATACACTTAGAGAGAGATGAGGCAGGAAATTAAATAAAAAATGAAAGAATAACCCAAAAAATCTCACGTTTTATTCTTCTGTTTAATACCCAAAAACAAAAATCATACAAGGCAAAAAACAAAAACCCAGAAAAAATTTCCAGACTTTCGTGCATATTCCCTCTCTTTCTCAGCAACCAAACACCTCAAAACAAAACACAAACAGTAAAAAATTTCAAAACTTTCACTCACTTTCCCTCTCCTTCTCAGCTCCCAAGCCCAAAATGCATTAACATAATAAGACCCACAAGAAAATCTTGTCTCCCTCGCTCCACTTTCGACTTCAAAATTGTGACCCGGAACCTAAAATTTAAACTCTTTAAAATGTAAAGAAAACAAATAGGCCAAATGGGTTTTGTACCATGAAGGTCCTGAGTAAAAGAGAAACTTTAAAACGTACTTAAAAAGAGGAAACACGAAAATGGGTCTCTCTCTCTCTCTCTCTCTACAGCCCGCTCTCCCTGCCTTTGCTGTACTCTCTCTAAGTGTGAATTGTTTTGACTTGTTTTTGCGCTCTCCCTGCCTTTGCTGTACTCTCTCTAAGTGTGAATTGTTTTGACTTGTTTTTGTTTGGACTCTGCAGAGAGAGAGAGAGAGAGAGAGTTGCATGCAGAGGAATTACTTTGACATAAATACAAATTATTGGGTTTATTTTCTTTATTATGTGAAATAAAATAAAATTTGATTTTGGATTTAGCTTTAACGATTTCAAATTTTGTTAACCTTTTGGGACTTGATAAAATCTCAAATCTCAATCATTCATTCTGATATAGTGTTAAAGTTAAGGATGCTGATTAGATTTTAACATCCTTTGAGGAACCGACCAAAATTTTTTAACAGCAAAAAAAAAAAAATATATATATATATATAATGACATTAAACTGGATAAGAAGACTAATCTTGAAATGTTTTTATTTGATTTTTTTTTAGTATAAATTTTTAATTAAATCATATGAATTAATTTTATATAAATCACTTTATTTTATAGGTTAAAAGGTCACCGCATAACCTGTAAAAGCATCACCATTTATAAAAAAACATAAAAATGAAAGCTTTTTATAAGTGATTAAATCTTTTTTAAGTATTGAAATAATAGTGTATTGGATGACACTTGTCGTCTCGCAGTTCATGAACTTGGTTGGTTCAATAATTTTATTTTTTAAAATAATTTTTACTTAATTATATAAAAAAAATAGATACTCATTATCTCGAACATTAATTTTAAAATAAATATTTATTCGAGACCGTGATAATTTTTAAAAAAACATTAAAAAAAAAACACTTATAAAATTTATGTTTTAACCCGTCCAACGTTGAATAATAAAACAAAAATATATAATTTTAAAAAAATTATTATCAATGTTAATTAGAAAACCAAATTGCCCTTAAAATCATAACTAAGCTCTAAAATCAAGCTTTAAGTGTGAAATTAAAAATAAAACAAATAGGCAAAGGTTAAGTGTTGTTTTGCTTCCAAACGTATCCAAGTGGTTTAACTTTTTAAAAAAACAAGTAAAAAGATTATAATAACTTCTATCATTTAAAAAATGTGTATTATGCTATATCTATCGGTGTTTATAGTAAAATAAAGATAAAGTATTAAGGAGTATTTGATAATAATTGTTTTTAAAAATATTTTTAATTTAAAAATATAATATATATATATATATATATATTTTTAAAAAAAAATTATTTTTAAAATCATTACGCCAAATCAATAAAAAAACATAAAATTTTATTTTTTAAAAAAAAATCAATTTTTTAAAAACTCCGGTTAAATAGGGATCAATGTTGCTTATTGGTGTTTTTTTAAAGTAATTATAAATAATCAAATTGATAGTTTTTATTATAACTTAAATATTAATGTTCCTCTTTCTTCGAAATATCTCCTAACATATCCTTTTATATTTGAAAAACACGAGAGAAAAAATAATGACGGTGGAGCTCAGCACTCACCCAACTCTAGTTGAAGTTTAACCATGGTTAAAATTTTGATATTCCATAGTCCTTTTCCGTTACTTTCAGAAAAACAACACACTAAGATTATTTATTTCAGTTAGAAGTACCCTGCCAAGTGTATGAACCACGTGGATACAGGGTGGATTAATCTAGTTAGGTAATTAAGTCGAAAATTGGCAGGTTTCAGTGTGCGCTTGTCATGATTATTTGTTAATTAAATTAAATTAAATTAAAAAAAAGTTAAAGGAGCTAGCCATTTTATTTTAACCATAGTTTTTAAACTCGGTCCGGTTCAAAGCCCGAGTTCTGGATTTTAATCAGGTCATCGAGTCTTAACCGGATCACCGGGTTGGCCGGGTCAATTCCTATTTTTAAAAAAATTCAAAACGGTATCATTTTAGCAAAAAAAACAAAAGTCAACGGGTTGCAACCGGGTTTTGCCAGGTCAACCCGCCGGGTTGGCCGGGTCACACCAGGTCATGACTTTTTCTATTTTTTCATCAACTCGACCCAGTTTCAGCCCCAAATTGACCGGATCCCGGGCCAAGCCGGGTTTCAAAACAATGATTTTAGCCCAGTAGAGTAGAGAGATCAATTGTAATAGTGTTCTGCAGTGAGATCTCTCTCTCTCTCTCTCTGTTTCAGTTTTTTTTTTTCTTTTTGGACACTCAGATTTAGTTATGACATGAGCTTTTTAACACTGCGTTTATTTGTATCCGGGCTTAATGATTTATTTTGCATATCTACGCATGAGAATTTCGATATGTTGAGGAAATATTACATTGTTTGGTTAATGCTTGGTCTTATCTAAAATTTGAATTTATTAATTTAAAATAATTAAAGTTTTAGAGACGAAATTTAAAGCTTAGAAAAATATTCAATCGCTTAAGTTTTTTTACCATTAGTGATTGGATTGTATGAGCAAGGAAAATGTCTAATTTTTTTTACCAACTTTTTTATATCTAATTATTTTATATCGAATTTATTTGAGATTGGACTTAATAATTTGTTTCGGTTGCTTAAATATGAGAATCCCGTAACACCGAGAAAAATTATGGAGCTCGGTTGTAATAGTCTGGCCCGACCTGTTATATATTGTCTGTTTTAGACATTACCGGTCTTCACAGATTTGTTTTTGGTAACTACGTCTGACCCCAAAACGCGTCTGACAAATCAGCAACCAGCATTGCTAATAAGGCCACCTACTTAATCTTCATCCGCCGATATGAGATATTACAATCTACTCCCCTTAAGGAGCATGATGACCTTGTCAGCACAACCAAACAGCTAGTGAGGTCGGCTCCCCAAAACACGCCTGACAAGTCAGCAATCAACACTACTAATAAGGCTAGCTATCTAATCCTCACCCGTCGATGTGGGGTATTATGTCGGTTAATGTTTAATTTAGCAAAATAAAAATAGAAATAACATTGATCTAAAACAATTAAGGTTTTAAGGACCGAGTTTGAAACTAAAAAAAATACAGGAGGCTAAAATGAATGGAGATTGGAGAGTGAAAGATTGACCGGCGTGGGCAACTCACCCACGCTCCAGCGTATAAAAGGCCTGTTTGAGATTATTGTAACGGTTGCGGTTCAAAGTATTTTTTATTTGGAAATATATTAAAATAATATTTTTTTTATTTTTTAAAATTTATTTTTAAAATCAGCATATCAAAACGATATAAAAATATATATATAAAAATAATTTAAAAAATAAAATTTTTTAAAAATATGATTTGAATAGCATTTCCAAACAAATTCAAAGTAAGCTGTCGTGGTTTGGTTGAGCATGCAACTTCCTTACATGTTAGAATACCGCCATTGTTGGTGGCATTGAAAGTGGCTCGGTGAGGGCTTTCATGGGAGGCGGAACGTGACAATGTAGCTCAGGTGACTCTTTGTTTTTTTCCTTTCCTTTCTTTTGTCTCTTTTCTCTTTTATTTTCACTGTAATTCTCTCCAAAGGCTGTTATTTTGTTTTTAAAATTTCTGAGCAGCCAAACACGTCAAAACAAAACACAAACAGTAAAAAATTTCGAAACTTTCACTCACTTTCCCTCTCTTTCCCAGAACCTAAAATTTCTGAGCAGCCAAACACCTTAAAACAAAACACAAACTGTAATTCTCTCCAAAGCCTGTTATTTTGTTTTTGACTTGAGAATTGTGACCCAGAACCTAAAATTTAAACCCTTTAAAATGCAAAGAACACACAAATAGGCCGAATGGGTTTTGTGCCGTGAAGGTCCTGGATAAAAGAGATAGCTTTAAAACGTACCTACAAAGAGAAAACACGGAAATGGGCCTCTCTCTCTCTCTCTCTCTGCCCTTGCTGTACTCTCTCTAAGTGTGAATTGTTTTGACCTGTGTTTGTTTGGAGACTGCAGATAGAGAGGGGGAGAGAGTCGCATACAGAGAAATTACTTCGACATAAATACAAATTATTGGGTTTGTTTTCTTTGTAAATAAAATAAATTTTGATTTTGGATTTAGCTTTATGGATTTCAAATTTTGTTAACCTTTTGGGGCCTGGGTAAATTTCAATGATGCATTTTGACTTGTAGAATTTACAGTAATTTTTTTTTCATGACAAGAAATTCAGGCCTGTACGTGAAACTTCAACAATGTATTATTGATTCATTTACGGATATTAATTAAATTATAATAAATATAGAATCGATCATCCATCATCTAACACATCAAACACCAAGGCTGGAAATCTAGGCTACTGTGTTTGTTAATTAGGAGTTTTGGTGGAGTTTGACTAAAGTATCCTTATTGTATTGTTGTTCATATCTTGATTGCTAGGAAAAATTATGTAGTATTAAGGTATATTTATAATATGAGAAATATAGAT
>Ga0307516_10007557_pt1 | contig 12466 bp, 14 predicted proteins | sample 19_EM_MG_FD_203310 | JGI IMG/M metagenome (GOLD analysis project Ga0307516, IMG submission 203310) | Populus trichocarpa ectomycorrhiza microbial communities from riparian zone in the Pacific Northwest, United States - 19_EM | ecosystem: Host-associated > Plants > Roots > Unclassified | place...
CTAACATACGTCGCTTCAAATACTCTTCCCAATCAGTTTTGCCCTCATTATGTTAATAAGCCTTGCCTTAATGACAATATTTCCTTTGCAAATAACTCGAGTGAATAATGACAGAAACGGGGCACACAAGATACATCAATAATTGAATGAGGCGATGACTCAAAAAGAGAAAAATACATCATTAGCAACAGCCCATCTAGCGGCCTGACGAAGAATCTGTGAAAGAAAAAGATAGAAGGAAAGTGTGTCTATGGAGACATAGCGATCTCTGAAACGAACTCCCGCACCAGTTCCAAGAGTTCCCTTACAAGCGCATCACGGTTCCAATTGGTTCTGTGCCGCCAAACGCTGCCAAGACAAGTCGCGCGAAGCTGCTCGAGATCCTCGATGGTGAGTGAATGAGTGTCTTCGCAGAGACGGCGGTGCAGCTCGCCAAGCAGTTCTTCATCGACATGAAAGTCAGGCAACGGTGTGACAGCCCGTTCGATGACCATAGGCGTTGGTGAACGAGTAACTGTCATTGGGCCAGGCGGTACCGAAGTATGCGCAGGCGAACATGGCGGAGAAGATGGCGGTGGCTGAGAAGATAGGAAAGGATTCTGGTCGTCTGGCACATTGACTTGAGTGGTCACAGTTTCGGGGAGAGGAACTGACAGTGACGTCCCGATATTGAAAGGTTGAGGCTCATCAGGAGAAGGCATGGGGTTAAGAAGCATAGGATCAAAACCCGTCGTACGCTTTCGCGATGGGGTCTCGTCAACCGCCATTCCGGAATCGTCATCTGGTCGGGTAGACACCTGATTCGGGATTTGCACTGCCCCTACATCCGTCTCAAAGTGGACCCTCAGCTGCGGCGGGCTGATCATATTCAAGGGGTCACTGTCGTCGTGAATGTTCACTTTGCTGCGCTTGGCTTCATGGTTCTCTTCCTCCGACCCATGCGATTCACTGCCCGCCTCATTTGATCGTTGTCGTTTCAGCCGTCGTTCAAGGAGAACAGGGTCCGTGATCGAGAGCTCGGGTTGTTGGCCGTTATTCCGCCCGCTCCGACGGATGCCGTTGACTTGGCCAGGTCCATGCTCTTCCACAGCCCCCTTCCCATGCTCCCTCCTTTTCTCCTGCCCTTCCGACAATCTTCGCCGACGTTCTCTGACAGCCATTCGCTCACATTCCAGCCTGAACTGCGGGTCAAACTCTTGTATGCTCACTTGCGCAGCCGTGAACATTGCCTGCGCCCTGTAGAGCCTCTCCATGTCTTCGAAGGCACGGGCATTGGCGTTATGCACCATCTTTCCGACATCGTCGAGGAAGTCTTGAGGCGTAAGATAACGGCCTTTGAAGAGGTCAGAATGCATCTTCTCGAGGTCGATATCGTATAATGGTGGAAGCTGCATGACCGCAACTTGCTGTTGTTGCTCGAGCTGTTGCTCCTCATGGTGGTGGACTATACCATTTACAGGACCTTCGGCACTGGGTCCCGGATCTAGTACGATTGCATCTGGGCCGGGGCCTTCGGTGACATTGACGTTGACGATCCCGTTCATCAGGGCTGGTTCCGGGGGAACCGGGATTGGCACAGGTGAAGGAGGACGCATAGGTAACAAAATATCCTCTTCAAAATTGTACTCTTCCTGGATGCCATCGGTTAGAGTTCAAGATGTAGGGACGAAAATGGAATAAAAAACGAACTGTAGCACGTTTTGTGAACTTCTTAAACTTGCGTTTCAATTCAGTCAAAATCGGACCCAGACGATACTTCAACAATGCAATCAGTTTCTGATCGTTTTCCTCTTGGACCGCCAACTCTGCCCCTGTGGGCTGCCTAGGCTCTAGCGGAGGAGCGATTGGAAGGTTCTCCAGGACCCTCTTCTTCCGCTTGACACCATCTGCGAACTGGTTCGGTGCCCGTCTAACATCCCTGAGCATAGGCTCAAAGAATTCGGCCCGCTTGGGAGATGAGGGAGTTGGAAGCTCCACGCGATTATCCTTCGAAGGACCAAACCATGCCTTAACATCGGATGGGAGCTCCGAGAAGTGACCATCGACAACGATGAGGAGGAGGATAGGATCTGTGGGTGCAAGAGTATCAAGCATCGCACGAACTGTTGACCGGGATGTCTCTGAGACGGCCGCACACCATCCCACTAGTGACGGAATGTAGATGACGGAAGGTTGATGTCTTTTGGCTTCCACAAAGAGTTGAACGATCGCGGCTTCCACAGTCTACGGCAGGTGATTAGGTACCAATTCCACTCAAAAATTCATTCTTGGACTCACCCTAGTCGAGTCACTCATCAGGGTACCGAGTTCCAGGCTTTGGATATGGTAGCCTTCTAGATGATGCAACGCAGCTGCACCAATGTACCCCTGACCCATACCAATAGGACCATGAATGATCACTCTGGGACGGTGTATACGAAGGGTTTGCATCGCTAGATGCTCATAAGCAATAGTTCTCCTCTATAACGATAAACGGGACACGCACATTGCGATAGCATTTCCCTCTCAAGGGCCCCTTCTTCGCCATCGTCATCCTCAAACATCGCCTCCTCTAGTGCAGTCGAAGGTTTTTCCACCGGCATGACACGTGAAATCACGCTCTTAACATGCTCAACCGTCTCACTCAATAGCGGACCAAATTGAGGGGGCAGTGGTGTGGCCACTGAGGATGTCGACCTCGCCGACGACGGTACTATCTCTGTTAATTGAATAAGCTTCTGTGTAAATAAAAACGATATACGGACATACTCTTGATAGCAACCATGAAATCCCTCAAGGAGACGGCAATGCTCTCAGGCTTCAATAGCAGTCTATCGTTTGACTGGTAGATTTGGGGGTACCTTCTTTGAACCGCATTCAGCGCCGCCTCGGTACATAGTGCCTATCGACAACAGAAGTATCAGAAACCAGCGGATGCATAGGATGCCAGAAAACTCACCCGCAAATCAGCACCACCATATCCCTTTGTAAGCTTGGCAAGACCGCGTAGGTTCTCGTTGGCAACCACGGTTTTACCATCTCTCGTTCCCTCCTCATCGTTCGCCATCTCTTCATTACCCCTCGCATCCGACTCCCACCCCTTCCACCCCTTCGTCATAATCGCCAAAATCTTCTCTCTCGCTTCAAGCTTAGGCAGCCCAAAATAGAACTCCCTGTCGAACCTCCCAGGACGGCGTAGGGCAGGATCCACAGCGTCCGGCCTGTTCGTCGCACCGATAACGACCACCTGCCCTCGCCCATCCATCCCGTCCATCAATGCAAGAAGCGTGCTCACAATCGATGCATGAATCTGGTCCTGCTTCGCCGAGCGCACAGGCGCAAGCCCATCAATCTCGTCAAAGAATATGATGGAAGGTTGCGAAGCACGAGCTTCCTCAAAGAGTAGTCGGAGCTGTCGCTCTGCTTCACCGACCCATTTGGAAAGGCAGTCGGCGCCTTTGCGCATGAAGAACGCTGGATAACAGAGATTAGTTGCTGGAATGCTGGAGAGGAAAAAGAGAAAGCGCACATATTGATCGCCCATCGGAACGGCAGCTTGTAGCCAGTGCTCTGGCGAGGAGAGTTTTACCGGTGCCTGGGGGACCGTGGAAGAGGACGCCACGGGGTGGGGTGACGTTGAATTTTTGGAAGACCTCCGGATAAAGTAAAGGGAGAAGTGTCATTTCTTTCAAAGAATGGATGTCTAGCGGGAACGATTGCTCAAGTCTCTGACAACCTGTCTTACAGAAAGAACTTACGGTCATCCAAGCCTCCCACTTCATCAAAAGTGACGTTGACGTTCACACCAAGAGGGTCAGCATCGGCTAAGACTGTAGCAAGAAAATCAGACATGGAGCGGGATCAAAAAGATTCGGGATTCCTCACTGGCTTTCTCGCTGATCTTTCCAAAGTTCGAGGGTGTACCCACTGCAGCCAAGTCACCGCCTCCCATCATCCCACTCCCCATCGCCCCAAATGCAGCTGCGCCGTAAGGCTTCCTCGGTGTCCTTGTGACGTGATCTGAGTCCGAGTCGTCCCCTCCCATCCCCATCCACCTCCCTAACTCTGCACCGGTCGCACTCCACCCCAGGGACCGTCCCTTGGGTCTATGCACGCCGCCGCCGCCGCCATGCCCATTAGTCCTCCCTCCATTCCTCCCACCCCCATTTGGCTTCGGTGGCCTCCGCATCTCTTCTATGGGCGGAGGAATGGCATAATTTATCCTCTGCCGCGCCCTCAAGGCATAGGGCTTCCCGTCACCTTCCTCCTCTGGTCCAGGCTCGGGCTCAGGATCAGGCTCAGGCTCAGACGATGTCTGAGGTGCATCATCAATGGAGCCATCCGCGTCTGCAGATGCGCCAGAGGAGGTATGAGCCACGTAGACGTCCTCCTCGTCTTTGGAAGCCAGCCGCGCATTGCGCCGAGCAAACCGGCGAGCGCGTTGAGAGGGACCGGATTTGACAGGCGCAGGTGCGGCTTGTTTCGGTGGCGTAGGCTTCTTGGTTTGGCTGCGCGTTGAATATCGCGTGTTGCTTAGATTGATTTTATTGTCCTCGTCATCGGTCGCGATGAAACTATTGGAGCGGCCGACTTGCGCGGACCTTCGTGTAACCCGACGTGGTCCCACCTCCTCCTCGTCATCATCATCCGCATCTGCACTGCGAGAATAGGACTGGCGAGTCGAGCGTCTCGGGGGAGGGTCAATGTCATCGTCGTCAAAAAGATGAGAAGCGGGTATGCCGTCGTCCTCGCTAGCGCTTTCTCGATATGTTTTCTTCACGACCTTTCGGCCCCTCGAAGACGTCGCATAAACGACTGGTTCAGGCTCTGGCTGCTCTTCCTCGTCGTGGGGAGCCTCCATAGACTTGTCACTTGCAACGTATTCGGATTCGCCCGAAACTGCGCGATTACGAGTGGAACGTCGAATTCCACTCATGTCTAACTCTCCGTAGTTTGGGGTATAATAGAGGTTCGCGGGAAAGGTGTACACCGATTCTGTCGAGAAAGATGGACCTGAACTGTTCATTCAGGCAAAAATGATTGACCGACGGCGGAGTCGGCGGTAGATAGTAGACCTAGCAATGTAACGCTGAAAGAAGCATCATCTGAATGAGAACGCGACACAAAGTGGCAAAGGAAACCAACCTCCTGGTGCAAAGGCAAATTGCAGGCTTGATAATATTCTTGCGTCCTAGCCAGTTGCCTGCAGCAATAAAAGTAAATTTCAAACTTCAACGCGACTTTCGAATCATGGAATGAGCGCACAGGCTGACGGGAAATCGCACGAGACTCACCCCCGTTCTGCTGGGAAAAAGAAAGTTCCAAGTCTGATCCTTTCGCCTGTCTCTACCACCACGATCCCTTGGAAGCTCCTAATGACGATGATAGGCGCCGTGCAAGATGCTGGGCTCTCCGCGAACGAGGGGGTGCTCGATGGAGAGAATGTCCCTTTGGTGGTGGCGGTGCTTCCTTGTTGTTTGTTCTTGTTTGTTCCCTTCCAATCTTCCTCATCATCCCATTTCCACCCCTCGCCCACACACTATCCTGACGCCAAAAACTTCAGGCCATCTTGGCAGAAAAACTGGAAGCCTTTCTGAGTCTTCCAAATTGATGTTGCGGGGTGGTCCCTTGACTCAAAATGATGGGAAATCGATAGGAAAAAGTAGAGGGGTACCAGTGCAGTGTTCAAGGGGAGGACCCAATCGATATGGGCGTTGTAGAAAAAGAGTAATTATCCTATCCTTCCCGGATCCCAACGTCGAAAGCACGCCCCTGTTGCGTGACGTTACTGTGTGACTGCGCACGGACCATCGATGGAGCATAGTTGACGTCAATGTAAAATTTGTAAATGTGATTGTCAAGCAAGAGAGCTCTGGGTCGTGCTCTGTACTTGACTAAGTAAGAAACCAAGAGGAGTTTGATAGCTTGTTGCATCCGCGTTAAGTTAGCACTTTATCTTTGCACTTCATAAATATCTCAGCCGTACAGTGCTCACGAACACCCATTAATTATGCTAAAGTTGGTCTGCAGGTTCAGTCTGAGGAAATACTTGAAAAAAAAGTTGCTTCTGATACACATAGAATCCCACGTAGATAAATATAGATACCACACCTCAACAATGACTCAGGGAGTAGGCCTCTTCCCCATCAAATACTCCATACTCTGGAATGCAGCCTATAATTCGTTTCAGCAATACTCATGTAAATCCAGATCGAATCAACTCACCAAAGGGGAGAATTGGGGCAACATGTGGCCACTGAGCTCAATTTCGTAGTACGTCAATCCCCGCTCGGTATGAGTGGTACCAAGGGCACCACCAATAGCGTCCACGATGAAGCTGTCCTTGGCGATGGGAGTCTGGAATCCTTGCTTGCCGTTCCCTATGTTTCGCGTGAGATACACCATGAAAAGACGGATCATTGGTTCAGGACTTACAGGTCATGCTAATCAAGGAAAAGATATTCGAGAAGAAGCATCAGATACCCAACCAAGAAAACGAAAACATTATCGCTTACTTCTGGAGAGCAATTCTCGTGCTAAGAAATCCCCGAATCAGTATAGATGCAAACTGAATAGTGGGAAGCACTTACCCCTCAGCAATAAGCACGTAATCCGCGAGCCCATGCAGTATAACCGTCCTCGTGCTCTTTGACTTCTCAATCACGCTGGGAAGCACACTCATCGCGGGCGGCAAGCTCGCATCACCATGCGGGAACACATCGATGGAGGAGCATTCCTCCCACGTTATGCTAGTAGGCACATGGACCGCCTGTTTCACATCCGGTCTGTCAAAATAAAGAGGGGATGTTTGGGTTTGAGGGAAGGATCCGCTATGTCAATCAAAGAACCGAGTAATTAGAACAAATTTAGCCAACGACCGAGAGTACGTACGGGAACCCGAGAACATCCCAGAGAATGGGATACGTGTCGAAAATGCGATAGATGTTGAACGCAGGATTGACAATAAGGGCGGCGTTGAAGATTTCATCCCATAGGTCGCATCCCTTGGCGAACTTCGTGGAATCTCCAGGAAGGGGGAAAGGTGCAGGTGGAGGAGGGAATTTGACGTATTTTTTGTAGTAGCCAGCGTAGTTGCAAGCTGCGGCCCGCTTATCGAGATGTGCTAAGAATGTTTGACTGGATTGCAGTACGTTGGCTTCAAGTCGAAACTGCGATGATAGAAAGACGTACTTGAAGGCAAAGACGTGTTCGTATTTATGAACGAAGTCGACGGAAATGACCTGTTCTTGGATGACATCCCAGGAAAGGGAGGCTGATGGAGGTCATATGATGAGTTTCTCGCTTTTGTTTTATTCTGTCTCTACTTACGATCGGTAATCCAAATGCCTTGAAGGTCGAGGTCCAAAGAAGTTGGGTGGTCGTTGATGTAGTTGGCGATGTCTGCAAGGCGGTCTCAATACATCATATAAAGGGTATCCAAAATCGATTACGCACAGGGAACATAGGTCCCTGCATACTACTCCCGATTTATGAGAGAGGGCAATAATAAATGATAAAATGAGTACGCACACTCTCGCCAGATAGCCAAAACTTCTTATGCTTGAGTTCAGCAAAGACTTCGAGGAACTGTTGGAAAAAGCCAACAAGCTGCGCCGCAAGATCAACCTCATCCTAAATCCGGGGGGTTTGCGACATTAGATACTGGGAGAAGAATATCAAAAAAAAATGCATACGCGAATGTTGGGCTTTCCCCTCGAGTAACCAGTACCAACAGGTTGCTCGACCCATAATACACTCGAAAGATTGGTCCAGCTATTTTCGTTGATAGTTGGCCCAGCTTGGCCGTATCCCCAAGAAATAGGCTATGAGGCAACAGTCAGCTCGAAATCGGCACCCAGTTCGTGAAAGTACACACCCCATTCTCCTGCAAGAATCCTTCGAGTGATGAACACCCAGGGCCACCGTTCGTCCTATGATTTGTCGGTGAACTCCCTTTTGACTCGTGACGAAGCCTGCACCAGCGGGCCTTACCAAAAAATTAAGTCATCGAGACTGCCTTCTGGGCCGGGCGGGAAGAACCAAAAGAATAACTAAGGTGATATTGCTTAGCTTGGAGACCATATCCGCAAACAATGATAAAACATACCTCTCGAGTCTCGTCCGTTTTATTGCTGATCGGTAGCAAACCTGCCCAACTAGGGCCCACATCCCAACCAACTTCTGGAATGCTCTTTCCATCCACATAAAATTCTGTCGATTCATTAAGAAAGTTTTGTGAGAAGAACAACAAACCACCCCGACTCACGAGAAGCCTTGGGGTTGCTAAACGTAATGTTTTGCGGTCCAGCTGTATATGCGCGCTTCGTCGGCCTATGGAACCTCTTTGCAGCCTCGACCTGCCGAGCATGGACGTCTTGCTTTCGAATTTTTCGTGCGTCTACCCCAAGTCCGAGAAGGGCAGCGGAAACGGTGACAACGAGTGGGAGCCACGAAGAGGGTAGCATATTCCAAAGTTGCGTGTCGGCCGAGGGGGAAGTGTGGGGGGGACTTGCGCGTCATTCGGCTACAACGGCTTGATTCTTATAAGCAAGGAAATTGTATCATTCGGAGGCGGTGTAACACGAAAGTAAATCTGACGACGGCCATATGACGCCGAAAATTCCTGACAGTGAGAATTTGATCAAGCCCATATCTCGGGAGTCAAAGTGGAGTCACTCGCCTGAATTATATACATCCTTCGGTGCGGCGCCGCTAGTGCCATAAGGTAGCAAGATTAAGAAGGCTCAGGGTCCACCTTCCATCAGAGCGAAGGAAGGATTTGACTTAGTCCCAAGCTGTTGAGACTCTCAAGCGCCGACACACGATTTCACGTTAGCTCCCCAGTTCGTAGCAACGTAGCATATTCCTTGATACATGTATCCATGTGGCGTGGTGATGTAGGAAGGCGGATTGTTATATAGTTTGTCCACATGGCATGTCGGCTGGCAGGACTGCCGGTACAAGTACGTAATCAGAAAGTCACCACAAACATACACACACAGCTGGAAGCCTAGCTGCACTGGCAGATGACGGAAGAACGCATGAGAGAAAGGAAGAGAAAGGTCGGCGGAGACACCAGTTGACCTCAGTTAACACGTCAAGTATTACGATTTCGATCTGGCGGGATATGTATACCGGGACACCCACGATGTTGTTTACAATGATTAAGGCAGCAAGGACGGGAAAAAGGGCTATGGCGAGACCGAACCAAGGAAAGGGATGTCCTAATACCAAGACGGAAACTTCAAACAACGGCAGGCTGCATGTGGACGAGGACTATGGCAGAGAACAAATGTGACGTCAACGAGCGCCAACGCGACATTATACCAGCCTAGCTTGGACTTGGCAGAGGGAAGAGATGACAGTAGGGGATTGTTGAACAAAGTTGAAGGCTGCCGGGGTGATCGTGTGCACGGTGGTGGGTAAGTAGAATATTAAGAAGTTATGAAAGCTGGAAAGATCTGGGGGGCACAGCACTTGGGTAGGCCCCACCCCAACATCATGTAAATGGATCGTGACATTCTATATAGCATGTTAGGAATAAATAGATCTAAGTAGAAGGTGTAAATCTATAGGACTCATCGGTAATTGAGGCCGGCGTATGGATCGATCAGCGAGTCACGGGTTGGACACATTCCCGAAGGAAATACTCATGGAATCGGTTATCCGGTGTGAGTTCTGGATGGAACGTCGTCAATAAGTGTCTGCCCTGTCGTAAAGCCACGACAGTCCTTGGGTCGTTCTCGTCCAACGCGGCGAGAGCTTCAGGTAAAAGCCCAGGGGACAGACGGGCAATCACCTGGATCGGAGAGTCTTCAGATGAAGAGTTGAACGACAGGACAACCTTTGAGAAAAATCATTAGTTCAGTACTGAGGCCATAACCACGAAACTTGCCGGAGCGCGAATGAAGATACCCCTAAATGGTTGTTCCGGGTTGTTTAGGCCTTGAACCACAAGCTCTGCCTCAAAAGACTCGACCTGTCGAATAAAGACATCCTCAGCCGGGAATGAAGGCAGTGAATCTAGCAGAGCTCACTTGCGATCCCCAGCCGTTTCGCGCAATACTGATAGAGATGCCACCCAACAAATCCTGTCCGCCTCTCTTCATACCCACCGCAGTCTGCGAGAGGAGGATCGCTCCTGCACATGTCCCCCACACAGGCTTCTCGTGCACAAATTTGCGAAGGGGTTCGAGAATTCCCGTAGCACGGGCTACGACAGCCATTGTCGTCGATTCTGTCGAGGAAATTCTTATCGCTGACGCTGCTTTTATGAAACTGAAGACGACTTACCTCCCCCAGGAATAATGAGCGCATCACAGCGTTCAAGCTCTTCTACACTCTTGACCAAGAGCGGGAGGATTTCTGTCTTAAAAGCAAGACCTTGGAGCATGGCTTGATGCTCCACAAAAGCACCTTGAAGGGCTGGCATCCAGATATAACATGTTAATCGTACTCGTATGCAACAACGGTTGATAAAGTGCGGGGTAACACACCTAGGATCCCGATAACTAAGGGTTCTTCCTGTTTCGTAAGTGGAGACATAGCGACGATCTCCAGAAAATCAGAGGATAAACCTGCGGGGGAGTCCTCACCGCTAATCTGCAGACTGCCACTTCGGAGTTGGCACACTTGCTTGTCGGAGCTATCCAGGTCCGGGTCCGGCTTGGTCCTAGCAAACAAGATCATGTGCTCTGCGATGACATAAGCCTGGGAAACAGCAACATGTAAAATTGAAACTCTTCCCTGTACCACCACCATGTCTGACCTCGACGCCGATCTCTACAGCGGTGAGTCTTCCGTGTTCTTCAAGGGGAAGAATGTTTATTGAGCCATACTATAGACCTTTACGGCAACGACGATGGGGATGCCCATGACACATTAGAGGACGAAAAAGAAGCTCAACCTCCAGTACCAGCGAAGACGGCAGATCCTCGGTTGGCTGCAGCACCAGCGGAACAAAAAGACGCCTCAAAAGTGACACAACCGTCTGCGGAAGCCAACGGGACGGCAAAGTACTCTGCCCCAGTCGCCAGCGCGCACCCTTCAGGATCTGCAATCCCCACCTACACCCAACCCCAGACTCAACAAATCCCGACGTATGAGCAGCCTCTGACAAACGACTACCGTGACCTGACCGCTGGCCGAGCCGATGGTGGTTATCAAAACATTCCCGTCACGGAGCGGACCGTGCGCCCCTCGGAAATGAAAGATGAAGGGTAAGACTCACTTTTACTGATTCTTTCTCATCTTTGCCCCAGACCATCACTTGAGGCAACTCTCGCTGGATACGTGAACATTGGGTGTAGATGACCCTCGCGGTAGTCAGTCACAGTCGTCTAAGCTAGCTCTAGCGTATCTGGTGCCTTCTCTACGTCTAGGCTAGGCTAAACCACGTCGACACCCCGCAGTAGCGTCCGTCCATCCTCGTTCTTCTCTTTGTGTTACCAGGTCTGTTCTAGGTTACCGTTACTAATAGCAATCCTTTGCTTTTCCGCATGTCTACCCTCTCCGTCAATCATCACCAATCGTCTCCCTCAAACTTCAATCCCGAAATGTGCCCGCGGGCAACAGCAAGATGTTCATTGGCGGTCTCAATTGGGATACTACGGATGGTAGATACATCTGGTTTCCTTTAGCCAACGTACGCTAATTATTTACCATATCAGATGCTCTAAGAGAATACTTCTCGCAATTTGGCAAAGTGGATGCCTGTACTATCATGCGAGATGCGGCTGGCCGTTCGCGGTGCTTTGCGTTCCTGACTTTCGAAGATCCCGCAAGCGTGAACGCAGTCATGGTCCGGGAACATTTCCTAGATGGCAAGATTGTGAGTACACGATAGAAGCATTGCCGTGCTCTGTTCTCAACGAACATATGAAGATCGACCCCAAACGGGCTATTCCTCGCCAGGAGCACCAACGTGCGACGAAACTTTTCATCGGAGGTCTCGCAGGCAGTGTCACCTCGGAATCCATGCGGGAGTTCTTCTCCCAATTCGGGAAAGTCATTGATTCCACCGTCATGTTGGACCGCGAGACGGGCCGCAGCAAGGGCTTTGGGTTCGTTTCCTTTGAAGACACAAATGTCCAACCCTTCCTCGGGTTTGGTAACCTCGAAATTGACGGGAAGCTGGCAAGTTTTTTGTGGGCAGTTTTTTTGAGCATGGGGGTGAACTAATGATATACCCCCCTTACCTCTAGATTGATGTGAAGCTCGCGCAACCCCGGTACCAGCGTGATAGCTACCCCAACGAAGACGGCCCGCAGATGCAGGTTCAGGGGTCTACTCGGCCCTTCGGCGGGGCTGCGCAGCAAGCCGGTAACTTTGCAAGTCCAGCCGCGGCGGTCGGCAATACGCCGTTTGACCCTCAAGCGCTCGCGGCGCTCTACACGCGCATGTTCCAGATGGCGGGTGGGGGCCAGCTGAACCCTGCTATGATGGGAGGGATGAATCCGGCTATGATGGGAGGGATGGGGATGGGAGC
>Ga0307516_10007558_pt1 | contig 12466 bp, 10 predicted proteins | sample 19_EM_MG_FD_203310 | JGI IMG/M metagenome (GOLD analysis project Ga0307516, IMG submission 203310) | Populus trichocarpa ectomycorrhiza microbial communities from riparian zone in the Pacific Northwest, United States - 19_EM | ecosystem: Host-associated > Plants > Roots > Unclassified | place...
CAGGCCGTCGTCGCCGGTCATGATCGCGCCGATGATCCCGAACAGCACGAGGTAGGCCCCGGTCAGCGCGCCCAGGGCGCGGTAGAGCGGCCGCAGCGGGTGGTTGACCGGGTTGTGCGCCATGGTGTCCGTCTCCAACGTCGGGTGATGTCGTAGAGATTCTCGCGCATCGTCGGAGGCCGTGCGGGGGCACCCCCGGATCGGGCGCCGCGGCGGCGGGGGCTCAGCTCTCGGGGACGCGCTCGGCCAGCTCCAGCCAGGCTTCCTCGATCTGGCCGCGTTCCTCCTGGACGGCTTTGAGCTGGGCGTCCAGCTCCATGATCTTGTCGTAGTCGCTGCCGTTCGAGGCCAGGCTTTCGTTGATCTTGAGGATCCGCTCGTCCAGCTTGGCGACCTGCCGTTCCAGCCGGGACAGGTCCTTGCGGGCGATGCGCAGCTCGGCCGCGGACATGCCAGCGGCGACCGACGAGGCCTTGCCCGAGGTCAGCAGCTCGCCGGGCGGTGCCGCCGGGTTGCCGGCCCGGGCCAGGTATTCGTCGATGCCGCCGGGCAGGTGCACCAGCCGGCCGTCGCCGAACATCCCGTACGCCGTGTCGGTCACGCGTTCGACCAGGTAGCGGTCGTGGCTGGCGACGATCATGGTGCCCGGCCACGAGTCGAGCAGGTCCTCCAGCGAGGCCAGGGTGTCGGTGTCGAGGTCGTTGGTGGGCTCGTCGAGCAGCAGCACGTTGGGCTCGGTGGCCAGCAGCCGCAGCAGTTGCAGGCGCCGCCGCTCGCCGCCGGACAGGTCGCTGACCGGGGTCCAGATGCGCTTGTCGGTGAAGCCGAAGACCTCGGCGAGCTGGCCCGCGGAGAGCTCCCGGTCGCCGAGCTTGACGCGCCTGGCGACCTCCTCGACCGCCTCGAGCAGCCGCAGGTGCCCGGGCAGTTCGCGGAGCTCCTGGGAGAGGAAGGCGGCCTTTACGGTCGAGCCGGTGACCAGGCGCCCGCCGTCGGGCTTGGTGAGCCCGGCGAGCAGGCGCAGCAGCGTGGTCTTGCCGGCGCCGTTCGCCCCGAGGATGGCGATCCGGTCGCCGGGACCGACCTGCCAGGTCAGGTTCTTGAAGATCGGCTTGGGGCCGGCGTGCAGGGTCACGTCCTCGAGGTCGTAGACCTGCTTGCCGAGCCGGGTGGTGGCCAGCCGTTGCAGGCTCACCTGGTCACGGACCGGCGGCACGTCGGCGATCAGGGCGTTCGCGGCGTCGATCCGGAACTGCGGCTTCGAGGTCCGGGCCGGCGGGCCGCGGCGCAGCCAGGCGATCTCCTTGCGGAGCAGATTCTGCCGGCGGGACTCCACCGCGACGGCGACCCGCAGCCGTTCGGCGCGGGACAGGGTCCAGGCCGCGTAGCCGCCCTCGTACGCGTACACCTGCTCGTCGACGACCTCCCAGGTCGCGGTGCAGACGGCGTCGAGGAACCAGCGGTCGTGGGTGACCACGACGAGCGAGCCGCGGCGGCCCAGCAGGTAGCGGGCCAGCCAGTCGACCCCGGCGACGTCGAGGTGGTTCGTGGGCTCGTCGAGGATGAGCAGGTCGGACTCGCGGACCAGCAGGGCGGCCAGCGCGACCCGGCGCCGCTCGCCGCCGGACATCGGGCCGACCGGGGTCTCCAGGCCCAGGTGGCCCATGCCGAGGCCGGTGAGGATCGCCCGGACTCCGGCGTCGCCGGCCCACTCGTGCTCGGCGCCCATGCCCTCGCTGAGCCAGGCGGTGCCCAGCACGACATCGCGGACGGTCGCCTCGGGTGCGAGCGTCAGCGTCTGCGGAAGTGCGGCGACGCGCAGGTCACGGCGGTGCGTGACCCGGCCGGAGTCCGGCTCCTCGAGCTTGGCGAGCATGCGCAGCAGGGTGGATTTGCCGGCCCCGTTGAGGCCGACGATGCCCACCCGGGCGTCGTCGTCCAGCCCCAGGGAAACGTCGGTAAGCAGCTGACCGGCGGCTCCGTAGCCCTTGTTCACCCGGTCCAGATTGATGATATTGGCCACGATGTCCCTAGGTTACCCGGGCGCCCGGCATCGGGCCCCGCGCGGTGACCGCGGACCGGCACACTCCCGCCCCGTTCAGGCTGGTTGCTACGCGTTCGGCGTGCGCGCCGTCGGTGGCGAGGAACACACAGGTCGGTCCGGAACCGGAGACGATGCCGGCGACCGCGCCCGCGTCGTAGCCCGCTTTGAGCACGTCGGCCAGGGCCGGGCGCAGTGACAGCGCGGCCGGCTGCAGGTCGTTGACGAGGGCGGCGCCGAGCACCTCGGGCCGGCGCTGGCGCAGCGCGCTCATCAGCTGGTCCGCGTTCTCGCTGGCGGTCGGCGGCCACGGGCTGTCGCGCAGTTTGTCGAGCTCGCGGTAGACCTCGGGGGTGGACAGGCCGCCGTCGGCGATGGCGACCACCCAGTGCCAGGTCGTCGGCCGGGCCAGGATCGGGCTGACGGTCTCGCCGCGCCCGGTGCCCAGGGCCGTGCCGCCGTGCAGCAGGAACGGCACGTCCGAGCCGAGCTCGGCGCCGATCTCGGCCAGCTCGTCCTTGCCGTAGCCGGTGCCCCAGAGCAGGTCGCAGGCGAGCAGGGTGGCGGCCGCGTCGGCGCTGCCGCCGGCCAGGCCGCCGGCCAGGGGGATCGACTTGCGCAGGTGCAGCCGGGCGTGCGCCGGCACGCGCGCCCTGGCGGCCAGCGCCCGGGCCGCCCGCATGATCAGGTTGCTGTCGTCGAGGGCGAGGTCGCCCGCGCCCTCGCCCTCCATGGTCAGCGCGAGGGTGTCGCCGCGGCGCGCGGTCAGCTCGTCGAAGAGGCTGATCGCGTGGTAGACGGTGCTGAGCTCGTGGAAGCCGTCGGCGCGCAGCGGGCCCACGCCGAGATGCAGGTTGATCTTCGATGGCACCCGGACCTTCACCGGACCGGTGAACCGGCGAGGCTTGTCGTCGTCCGGTCCCCACGCTTCCGTCACGGAGTGATGTCCGAGATCGGCAGGCGGATCTCGAACGGCGCGCTCAGCACCAGCTCGTCGGCCGAGTCGCCGACCAGCTGATACTGGCCATCTACCAGGTCGTAAGCGAAGACATGCACTGGATTCTGCTCGATCCGCCAGAGATGAGGCACGCCGGCAGCGGCGTACTCGACGGGCTTCAGCAGGCGGTCCCGTTTCTTCGTGCCGGGCGAAACGACCTCGACGGCGATGGCGACCTGCTCCGCGTCGAAGAAGTGGCTGTCCGTCACCGGTTCACGGAGCAGAACCACATCGGGTTCGAGCGAATTCTTGAATCCCGTCGCCACGCCGACCGCCGTGCCTGGCTGGTATACCGCGGGAGCGTGCTGGCGGAACCACAGCCACAGCAGATTGCCGATGTTCTGATGACCGAGAGTCGGTGAGGGGACCACGACCATGACTCCATCGTTCAGCTCGACCCTGGGCGCGTCGGCCGGCAGCTCCAACACGTCCACGACCGTGTAGTTCGCCGCGCGCTGCCTGATCGGGTCCGGGGTCCACATGACGTGACCCGCGGGTTCCGCCGTCATGAGTCCACCTCCTCGTGCCGCCTGCCCGACGCGCTGAGCTTACCGCCGTAAGCCGGTCCGGTGGCGGCCGCGGCGATAGCGGCGAACTCGTGCACCGAGAGCGACTCGCCGCGGGCCTGCGGGCTCACCCCGGCGGCGATCAGGACCTGCTCCGCCTGGCCGGCGCCGCCGGCCCAGCCGGCCAGCGCGGCCCGCAGCGTCTTGCGGCGCTGGGCGAAGGCCGCGTCGACCACCTGGAAGACCGTTCGCCGGTCCGCGCCGGCGGGCGGGGTGCGCGCGGCGAACGCGACCAGCCCGGAGTCGACGTTCGGGACCGGCCAGAACACCGCGGGCGGAACCTTGCCGGCGGCGCGCGACTCGGCGTACCAGGCGAGCTTGACCGACGGGACGCCGTACACCTTCGAGCCGGGGCCGGCCACGAGCCGGTCGGCGACCTCCTTCTGGACCATCACCAGGCCGCCGCGCAGCGACGGCAGCTCGGCGAGCAGGTGCAGCACGACCGGCACGGCCACGTTGTACGGCAGGTTCGCGACCAGCATCGTCGGCGCGGGTCGCAGCTCGGCCGCCCGGATCCGCAGCGCGTCGGCGTGGTGCACGGTCAGCTTGGCGACATCGGCGCGCTCTGCCACGGTGGCCGGCAGCGCGGCGGCCAGCACCGGGTCCAGCTCGACGGCGTGGACGTGCGCGGCCGTACCGAGCAGCCCCAGCGTCAGCGAGCCCAGCCCCGGCCCCACCTCCAGGACCACGTCGTCGCTGGTCAGCGCGGCCGCGGCGACGATCCGGCGTACCGTGTTGGGGTCGTGCACGAAGTTCTGGCCGAGCTTCTTGGTGGGCGCGACGCCGAGACGCGCGGCCAGCTCCCGGATCTCCGCCGGGCCGAGCAGTCCGTCAGCCATGAGGTCAGAGCGTACGGGCGCCACGGAGTGACGGGACGGCACGGGGCAGCGGTGACCGGCCGAACACGGTAGAACGAGGTCATGACGGAGCTGCTCGAGCTGCGCGGCGTGGTGGAAGCCGCCCCGGACGACGTCGCCGGTGTGTTGCTCGACGCGCGGCCGGGTGGGCGCTCGCCGCTGGCCGCCACCGGCTCGGCGACACCGGCGCGCGGGGACGAGTTCACGGTCACCCTCGAGGGCAGCACCATCACGGTGACCCTCGATCGCGCCGCGCGCTCGATCGCCCAGCAGGGCGAGTGGTGGTATCGGGGTGTCACCAGCGTCGAGCCCGACGAGCGCGGGTCGCTGGTGCTCTACCGCATCTTCAACGTGGCGCCGGGGCACCGCTGGGCGGTCCGGTTCGTCTCCCGGGGGCCGCTCGCGGCGGCGCCCACGGCGTTCGCGAAGCTGCTCGGCGGGCTGGGCGAGCAGCTCGACTGCGCCGCATACCCGCTGGGCTGATCAGCCCCAGGGCCCGAAGACGCGCTCCCCGTTTGCCGAGACGGCCGCGCAGAGCGCGTCCAGGTCGGTGCCGGTGGTCTCGGCGAGCGCCCGCATGGTCAGCGGGATCAGGTACGAGGCGTTGGGCCGGCCCCGGTACGGCACCGGCGTCAGGTACGGCGCGTCGGTCTCGACCAGCATCTGCTCGGGCGGGGTGAGCGCCGCCGCCGCGCGGAGGTGGCCGGCGTTGGCGAAGGTGACCGTCCCGGCGAAGCTGAGCAGGTAGCCCCGGCGCACGCACTCGGCGGCGAACTCCGCGTCGCCGGAGAAGCAGTGCAGCACCACGACGTCGGGAGCGCCCTCGGAGTCCAGGACACGCAACACGTCCGCGTGCGCCTCGCGGTCGTGGATGATCAGCGGCTTGGCATACCGCTTGGCGATCGCGATGTGGGCCCGGAAGCTGAGCTCCTGGGCGGCCCGGCCCTCGTCGCCGGTGCGGAAGGTGTCGAGGCCGGTCTCGCCCAGGCCGCGCACCCGGGGCCGGGCGGCCAGCGCCTCGATTTCGCGCAGCGCCCCGTCGAGGTCGGACAGCCGCGGCGCCTCGTTCGGGTGCAGGGCCACGGCGGCGAGCACCGACGGGTGCCGGGCGGCCAGGTCGGCGCCCCACACCGAGGACGCCACGTCGACGCCGACCTGCAGCAGCCGGTCCACACCGGACTTGGCCGCGGCCTCGATCAGGGCCTCGACCGGGTCGTCGCCGCCGCCCGGCCCGGTGCCGCCGGGCACCCCGGCCTCGTGCACGGTGATGTCGAGATGGGTGTGACTGTCGAAGACCGGCACGGCCAACGGCTGCGGTGCGGGCGGAAACTCTCCCGCGCGCCGGGCGGCCCGGGCCTTACGTGACTCGGCAGGCTGAGAACTGTTCATCACTGTTCAGGATCACACATCGACGGGTGAGAGTTTTTTCACTAGGACTGCGAGTAACCCTGTGTTCATCCGGTGTCCACCCACGGGGCCTAGCTTCCTCCCGTGACCGTGACCGGTGAGGACGCGGACCTCGGTACCGACCCTCTTGAGCCGCCCCTGTTAGCCCCGCTGCGCCGCGACCTGACCTGGGACAGGGTGCAGGCCATGACCCAGTCCGCCGGGCACCGCGACGACGTGGTGCTGCGCCGGATCCGCGCCACCGCGGCCGTGCGCCGGGGCACCCGGATGACCAAGGTGCTCTCCACCGCGCAGCTCGCCGGTCACCTGGCCGGCTGGCTGCCGTACGGCTTCTGCTATCGCTCCTGTGACATCGCCCACCTGCGTCAGCCGGCCGAGCTGGCCCTGCTGCGCACGGACAACACCGGCGACTCCCCGGCGGCGTACGCGCTGCGCTGGCGCGCGGTCGACCCGAGCGACTACGAGATCCCGATGGGCGAGGTCCAGGCCGGACTGTCCGCGCTGCCGGCCCACTCGCGGATCGGCCCGATGGTGCTGGGCACCGGCTTCACGCCCAGCACCGACGACCTGATCCCGGAGTTCGTCACCGCGGGCTTCGCCGACCTGCCGCTGCCGGCGAACGCGCAGTTGCTGGCCTACCCGGGCACCGGCGACGAGGTGGTGCTCTACACCTACCAGCCGGAGCAGCACGGCTGGCTGCGGCTGGCCGGCCCGCGCTGGCGGCACCTGCTGGAAGGGCTGCCGGGGGTGAGCCCGGACCGCGAGTATGTGCCGTGCACCGACGCCGGCTCGGCACAGCTGGTCGGACGGATCAACCAGCACGAATACCAGGCGGTGGCCGACCCGCCGGAGGAGTTCCGGGTCCGGGCCCTGACCCGCGCCGCCCGCTATCCGGTGACGACGCTGAGCCGCCGGGCCGAGCAGGCCCGGTGGCGCACGATCCTGTGCTGGGTGCTGCAGCGCGACGACAACTGGGCGCGGCTGCGCCTGGTCAACCCCGACGCCGACACGGTCGCCGCGGTGGGGGCGCGCTGCTATGAGCGCGGCGTCTACGAGGTGTGGGCGCCGCTGCGCGAGCTGGCCGATCATCACGTCGCTGAGCTGCCGTACGAGCTCTGAAAGTCCCGGTACGCGAAAACGGGGCCGGCAGCAGCCGGCCCCGTTCGCGTTCAGCTCGGATCAGCTACGGGTGATCTTCGCCTTGACGGTCTTGAACTCACCCCAGGCGTTGGCCTTGTCCTGCGCGGCGGCTTCGATCCAGAGCGTGCCCTTGGCGACGCCCTTCAGCCGCAGCGACCACTTGCCCTTGGAGACCTTGACGTAGTGCGCCACGCAGTACTTCTTGGCCTGCGCGTCGCTGGTGACGCGCTTCCAGGTGTTCGCCGAGCTGTAGCAGTAGAACTTGTCGCCGGTGAGCCGGGAGCCGTACACCGCGACGCGGTACACGCCGGCGCCCCTGTCCGCCGCCGTGCCCTTGGCGTACTTCCACGACTTGATCCGGTTGCTGCTGGCCGGCTTCTTGATCGTGACGGTCGGCCGCCAGGAGTCGAGCTTGATCGTGATCTTGCCCATTACGATGGGCGACGAGGCGCCGTACTTGTTGTAGAACGTGGCCCGCTGCGTGACGACGCCCCTCATCAGCCTGTGGGTGTTCTTGTTCTTGAAGTAGCCCATCCGGACGCTCTGGTTCTTGCCCGGCATGCCGACCACCCAGCCGTCACCCTGGTCGTAGACGATCTTCGTGGTGCCGGCCGGCACGCGCGAGAACGTGACGGTGATGGGCTCCCCCAGCCAGACCGAGGCCTTGCTGAACGTGAACCGGCCCGGCGTCGTGACGCTGACCACGGACGTGGCCGTGCTGCTGATGCCGGCAGCGTCGGTGTAAGTCACCTTGACCACGAACGCGCCGTTCTTCGCGTACTTGTGCCCAGCCTTCACGGTAGTGGGCGCCAGGGTAGTGGGCGCCGTGAGGTCGCCCCAGTCCACTACGCGGGTGATCTGGTCCGCGGGGCTGGTGTCGTCGGTGACCACACCCTGGGTGAGGATGACCGACTGGCCGATCCAGAGCCCGGCCGAGTTCAGCGTGAACGTGCCGACCGGCGGAACCGTGTCCGCCGTCGGCTCGGCCGCCGTGCGGGCGTCCGGCATCGAGGTCGCCGTCACGGGCCCGGCGGTCGTCGAGTCAGGCACCGCCGGGGATCCCTGCAGCAGCTCCGTCGGCGGCTTGCCGGCCAGGTCGGCCGTGCCGGCCGGGCTCGTCGTCAGATCATCCACAACGGACGCAGCCTCGGGAGGCAGGCTGTGGGTGCCGTCCGGCAGGCCGGGGTCGGCGGACGCGGGACTGGCGACCAGGCCGCCCCCGGCGACCAGCGCACCGCTGACGGCGAAGACCAGCAGCGGACGCGAGAGACGAGAGTTCATAAAGCTCCTTCGAGGGGTCAACCACACGAAGGGGACGCGACACCGGTACGGCCGCGTCGCCAGGACGCGGCCGTACCGATGAAACGCTTGCGTATCCCCCGTAGTACGCGCTGAAGGTACCCGACGGGCCCAAGGTGGATCAATCCACTTTGCGGTCAGGCATCGACGTGCGTGTCACATCCGGCTCAAGCGCCGAGGCGCTCCAACTCCTCCTCGACCACCGAGGGGTCGAGCTTGCGGAAGACCGGCTTCGGCGCGGCCAGCGGCGTGCCGGCGACCAGCGGCACCGATTCCCAGCGGGCGCCCACCGTGTAGTCGCCGGTCAGGATCGGGTAGCCCGGGCCGCCGTCGAGGTCGTCGACCTCCACGATCGACGGCATCGGCGCGTGCACCCCGGTGCCGCCGAGCAGCTCGTGGACCTTCTGCGCCGAGTGCGGCAGGAACGGGGTCAGCAGGGTGTTGAGGTCGCTGATCGCCTGGAGCGCGGTCGCCAGGATGGTGCCCATCCGGGGCTTGGCGGCCTCGTCCTTGAGCTTCCACGGCGCCTGGTCGGAGAGGTACTTGTTGGCCTCGGCGACGAGCCGCATGGCCTCGCCGATCGCGGCCTTCTGCCGGTGCTTGCCGATCAGCTCACCGACGGAGGTGAAGCCGGCCCGCACCGTCTCCAGCAGGGCGTGGTCCTCCGGGGTCTGCTCCAGGGCCGGCGGGATCGCCCCGAAGTTCTTCGCGGCCATCGAGATCGAGCGGTTGACCAGGTTGCCCCAGCCGGCGACCAACTCGTCGTTGTTGCGCCGGACGAACTCGGCCCAGGTGAAGTCCGTGTCGTTGGACTCCGGGCCGGCGGCCGCGATGAAATACCGCAGCGCGTCGGCGTCGTAGCGCTCCAGGAAGTCCCGGACGTAGATGACCACCTTGCGCGACGAGGAGAACTTGCGGCCCTCCATCGTCAGATACTCGCTCGAGACCACCTCGGTGGGCAGGTTGAGCGCGCCCAGCGTGCCCGGCTCGCCGGCCTTGTCGCCCGCACCCGAGTAGCCGAGCAGCAGCGCCGGCCAGATCACCGAGTGGAAGACGATGTTGTCCTTGCCCATGAAGTAGTAGCCGAGCGCGTCCTTGCCCTGCGCGTCGGCCGACCACCACTGCCGCCACGCCTGGTCGTCGCCGGATCGGCGGGCCCACTCGATGGAGGCCGACAGGTAGCCGATGACCGCGTCGAACCACACGTAGATGCGCTTGTCGGGCCGGTCGCGCCAGCCGTCCAGCGGGATCGGGATGCCCCACTCCAGGTCGCGGGTGATGGCCCGGGGCTGCAGGTCGTCGAGCAGGTTGCGGGAGAACTTCAGCACGTTGGGGCGCCAGCCCTCGCGCGCGTCCAGCCACTTGCCCAGCGCCTGGGCGAAGGCCGGCAGGTCCAGGAAGAAGTGCTCGGTCTCGACGAACTGCGGGGTCTCGCCGTTGATCCGGGAGCGGGGGTTGATCAGCTGCTCCGGGTCGAGCTGGTTGCCGCAGTTGTCGCACTGGTCGCCGCGGGCGCTCTCGTAACCGCAGATCGGGCAGGTGCCCTCGATGTAGCGGTCGGGCAGGGTGCGGCCGGTGGACGGCGAGATCGCGCCCAGCGTCGTCTTGGCGACGATGTAGCCGTTGTCGTGCAGGCCGGTGAACAGCTCCTGCACGACCGCGTAGTGGTTGCGGGTCGTGGTCCGGGTGAACAGGTCGTAGGACAGCCCGAGACCGTGCAGGTCCTCGACGATCACCCGGTTGTAGCGGTCGGCGAGCTCGCGGGGCGTCACCCCGTCCGCGTCGGCCTGGACCTGGATCGGCGTGCCATGCTCATCGGTGCCCGAGACCATGAGCACGTCGTGGCCGGTCATCCGCATGTACCGGCTGAAAACGTCGGAGGGCACCCCGAAGCCGGAGACATGACCGATGTGGCGCGGGCCGTTGGCGTAGGGCCAGGCGACCGCGGCGAGAACGTGACTCATGGGACAAGCGTAGTGACCTCGGCTCCCGGCCTGCGAACGGCTGGCAGCTAGCCCTTTTTGTCCCGACACGCCCCGGCATCTCCCTGATCACCGCGGAAACCCGTAGTCCAATGGGAGACATGACGGGTGACGCGCCACAGCCTGGGGAAACACCGCGCGACGACGGCACCCCGTGGTCACACACGGACCCCGCCTCCCCCTGGTGGCGCGCCGACGAACACGGCCCGGACGCCGACCGTTCCCGGAGCCCGCGCCGGCGAGCCGACCCGACAACCGCCGCTGCCCCGGCCGCCGTCGGGACACCGACGCTCGATCCGCCGCAGCCCGCACAGCACACCGGTGCGGCCGCCGAGGCGCACCAGGCTGGCGCCGAGGACGTGCGCGCGGCCCTCACCGGCGAAACGCCGCGGGGCGCGACAGCCGTCTTCACGGTCCCGGACCACCCGGCCGCCCCGGTGGAGAAGAGCCCGGTCACAGAGCACGGGCTCGCGGAGCGGAAGGCCGCCGAGCAAGGGCTCGCGGAGCGGCAAGCCGCGAAGCACAAAACCGCCGAACAACAGCTCACAGAGCGGCAAGCCACAGAGCACAAGACCGCCGAACAACAGCCGGCAGACCGGCAAGCTGCGGAGCACAAGATCGCAGAGCAGGGGCTCGCGGAGCAGAAAGCCGCGGTCCGCATGCCCGCCGCGCCGCGGCACGCCCAGCAGCAGCCGCTCCAGCAGCAGCCGGCGGCGGAACGGACGGTGGCGGAGCGGCAGCCGGGCCAGGAGAAGCCGACGGCACAGCCGGGAAGGTCGGACGGCAAGGGCATCGAAAACGACCACGATCGGGTGGACGCCGAGCGATTCAACACCGCGGGCGCGGGCTCCGTCTACGCGGCCCGCAACCACGCCCGGCCGGCAACCGGTCCTGCCGCCACCTCCCCGGCGGAAGGGACTGGCTCTGCCGCCACCTCCCCGGCGAAAGCGACCGGCCCTGCCGCCGCTGAGGTCGCCGAGCGTGAGCCCACGATCGTCGACCTGCTGAACGCCGTACCGGCGGAGCCGCCGAGTGCCGCGGACCCGCCGGACGTCATGGTTCTGCCCGAGCCGGACCGCAACCGGCCGACCGTGGCCCTGGACCGCAACTCGGTGCCCGGCCAGCCGCCCTCCGGGCTGTCCCGGCTGGATCGCGCCCAGCAGGACCGGGCCCGCGCCGACCGGGCCCTGCAGGACCGGGTACGCCAGGAGCGCACCGCCGCCCTGCTCGAAACCTCACCGTTCTGGAAGGCCGAGGAGGAGCGCCGCGCGCACTCGTGGCCACCGCCGGGGACCCCCGAGAAGGTCGCCGAGCGCCCATCGCGCCGGCGGGCGCGCCCGCCGCGCCGCCCGGTCGCCGGGTTGTTCGGGCTGCTCGCCCTCGGGCTTGTCGCCGCGTTCTTCGCCTGGGTCAGCGCCGAGCCGTTCTGGCTCGCCGTCGGGCACGGCGACCGGGGCTCCGCGATCGTCGCCCGCTGCACCGGCTCGGGCGTGGCACAGCGCTGCACCGGCCAGTTCACCGCCGCGAACGGCGCCTACCGGGTGGACCGGCTGGCCCTGTACGGCGTCGAGCCCGGCCTGCGTGCCCCCGGGGCGAGCGCGCCGGCCCGGATGGTGAGCAGCGAGAGCCGGCAGGCGTACGTCGGCGGCACCGGCCTGCTGATGCACCTGCGCTGGTCGCTGAGCTTCGTGCTGGTGCTGCTCTGCGGTCTGGGCATCGCCGGGCTGACCGGCACCCGGCGGCTGGACCCGGCCCGGGCCCGGCGCGGCGCACTGCTGATCAGCATGGTGGGCCCGCTGCTCCTGCTCGCCGGCTTCCTCGCCGTCACCTACTGAACGGGCACCCACGAGCCCGCCACCCAGCGAGCGGACGCGCTTGAACCCGCGCCCTGCGAGCGGACGCGCTTAAACCCGCCACCCAGCGAGCAGACGCTCTTGAACCCGCCACCTACCGGGCGGCGTACACGGGCCGCAGGCTACCGAGTGGCGTGCACGAGCGCGTACACCTCGCGTTTGCGTAGGCCGTACATGTCCGCAATGGTCTGGATCGCGTCCCGGCGGGAAGCGCCGGCGGCCTCGCGCTCGGCGACCGCCGCGCGCAGGTCGTCGTCGGCCGGTCGCTCGGCCGGGCCGGCGGGCGCCCCCCCCCCCACCACCGGGATCAAGCCCCGCGGCGCG
>Ga0307516_10007559_pt1 | contig 12465 bp, 15 predicted proteins | sample 19_EM_MG_FD_203310 | JGI IMG/M metagenome (GOLD analysis project Ga0307516, IMG submission 203310) | Populus trichocarpa ectomycorrhiza microbial communities from riparian zone in the Pacific Northwest, United States - 19_EM | ecosystem: Host-associated > Plants > Roots > Unclassified | place...
CGCCGTAACTTTGAGCTGTTTCGGCGCGCGTTTCGCGTCTGTCAGCAAGAACGCCACCGTCATGGCAAAGCACGCCGCGTGCGCCGCCCCAAGCAGCTCTTCGGGGTTCGTTGCAGAGTGGCCGTCCTCGAAGCGTGTCTTGAACGAAAAGGGCACCTCACTAAGAGCGCCACTTTCGGTGCTGATCGAACCCGCACCGTGAGGACCGTCACCTTGCCACTCAATCGTACTTTTGCGAATCATTGCCTGCTCCTAATCATTGGACCGACGTACCAACGCAAAGGTCGTGGTGAGCCGTGGGCCGCTGCTGGGCCAACAAGGTCGCCTAGCTATGCCCTGGTGACGATGGCCGTCGGTTTGTGTTCTTCATACGCTCCGGTCTGCGCTCGTGGAAGCCGCGTTAATGCGAACACACTCTTCCAGACTTCGGAACAATACTCGCGGCCCCGGCAAGGGCGAGAAGCCGCGCTGCCGATGCCCCTCGTTGAGTTTCTCGGACGCTGTTCTAGCGGCTGCGCTTCGCAGGCGGAGGAGCCATCCTACTGATCCGCGGAAGAGTGTCTCGCCACGCTTGCGCCTTCCCGGCGCACGACAGCCTGCCTAGGTACTACGGAGTAGGAGCATTCATCATGGGTACCATCAATGTCGACATCGAAAACTCCACCCCCATCGACCTCTATTACGAGGACCACGGCGCGGGCGACCCGGTCGTGTTGATTCACGGCTGGCCGCTCAGCGGCCGGTCATGGGAAAAGCAAGTGCCGGCTCTGCTCGGGGCTGGCCACCGGGTGATCACGTACGATCGCCGCGGCTTTGGCGAATCCAGCAAGCCGTGGACTGGGTACGATTACGACACCTTGGCACGCGATCTGGACCGGCTGCTGACCAAGCTCGACCTGCGCAACGTCACCCTGGTGGGATTCTCGATGGGCGGCGGCGAAGTCGCCCGCTACCTCGGGAAGAACGGCTCACAGCGCGTGCGCCGGGCGGTGTTCGTCGCCGCGGTGACGCCGTACCTGCTCAAGGCGGCGGACAACGCGGATGCCGTCGATGTCAGCGTCTTCGACGGCATCCGCGCGGCGCTGACCGCGGATCGGGTCGCGTTTCTCGCTAGCTTCTTCCAAAACTTTTACAACGCCGACGCGCTGCGTGGAAAACGCCTCAGCGACGAGGTCGTGCGCCTGTCGTGGACCATTGGGGCTGGCGCGTCGCCCAAGGGGACGCACGATCTTGTGGCGGCTTGGGGCACGGACTTTCGCGCGGATCTGAAGCGGATTGAAGTGCCGACGCTGATCGTCCATGGCGACGCCGACCGCATCGTCCCGTTGGAGGTCTCGGGGCAGCGCATGCCCGCGCTGGTCAAAGGCAGCCGGCTGGTGGTCGTCAAAGGCGGCTCGCATGGACTCAACTGGACCCACGCCGAGGAATTGAACCAGGCGCTTCTAGAGTTCTTGCGCGCGAGTTAGCGACAAGTGCGCAAACGAGATCGTTGAAGGTTCGAGCGCTCAATCGGCGGAGGCTGAAGGCTTGGTCGCGCTTCTCAGCCAATGGACTTGCAACCGCATGTGCCGCAAGGCGTTCGGGCGTCAGACGGGCGCCGCTGGTGTAGGCATCAGCAAGACCAGGTCGGCGCTCCGGCAGCTCGAGCCACGCAACGCCATCCAAGTAAGACACGGCGAGCGACGACGCGCAGTGGAGGTTAAGGCGCCCGCATGAAAGCTGGACCGCCTGTCACGCCTTCCCCGGCTGCCGCCTAGCCTGCCATGAGCCGAAACCCCTACACACCTACAAGCCGGGTCGAGCCGGGCGGGAATCAGTTACGCCGACTCGCGGCACTGCTCGCCGCGTCAGGGCTGATGGCCGCGACTCTCGGCTGCGAGAGCAAAGTCACCCCCTCTGATTCTCCGGCCTCGTCCAAAGGTGCCGCGGCGGCTCAGGCGGCGGAGCCACTGGCAGGCGCGGAGCCAGTGCGGGTCGAGGTAGACAGCAACGGTTTCCGGCCCACGCGAGCAGTTCTGGGCGCAAGTCGAACGCTCGTCTTCCGGCGGACGACGGACGGCACGTGTGCCACCTCGGTTGTGTTCCCGGCGTTCGGGATCGACAAGCCACTGCCGCTCAATACCGATGTGAGTGTGAAACTTCCCGCGGCGCTCAATGACGACGTCACCTTTCAGTGCGGCATGGGCATGTTTCGCGGCAAGGCTGTCGCGCGTTGACGCCGGGTCGGCCAAAGGCTGTCACGTCTTTGGCTTCGGCTGCCTAGACAAGGTGAGCGCAATTCAGAACGCGCAGAAGGAAGAAACAACACCATGTCCATTCGCAAGCTCATCGTAGCCCTCACCCTCAGTGCTACTTCATTGGTGCCCGTCGTTGCCTCCGCCGAGACGGCCGCCCCGGAGCATTGCATCTTGCTCAACCATCGCGTCACGTCGGTCAAGCCTTACCAGGTCATCGAACGACAAGGTCGCGGCTCGACGCAGCGCCTTGCTGGCGCCGAAGTATTCGTGCAAGCCGAGCAGGGGCTGACAGCTCAGTGGCTCCAACTAACCGTCGAGCGCCACCTGGCGCAAATGCAGAGCAAGCACATAGGCGATTGTGCGCTGGACATCGATGGGGTGCGCGTGCACGTCGACTCCGCGGGCTCCAGCTTCGCGGTGAAGATCATCGCCAAGAATCCGCGCCAGGCGAAGGAAGTGCTCCGCCGTGCCGAGCTCCTGCAAGGATGAGCGTTCCCGGAGTAACTTCACTCACTCCGGGCTCGTGAGCGGGCCCGGAGCTGTCGACGATGCACGACGATCTACACCCAAGCCTCGACCAGCTCGTCGCCCAATTGGCCGAAGGCGATCGCTCGGTGTTCACGGCGGTCTTCCGCGCGCTGTGGACACCCACGCTCAAGCTCTGCTGCGGCATGCTGAAGAACGAGGCGGACGCGGCAGACGCCGCCCAGCAGGCCATGCAAAAGGTACTGGAACGAGCCTCCGACTACGATCCGCAGCGGCCAGCGTTGCCGTGGGCGCTCGCCATAGCCGCCTGGGAATGCCGCACGATTCTTCGCAGGCGATCTCGTCGCAAGGAGGTGAGCGATGAGGGCGCTCCAGAAGCAGCCTTGGAGGACGCCTCCGCGGAATTGGAACAGCGCCTGCTCGTTCAAAACGCGCTGGTCGCGGTCGGCGAGCTCTCGGAGAGCGACCGAGAGACTCTCGTGGCGACGTTCTGGGACCAAGCCGGCGATGTCGGTGGCGCGACGCTACGCAAGCGCCGCGAGCGAGCCGTAAAACGGCTACGAGACGCATTCAGGAGGCTCTATGGCATCGGCTGACCTTCCGTTGATCGAACGCCGTCTCCGTCGCAAGTACGAATGGGCGCGCGCACGTCGAGCCTTTTGGGGTTTCACTCCGTCGCTGTTGATCGTGGCCGGCGCTGCGTTATTTGCGAAGCACCCCAGCTACGCTCTGATTTTTGGCGCCGGCATGTTCGCGTTTGGCGTTGCGGCCCTTTGGTACGGGCGCGAGCTTCGGAAGGCTGTTTTGCCAGGCGTGGCGCTCGGCTTGATCCCCCTCACGCTGGCCCTCTGCGCCAATCAAATGCAGCACGCTTGCATGGGTGGCGCGTGCATGACCGTCTGCCTGCCCGCCTGCACCATCGGGGGCTTCGTCGCCGGCGTCGGCATTGCCATCGTCGGCCATCGGCAAAAACAGGACCTTGGCTACTGGCTAGCGGCATCGACCATCACGGTACTGACCGGTGCCATGGGTTGCTCGTGCGTCGGCTACGCAGGCGTCGTCGGGCTCGTTGCGGGTTTCGTGATCGGATTGATTCCGGCCTTTGGGCGAAGACTGCTGCGTCGACGCACGTAGGCGTCCCGCGGCCGGTTTCCCCGCTGTCGAGTTGAGCGCGCGTGTGGAAGCCCGGGCTGAAGGCCGCAAGGTAGCGTGAGCAGGCGCGCACACCCAATGCTGAGCTGCTTGGGTGTTGACGTCGGTAGGGCCGACGTGGTCGAAGTTCACGCCGTCGTCCGGGACGAGACCGCAACGGTCACGTCCGCCCCACGCATGCAAAGGGATTTCATCATGGCCAAGACACCGCGCCCCTGGATCGTCACGCGTCACGACGCAGTCGAAAAACTCGAGGAGAATCTGTGGGCCGTCGCCGGAGACGTGCCCGGTGTGCCCGTCCAGCGCCGCATGTCGATTGTGAAGCTGTCGAACGGCGAGCTGTTGTTTTTCAACGCGATCCCCCTGGAGGACGCGCTCCTGGAAGAAGTGCGTTCCTGGGGCCGGCCCTCGATGCTGGTGGTTCCGCACCATCAGCATATGATCGACGCGCACGCTTTCCGTGAGAAGCTGGGCCTCAAGTTGTATGGGCCCGCGGAGTGCGCCGAGGCAATCGGTGCTCGAGCGGAGCTGACGGGCGCTTTGGATGCCATCAAGACCGATGGAGACGTTACCGTTCAGCCCTTGCCCGGCGTGAAGCTGGGTGAGCCCGCGATTGTCGTCCGAAGCCCCAGCGGGCGCGTCTCGGTGCTCTTCGGTGACGCGATCCAGAACACACGCAAAGAGACGCTCAACCTGCCCTTCCGCCTGATGGGGTTCGGAGGCGGGCCCAAGGTGGTTCCGGTATTCAAAATGATGTTTGTGAAAGACAAGCCACGCTTGAAGGAGCGGCTGACGGAGTTGTCCGAGCTCGAGGGCCTCGCGCGCGTTGTCCCCAGTCACGGCGAGATCGTCGCCTCCGCAGCCGGCGTAGCGCTGAAGAGCGCGGCCAGCGCGGCCTAGTCCCACGTCACCCAGCGCCGAAGCGCAAGGCAGCGCCACCGCCTGTCGTCGGCGTAGGACTCAAAGTCGTTCGACCTGAGTGACGGTTTGATCGCTGACAACGTTCCCGGTGCTCAGAACGCGTCCGCGGTCTCGTGGTGGTGCCATGCGACGCCGCCCTTGACGTCCCCAAGCCGTCACTTCGCGTTCAGGAGCTCGACGATTCTTCGTATCAGGGGTTTTACGTCTGACTTGTCGAAGTACTCCCGAGCGCCCGCCCCGAGAACCTCGATTTCGCTCTCCACGGCGTCGCTGCCGGACCAAGCCAGCACCGGGATGTTCATCGTCCGCGGGTCGGCCTTCAGTTTGCCAAGGAGTGCGAGACCACTTCCGTCCGGCAGGTGCAGATCGAGCAGAATGAGGTCGGGTTTTCCGGCAATCGCCTCGGCAAGGCCTTCTGCGCTCGTTAGGGCCTCAAGCACCTCATGCCCTTGCCGTTCGACATGACGGCGCACCAGCTTCTGCAGCCCTGCTTCGTCGTCGACGACGAGGATGCACTGTTTCCCCGGCATCGGGCTCGGTAACCTACGCTTATTTGAAGCCAAGCGCTCAAGAGCCTCTAATCACCGCGATTGTGGCATCTGAGATGCCCCGCCTGCCCGCTCACCTCGACCTTGAGCCAGTTTCTGTTGGCACTTCGCGATCCGCGGGGGTCGTTGCTAGTCCTGTTCGAGCTTGAGCTCGTTGGCCTTTGGCCAGCCGCTTACCGGTCCCGCCGGATCCGCTGGCCCGTACCCTCCACAAAAGCCGCCGCCAGTGACGCTAGCGTGCTTGCGATCTTTTGATATGTCGACGCTGCCGCCTGCCGTGTAGCCGAATGCGGCGAACAGCGCGGCGGGCGAGATATGGAACGGCGTGTCGCCGAGGTCAATTTCAGCACGCCCGGTGAAAATGCCGGCGCCGCGGCAGTCGGCGGCTTCGCCGAAGCCCATGTGCTCACCTTCGCAGGTGCCCTGTGCGATATGGCAAGTAGGATCGCTCAAGAAGACGGCGAAGGCGCGGTCATCCACCAGCACCGTGAGATCGGAAACACGAAGGCGCACCCTGGGAAAGCTGCTGCTGAGCGAATCGGGGCAGGCACAATTATCGTCGCCCGGTTTGCTGAACGTGGAAGTGTTCATGTTCGGAAATCCAGTGGCGTCCGTGTGCGGCAGCTCTAGGTACTCAAGTGGCTCCGGGCCTTCCATCCCGTAGCAGAATACAGAAAATGGCGGGACGGGGCCGTCGTTGTCGGGGTCGATGATCAAAGTGTCATCTTTGCCGACGCCGCGTGCTTGCCACTCCGCACATGATCGCGACTCTGTCACCGGCGTGATCGCCTCAGTTCCGCCGGCGGCGGTCCCGCCCTGGCCACCTGGGCCACCACCAGGAGCGCCTCCTAAGTTGCCGTCGACGCGGCCGCCCTGCGACTCGCCACTCGCTGTGTTCGCTGGTCCATAGCTACCTTGTCCAGGTTGCCCACCCTCGGGCGCCTTCGCGACGCCGACAGGGAAATCTTTCTGCGGGTCGATCAGGCAAGCGTGACTTGCAGCGGCAACGGCGAACGCTCCAACCACGAGCGGCCACACATGGCTGGCCCCACGCCGCTTTCCATTCGCAGGTTTCATTTACCAACGCCCTCCCGCGCCAAGCGACGCTTCCGAACGACCGCCGGTCGGCGCCGTGAAGTACAAGTAGCCCGCGGTGCCACCGCCGAGAATCGCGAAGACGAAGCCGACGCTGCTGACGGTCGCCATTTCCTTCGCACTTTGGTTGGCGTCGTGACCCCGGCGCGAGCAGGTCCGGGTCACCGTGCTGCACTCTCCATCGGCGACGGATTGCTCATGAAGCCCGACGATCCCAGTGATGATGCCGAGGGCGAGCCCGGCAGCGCCGACGCCGCCTGCGAGCAGCGTTGCTTTGGGCCTGGGAAGGCCGAGGACGCGGCCGTCGCCCACGGCGGCATCGGTGCCAGGTTCCTGTGTCCGCCCCGGCGCCGCCGCCAGCGTAGCTGGCTGATGCGTTGCAGGTGGCGTTAGCCCAAGCGAGATGGTTTCGCCCTCCGCAACCACAAATGTGAGTGTTCGCGGCGGCGCGCTGGCCGAGCGAATCACGGCGTGATGGCCGCCGAGGTCGAGAGGAATGGCGGAGCCGAAGCTTGCGCTCGCGAGCTCGAGGTCATCGAGCCGAACGCGCGTATCGGTCGGTGTTCTCCCATCGGCGGTGAAGATCACGCGGGGCGCGCGCTTCCCGAGGGCGGCGACACGCTCGTTTGCAACGGAGAGGCGTGGATCGTCCGGGTTCATCTGGGCCGCTACTTGCCGGAACAACACCCACGCGGTGGCCATGCGACCGCGTTTTTCTTCGCAGTTCGCGAGGTTGAATGCTGTCCCAACGGCGGGGCCGATCCGGTTGCTTTCCTTGAACTTTGCGCAGGCGACGTCGAAGTCTCCTCGTTGCATCGCTGCGCGACCCTCATCGAACAGGGCTACGGCAGCAACGGTAGTGCTCTGTGCGAGTGCGGTTGGGGGAATGCACAGCGCGCTACCCAACAGCAGAACAAAGAAGATGGCGCTCCTCATGAACAAAGGTCATTCCCTTCCGGCGAACGGATCAGATATGGGGCGACTTGCCGGTGCCCTTGTTGCAGGGGGCGCTGGAGCAAGGGGCGGTGCGGCTGCGTGCGCCGATGACACTGCGATCATATTTGCAGGCAACGCAGACGACTGCGGCGCCGCGACGTGCGGCCGAAGAGGTTCCGCCGCTGGCAGGTCCTCGATTCGCAGTGGGGGAGGGGTCGCGGCCTCCTTCACGACGACGACCGAGACTGCCGGCTTCGCGTCGGCGATTGGCGTGGCGGCCGCGCGCACGGGCTCCACGGGCCCCGCCTGGTCCTTGTGGCCACCCGCTATCGCCCCTCCAATTCCCACGATCACCGCCAAGCCGGCGAGACTCGCCGCACCGAGCAGAACTCTTCGACTATTGAACGACGCTGCCGGGGGATGGGCGCTCGTCGACGTTCCCAATGCGGTTGTGCCGGAACTAGCTGCGTTCGGAATCGATAGGGGGCCATTGGGCAAAGAGGCCGCCGCTTGGTGCAGCACCGTTTGCTCGTCCCATTCACCCTTCAACGTCGCGTAGGTCTCGCGCAGTGCATTCTGCATCGACTCGGCGTCGGGCCAGCGCGTCGCCTTGTCGTAGGCAAGTGCACGATCGACAAAGCGCACCACGGCGTCTGACAGATCGGGCCGAAGCTCACCCAGCGAACGGGCCGGCTGCGTCACCGCCATCACGAGGGCCTCGTTCGTCGTGTGCGCAACGTGCACGAGCTCGCCGGTTAGTAGGGTAAAAATCGTCGCGCCGATTGACCAGAGGTCGCTCTGAGCGTCGACCTCGTCCCAACGGCCGCGCGCCTGCTCGGGCGACATGAAAGCCGGCGTTCCCATCAAGCTGCCGGTCTGCGTCTTCGTCGAACCACTGAGCTCACGAACCCGCGCGATCCCGAAATCCAGCACCTTTATCTGCGCGTCGCGGGTAAAGAACAGATTCTCCGGCTTCAAGTCCCGATGCACGACGCCTCGCGCATGCGCCGCAGCTAGCGTGTCGAGCACGCGGTCCATGAACGCCAAGACTTCGGTTGTCGGAAGGCGCCGGCCTTTTCGCTGCCACCTAGCTTCGAGTGTCTCGCCATCGAGGAGCTCCATCACCAGGAAGGCGCAACCATCTTCGCCCACATCGTCGTCGTCAACACTGACCGCACCGGGATGCTGCACCATGTTGGCGACGTAGCCCTCCCGCAGGAAGCGTTGTCGCACCGCCGCGTTGAACGACAGCTCTGGGTGCAACACTTTGACAGCGACGCGCTTGTGGTTGCGGTGCGTGGCGGCGTACACCGCGGCCATCCCGCCGACGCCAAGCACTTGATCGAGCGTCCACTTCCCTTTGAGGGTGCGGCCCAGCCGGGCATCGGCCTGCCATCGGACCTCATCGAAAGCGTCGTCTGACATTCGTTGCTCGACTCAAGAGACCGTGAACCCCTGCATGAGCAGGCGCGTGCGCTTAAAACCCGTCATGGCTGGACCCAAATGCACCGCACTATACTACGGTGTTCGCGCCAAACCCAAGCCGGTACGCCCGCCCTGAAAAGTGGCCCTCGCACCGCGCTCCAAGAAACGGAAAAGTGGCTACCGCCCGAACGAATCCGGCGTGCTCCGCGAAGCCGGTCGCCGAATCGCCTCAACCCGGTCCGCCCTGGGTCTCACCCAGGAAGAGGCAGCCGATCGCGCTGGCATAGACTACAAACGCTGGCAGCGGCTCGAGAGCGGGGCGGTCAACGCCACCCTTCGCACGCTCCTTCGCGTCGCCGACGCCCTCGGCACGAACGTTTGGGTGATGCTGGAAGGAAAACCATCTGGTCGGCGGTAGCCAATACGATTGCGTTGCCTCCTTCTACCTTCGGCGGCACTTGCCTTTGCCTCAAAATCTCACGCGCGGGACTTGAACTTCTCCACCGCCGGCCCGGAAGACGCGGAACTGTCGCTCAGCGATGTCGAGCACCCCAAACGTGCCGCCACCGGGTCCCCAAAGAGCGCCCGGGTTGGCGATCAGGCGACCATCGTCGAGCTCAGCGACGAACGGCTCGTGCGTGTGGCCGAGCAGCAGCACGTCCGCGCCAGCTGCTTCCAGTAGGGTCCGGGCGTCGGCTCGGTCGAGATCCGGATAGACGCCCTTCATGTCGTCACCGGCGCGCCCATGGTGAACGGCGACGCGGGCGCCGTCTAGAGTTGCTTCCCAAAAGGTTGGAAGTTTCGCCAGGTAGCACACGGCGTCGCGACTCAAGCCGAACCCGGAGGCGTCGTATGGTGCGCCTGACAAGGCTCCGTGAGGCTCGACGGCGCGCCCGGCGCCGATCGCCCATCGATCGTGGTTGCCGCGAATGCAGGGGATTTTGCGCTCGCGCAGCACCCCGATGACCTCTTCCGGGAACGGCTCCCCATCAACCAAATCTCCCGCGCAGACCAGCACCGAGCATCCGAAATGCTCCGCTTGCTCGAGCGCACGCTGGAGCGCCAGAAGGTCACCGTGCAGATCGCTGAAGATGGCTAGCCGCATTGCTTGGGTAACCGCCGGGTGTTCGATGCCGGTGGGAGCGATCCGACCGCGCACTCCGCAACAGCGAACCGATCGGCGCGCCGACGCAATCGGGCTGCGGCACGCTTCACGTATTCGCGATGGCCGTAGCGAGAGGTGTCACCCCGCATCTGTGTTTTGATTCGTCGTCCATAGGCCATCGTTCAGTCCTTGTCGGTCAGGAACCTCTGAATCGAGCGTACCGCGGCAAGCATGCGTTGACGCGCCGCAGCGTTCGCCGAATGGATCGCGATATTTGGAATCTGCGAGGTCCGCGCGAATGCCGCCTCCTCGAGCCAGGTGAGCACGTCGTATCCCGTGCCAAGGAGGTCGTCGCCCAGGTCGTGGTCTAGGCTCAGATCGGTGACCTTGCCAGTCTGGAGCAGTGCGATCACCTCGCTCGGCCAGTAGGCACGCACCCAGCCTTCAGGCGCATGTCGTTGGTCATCGAGGAAGATTTTCATGGCTGGCGTTGGACGGTTCTGAACACCCGAGGATTCAGAGCCCTTGGCTCAGATCGTACGAAGTGCCTGGTTGTCGGTGCTTTCAGGAAAACGGACCAAAAGTACGGATTCATACCCATGGCTATCAGGTGATACGTACAGACAGTACGTATTTAGACGGACCAGAGGTCGATGGCAATCAATCGCTCGGGCGATTCTGCTCTTGGCGGATGAATGACCAAGAACGACGCCTGGCGCGCCGCATCGGGGACGCAATCCGCCGTTACCGCCGCCAGCAGGGCTGGAGCCAGGCTGAGCTGGCGGAAGAGGCGGACGTCTCCGTGGACCACATCGGGCTACTCGAACGCGGCCTAAGGCTGCCCGCGGTCCCGCTACTGGTCGGGCTCTCTGACTTGTTTGCAGTGCCGCTCGATTCCTTGGTCTCAGGCGACCAGCCTGAAGAGCTGGTCCAAACCGTGGCGCTGCTGCAGAACCTGCCTGTGGTCCAGCTCGCCACCGTACGGAAAATGCTCAGGGGCCTCTTGGCTGAGGACACCTCGCGTAGGCCGAACAGCAAGCGCTCGCGCTAGGCGGTAGGGGCCGGTGGTGAAAGGCCGCGCGGGCGGCGGTGACGGGAGGGCGCCTTGACCGACGGCGCCGTTTTCAGAGCCGGGACGGCTCATCTGAGACTCAGCATGGAAAAAGCCCAAGACACTCTGAAAGAAACCCCTGAAAAGTCTGAGAAGGGCCTGCGGACGGCCAGGGGATGGCCTTGAACGACCGAGCTGAGCCCCTGACAGGTTCAGCTACTTGTCTGAAGCGCGTCTGAGATTAGCGCCACGCTCAGACGCCTCGGAAACTCGTGGTACAGCGTGCGAATCGCCCCCGCGCAACTAGAAACGATAACGCGGAGTTAGCGAAAGCTGACGCCGCGGTTTTCGTTTTGTAGACGTCAGCGTTCGGTGCTCCCGGCACGAACCACGCGCACCTTGCGCGGAGATGCGATCACCATGCAACGCTCCCAGGTTCGCGCGTCGGGGTCGGAGAACCAGCCGACGAGGTGATCGCCGACGCGCCACTGCTCGGAGTCAGGCAGCCGCACGATGAGCACGCCTGCGTGTTTCCCCGGCTCGAACTTGCGCATGTCCGAGAAATCCAAATCGTGCGTCACGAGGAAGCGCCCCTCAGCTTGTGCGGCGGCCCAAACGTCCTCGTCGCTTCGACCGCCCAGTTGCTCGTCTAGCACGGTGTCGACGTCGTAGCCGAGGGCGGCCAGTCTCTTCGCCGCGGACTGCGGGATGTTCTCGTCGAGCTTGAGCTTCACGCAACCTGTGCGTTTGGCGGAATCGGGCTCGGCGCGGGCAGGTCTTCACCGGCTGACGCGGCAGCAAATGCGATCACGGCACGCACGTCCTCTTCGGTCAGGCTCGGGAATTCCCCGAGGATGTGCGCCGTCGTCTCGCCGTGCGCGAGGTAGCCGAGCACCACGCGGACCAGCACGCGCGTCCCGCGAATAACGGGCTGGCCGGCGCAGATCGCGGGGTCGCGGACGATGCGGTCCAGGTGGGTCACAGGCCAATCTTGCCTTTTGGCGGTCGCGCCAGCAACCGCCAGCCGCCGCACTCCGGTTCTCGCGGGTTTTTCAGGCGACCCGGACCTCAATCGGCACTGTGAACGCAGTTGTCCACGTGTAGTTGCGCCCCCGCGCAACTAGAAACGAAAACGCGGAGTTAGCGAAAGCTGGCTCCGCGTTTTGCATTGGTGCGATTTGAACCTCACGGCTCGCCGGTGCAGCGAATCAGTCTTGTGATGATTGGTTCCGACCAAGGGGGCGGCACGCCGCACTGGCGTGCGATGTGGCCATTGCTCGCGCGAAGCACGAGCTGCGCGTCGCGGTCGTCGACGGAGTTGTCGTACACGTAGAAGCGATCGACCTCGGCGACGATGGATGCCGCGTTGGCGATTGAGCGAGCCCAGCGATCGACGATCTTGCGGAGGGGACTTCGTGTCCGCCCTTGAGCACGCGACGGGCGACGCGAGCGGCGTTGATTTCGGGGCTGTCGGTGCCGACGAAGAATACCCGTCGTTGTTACGGGGTC
>Ga0307516_10007560_pt1 | contig 12463 bp, 14 predicted proteins | sample 19_EM_MG_FD_203310 | JGI IMG/M metagenome (GOLD analysis project Ga0307516, IMG submission 203310) | Populus trichocarpa ectomycorrhiza microbial communities from riparian zone in the Pacific Northwest, United States - 19_EM | ecosystem: Host-associated > Plants > Roots > Unclassified | place...
TGTCTCTTTTCATTGGGTGGGATTATAATTCCTCCCCATGTTTCCATGTGGTCTTTTATTGGGTGGAATTATAATCCCACCCTGTTTTTTGGTGTGTCTTCTTTTGTTCGGCAGGATTATAATCTCACCCTGCCCCACTTTTCTGTCTTCTTTCATTGGGTGGGATTATAATCCTGCCCTGTTTTTTCATATGGTCTTTCATTGGGTGGGATTATAATTCTGCCCCATTTTTCTGTGTCTTCTTTTATTGGGGGGATTATAATCCCACCCCATTTTTCTGTGTCTTCTTTCATTGAGGGGGATTATAATCCTGCCCCGGTTTTCTGTCTCCTTTTGTTGGGTGGGATTATAATTTCTCCCTGTGTTTCCATGTGGTCTTTTATTGGATGAGATTATAATCCCACCCCATTTTTCAGTGTGTCTTCTTTTGTTCAGTGGGATTATAATCCTGCCCCATTTTTCCACAGCTCATTTCCTGGTGGCATTATAATTCCATCATGTTTTCCTGTAAACTGTTTTTTCTCTTTTGTGGAATTATAATTCTATTTTTTTTGTAGAAAGTTGAATTTTGAGCTATAATTGAGACTATCATGGCATAACGAGCAACAGTAAAGATTTAATCTCAGTCTAGAAAGTTTCTGGTAGAAATTGTTAAACAGCTACAAGGTCTATTGAATCCTTTGTCCGTCGTCTAATTCTCTGAGTGTTGGGACACATCCCACACACTTTTTTTTGACAAAGAATTGTAGTATATTCCAAGAGGGAATGGCTACAAAAATAGTTCTGTGTAGTATATATATGGATCTAAAGATCATGTGACCACGTCACTCATGTAAGTGACAGCTTACACCCTTCCATCCTCTGAAAAATCTTCTGCTGTCATTGCGTGCACTCATCCCATGTTTCCAGTGCCTCTGTCTTGAGCAACTCAGAACGGGGTAACCACAGGTCAGATTCTGGTCCATATCTGAGCCATCGAATCATATACTGATGTCCCTGACCTTGTCTTCATTTATCAACAATTTTCTTGATAAAGTATTTGTCTTGACCATCTGGCATCACAATTGGTCCAGGTTTTTCAAGTTTGTGATTAGGGAAGTGGTTGGGGTTATTCTCATTGTATTTCTTCAGCAGGGATATATGGAAAGAAGGGAAAGTGCATGATGAGAAAGGAAGGTGTAGTGTGTACATTGAAGATTCTGGAAAAGCCCTCATAATTGTGTAAGGCCCATCAAAATACAGCATAAATTTGGCAGCATGCCCTTCCTTCTTTTATATGTATTCACGTCTGTGATTTTATGTCAAAAGAAGAACTTTGTTGCCCACTTTGAAATTCAGATCAGGATTTTGTGAAGTGTTCACTTGAAGCACTTGAGACAACTTGGCAGCCAATAAGAAATCAGAAGCATCATCCAGGCAGTTTTGAAGCTCTTCTATGAATGACAATGCAGGGGGTGAGAGGTCGAGGATTGGTGGAGGAGGGCAGGCAGAGCCTGTTGTTTCAGTCAGCTCATTGTTTGCAATCAGAATCTGTTCAGGAATGCAGATAATAGGTGGAATAAGGCGAGGCTGATGGCCCGATTTGAGCATGAAAGGGGCATAATCTGTACTGGCATCAACAGAGTTTATAATATCAAAACAGATTTTTTGTAATACTTTCGACCACCCTTTCTGTTGCTGGTCAATGTGGAAATGGATACATTGGATGATGGTTTTGTTGGTCCGCTTGGATAAGCCATCTGTCTGGGGGTGGTATGCCATGGATATCTTGTGCTTGATTCCAGAGAGGTGCATGACAGATACCCAGAATTTTGATATGAAGATTTTATCCCAGTCGGAAATGATCTCATTGGGACAACCATTCTCACAGTACCAATGGTCAAAAAATAGGCCAGCAATCTCCTCAGCTCTCATGTCTGTCTGGCATGGAATGATCTGAATGTCAGCTCCCAGGCAGTCCGCTAATATCAAGATGCAGTCAAAACTGTTGTCGACAGGTAGAGGCCTGATAAAGTCCATAGCAACAGATCTGAAATGGCCATCTGGAATTGCCAGAGGGTGCAAAGGGCCAGCAGGCTTCATTGTTCATGACTTATTGCACTGGCATTCGGTGCAGGAAGAGATATATCTCTGAATCAAGTCTTGTTGCATGTGTGGCCAGTAGAAATTGTGGCAGAGGTGTTTGTAAGTCTTATTCCCCCCAAAATAGCCTATATTGTCATGTGCAAGTCAAAGGATCTGTTCACATAATCCATTGAAGTGTGGTATGATGAGTCGATTTTTTGTAAAGAGCAGACTGTCATGGAAGGAGATGTCGAGTTTGTGGTCCAGTTTATGGTTTGTCAATTCTTCAATGAGATGGGAACACCATGCGTCATAGGTATATCCAGTGCGAATGTTGTTCAAGAAGGAAACATCACCATTGATTTCTAGTATGGATGCAATGACAAGGGCAAGTGGAGGGTTGTTCAAGATGATGTGATAGAGCATCCGCGATACAGTTTGCTTCACCATTAATGTATTGGATCATGTAGTCATATTGTGATAAATATTCCATCCATCGCATTTGTTGCATGGAAAGATCTTTCTGGCTGTTGAAATTTTGAAGGGTTTTGTGGTCTGTATAAATGGTGAAGTGTGTCCCAGGAAGGTCCAGTCACCATTTTTGCAAGGCATGGATTATTGAAAGCAGTTCCTGTTCATAAGTTGGGTAGTGAAGCTCCATGCCTTTCAGAGAATGGCTCTCAAAGGCTACAGGTCATGCGCTCTCCCAGGAGGGACCTAAGGACAGTACAGTGCCAGTCCAATGTTTGCTAGTATTGCAGGTGAGAAAGATTTTGTTCTCACCAGGAGAGGCATGGTTGATCGTCGTCAAGCAGTCATGAGACAAAACAAGTCCCTTGATAGCCTCGAAGGCAACTTGATGTTCAGGAGTCCAAGGGGGGAAATCAGTGTTGCACTCTTTACACATCAAAGGTGAGAGGATGCATGTGTGTTCAGCAAGCTGGGGGAGGAAGGTGGAAATGTAGTGTACGAGCCCAAGGAAATGGTGAACCTCTTTGGCATTGTGTGGGCATGGCCAGTCCATAATTCACTGTACATTAAATGAATCGGCTTCGATGCTGCAAGGCGAGATGTGATGCCTGAGGAAATCGATTTCCGAGCAAAACAAATTAGATTTCTTCATAGAACAGTAGAGATGTGCATTCCGGAGTGCAGCAGAACAGCTGCAACATTCACCTTGTGTTCTTCAAGGGATTGTGACCAGATCATGATATCGTCCAGGTATACATGACATATCTTCTCAATGTGGTCTTTAAGAGCCAGGGAGATGCGCCATTGATGTGTAGCTGGGGCATTATAGCATCCCATCAGCATAACAATCCATTTCCAAAGGCCAAAAGGAGTGAGCATCACTGTAAATTTGACATGTTCTGGCAGAACACATGTCTGGAAAAAGAAATTCATCATGTCAATTTTACCCCAAATCCTGCTTTTGGTGCAATCAGCAAGGATGTCATTGATGCAAGGAAGAGGAAAGGTGTTGGGAATAGTGACCTTGTTAAGTAGATAGTGGTCAACCACCCAGTGAGGGAGAATGGTGGGATCAGCCTTGGGGATAATGAAGGATGGCAAATCATAAGGAGAAGATGAGGACCATATATGGCCAGTGGCAATATGCTGGTTGATAAGAGTCTTCCAAGCAGTGCAATACTTGTACGGGCAGGAATAAGGGCATGTGGTAGAGAAACGAGCACCAGGTAAAACTTTGATGTGGTGATAAATATTGGTTGACAGAGAGTCAACATGAGGTATATCAGCAGGGAAACAATCAACAAAATCTTTTTTGAACTTGGAGCTCAGGCCAGCTGTTCGATTCACATACATATCAGCCTGATAATTGCAATTGCTGATTGTGTAGATGTCGAAATTGAAACATTCTGATTTTGAGGCAAACAGGTCAGCAAGTTCCTTGTGAACGGCCAGGCAGAAACCCCAGTTTGCAGCTATCCCTTCACAGATTGCATGCTATTCTAGTTTTCAATGCAATGGGGGCAACAGACAGGGAGTTTTGCGGAAATCAGCAGAGTTTGGGGGGTTGAGGAGATTATAACCATCAGTCTTACAAACAGCTGTGCGGTCTTTGGGGTCAATGACAATATGATTATGAGAAAGAAAATCGAGACTGAGGATGATATCGGCATGAAGGCTGGGAACAATAATGGCAGGTACAACATGGGAGGACCAAAGGGAATCAAGAGAGGATAAGTGTAGTTTAACATAGGCATCAAGAACAATATTTCCAACAGACAAATAAGCACTGGTTATGGATAATAGTTTGTGGAGACAGTGGGGAACAAGTCCATAAAGCTTGATGCATTCTTCAGAAATCAGGACAGATGGAGAACTGGTGTCAATAAGGGCTTTACCTGGGGTAGGAGCACAGGTTAATGGGGCGTCAAGGTGACAATTCCACCAGAAGTAGGAAGGGAGAGATCATTGGATGAGAAGGAGAGAGGGGGAGGGGGACAGGCAGGACAGGCAAAGGAACATACTCATAAGGCTCAAAGCCATTGGACATCTCAAGGGCAGGGAAACTGTGATCACCATATAGGTCATCATCAGAATCATCGTTCAGGACTGCAGTTATGATCACAGGAGCCGAGGGGGCTGGAGCATTCAGAGCACCAGAAGAAGATGAGGGCTTTGAGGATCTGGCCAGAAGCACTGCTGCAGCATCTGCCTCATTGCAATTGTTAACAGCAGTTGAGGTAGCACGATGCCATGGGCAGCTGGTGGAGATGTGTTCTGTATAGAACTCCTGGCATTTGTAACAACCATGATGGTTCAAGAGAAGTGTCTTCTGAGTATCTGTCAAGTGAGGAAAAGGCACTGCCGCTTCATCTGGGCAAGCAGCACCAGAGGGCAGGGCATTGAGGGGGAGAGAAAGTGTTTGCAACAACAGGGGCAGGTAAGGAGTGATTGGGAGCAGCAGGGTTGGCACTGATGTGGGAGGCGAAGGAGGCAGAGGCAGCATGCAGTTGTTGAGTTATAGAAGCAGAGACCAAGTGTACCTGGGTCATGGCAGCAAGCTATTCACGACTGCATGAACACACACGTTCATCAATCGACTGAACTTGATGAAGCCAAGCATTGAATTTGACAATACTTGCAAGGGAATTGTCATGGTCAGAGCAGCAGTACTCATGGCGCAGTTTGGTAGACATCTGAGCAATGATGTGTGCATGAAGCGAGGTGTTGGGGGCATGCAGAGGGTGTTCAGCCAAGAGTGAGTTAGCCAGTTGAACATTGGAGACCCAAGTGTTGAAATCATGATAACCTTGAAAGTCTATAATATGGAAGACGATATCATCTTCCCATTTGAGAGAAAGCCAGGTTGTCTTGAAATGGCCCATGAAGTCTGAAAAAGAGAGGAAAGGGAGGTTGGGAGAAGACTCAACCCAAGTAAGGATCAAGGAGTCATTGAAATTATACAGTATCTGGGAGACTTGCGAAGCGGGTGCAATATTCTTAGCATTAAAAAAATGCTTAGCCGCCCTTTCGAACTCTAGTATTGTGTCATAAGATAGGGTGCTGGCAGACATAATGGGAGTGTCACACAGTGAATTCTGGATAACAGACACATTGGAGGAGTTGTTGGCAGGGACAGACATGGTAAGGGAAATTCTAGGGTAAGAGTCAGAGTCAGAGTCAGAGTCATTGATGGTAGAGATTATGTGGTTGTTGTAAGTGGCTAGCATATTCTCCGTGCCTATTGGTATTACCATTTAGTATACAACATTCTATTCATAAGACGTGCCTACTTTATTTTCTATTCATACATACATTCATCTTTTCCCTTATCTACCAACATACAGAACCAGATACCTCAGTCAAATCTCCCTTTCATGTTAACTAAGATATGTTACCCAATTACTCACCTTTCCGTTCATTACTTATTTCCCATAGTTATTCTATTCATTATAGGTTATGGGCCCCGCCCAAAACTGCTAAAGAACAGAACAACACAGCATTTACACCGAACCTGAACCCCAGACTCAGAACCTGAGCATGTCCTCACAACCAGCCCTCTTCCAACTCCCAACTGATGAGTGTTTTGATGGAAGTCAATGGTACTTGTGAAAAGAGACATTTCTGTCTGCCGCGAATGCATATGGTGTCCACGACTATCTCGACGGCACTATCAAGAAACCAGACATAGCCAGCTCATTGATATTGACAGCCACGACATACTGGAGCTCAGCGACTCCAACAGCAGATGAATGGGTGCAACGCAATGCATACACGAAAAGTATGATCACTCTGAATGTGAAAAACCCACTCGGTTTTGAAATCAAATCATCTCAAACCTCTGTTGAAGCATGGAAAGCACTTACCACAACATACGATGCAGTCTCAGACATCGGCCGTCTCAACGCTGAGAATTCACTTTGCACAATCCACCACACCGATGGAGCTGACCTCACTGCACACTTCGCGAATCTCTGGAAAGCTTGAGAAAAGGCAACAGTGCAGGGCAGCAAAATTGATAACCCCGAGTTCCATACTATTCTCTTGGGCTCCATGCCAGGGGAATGGTCAATCTATGTCAGCACCTTGTACAAGCAGAAGACTTCAGTGGATGTGATAGCGAGGCTTGCCATGCACGACGCAACCATCGCTCACCACAGAAAACCATCACCCCAGACAGCTCAGGCCCTCACCATGACACAGATAAAGATGAGCCGTAGCTCTCTTGTCTGCTCCAACCCTGTTTGTCGAAGGATAGGACACACCATTGACAGATGTTTAAACCTGGTAGAGAAATGGAGGGTCAATACCCCGATTGGTGGAAGAAGAAGGGTAACATTACCAGTGGATGGTTCACCAACCCTTAGAACAACACCGAAACCTGGCCAGCAGACCCCCACTGCCAACATCACACTTGTGCCCACAGGACCAGTTACTGGAATGTCCAGCGACAACTTTTATGCCTTCATGACCCTGCTATCCAGATCACAGGGTACCCACATCACCATGTATGCCGACTCCGCTGCTAGTGACCACTGCTTTGTGAACATTGACAATTTTTCAACCTACATACCTTTCACCAGGAAGAGCGGTACGACAGCCACAGCTGATGGCATCTTCAACATCCAAGGTACAGGTACCGTCAGGAAGCAGATGGTCTTCAATAGAAGGGTTATCAATATTGCATTCGAGAATGCCCTCCATACCCCCGACCTGTCACAAAACCTGATGTCAATAGGTCATCTGGACAAGGCAGGATGCTACTCCATTTTTGGCAGTGGAGGAGTCATATTTATAAATAAGGATAACGCACTGTTTATGCATGGGAGGGGAGTGGGTACCATGTATGAGATGGACATAGTTCCGGCAACGGTACCAATCACTGCCAAGTTGGATATAGCCAATCCGAGGAATATCGATCAGGTGCTCATGGCGAAGAACACAGTAACCACATATGCTACCAGATCACACACCAAGGCAACAGATATCAACACCTGGCACCAACGTCTTGGACACATTGGCTATCAAGCAATCGAGCAGATGTACCAAGGCAAAGTTGTTGATGGGCTAGATATCACCACCCTCACTCCGAAGCCTGGTGCCTGTAAAGACTGCATCATGGGCAAACACACCCACTGTGCTTTCTACACCAATGACCATCAAGAGGTAGATGTTGGAGAAAGAGTGTACATCGACCTGTGGGGACCTTTGTGTGTAGAGTCAGTCGGTGGTAAGTCTTATATGATGCCCTTCGTCGATGGCTTCTCTGGCCACATTGAAGGCTATTTCCTGGGGGACAAGCAGGGCAAGACAACCCTCCAGGCCTTGAAACACTATGTAGCCCTGGCTGAGAGACAAACTGGAAGGAAGGTTCTGCATGTCTGCACTGACGAAGGCTCAGAATTTTGTAACAGGCTCTGGAGGGACTTCCTCATGAAATGCGGGATGGTACACGAGACTACAGCAGCATATTCCTCAGAATCAAATGGTGTAGTGGAATGTACTCATTGAACCATCATTGAACATGTTCGTGTCCTCCTACACGAGACAGGGCTGCCGCCTTCCATGTGGTGTGAGGTTGTATCAATGATTATATACCTCAACAACTTTGTCCCCACCACTAGAAACCCTTCTGTCACTCCCTTTGAACTATGGCACAGCACCAAACCCGACATCTCTCACTTACAACCCTTTGGATGCACCGCATATACCAAGATACCAGTCGAAGCAGGCAGGAGACTGAGCAAGCTCGAGCCATGATCAGTGAAGTGTCTACTTATCAGTTATTTTGAGCATGACTCGTACCGGCTCTATGATCCTGCAAGCCACAAGATCTTTCGATCTTGGGACGTCATCTTCGAGGAAGGTACTGGCCACAAGACCCTCCCCGCACCTGGTCCTTCAGGTGAGGAGGAGACAGAAGTAACTTCACCTGCCGAACCAGTCACGGCTGAGGAAACAGCTCTGACAGATCCACGAGCACCCACAACCATTCCTGCAATAGCTCCCCCAGCTCCTGCACCATGCCGTTCCCTGTGTAACCAGATACCAACTCAAGCTATCTTTGACTCCCAAGCATCTGAACGTGCCATTGAAGATGCAAGGCAAGCTAGAAAAGACTGGGCCGCAGATGAAACCACACCTACTGGTATCAATAGTGTCAAAGCTTTACATACAGCTACCAACACACCCCCAAGCGATCTCCCTGATCCTCTAAACTATTGGCTCCCAAACTCATATGATGAGGTGATGACACGCTCAGACATTTGGGGTGGACCTATCACAAAGGAACTTGCCACAATGAAGGAGCACAGTGTCTGGAAGGTAATCGACCCCCCTCCTGATGTTCGCTTGATTAAGACCCAATGGACATTCGCAAACAAGTACAATGGGGATGGGAATCTTATTGCTCAGAAAGCATGCCTAGTCATGAAAGGTTTCACTCAAATTCCTGGCATCAATTTCTTCGAAACATATGCTTTGGTGGTCCGATACAAGTCACTGCAGATGAACCTGGCAATCACGGCAGCAACTAACATGGAAGCTTGGCAGCTCAACTACATCGCTGCATACCTCAACTCACACCCACAGGCCACCATCCATGCTGAATTACCAGATGGAGCAAAGGTACCAGGAAAGGTAGTGCTGCTCCTTAAAACCTTATATGGGACCATGGATGGGGCATACAACTGGGCAGAGGCCTTGGACAAAGAAATGAGGGAACTGGATTACTACAGGTCGAAGGCCGATCCTGCTGTACATGCACAACATGCTGAGGGCGACATTACCATTACCAGCACCCACACTGATAACACCACCGGTATTTCATCTTTCAAGGAGGAGGCTGAGAGGGCAAAGGAGAAATTGGGCTGGAAGTACAAGACAAAAGACCTGGGCAATGCAAACTATGTCTTGGGCATTAGAATTGACAGGGACAGGGAAGCAGGTATGATCAGTATCTCCCAGCGCGCATACCTTGAGCGTATATTGGAACATTTTGGCATGATAGACTGCAATCCGCATGGTACCCCTTTACCACCTGGTGTTATACTCACAAAAGACATGGGACCTACTATGGTGGAAGACCGGGCTTTCATAGCAGATAAACCTTACTGCAAATTATTGGGCTCCATCATGTATGCCCAAATCGCGACTCAATCTGACCTCTCTTATGCCATGTCGACGCTCAGCAAGTTCGCTTCAAATCCTGAGCACACACATTGGAACACTCTCACTCATGTCTTACGATACATCAAGGGGACACTCCACTACAAAATCACGTATGGTGGGGAGTACAAGGATCTCAAACCCATTGGGTATATTGATGCTGACTATGGCGGTGATCTCAACAACCACCGCTCCTGCTCGGGGCATGTTTTTATACAGGCTGGAGGACCAACAGCATGGGGATGTCAATACCAGCCAACTGAAGCAGAGTACATGGCATTGACAAGGGCGATGAAACAAATTCTCTGGATGTATTCTGCCATGGATGAGGTCGGATTCCCACAGCCACACCCCATGATCCTCTGGAATGATAATGCCGGGGCAGTCTCTCTCACCAAGAATGCAAAGCACAACACACAGGTCAAATATATTGATATTAGATATCACTACATCCGGGAATGTGTTGCAGAGGGGGATATCATGGTCTATCATCTCGCATCCATCAATAATCTTGCTGACATGTTCACGAAGCAACTCCCTCACCTGGCACACATGAAGCAGTGTGTTGCGCTCCACCTATATAATTCCGAGGGGAATGCTTAGCCAGGGGAAGTGTTGTAAGTGGCTAGCACATTCTTGGTGCCTATCGGTATTACCACTTAGTATACAACATTCCATTCATAAGACGTGCCTACTTTATTTTCCATTCATACATACATTCATATTTTCCCTCATCTACCAATGTACAGAACCAGATACCTCAGTCGAATCTCCCTTTCATGTCAACTGAGGTATGTTACCCAATTACTCACCTTTCTGTTCATTACTTATTCCCCGTAGTTATTCTATTCATTATAGGTACTTGAATAACTAGTCGAATCTCCCTTTCATGTCAACTGAGTTATTCTATTCATTATAGTGGTCCAGGGGCAGGACAGGAACACCAAGAGTGGAAGGCAGTGGCTTGGTGTCGAGATGAGCCTTGGCAAGGATCGGGAACTGTGAAGTTCAGGGGCGGAGTAAAGACGAAGGTACTGGATGGAAACCACCAGGTATATGTGTCGATTCAGTGGCTATATGTGTGATAAAATCTGTCAGTGAAGGGGGAAGGAGGGACAGGTCAAGATTTTCAGAGGAACCAGTGCTTGTGAGAACCTGAGAGGACAGGCTGGCAGTGTTGACAATGCTTGGAAGTGATGTGGAGGAAAGGACAGAGGTGAAAATTGATGATGAGGGGGCTGCGGGTGAAGGGGTGAGAGATGGAAGGAACAGTAAAGGGGAGAAGTTGGCTGGGGAAGGAGAAAGGGAGTGAGGGGGGTCTGGGGAGGACTTTCCAGGAGAGTTGAGAGACTTCCAATGGTCGTCCAGATTGGCAGGCATCAGCAAATCACTGTTTTGTTCATAGTAAGCTGTAGCAAACACACACAAACCAGTAGAGACTCGTAGCATCGTAGACCATGTAGCAAGAGAACACGGTAGTGATGCAGTGCTGTAGCAAGTTGTAATATACTGTAGTGTATAGTCTCCTCACTATTTAGTATTAATATTCGAGTTAATACTACTTATCACTTGTGGATTTTCGACTTCATGTTTTTGATGTCGTCGACTCATTGCCAACGCCACGTCACCATGCTTGGCAACATCTGGCCACATCACAAAGTTCTTTGTCGCCATCTTTATCTCTCTTCTCACCACCCTCACTGTTGCCACACAGCCATCGTCACTATTCCTGATGGTGATGAAGACGATGCTCTAGCCCCTGGTGATCCCTTCACCCCTCCACCCCCCTGTCATGCACTGCCGCTACCACACCTCATCGTCACCATCCTCAGGCCACATACAGTAAGGACCACTGCTGTCCCCCGCCCACCACCACTGACCATGGGTCACCCCACATGCACCCCGCCTCACTATTCACATGCACCTGCTCTGGCAGCTGCATGCCACATCACCCCTCTTCCTGTTCCATCAATAGCCATCCGTATTAGACAGGTGATGAATTGACCATAGGTGAGCACCCCCACCTTCTCCTTGAGCACCTGCTGATGACACTACCCACAGGACACCAGTCCTGTCCGACCCCATGAAAGCTTGCCACATCCCTCCACGCCCTCTGGGCTGTCATTTCCCTGCATGGGCATAGATGCGAGATTGGAAGAGGATCCCTTGTCAACACTTTCCCATTTGATGCTTTCCATCCTTCCTTCATTTCTGTTTTTATGGATGAAGATGCAGGTTTGGGAGGGACAACTGTTGCCTCGTGCTGCCTGTAAAGACACACACCCATTCTCCTCAGTATCAAGCTGAACATCACTAACAACTTGAATAGTGAGTGTCTCATCCTCCCATCTCACCTACTACTAATAAAATATATTCCCTTCAGTCTCAAGCCAAGCCAAGCCAGCCCAAACAACATTCACAAAAATTGTAACGGCTTTACTATCCCCTAGTCATGTTCCTATTCTGTTTTCGTAGGCGTGCGAACTGGTTGCCTAAATCTACAAGAGCCCCGCTATATGGACGGTCACTTGTTCTGCTAGAGCCCCACTATACGGATGGTCACTAGTTCTGTCAGAGTCCCTCTGGTTAAGGTGATCACTGATATTGGTTCGGCTGAGCTAAGTCTCTCGCAAGAGTACTTAGTTTGAGAGTAGATCAGATGAACAGAGAATAGGTTATTAGCCTAGGTCAAAGCTAAAGAATACAGTTTGTACAATAGGGTTTATATACTAATGGGTCTGGCGCACAGACCAAGTCGATCAGT
>Ga0307516_10007561_pt1 | contig 12462 bp, 11 predicted proteins | sample 19_EM_MG_FD_203310 | JGI IMG/M metagenome (GOLD analysis project Ga0307516, IMG submission 203310) | Populus trichocarpa ectomycorrhiza microbial communities from riparian zone in the Pacific Northwest, United States - 19_EM | ecosystem: Host-associated > Plants > Roots > Unclassified | place...
GATGAGCACGCGGTCGCCATTGACCGTGCGCTCGCGGATCTCCTGCAGCACGTCGTCCACCTGCGTGGTGGCCGGACGCACTTCCACGGTCGGATCGATCAGGCCCGTCGGACGCACGAGCTGCTCCACGACGTTGCCCGTATGCGTCTTCTCGTAGTCGGCCGGCGTCGCCGACACGAAGATGCACTGGCGCATCTTCTTCTCGAACTCCTCGAACTTCAGCGGCCGGTTGTCGAGCGCCGATGGCAGGCGGAAGCCGTAGTCGACGAGATTGGTCTTGCGCGCCTTGTCGCCGTTGAACATGCCGCCGATCTGGCCGATCATCACGTGGCTCTCGTCGAGGAACATGATGGCGTCCTTGGGCATGTAGTCCACCAGCGTGGGCGGCGGGTCGCCCGGCTTGGCGCCCGACAGGTGGCGCGTGTAGTTCTCGATGCCCTTGCAGTGGCCGACTTCCTGCAGCATCTCGAGGTCGAAGCGGGTGCGCTGCTCGAGGCGCTGCGCCTCCACCAGCTTGCCCTGCTTGACGAAGTCGTCCAGGCGCCAGCGCAACTCCTCCTTGATCGAATCGATCGCCACGACCACCCGCTCGCGCGGCGTCACGTAGTGGCTCGACGGATAGATCGTGAAGCGCGGCACCTTCTGGCGGATATGGCCGGTGAGCGGATCCAGCAGCTGCAGCGACTCCACCTCGTCGTCGAACAGCTCGATGCGGATCGCGAGTTCCGAGTGCTCGGCCGGGAACACGTCGATCGTGTCGCCGCGCACGCGGAACGTGCCGCGCGAGAAGTCGGTCTCGTTGCGCGTGTACTGCATGCGGATCAGCTGCGCGATGACGTCGCGCTGCCCGAGCTTGTCGCCGTTGCGCAGGATGAAGCGCATCTGCGTGTAGTCCTCGGGCTTGCCGATGCCGTAGATGGCCGACACGCTCGCGATGATCACCGTGTCGCGCCGCTCGAGAACGCTCTTCGTCGCCGACAGCCGCATCTGCTCGATGTGCTCGTTGATCGACGAGTCCTTCTCGATGAAGAGGTCACGCTGCGGGACGTAGGCCTCGGGCTGGTAGTAGTCGTAGTAGCTGACGAAGTACTCGACGGCGTTCTTCGGGAAGAACTCGCGGAACTCGCTGTACAGCTGCGCCGCCAACGTCTTGTTCGGCGCGAACACGATGGCCGGGCGGCCCATCTTCGCGATGACGTTGGCCATCGTGAACGTCTTGCCCGAGCCGGTCACGCCCAGCAGCGTCTGGAACGTGAGGCCGTCGTCCAGGCCTTCGCACAGCTTGGCGATGGCCGCTGGCTGGTCGCCCGCTGGCGGATACGGCTGGAACAGCTGGAACGGCGAATCGGGGTACGAAATGAACTCGCCCTCGGGCTGCTCGCTCGCCACTTCGCCGTCGGCGAGCGGTGCGCGGGCGGCGTGGGCATAACCGGCCGCAGTCGGCTCCGGCATGAGGTCAGTATCAATCGGCATCGGGTAATCCCTGGCTGTTGGCCTTAAAATCGGCACGCTGCCGTGGTGGTGCGTCTCGTCGCGATCCGGCGACGACCAACCTGACAGCGTAGCGCAACGTGAGGGAGAACGCTCCCGGCCGCGGCGCAACTCCCTCATCTGCCGCCACTTACCGGGCTTTTCAAGCCCTTGCCAGGAACCCGATTCCATGTCGTTGTTTGCCTCCGTCGAACTCGCCCCGCGCGACCCCATCCTCGGCCTGAACGAGCAGTTCAATGCCGACACCAACCCGACCAAGGTCAACCTCGGCGTCGGCGTCTACACCGACGAGAACGGCAAGCTGCCGTTGCTGGCCTGCGTCGCCGCGGCCGAGAAGCAGTTGGTGGAGTTGCAGAAGGCCCGCGGCTACCTGCCCATCGACGGCATCGCCGCCTACGACAAGGCCGTGCAGGGCCTCGTGTTCGGCGCCGACTCCGACGTCGTCCAGCAAGGCCGTGTCGCGACCGTGCAGGCCCTCGGCGGCACCGGAGGCCTGAAGGTCGGCGCCGACTTCCTCAAGCGGTTGCGCCCGGACGCGAAGGTGCTCATCAGCGACCCGAGCTGGGAGAACCATCGCGCGCTGTTCACGAATGCCGGCTTCCCGGTCGAGCAGTACCCGTACTACGACGCCGCCACGCGGGGTGTCGCATTCGACGCGATGATCGCCAGGCTGGCCGCCTCGCCGGCCGGCACCATCGTCGTGCTGCACGCCTGCTGCCACAACCCGACCGGCGTGGACCTGACGTCGGCCCAGTGGGAAACGGTGATCGCCACGATCAAGGCGCACGGCCTGGTGCCGTTCGTCGACATGGCCTACCAGGGCTTCGGCTTCGGCATCGCCGAGGACGGCGCCGTCGTGCGCCAGTTCCTGGCCGCCGGTCTCGACTTCTTCGTGTCGACCTCGTTCTCGAAGAGCTTCTCGCTGTACGGCGAGCGCGTCGGCGCGCTGAGCGTCGTCTGCTCGTCCAGGGAAGAAGCCACGCGTGTGCTGTCGCAACTCAAGATCGTCATCCGCACCAACTACTCCAACCCGCCGACGCACGGCGCCCAGATCGTCGCGACCGTGCTGACCACGCCCGCGCTGCGCACGCAGTGGGAAGGCGAGCTGACGGGCATGCGCGAACGCATCAAGCGCATGCGCGGCGCGCTCGTGGATCAATTGACCAACGCCGGCGTCAAGGGCGATCTCAGCTACATCGTCAAGCAGAACGGCATGTTCAGCTACTCGGGCCTGTCCGCCGCCCAGATGCAGCGCCTGCGCAGCGAGTTCGGCGTCTATGGCGTCGATTCGGGCCGCATCTGCGTGGCCGCGTTGAACGACGGCAATCTGGAATTCGTCGCCAAGGCGATCGCGGCCGTGTCGGCCTGAGCCTGTCCTGCTCGACAACAAGCCCGGCGCCGCCGGGCTTTTTTTGCGTCCGGCGTCCACGTCTGCCGCGCTTTCGCCGCCCTGTTCGGCAGATCGGTGCGGCGCGGCAGATTGCATCATCGTGACAAGGTGGCAAGACCCGCCTGCCGACCGGGCGCGCCCGTTGCCTTGCCGAGCACGAACGCGCAATTGAGCGTAGTATTTGGCGAATGCTGCACCGCAACAATTAACCTCCGAACAATCGCGACAAGCTTTTGTTCACGAATCGAACATAATCCGGATCGCGCGTCCCACTGTCGCGCTGCCAGGACATTGACCGAGCCTCGAAAGGCCTGAAATCGCCATGCTTTACCAACTGTACGAAGCCCAGCGCGCCCTGATGGCGCCCTTCGCCGATTTCGCCGCCGCCACCGCCAAGCTCTACAAGCACCCGCTGTCGCCGTTCACGCACACGCCGGGCGCCGGCCGACTGGCCGCCGGCTTCGAGCTGCTGCACCGTCTCGGCATGGACTACGAGAAGCCCGAGTTCGAGATCACCACGGTGAAGATCGGCGATGTCGATATCGCCGTGCAGGAACAGGTGGCGCTCGCCAAGCCGTTCTGCCGCCTGATCCGCTTCAAGCGTTTCAGCGACGACAGCGACACGCTGGACCACATGAAGAGCCAGCCGTCGGTGCTGGTGGTCGCCCCGTTGTCGGGCCACCATTCCACGCTGCTGCGCGACACCGTCAAGAGCCTGCTGCAGGATCACAAGGTCTACATCACCGACTGGACCGACGCCCGCATGGTGCCCGCCGAGGTCGGCCCGTTCCACCTCGACGACTACATCGCCTACGTGCAGGAGTTCATCGGCCACATCGGCCACGACGTGCACGTGATCTCGGTGTGCCAGCCCACGGTGCCGGTGCTCGCCGCCGTGTCGCTGCTGGCCAGCGCCGGCAAGCCGACGCCGCTGAGCATGACGATGATGGGCGGCCCCATCGACGCCCGCAAGTCGCCCACCGCGGTGAACAACCTGGCGATGAACCGCAGCTACGAGTGGTTCGAGAACAACGTGATCCACCCCGTGCCGCAGAACTACCCGGGCGCGAACCGCCGGGTCTATCCGGGCTTCCTGCAGCACACCGGCTTCGTGGCGATGAACCCCGATCGCCATGCCACGGCCCACTACGACTTCTTCCTCGACCTGGTGCGCGGCGACGACGAATCGACCGAGGCGCACCGCCAGTTCTACGACGAGTACAACGCCGTGCTGGACCTGCCGGCCGAGTACTACCTGGACACCATCAAGACCGTGTTCCAGGACTTCTCCCTGGTCAAGGGCACCTGGGAGGTCGACGGCCAACTGGTGCGCCCGCAGGACGTCACCACGTCGGCCCTGCTGACGATCGAAGGCGAGCTCGACGACATCTCCGGCGCCGGCCAGACGCGTGCCGCGCACGGCCTGTGCACGGGCATCCCGAAGTCGCGCCAGTTCCACTACGACGTCGTCGGCGCCGGCCACTACGGCATCTTCTCGGGTCGCCGTTGGCGCGACATCGTCTACCCGCAGGTGCGCGACTTCATCGCGCGCTTCGAGACCGAACGCGTCGGCAAGGCCGTCGCGGCCAAGGCGGTGAAGGCCAGGCCCGCGCCGACCGCGAAGAAGGCGCGCACCCCGGCCATCGCCGCGAAGGCCGCACCGGCCAAGGCCCCCAAGACCGTCAAAGTCACGGCCTGAGCGCATGACGGGATAATCCGGACGGTGAGCCCCACCGTCCCGAATCCGAACTCCACAGCGACGCCCACTTCGGGCGTCGCGTCGCTTGCGCAGCGCATCGACGCGCTGCTGCCCCAGACGCAGTGCACCCGCTGCGGCTACCCGGATTGCCGCTCCTACGCCGAGGCCGTCGCGAGCGGCGACGCCCGGCTCAACCAGTGCCCGCCCGGCGGCGCCGAGGGCATCCGCCAGCTCGCCGCCCTGCTGGGCCAGCCCGAGCTGCCGCTGGATCCCGAGTTCGGCGACGAGGGCCCGCGCCGCATCGTCTACATCGAGGAGGCCACCTGCATCGGCTGCACGCTGTGCATCCAGGCCTGCCCGGTGGACGCGATCGTCGGCGCGCCCAAGCGCATGCACGCGGTCATCGAGGCCGACTGCACCGGCTGCGAGCTGTGCCTGCCGGTGTGTCCGATGGACTGCATCGCCCTCGAGGAGGCGAGCGCCGGCGCGACCGGCTGGGCCGCGTGGTCACCCGTGCAGGCGGACACGGCACGCGCGCGCTACGCGGGGCGGCAGGCGCGCCTCGCGCGGGACGCGCGCGCGGACGACGCGCGCCTCGACGCGATCGTCCAGCCCGTGGCCGCGGCCGATGCCAACGCGCCAGCCATGGACGACCCGAAGCGCGCCGCCATCGCGGCCGCGCTGGCCCGCGCCCGCCTGCGCGCGAAGGCGGGGCCGCAATGACGCAGCCCGTACAGGCGGACGCCGCGACGTTCGACGACGTCGTCATCCCCTCGTCGACGCACGTGCCGCTGACGCGGGCGCGCTCCAACCTCTTGCTTCTGCTCGTCGCGCTGATCTGGGGCTCGGCCTTCGTCGCGCAGGCGATCGGCACGCGCAGCCTCGGCGCGTTCACGTTCACCGGCCTGCGCTTCGCGCTCGGCGCACTGGTCGTCGCGCCGTTCGCCTGGCGCGAGTGGCGCCAGCTGCGCTCCCGCGATCGCCAGCCGCGCCCGCGCGACGTCGCCCACATCGCCGGTCTCGGCACGCTGCTGTTCCTCGGCTCGGCGATGCAGCAGATCGGCATGCTCACCACCAGCGTGACGAACGCCGGTTTCCTCACGGCGCTGTACATCCCGCTGGTGCCCGTCTTCGGCTGGATCGCGCTGCGCCACGTGCCGCACTGGACGACGTGGCTCGCCGCCGTCGGCTGCATGGTGGGCACCTGGCTGCTGACCGGCGGCGGATCGACCGCGGGCCTGTTCAACTTCAAGACCGGCGACTGGTGGGTGATCGCCAGCAGCCTGCCCTGGGCCATGCACGTGATGCTCGTGGGCCGCGCGGCCAACCGGCTGCACGGCGCGATGCTCGTCGCCTGCGGCCAGTTCGTCGCCTGCGCCGTGCTGGCGCTGGTGCTGGGCCTCGCCTCCGAGCCCGTCACCGCACACGGCGCCTGGCAGGCGTTCGGCGCGATCGCCTACACCGGCATCCTGTCCGTCGGCCTGGGCTTCACGCTGCAGGTCGTCGCCCAACGCCACACGCGGGCCGCCGACTCCGCCATCGTGCTGTCGTCGGAGACCGTGTTCGCCGCCGCATTCGGCGCCGTCTTCATGGGCGACCGCATCGGCGCGACCGGCCTCGCCGGCTGCGCGCTGATCCTGGGCTGCGTGCTGATGGTGCAGTTGCAGCCACTCATCTGGCGCTGGTTCGCCAACTCCCCTGCAAAGGCCGCATGACGCCATCCGACATCGAGACCTTCTTCGCCACCCTGCAGGCCGCCAACCCGCACCCGGCGTCCGAGCTGCACTACGCCAGCGTGTTCGAGCTGCTGGCCGCGGTGCTGCTGTCGGCGCAGGCCACCGACGTCGGCGTCAACAAGGCCACGCGCACGCTGTTCGTCGCGGCGCCGACGCCGCAGCGGATGCTGGCGCTCGGGGTCGAGGGCGTGGAGGCGCACGTACGCACGATCGGCCTGTACCGCATGAAGACGAAGCACCTGCTCGAGACCTGCCGACTCCTGATCGAGCGGCATGGCGGCGAGGTGCCGCGCGAGCGCGCCGCGCTGGAGGCGCTGCCGGGCGTCGGGCGCAAGACGGCCAACGTGATCCTCAACGTGGCATTCGGCGAGCCGACGCTGGCGGTCGACACGCACGTGTTCCGCGTCTCCAACCGCACGGGCCTCGCGCCGGGCAAGACGCCGATCGCCGTCGAGATGAAGCTGCTCGAACGCGTGCCGGCGCACTACCTGGACGATGCGCACCACTGGCTGATCCTGCACGGCCGCTACGTCTGCCTCGCGCGGATGCCGCAATGCGGGCGCTGCGCCGTCGCGCCCACCTGCGACTTCTACAAGAACCTGCCCCCCGCCGCGCGCCCGAAGCCGGGCGAGGCGGCGCCCAACGCTCGCGCGCTGCGCGACGCCGGAATCACCCCATGACCCTGCGCCCTTTCGCCCTCGCTGCCGCCCTGGTTCTCGCGGCGGTCGCGCGCGCCGATGAGCCCGCGCTCCGCCTCGTCGACGACGGCGGCCACGAAGTGGTGCTGGCGCATCCGGCGCGCCGCATCGTGGCGCTGGCGCCGCACTTGACCGAGCTGGTCTACGCGGCCGGCGCCGGCAACCAGCTGGTGGCCGTCGGCAAGTACAGCGACTTCCCGCCCGAGGCCCTGGCCAAGCCCGTGATCAGCGATGCCTTCGCGGTGAACTACGAAGCCCTGACGCAGCTCAAGCCCGACCTGATCCTGGTGTGGGGCAGCGGCACGCCGGAGCGCACGCGCGCCAAGCTGCGAACGCTGGGCATCCCCGTCTACGAGATCGAGATCCGCAATGTCGCCGGCCTGGCCGACACGCTGCGCAGCATCGGCCGCCTGGCCGGCACCGAAGGCGTGGCGCAGGCGCGCGCGCAGGCCGTCACCTCCGACTGGGCGGCGTTGAAGGCCAGCTATGCCGGGCGCGGGCCGGTGCGCGTGTTCTTCCAGCTGTGGGACGCGCCGCTGATGACGCTCAACGGCCAGCACCTGATCTCCAGCGCGATCTCCGCGTGCGGCGGCACCAACGTGTTCGCCGAGCTGCCCACGCTCACCGCCACCGTCAGCTGGGAAGTGGCCGTGCAGCGCGATCCCGAGCTGGTGATGACGGCCGGCAGCCCGAGCGAGCCGGCCAAGCCGGGGCGCTGGGGCACCTTCACGCAGGTCAGCGCCACCCGGCACGCACAGTTCGGCCGCATCGAGGGCGACCTGATCGCCCGCAGCGGTCCGCGCTTCGTCGACGGCGCCCGCGAGCTGTGCGTGGCGATCGACCGCGCGCGCCAGGGCTTGCCGCAGCCGGTGTTCTCCGGGGCCAAGGCGGCGAGCGCCGCTCGCTGAGCGCCGAGTCGGCAGCCGCGCGACCTCCTCTGGAAGGTCGCTGGGGCGCTCCGGATCAAGAAAGCGCTGTCTTTCCGGCCAATTTACTGTCGGGAAGACGCGCGCTTATCGGTGCTTACGAAAAGCTGCAATTTCTAACAATCAACTCATGTTTCAGCTCCTTCGGGCCGAAATCCAGAACATGAGCACCGCCCTCTTCCAACGCCTCCTGCACCGCAAGCCCGCCGCCCCGACGACGCGGATGAACGTCTGCCCGCCAGACGTCTTTCCCCGGAGCGAGTCGCTGTGGTCGGCAACGCTGCGCTGGCTGGTCGGCGGCGACGTGGAAGTGGTGCCCGCCCTGCGCACGCCGTTGGAGAAGGCCCGCAGCGAGTTCGTCGGCGCGATGGACGGCCTGCTCGAGGACGACCCGATGGACCTGCTGCGCCGCGCGCAGCATGCCCGTTCGCTGCGCGAGTTGTGGCACCTGCGCTCCGAGCTGTACACGCTGATCGCGCGCCGCATCAGCCAAGTGGAAGCCGATGCGCGACTGGGTCGCGTGAACCTGCATTTCCCGACCCGTGCCCAGCGCACGACCACGCCTGCAACGGAAAAAACCGATGTCAACTAGCCCTCGCGTCGACTTGCTCGGCCTGGCCGAACTCGACTCCCTGCTGGCGCCGGAGTCCGTCCTGCCCGACCCCATCGACCATTCGGCCACGCGATCCGCGCGCATCGAGTCGCGCCGCGCGTTCGTCGAGATGAAGCAGTTGTTCATGCGCGCCGTCGAGAACCTGGAGCACCGCAAGGGTGCCTGGCTGCGCGCCCAGGTGCGCGCCGCCGAAGACCCGATCGACCTGTGGCTGCTGCGCGGTCCGCTGCTGGCCACGCTGCGCGAGGACGACGTCGCCACGCGCACGATGCGTGCCGCGCTCTACCGTACGCTCGACCGCACGTTTCCCGAAGCCTTCGGCAGCGCCGAGATAACCGCGCTGTCCGCCGTCCGGCCCTGAATCGCCGGGCCCGCGCCACGCCAAGCCGCCTCCGGGCGGCTTTTTTGCGTCCCCTGCGCGACCGGAGGCGCTCGCCGCGGGGGCCATAATCGGACGCGTGAACATCATCATCCTCGACGACTACCAGGACGCGGTGCGCAAGCTGCCGTGCGCCGCCAAGCTCAGCGAACTGAACGCCAAGGTGTTCACCAATACCGTCAAGGGCATCGGGCAGTTGTCGGTAAGACTGCGCGACGCCGAGGTGCTGGTGCTGATCCGCGAACGTACGCGCTTTCCGCGCCAGTTGCTGGAAAAGCTGCCCAAGCTGCGGCTGATCGCGCAGACCGGCAAGGTCGGCGAGCACATCGACATCGACGCCTGCACGCAGCAAGGCATCGCCGTCGCCGAAGGCGTCGGCTCGCCCTGGGCGCCGGCCGAGCTGACATGGGCGCTGATCATGGCGTCGATGCGCCGGCTGCCGCAGTACATCGCCAACCTGAAGCACGGTGCCTGGCAGCAGTCCGGACTCAAGGCCGCATCGATGCCGCCCAACTTCGGCCTGGGCGTCACGCTGCGCGGCAAGACGCTGGGCATCTGGGGCTATGGGCGCATCGGCAAGCTCGTCGCCGGCTACGGCCGCGCGTTCGGCATGGAGGTCGCCGTCTGGGGTTCCGAGGAGTCGCGCGCCCGCGCCGCCGCCGACGGCCATCGCGCGCTCGCCTCGCGCGAGGAGTTGTTCTCGAGCGCCGACGTGCTGAGCGTGCACCTGCGGCTCACCGAGGCCACGCGGCACCTGATCAAGCTCAACGACCTGCTTCAGATGAAGCCGACGGCGCTGTTCGTGAACACATCGCGTGCCGAGCTGCTCGAGGAAAGCGCACTGGTCGCCGCGCTGAACCGCGGGCGCCCGGGCATGGCCGCCGTCGACGTGTTCGAGAGCGAGCCGATCCTGGCCGGCCACCCGCTGCTGCGCCTCGAGAACGCCGTCTGCACGCCGCACATCGGCTACGTGGAGCAGAACAGCTACGAAAGCTACTTCGGCGCCGCGTTCGACAACGTCGTCAACTTCATCAACGGCACGCCGACCAACATCGTCAATCCGGAGGCGTTGAAGGTCTTGAGATGACAGCCCCACGGTCGCTGGCAACTCGAAAGCATCCGGCTGGCAGGCCGGATGCCGTTCCGGCGGGGCCTCGCGTTGCGAGTCCTTTTCCGCCTCCACTCCCCGAGGGGCCGGCCGCGAGTGGCCCGGCAGAGCCGGATCCACCGCTCCCTTGAACTTCTTTCCGACATCGCGAGCGGCAGCGCCGGCCGCTCCGTGCGCGCATTCCCCCAGACTTTAGTCTTATATAAGACATAAGACTTCCCAGGTTCCGATCGCGGTAGTACGCTCGGTCATCGCCATGCCGCCCCTCGAATCTCCGATCGCCCCCGACGCCGAGCCCGCGCAGATGCCGGCCGCCGACGAGACGCCCAGCGCGATGTCCGATGCATCGGCTGTCGACGCCATCGCCCGCGACGAATCGCCGCGCTCGATCCTCGACGACGACTCGCCGCGCACCCCGCAGTCGCCTGGCGAGATCTTCCGCGTCTTCACGCGACTGGCGCTGCAGGGATTCGGTGGCGTGCTGCCGATCGCGCAACGCGAGTTGGTGGAACGCGAACGCTGGCTGACGCGCGAGCAGTTCCTCGAGATGCTCGCCGTGTCGCAGGTGCTGCCCGGGCCCAACGTCGTCAACCTGTCGCTGATGTTCGGCGACCGCGCCTTCGGCTGGCGCGGCGGCCTCGCGGCGCTGGGCGGCATGTTGCTGGCGCCGCTGGGCGTCGTCCTGCTGCTCACCGTCGCCTACGCGCACTACGCCCAGCATCCCGTGATCGCCGGGGTGCTGCGCGGCATGGGCGCCGTCGCGGCGGGACTGATCTTTTCCACCGGCGTGAAGCTGCTGCCCGCGCTGCGCCGCAACGTGCTGGGTGCGGCGCCCGCCTATGCGTTCGCAGTGCTCATGTTCGCCTGCATCGCGCTGCTGCGCGTGCCGCTCGCCTGGATGCTGGGCGGCCTCGGCGGCCTGGCATTCGCCATCGCCTGGAGAAGGCTCAAGCCATGACGCCCTTGCTGTCTCCGCTGCCGGCCGGAAGCGCCTGGGGCGGCGTCTTCGCGCAGTTCCTGATGTTGTCGCTGCTGTCCATCGGCGGCGCCATCAGCACCGCGCCCGAGATGCACCGCTACCTGGTCGACCAGCACCATTGGCTGAGCGACGAGCAGTTCAGCGCGATGGTGGCGATCGCCCAGGCCGCGCCCGGCCCCAACCTGCTGTTCGTCGCGGTGCTGGGCTGGGGCATCGGCGGCGCCCTCGGAATGGGCGTCACGATGCTGGGCATCCTGCTGCCATCGACCACCCTGACGCTGGCCGCCGCGCGCTGGGGCGAGTCGCGCCGGCACACGCGCGGCGTGCAGGCCTTCGTGATGGGCCTCGCGCCGCTCACCGTGGGCCTGGTGCTGTCCACCGGTTTTCTCCTGGGAAGGCCGGCCTACGCCAATCCCTGGCTGCTCGCGACGATGGTGGCCACCGTCGTCGTGTGCGTGCGCACGAAGGTCAGCCCGTTGTGGTTGATCGCGGCGGGCGGCCTGGTGGGCGGGTTCCTGGGCTAGGGTCGTGAGTTGGAAATTCGTTGAATAGGTCTGGAGCGAAGAAGCGACGGTGCCGAATCAACGAATTTCCGACTCACGACACTTGGCTCACTTCACCTCGAACGTGCCGACGAGGACGTCGTCCCTGGCCTCCTCCAGGCGCAGGATCACGTCGCGGTGCTTCTCCGCGTTCGTGCCGAAGCCGGTGGTCAAGCGCATCATCACGCTGGTGCCGTTGCCCAGCGCCTGGCGATGCGAGCCGTAGTACTTCGCGTGCACCTCGTAGACGCCGGGGATGGCCTTCTTCAGCGAGAACACCTCGGGCCCGTAGCCGTTGGTGACGTCGCGCGTCACGCGGCCGCCCTGGCGGCTCAGCGGGCTCTGGTAGCTCACCCACTCGTCGTGCGGGTCCTTCACCCACAGGTCGATGTCGGTGTTGTCGGTGTCCCAGGCCAGCGCCACGCGCACGTCCAGCGGCAGGTTGCGGCGCAGCCGGGCGTCGACGGCGGCGACGTCCACGCGATGCGTCGCGGCGATGGCGTCGAGCTCGCCCAGCGCGATCACGTCGACGTCGCCGAAGCGCGCGTCCCAGGTGCCCGACGCGGCTGTCCACAGTGCGTCGATCGCCGGTTGCCACGCACCTGCGGCGGCGTGCGCCAGGCCGAGATCGCGCCACGACTGCGGCTCGTCGGGTGCCAGTTCCGCCACGCGTTGCAGCAAGCGGATCGCCTCCCCGGTCTCCCCCATCTCCTGCAGCCGGTAGGCCAGCACCCGCAGCAGCCCGCGATCCTCGAGGTGCAACTCGGCCAGGTTGGACAACACCCGCAGCGCGAGCGCGCGTTGGCCGTGCGCGGCCAACACCTGCGCCGCGTCGAGATAGAACGCCGGGCTGTCCGGCGCGGCCAGGCGCTGGTCGAGGTAGACCGCGTAGCGGTCGGCG
>Ga0307516_10007563_pt1 | contig 12460 bp, 10 predicted proteins | sample 19_EM_MG_FD_203310 | JGI IMG/M metagenome (GOLD analysis project Ga0307516, IMG submission 203310) | Populus trichocarpa ectomycorrhiza microbial communities from riparian zone in the Pacific Northwest, United States - 19_EM | ecosystem: Host-associated > Plants > Roots > Unclassified | place...
AAAGCGGCCGTCGCGGAGTCGGGCCCCACGCTACTATTCCTCAGCGCGCGACCCCTGCAAACGCGCCGCGAACGCTCGCTGGCTCGGGCACCGGGTGCCCCATGACCGCGGCAAGCAACCGCAGCTCGAATCGCGCTTCGAGGCTTTCGGGGCACGACCTGGTGTCGCACTATACGGCGCGGCTCGAAGCCGTGCTGGTCGAGCGCGGCGGCCAGGGTTCGGGTTTGATGCAGAAAGCCGAGCGCTTCAACTACACGCTATCCGAAGGAACGTGGGACGACCTCTGCTGGCTCAACAGCGAAGGGCGAGGCGTGGCGGAGCACGACGCCGGCAAGTTCGAGCTGGTTGCCCAGCGTGCGCTCGCCGCGGTCGAAAGGCTTCGCCCCGCTGCGCCACCGCGGACGGCCGCAAGACCCACCACGGTTCGCCCGATGGCGTCGGCGGCTTCACAGACTCGAGCGAGCAACGCTCGTGCGCCTAGCCCGGCGCCTTCGCGCGGCCGCTCGACAGCGTACTCGTCGAGCCCGAAGGTCGGCCGAAAGAGCCGAGTTTGGCCCATGTTTCTGCTGATGGGCGCGGCTCTAGCTTATTTCGTGTGGGGCCCGCCCCGAGATTGGAGCCTAGCTGAGCAGCGGGGCTGGCTCCAAGCGCGGGTCTCGGAAGCCTGGGACGGGTTCGGAAGAGCTCACCCCGTCGCCAGCGCCAACGTGGTGCCGAGTGAATCGGCACCGCCGCCTCCGCCCGCGTCAGCGAGCAGCCAAGTGTCGAAAGGGACGAAGGGCACGAAAGGGACGAAAGGGACGAAGAAGCCGCCCGGAGGTACGGGCACGCAGACGCTCGATTCCGCGTCAGCAGCGCCGAGCGGCGTCGCGCCCAAGCCCAGCGCCTCGGTCGCCGGGCTTCCCACTTCGCCCGGCACCCCAACCGCCAGCGCCACTGCGCTAGGTTCAGCGTCGGCGTCCGAGCAGCAATCTCCCCCGCTGAAGCCCTTCCGGGCAAAAGATCTCGACGGCTTCAACAGCGCTCGATGAGCCAGCCATGAATTTGCCAGCTCCCCGTCCACTGCTCACTCTTGCACTGTGCGCTGTCGTCGGCTGCGCGCAGATCGACGTGACTCAAGAGCAGAGCTACCGCGCGATTTCGAGCACGACGGAGCGGCAGAACTACGGGCCCTGGCAGGGCGAGCTGACCGCAGCTGCCAACGCAGGACAGCTCTCCCTCCAGGTTAGCACCTCACGCCAGTGCGACGCCGTGACCCACAACGTCGGCGAACGCGTTACGACCGCCCGCCGCGAGAACAAAACACTGGGGATGACCTGGTTGGTCGGCTTGTTGGGCGTTGCTGGCGTGAGCGCACTGGCGTGGGGGCTCGACCAGCACATCGACCATGACGAGCCGCTGTCGAAGCCGGGCGCCGACGGCAAGAGCGAGGCGACCGGCGCTGGCTTCGCGGTGTACCTCGGGGGCGTGGGGAGCCTGGGCCTGATTACCCTGACTGACGCGGCGATCCGCTCGGTAGACACCGAGACCAGCGAGCCCGTAAAGGAAGCCAAGAACGTGCGTCAAGTGTGTGAGGAGCTGCCGCTGGCCGGGGCGCGCGTTCAAGTCTGGGCTGGGGACCAGCTGCTCGCCGAAAGCAGGACCGATCGCGACGGCAAAGCGGCGTTCCGGTGCTTGCCGGAGCAGCTGGAGCTTTTAGGAGAGCCCCCGCAGGTGCGCATCAATGGCACTCCCGCGCCGCAACAGCCACTCGGTAGCCGTTACGCATTCGCGACCGACACCGCGACAACCGAGCTCAAGCGGCTCGAGCTATTTCGGCGTGCCCTCGCGCACGCGCCACGTGAAGACGTGGTCCAGGCGGCGCTCCGTGCCGGCGGCAAGCAGCTCGAAGAGAGCGACCACGTATGGAGCTTCGACGTAACGTCGCTGGGCTGGCCGCACAGCACGACTTTGAAGCTGCTGTTTGACGACCACGGCGTCTTCGTGAAAGCACGCTGGCTCGGTGACTATTCTGGCTCGCGACAAACGGACGTGCTGAAGGCGCTCAGCGAGCGCTACGGTGCTCCAAATCCGCTGAAAAGGAGCGACGGAACCTTGATGCTGCGCTGGGTGTTTGCGGACGGTCTCGAGATCCAATACTCTCGACTGCCGAGCCAGGGGCCGTCGGCCTGTCCGGTGGCGGACCTCAGCTACGTGGATCCAGTCGCGTACGCGGCTTTCGAGAGCTCGGTCAACAAGGGGTCGCCCTAGCTAGCGCAACAAGAGGAAGGGGTTCGAGAATGAGCATTTGGACGCTAGCTTCCGACGAGTCCGGCAAGTTCCACGAAAACGAGCGTCATGCTTTTTTGGTTGGCGGCGTGCTGTTGCCAAAACCAGCAGAGCAGCTCGAGGATCTGCGCCAGACCTTGCAAGCGTGGTGCGCGAAGCACCGACTTCCTTATCCACCCCACGCAACGGCCCTCCGGGAGGCGACGGCGAACGAGCTGCTCGCGCTCAGCGCCCAGTGGCTCTCTCGGCACGACGGCCGTTTCATCGGCATTCTATGCAAGCGCTCGTCAATCGAGGCAGACGTTGCGCTGCACGCCCGCATGCTCGGCGCGTTCATCGAGCTGTGTGCCCGCATTGGCGCGGCCAGTGGTGCAACGGCGCTCGACCTGCGCCCCGCCAGCCGCGGCTTTCAGGTCAAGAAGGAAGAGGCTACGGAAGCTCGTCTAGCGGGTCTGCGCGTGGACCAGGAGAAGCAGGGCTTGATGTTCCGCGGCGTGCTCGGCACCGAAGCGCGCGAGGCGCTGGATGCCCTCGCGCGTTCTGCTCGAGGGCGCTTGGCCGAGTGGCCCAAGGTAAGCAGCGTCGCCGTCGTCTCAGCACAGAACGAGACTGTCCACCCTGGCGTGCTCGCCGCCGACTCACTTTGCAACCGAGCCTTCGCAATGACGCGCGAGCGGGCAAGTTCAAGGCGCCGCGACCTGACGCAGCCACTCAGCTGGCACGAGAAGACCGCTCTGGTGGTGGACTACCACCTGCTGCCGCTGGTTCGCAGCGTCGACGAAGCGCTGCGCCACGAGCCGCCGCAATTGCATCGAGCGGCGACGGCACTGTCCCAGCTCCAGAACGAACGCGACAACTTCGTAGCGGACGGTTCGCGCGTTTTCTTGGGCGTCGAGGGCGCGGCAGCGGTTGCTGAATTGCTATTCGTGGAAGGAGAGCAACGCCTGGTAGAGGCTTGCCGCCAAGACAAGCACCTGGGCGTGCTCATGGCGCAGCGCATGGCGGGAGATGTCGAGAGCGAGCTCGAACGTAAGCATGGCAACTACGCTGGTACGGCCAAGGGCCTCGAGTTGGGCTTCTCTGGAAAGGGCGAGCTCGCCCAATTGCTGCGCGACATTTCCGATCGTGAGCTGGTGGCTCGTCTCTACCGGCTGACACTGGAGTGTTCGAATCACCTCGGCGATGTCGCAGGAGCCGAATGGGCGCGCACTGGCTTTGCTTCGACGCTTTCGGCGGGGGCGTCGCTGGCGCTATTGGGCGAAGCACTGAAGCTCGAGAACGTCAGCCTGGTCGCCTTTCAGAACGAGCTGCCTTGTGCGACGGACAGGGCCGGTGCGCTGCTCGCGGACATTGCTGCCAGCGCCGGTAGGCTTCGCGACTTTGCCGACAAACTCAACCAACCGGTGCTGTCGTTCAACGCGGCTCCGAGCAGTCAGCCGCTGAGCGACGACGAGCGGCTGTTGCGCGAGCTAGCAGGCTCATCGAGCGGCTGGGCCCCCAGCAATCGCGAGCACGGTCGCTGCCTGGGGACTTGCGCCCGTTCGCTGGCTTTTGCGGGTGATCTCGACGCGGCCTGGCGCCTCGCGCTCGAGGCACGCAGCTACTTCGCGGACTTCCCCTCCGATCTGGTCTTCAACGCCTGCGTGCTGGCGCGGATCGAGCTCGAGCGAGCGCGCACCACGCCCGAGTCGACGCGCACGGCGCTGATTCGTGTCTTGATGAAGCTCGCGCAAGCCGAGCCGCTGCGCGACGCCGCGCGCGTGGACGACGCCTTGAATGCCGACGCGAGCGCGCGTTTCCCGTTCGATTTGCTGCTGCGCCAGCTCTTGTGGGCGCCCGGCGTCTCCGAGGCCGGTCTGGAACGACCGTTGCTCGAATTGCTAGCTGGGCCGCCCACCGGTCTCTATCAGACCGTCCGCTCCACTCCATCACATCCGAGCGAGCTCATCGCCCGTCACGCGGCCGAGCTGCTCCAGCGACACCAGCGCAAGGCCAAAGTCGTCGAGCGCTGGTTCCAGCTCTCGCTCGAGCTCACCAGCCACTCGCCGTGGCCGACGCTGCAGCGCCTGTCCTCTTTCACGCGCCACCTGGCGGAGGGCGGCGTCGCCGACGGCCCTCCGGGTTCGCTCTTGAATCCCACCTTCGAATATCGCTGACCCCGGAGCCACGGACGAAGACGCCGACGAGCTACGCACTGCCAAGGACAGGTCAGCGCGCCCCGAGTCCCGGTGGAAGCTTTTCGTCTCATTGCAATCGGTACCCTGTACAGGCCCCAGGGTTGCTCACTTCGTTCAAAAGCCATTGCCGTTAATTGACGAGTCGCTGGTCGCGGGCGCCCAAGTGCTTCCGATGCGTTACAGCAGTCTAGAGGCACTCGATGGCGCACCCCGTTCTCTCGCACTGGCTGGTAAAACTAACGCTCGGCTCTACCGCGGCATTTCTCGTTGCTTGCGGGGCGAATAACGATCCCGGCGCGCGCGGCGCCGGGGCAGCGGCCTCCACGGCTGGAAGCTTGGGACAAGGCGGCAGCAGCTTCGTGGGCGGCGGCAATAATCCCGGTGGCGGCAATAGCCCGGTCGGCGGCGGCAACAATCCCGGTGGCGGCAATAGCCCGGTCGGCGGCGCCGTCAATCCGGGGGGCGGGAACAGTCCCGTCGGTGGCGGTACGAATCCGGCCGGTGGAAACGCGCCCGTCGGCGGCGCCAGCACCGGTGGTGCAGGCGGCGCTGCTCCGATGGGCTGCGGCAAAGGCGCGCCCGCCGGGAACCGTTGCGCGGCCGGCCTCGTGAAGGGCGCGGGCACCGACAATCTGATCGACGACTTCGAAGCGCAAGAAGACGGCGCGATGTGCCACCTGATCCACGCGGGCGACGGCCGCGACGGCAACTGGAACTGGGGCAAAGATACGGCCAGCCCCAACGGTAGCGTGACCGCGAAGTTCGAAGCGCCCGGCAACGGCGGCAAGGCTGGCAGCACCAAGGCGCTGCACGTCACCGGCACGGGCCTGAACGGCTACGGCGGCTACGTCGCGGTGCCGCTGGCGGCTTGCTACGACGCCAGCGCCTACAAGGGCATCAGCTTCTGGCTCAAGGGCAATGTCGGCTCCGCTCCCTACGTCAAAGTCTCGATCGCGACACCGAAAACGGTGCCCATGACCGAAGGCGGCGACGACAGCTGCAACACCGCGCTGCAGTGTTACAACCACTTCACGGTTCAATATTTCCGTGTCTCCGACGTGTGGACTCGCTACGCTTTCACCTGGGCCCAGCTGGCGCAAGGTTGGGACAACACCGGTGGGGCCGTGCCGCGCGACTACCAGCCGCAGAAAGAGATCACGGGCTTGAATTTCGCGCCCGTGTGGCCGGACGAAGATCCGAAAGCGCCAATTCCGAACAAGGCGTTCGACTTCTCGATCGACGACGTCAGCTTCGATGTCGCGGGTCCGTTCGCGGACAACGGCTTCAAGAGCCTGGTCACCGAGAACACCTTCAACGGCGCCTTCCCCGGCTACAACGCCGGCGCTTTCGGTAACCCGTACCAAATGATCGCCACCACGCTCGACGACCCGCGCTTCTCGCGCATCGCGCGCGAAGGCAGCCTCGACGACCGTAAGCGCGAGATCGCCGCCATGATGTCGCACATGAAGCAAGAGACCGGCGGTCTCACGCTGCCGCAAGAGATCGACGGCGCCAGCAAGAACTACTGCCAGGCCACCGACACGTATTACCCGTGCGTCGGCGGCCAGGGCTACTTCGGCCGCGGACCGCTTCAGCTGTCGTGGAACTACAACTACGGCCAGGTCGGCGAGTTTTTCGCGAGCGACTTTGGCTGGAACAAGTCCATGCTGCTCAGTAACCCCGGCGAAGCCATCTCGACCCCGGCAAAGGCCTGGAAGACCTCGATGTTTTTCTGGATGGCCTGGAAGAGCCAGGACAAGAACTACTTGTTCCTCGGTCTGCACTATCGCTTCTTGCGCGAAGGCTTCGGCGCCACCATCCGCGCCATCAACGGCGCGCTCGAGTGCCCGAGCTCTGCGGCCGCCGAAAACCGCCGCGCCTCCTACCAGAACTTCTGCTCGGCGCTGGGCGTTGGCAACTGCAACCAAAACCTTGCCTGTCCGGCAATGTGACTCAGTAGCCTTCGCAGCGCGGGATGCTGCCGCCCGCACCATCGTCGACAGGCTGCGGCCTTCGATGTACTCCATCACGATGTAGAGGGGATCGCCATCGTTGACGTCGAGGGTGCCCACGACGTTCGGATGCCGAATCCCCGCCGCCAATCGGGCCTCATCCAAGAACATCGAGACAAACTCTTCGTTGTCGCGCAGATGGGGGTGACAGCACTTGATGGCCACGAGGCGTTCGAAGCCGGCGACCCCCGACTTCAACAACAAGCCCATCGCGATCAGCGGCGTCAAAGGCATCAACGACGACCTCCCCATCCCGCTGCTCAACGGTCACTGTACGACGTGCCACGATACCCCCGCCTCCGGCAATCACTCGATTCCAGCCCCGCTCGATATCGGCCTGACCGATGCATCGAGGCGCACCCCTGATATGTGGCCTGACGGGAGCGCGAGCGCGCACTTCGTGACGGCGCGTTTGCCGGCGGCCGAGCCCGGCATCTAAGGAATCGACCTCTGGTTGACGCTGTCCATCTCCTGGTGAGATAGTCAGCAAGTGTATGATCCCGTGACGCTCGACCAGCTTCGCGCCTTCGTCTGCGTGGTCGAGCAAGGGAGCTTTTCTGCGGCAGCGAGGAAACTGCAGCGTGTGCAGTCCGCGATCAGTACGTCGATGTCGAACCTGGAGTCGCAGCTGGGGATCTCTATCTGGGACCGCGCATCTCGAGCGGCAAAGCTCACCGATCAGGGGCAAGCATTGGTCAGTGCTGTCCGACGAGTCCTGTCCGAGGTCGATGGCCTGCGCCGCCTCACGTCCGGCATGGTCATGGGGCTCGAACCCTCCGTCTCGCTGTGTGTCGACGCGTTCTTCCCTCTCCCAGTGCTTGCGAAGCTCTGCGCAGGTTTTGCGAACGAGTTTCCGGCCGTGGAGCTGCGCGTCGAGACACAGGTGATGAGCGCCGTCACAGCGCGGGTCCTCGCGGGGGCGGCGACGCTGGGCGTGGTCAGCCCGATGGGCCTCGCTCCGGGCCTCGAGCGAAGAGTGCTAGCGCTCATTCGCATGGTCCCGGTCGTGAGCCAGGATCACCCGCTCGCCAAGGTCAAGGGGCCGATCTCCACGAAACGGCTGGCCGATAGCATTCAGATCGTGCTGTCCGAAAGGACCGACGCGGGTGTTGCTGACCAGGGTGTTCTTTCAACATGTATCTGGCGCGTGAGCGACCTCCACACGAAGCACGCTCTGCTCCGCGCTGGCCTCGGCTGGGGCAACCTCCCGCGCCACCTCGTGCGCGACGAAGTCAAAAAGCGAAAACTGGCGGTCATTCGACCCGAAGCGTGGTCCGTGGACGAGCATTCGCTTACTCTCTCAGCCATCTATCGAAGCGACGCCACTTTCGGTCCGGCTCACAGGTGGCTGCTCACCCAACTCGAGCACCTCTGCCTTCGGGAGACAGGTCAGCCAAAGAAGCGCGGTCCGCTGCGACGACCCGCGAGAGGGACGCCGCAGCTCAAACTTGCGGCGCTCCACGGTCCGCGCAACGCATCGTCGAGGAAATAGACGGTCGCGAAAGCGACCCGTGATGGACGGACGGCCTAGCGCTCCCGTTCGAACGAGTCCGCTCGCGCGCTGAGCAGCGCCACAGCGATCGCCTCCAGCGCTGCCGCCAGGCCCACGACCCATGCGACTCCCAGCGGCAAGAGGGCGGCCCCCAGCGCGGCCCCCGTTAGCATCGCCAAGACCGCGAACACGCGCCGCTGCCAACGCGGGTTCGCACCGCGCGCCAGCGAGGAATCCGCCGCGAGGCCCGTCACGGTCAGCGTGAGGACGGTCGTTGTCATGTCGGGGATCGCCAGCTTGCGAATGACCGCGTTGCGAAGGCCCATGGTGAATGCAAGCAGGCCGACGATCACGAACGTCGTGCCCCGGGCCGCCGCGAACGCGAGCCCGGCCGCCACGAACAGCGTCACGACCTCGAGGCTAAATGCAACCTTCAGCGCCCTCGCGGTCGCCGCCTTGACCACCCGGCCGCCGACGAGAGCGCCCGCCGCAAAGCTGCCGAACGCAAGTAGGCTTCCTGTCACCGATGTCGTCCCCTGGCCCGCCAGCGCGAAGCCAAGGAACACGACGTTGCCAGTCATGTTGGCCGTGAAGACGTGACCAAGGTCGAGGACGCTCGCGGCGTCGACGACGCCGGTCACCAAGGTGAGCACCATCAAGGCGATGAGTACTGAGCGGGGCGTTTCTGTCATCGGGTCGTCCTCGAGACTTCGCCTAATAAGTGAACGTCGTCCAAGTCCCGAAATAGTCGATGTCTCGGCCCCCCGCATCATTGAACGCCCGTCCTTTGGGCGCATGTGATTCATCAGAAGGCCCAGCACCCGCAACCTGCCGGACCCCACAGCGCTGACGCTCCGCCGGGGTCCTGGGCTCCAGGGTCCCGCCGCGATCGAATGGCGATGCGCGATGCGCGCGACGCGAGCGCGCCGCCTCCGTTCCCACGGTCACCGAACCATCGCGCGGGCGACCAATCCGGCATCGCCGGAGGGAGTGGAGGTGCCATTCCCGAGAACGATCCTCCGCCATGAACGATCTTTCCGCCGAGCACAGTGAGAACCGACTCGAGCCCTGCGATCTCGTCTGCGGGCACCGCGAAGAAGTCATGCGAAAGAAGCGCAAAGTCGGCGAGCTGGCCCACCTTGATTTGCCCTTTCTTTCCTTCCTCGGTCGAGAACCAAGTGTTCTTCTCCGTCCACATCCGAAGTGCCGTTTCGCGGTCAACGCGGTTTTCGTTCGGGTAGAGGCGAAGCCCACCGAGAGTCTTTCCCGTCACGAGCCACGCCAGTGAAACCCAAGGATTGTGCGACGCAACTCGTGTTGCATCGGTGCCAGCACCCACCGGAATCCCAGCGCCGAGCATACGCGCAATGGGCGGCGTTCGTTCGGCGGCCTTCGCGCCGTATCGCTCGACGAAGTCTTCGCCCTGGAACATCATGCGATGCTGAACCGCAATGCCCCCCTTGAGCGCGGCGATGCGATCGATATTGCGGTCCGAGATAGTCTCGGCGTGGTCGAAGAACCAGTGGAGCCCGTCGAAGGGCATGTCGCGGTTGATGCGCTCGAACACATCAAGCGTACGCGAAATGCTCTCGTCGTACGTCGCGTGAAGGCGCCACGGCCAGCGATTCGAGACAAGCGTCCGGACGACGGCCTCGAGCTGCGACTCCATCCCGGCCGGAAGCTCCGGGCGTGGCTCGCGGAAGTCCTCGAAGTCGGCGGCGGAGAAGACGAGCATCTCACCCGCGCCATTGTGGCGAAACGAGTCGTCCCCGTCGCCGGGGCTAACCAGCTTGGCCCAGCCTTGGAAGTCTTGAAGCTCAGCTCCCGCCTTCTGGGTGAAGAGGTTGTACGCGATGCGAAGTGTGAGCTCTCCGTCTTTGGCGAGCTTCTGCACGATTGAATAGTCGTCTGGGTAGTTCTGAAAGCCACCACCGGCATCGATGACACTCGTGACGCCTAGGCGATTCATCTCGCGCATGAAGTGGCGCGTCGAGTTGAGCTGATACTCAGCCGGCAGCTTCGGCCCTTTCGCGAGCGTGGCGTAAAGAATCCCCGCATTGGGTTTCGCGACGAGGAGTCCGGTCGGCTCGCCGCGGGAGTCACGCTGGATCTCTCCTCCGGGTGGGTTGGGGGTGTCCTTGGTGTAGCCAACCGCGCGAAGAGCAGCCGCGTTGAGCAGGGCTCGATCGTACAAGTGCAGGATGAACACGGGCGTGTCTGGCGCGACGCGATTCAGCTCTTCGAGAGTTGGCAGCCGCTTCTCGGCAAACTGGTGTTCTGTGAACCCGCCGACAACGCGGACCCACTGCGGCGCGGGCGTAATGTCTACCTGCCTCTTCAGGAGAGCCATCGCGTCTGCAAGCGAGCGCACGGCGTCCCAGCGGAGCTCCATGTTGTAATTGAGCCCGCCACGAATGACGTGAATGTGACTGTCGGTCAGTCCCGGGATGACACGCCGCTTACCCGCGTCGATTACGCGAGTCGTCGCGGTCTTCTTGGCGAGCACATCGGCAAGCGACCCGACCGCCACGAATCGTCCGTTCTCTACGGCGAAGGCCTCGGGTGCCGGGTTCGCGCGATCCAGGGTGGTGATCTGAGCATTGTGAACAATTAGATCGGTCATGGTCGTCTCACTTTTTGTTGCCATCGTGGGCAGACGCGGAGGCCAAAGCGGGGACCGCGGGCATGGGTTCGGTGGGAGCTCCGGTGGGCGGCGTCCCGGTGATCTTCGGTATGCACTCCGAGGCAAACCATGCGCCCGTAATGGAGTGACCTTGGATCGCGCGCTTCGCGACCGTGAGTCCCTGTTCGCCCAGCAGCATCCCGAGGAGCCCGGCGAGCGCGACTATCGGAGGGGCAGGAGAGCGGACGCCGATCAACGCGTAGACGGCCCCCGCGAGGATGCCCGCAAGGAGCGAGACGATGTAGAGCTTCATCTTCTCTCATGCTCCCTTGGGCTCAGCTCAGTGGCCTCCTTCGGAGCCGCCAAACATCGACTTTGCGTAGACCAGGCCGAGGCCATACGCGCCGCCGAGTTCTTGGGCGACGTTGACGACTGGCATGTAGGTCGCGGAACGCGCCCAATCGCGCTGTAGCTCGAGGAGGTATTGAAGCGACGTCATCGGGCGCGCTCCCGCCTGGACCATGCGGTCCATGGCACGATCGTGTGCCTCGGCGGAGACGTCCCCACAAGCGTCCCCGACAACGTAAAGCTCGAACCCCTGCTCAAGCGCTGAGAGCGCGGGGCCGACGATACACACTGACGTCCAGAGGCCACCGACTACGATCTTGCTCCGGCCGATCGTGTTGACCTGATCCGTGATGCGCGTGTCCTCCCACGTGTTCATCGTGGTGCGATCGATCGCGACGACGTCCGGCAGTGCCTTCTTGATTTCAGGGAAAATCGGCCCCGAGAAGCTCTTCTCGGCGACGGTAGTGAGGATAGTAGGAACACCGAAGATTCGCGCTGCGCTCGCCAGGAGCGCAGCGTTGTTGCGGAGCAACGTGGCGTCGATCGACTTCGTTGCGAACGCCATCTGCGGCTGGTGATCGATCAGGATGAGAGTGTGGTCGGCGGGGGTGAGCAGGGTCTTTGCAGCGGTCGCTGTGGCCTTGGGCATCGTGGTCTCCTCGGTGGCAATTCGTTTTTGACGGTCGGTGTCCGAGCACAGCTCGGCCTCGCCGTAGCAGTGGATCTCTGGAGATGGGTTGGTCAGGTCAGCTCGAAGACGAGGCCTTTCGCGCGCACCGGCGGTGCGGCGTGTCGTCCTCGCCGTTATGGCGACCCTCTCACCACTCAACCTAGGAAGAACCGACCATCTTGAGAAGTGGCATTGTGGAGATGGAGAACATCACAATTTACGATGGTCACAAGTTTTAGTCGCGCGCTTACTCGAGCCCGGGCGGAGGCAGCCACTGGCGGCCGGCCGCCGGCGAAGAGTCCGGGCGCACGCGTGACAGGGCTTCGCTAGTCATGATTGGCACGCTGGGGCTGCATCCTCGGCATGTTGCTGTGTTTGGATCGCGAGCAGCGCCTCGCGTACATTTTCGGCAGCATATTCGGCGTGCCATCGGAGGTAGCGGCGGAAGTCCTGGAGATTGAGCCAGCTGCCTTTCGGAAGCGGCTCGAGCGCGCTCGCTCCGACTTGTGGAGCTTCATGAGCGACAAGTGCGGTCTAGTCAACGCCGCCAATCCTTGTAGGTGCCCACGCAAGACGTCGGCGCTCATCCGCGAAGGCTGGGTCGATCCGCGCCAGCTGCGCTTCGTCGACCGCAAGCTGCGGGTCGTCGCCGTCGGAGCGCGGGCCCTATCCAAAGAGTTCGAAGGCCTCGTCAGCTCGGCGCACGACGAGCAGGTGCGAACGCTCCCGACTTCGAATTGGCCCGACCTCACACGCGGGATCATTCGCTTGTTCGACAGCGGCCGGCTCTCGAGCGCGGAGGGCTTGAAGTAGGAACGAGGCCCCCTAGCGCCACCCGATCACGATCGCCTCCTCGAACGGCACCCACAC